>Ga0247825_10002808_pt1 | contig 11520 bp, 9 predicted proteins | sample 13C_Vanillin_Day_FD_194413 | JGI IMG/M metagenome (GOLD analysis project Ga0247825, IMG submission 194413) | Soil microbial communities from agricultural site in Penn Yan, New York, United States - 13C_Vanillin_Day48 | ecosystem: Environmental > Terrestrial > Soil > Agricultural land | place... | reverse complement strand
CCCCATCGTGCGACTTGCCCTGGAGCGTCTGGCGCACGGAGATGAACAGGTAGTTCACCATGTAGAGCTTCAGCAGCCCGCGCATGCCGTAGTACGAGAAGCGCTCCCACATCTCGGTCAGGAAGAGGACGAAGAGGCCTACCGGGTGCCCCAGGAACTGGCGGTTCGTGGGAGGTGGCTTCCATTCGGTGGGTGCGGCAGCGGACATGCAGTCTCCTTGGGCCCGTGGGCATCGGAGGTGGAACTCAACACTGCCCGGTCCAACCCCGCAAGCAGGACCACACAGTCACGGGTGGTGAAACCCGACACGGCGCGGTAGCTTCCCCAGCCTATGCGTACTTTCCCTTACCCATTGGGTCTTCTCGCCCTGCTCGCCGCCTGCGCCACCGCGCCAGAGCCCGCTCCCACGCCAGCCGCTGCACCTCCGGTTGCGGCTTCACAGCCACCCGCCGCTCCGGCGGCTCCCCAGAGCGCCGGAGGGGAGAAGGTGATGCCAGACGTGCCCTCCGAGGCGGACAAGGCCCGCCTCGCCGAGCTCACCGCTCTGGCGACGCCGCTCGTGGATGCGTTCGTCAATCAGGAGGCGATCCTGACGCGGGACGGCAAGCGCGTGCTCCTCGTGTCCAACCGCGATGGGCTCCCGCAGATCTATGTCGCCGACGCCGCGCGCCCCGACGCTCCGGCAAAGCGCCTGTTCGAGTGGCCCGAGCGCGTGACGATCGCGACGACCACACCCGATGGCAAGTCGCTCCTCTTCCGCTCGGACAAGGGCGCGGACGAGAACTGGTCGATCTGGAAGGTGGGCCTGGACGGCTCAGCGCCCGTGGAGCTCACGCCGGGCGTGACGATGAACCGCGATGACGCGTTCCTGCCCGATCTGGCGCCGGACACCGTCTACTTCAGCGGCCGCCGGATGAATGATGTGTCCTCGGCCGTGTATTCCGTCCCTGCCAGCGGCGGGGAGGCACGAGAGATCTACCGCGACAGCAAGCCTGGGTTCCTCACCGACGTGAGCCAGGATGGGAAGCAGGCCCTCTTCGAGCGCTACCTGTCGGGCTCGGAGAACTACCTGCTGCACCTGGACCTGGCCACAGGGAAGACCCGGCTGCTGTATCCCCAGACCGCGGGCAAGCTCACCATCTTCGGCGCCCAGTTCTCGCCCGACGGCAAGACGGTGTACGTGGCGACCGATGGCGGCGGCGAGCAGTCCTGGCTGCTCGCGCTCGACGCACAGAGCGGCAAGGAGCTGGCGCGCTATGTGGAGAAGAGCCTCCCCACAGCGACCCTCCGCGGCTTGACCGTGGCGAAGACGGGTGACGCGGTCGCGATCGGGCTGGACGCAGGCAACCACAACCAGCTCCGGCTGCTGGACGCGCGCACGCTAAAGCCGCGTGCCGCCGTGTCCATGCCGCTCGGCCTGGGCTACCTCCAGAACTTCTCGGAGGACGGCAAGCGGCTCACCGCCATCTGGTCCACACCCTCCTCTCCGACCGACGCGTGGGTGATCGAGGCGAAGACGGGCAAGGCCTCCGCGCTGCGCAACGAGGCGCGGCCCTCGCTCAAGGCGGTGCCCGCCATCGAGGCGAGCATCACCGAGATCCGGGCGCACGACGGGCTCGCGCTGCCCATCAACGTGTACCTGCCGAAGAAGCGCACGGGGAAGCTGCCCGTGATCGTCTCCTACCATGGGGGCCCCGCGGGCAGCTCCAAGATCCGCTGGGCCGCACTCACCGCCTTCTTCTTGGAGCAGGGCTACGCCTGGGTGGAACCCAATGTGCGCGGCTCGGGTGGTTTCGGCCGTGCCTTCGAGGAGGCGGACAACGGGCCCAAGCGCCTGGAGGCCTTCAAGGACATCGAGGCCACTGGCCGCTGGGCCGCGTCGCAGCCCTGGGCGGACTCCAGCCGCGTCATCGTCTACGGCGGGAGCTATGGTGGCTATACCGTGCTGATCGGGCTGACTCGCATGCCGGACCTGTGGCGCGCGGGCGTCAACCTCTTTGGTGTGGTGAACATGAAGACGTTCATGGCCACCACCAGCGGCCTCATCCGCGAGATCTTCCACCTCGAGATGGGTGACCCCGAGAAGGACGCGGCCTTCCTGGACTCGATCTCTCCGATCAAGGACGTCAACCGGATCACCGATCCGCTCTTCGTCTACGCGGGCGCGAACGACCCGCGAGTGCCGCTCGGCGAGTCGGATCAGATCGTCCGTGCGCTGCGTGAGCGAAGGATTCCTGTCGAGTACATGGTCGCCGGGAACGAAGGCCACTCGCTCGCGCGCAGGGAGAACCTGATCGAGTTCATGGCACGATCGGCGCTGTTCCTGGAGAAGCACGCGGGCCCGGCGCAGTCCGCGCAGCCGCACTAGCAGGTACAGGGCATGTGCGGGGAGTGAAGAACCGAGCACCAGGACTCCAGCTCGTCGCGGCGGTGTTGACCGCACTGCCGCTCGCCGTGGCAGCAGGTTGCACATCGACTCCGATGCTCGAGTACAACCTGCATGTCCCCGCGCAGACGCTGATTCCACCAGGGGCGCCGCCCGTCCAGGACGGGCGCGGGCGCTTCCGGGAGATCTTCTGTGCGCTGCTCGCCCAGGAGCCCGGGGCGGCCACGCGCCCCTGCGAGGTGCTGCTCCACCGCCTGAGCGATGAACCGGCTCGGGCGCGCCGTGCTCGTCCCTTGCCTGCTCACGATCTCGGACTGACGGTGATCTTCGTCCCGGGGCTGCTCGGCGACTGTCCGTACGGGCTCTCGCCTCCCTTCGAGACAGCCGTGCGGCGCTTGCGGCACCTGGGGTATGACGCCTGGGTCGCCCCGGTGAGCGCCTCCTCGAACAGCCCTGCCAACGCTGAGCGCCTGGCCCGCGAGATCTCGGAGCGCCCCTCCGAGCGCATCGTGCTCATCGGCCATGGGCGGGGAGTGGTAGACATCCTGGAGTTGCTCGTGACGAACTCCGCGGTCGCCTCGCGTACCCAGGCGGTGCTGAGCGTGGCCGGAGCCATCAACGGCTCTCCGCTCGCGGACTCCCCTGCCGGAGCCGCCCTGCTCTTTCCCCGCGGAGGAGACACGGCATGCACCGAGGGGGAGCTGCAATTCCTGGGAGACCTGAAGCGCGCCCACCGCGTCCGGTGGCTCATGGAGCACCCTCTTCCCAAGGGAGTGAGGTACTTCTCGATCGGGGCCTTCGCGCCGCGCTCGGAGGTGGTTCTGCCGCTGCGCCCTCGCGCCGCCGCGCTGGCGAGGATCGATCCACGCAATGACGGCCTGACTCCCTTCTTCGATCAGGTGATCCCGGGCTCGGAGCTGCTCGGCTATGCCAACACCGACCACTGGACCATCGCGGCTGATCCTGCGGGGCTGGCACATTCACCGCCCCAGGTGAAGCCCGAGACGCCTTCTTTCCCGCGTGACGTCCTGATCGAGGCGGCCCTGCTCCGCATCTCCGAGGTCCTCTCCAGCAACGGAGCGGACGGATGAGCCTTCTCTCTGTCTCCCTTATGGCCACGCTCGCGCTGGGGCTCATGAGCTGCGCCACCCCGCTGCTCGCTTACAGCGCTTCCGACATGCCGCCGCTGCAGCTCGCCGTGGTGGGCCAGCCCTCCGTCCAAGATGGGCGCACGCGCTTCCGCACCCTCTTCTGCGAGCTTGCCGCACGCGAGAGCCCGCACGGGCTGGACTGCGAGAAGCTGCTCGTGCGCCTCGCCGGCGAGCGCGAGGAATCCGCGCCCGCTCCGTTGCCGGCCCATGACCCGCGCCTGCACCTCCTCCTGGTCCCCGGCGGATTCGCGGAGTGCTTCAAGGATGCCGCGCTCCTCCCAGAGGCCCTCCCCCGCCTGCGATCCGCTGGATACTCGGTGAGCACGGTGCCCGTCAGCGGGCGCTCGAGCAGTGCCTACAACACCTATCGCATCGCCGCGGCGGTCGCGCGCATGCGGCTGCCCGCCGGCAGCCTGCTCGTCCTCGTGGGCTACTCGAAGGGTGTCGTGGACATCCTCGAGTTCCTTGTCCAGTACCCCCGCCTCGCGGCCCGGGTGCAAGCGGTGGTCAGCATCTCGGGCAGCGTGAACGGCTCACCCGTGGCCAACCGCTATGGCTTCCTCTACCGCGCCACGGAGGACTGGGTCCTCCAGAGTTGCCCGCCGGGAGACCGGGGCATCTCCGTGGATCTGGAGCGCGAGCTGAGACAGACATGGCTCGCCCGGCAGCGGTTCCCAAGCCACATCCGCTACTTCTCCCTCGCCTCCATCGTCCCCCCGGAGGAGCGCGCGCGCGCTTTTCTGCACATCGGCGGCTCGCTGGGCTACATCGACCCGCTCCACGACGGCCAGCTGATCTTCTACGATCAGCTCCTGCCGGGGAGCGAGCTGCTTGGCTACATCCGTGCCGATCACTGGGCCGCCGCCCTCCCCTTGCAGGAGCATTGGTACATCCTGGGCGCAAACCCGGCAGGCACACACTTCCCGCGAGGCCTGCTGCTCGAGGCGATCATGCTGCGGGTGTCGGAGGCCTTGCACGACAAGGGCTAGGACAGACGGCCCGAGATTTCGTAGGCTGGCGCCATGCTCCAGGGCTCGGGCCGCTGCCACTACCACCCGGATCGCGCGGGGCTCGGCATCTGCGTCGAGTGTCGGCGCGTCATCTGCCGGGAGTGCACCACGCAGTTCGAGGGCATCAACCGCTGCGCGAGTTGCCTCGAGAAGCGCCTCAAGGTCCTGGGAGGGCCCTCGGAGCGCCGCGACTGGTCGGTGGGCAACGTGCTGCTCGCGCTGCTGAGCGCGGCCATCGTCTATGGGAGCCTCCTCGTGCTGATCGGGCTGGTGGAATCCTGAGATGGCCGTCTCCGCCCTCGAGCTGCGCCCCCGAGGCGCCGTCGCCATCCTGGATGCAGCCCTGCGCCTGTCCTCGCGGAACTCGGGCGTCTGGGCCCTGACCCTGCCCGGCGGGGCGCTCGTCACCGCGGCCGCTCTCCACGTGGCCGACACGGTGACCCACCACGGCCCCGTGGGCATGGCGACACTGTGGCTCACCCTGGCCTGGCTGGCCCGCGGCTTCTTCCAGGGCGCCACCTGCCACTATGTCCAGGAGCTGCTCCTGGGGCAGAAGGAGCCCGGGGTGCTCGCCAGCCTTCGGGCCGCGCTGAGCCGCCTGCCCAGCCTCGTCATCGCGGTGGCCTTCCTCCTGCTCTTCAACGCCATCACGATCCCCTTGTCCCTGGGGCTCGCCTTCTTCCTGCTGCCTGCGCACCTCGCCGGCTACGCGGTGACGATGCAGGGCCGGGGCAGCCCGCTGAGGCTGTATGGGCTGTGCTCGCGGCTGCTCGGCCCCGCGAAGAGCACCGCCACGGGCGTGCGGATGATGCTGAGCGTCCAGGTGCTCACCTTCTTCAACCTCCACATGGCCAGCAATGTCCTCTTCTTCCTGGGACGGAAGCTGCTGGCCATCGATCTCACCTTCGCCGAGCGCTTCGCCTCGCTCGACAACGCCTCCTGGGTGACCTTCCTCGCCGCCCTCACCTTCACTCTCTTCGAGCCCATCAAGGCGGCCACCGCCACGCTGCTGCTGGTGGACGGGAGGGTGCGCCAGGAGGGTCTCGATCTCCTCGCCGCTGTCCAGCAGCTCCCCGCGCGAGGCCGCGCACGCTCGGTCCAGAGCGCGGCGCTCGTCTTCCTGTGCATCCTGCTGGGTGGCACGGTGGCACGAGCCCAAGACTCGGAGGAGTCCCTGCCCCGGCCGGAGCTGCGCCAGCGCCTCGAAGCGGTGGCACAGCACTGCAACTACGAGGGAGAGGACCTGCAGGAGGGCCTCGACGCGGCGGACTCCTTGAGCCAGGCCGAAGCGGCCAAGCTCCAGCGCCTGCTGCGCACCGTGGAGCACCTGGCACACGCTGAAGAGGAGTGCGAGGAGGCAGTGGCCGTGCTGGAGCAGGGCCTGGCGCTGACCCAGCAGACGGCGTCGATCGAGCAGAGCGCGCCGGACTCGAGGACCGCCGCGGCGAGAGCCCGGGACATCCTCTCGAGACCGGAGTTCGCCGAGGCCCCTCCCCCACCCAAACCGAAGGAGGAGCCTGCTCCCGAGGAGCCCCCTGGCTGGTGGAAGCGCTTCACCGATTGGCTGGGGGAACTGCTGAAGAAGCTCTTCGAGCGTGATCGGGAGGCGCCCCGCCGGTCCGAGCCCTTCACGGCCGTGAGCGGCGCGGGCGCGGCCAACGTGCTGGTGGTCATCGTCATCGGGCTGGTGCTGGCGATGCTGGTGGCCCTGCTGCTGCGCGCCCTGGGTCAGCGGCAGAAGGATGAGAACGCTCAGCTCGAGGTGAGCACGCAGGACTCCACGGCGCTCGCGCAGGATCCCATGAGCGCCCTGGCCCGCCCGCCCGAGGGCTGGGCGCACCTGGCCGACGAGCTCGCCGCCAAGGGGCAGTACCGCGACGCCGTGCGCAGCCTCTACCTGGCGCTCCTATCCCGGCTGCACCGCGAGGGCGCCATCCTCTACGACTCCACCCTGAGCAACTGGGACTACCTGCGCCAGTTCAAGGGGCGCCGCGAGTGGCTGCCGCCCTTCCGCGAGCTGACGCGCCGCTTCGACTTCGCCTGGTACGGCAACCTGCCCGTGGGCGCGGACGGCTATCGCGACTTCCGAGCCCTCACCGCGCCGCTGCTCGCGGCTCCCGCGCAGACGGAGGCCACCGGTGCGTGATCGTCTCCCGCTGCTCGTGGTCGGCGGCCTGCTGCTCGCCGCATTCCTCGGCAACCTGGTGCTGCGCGGGGCCTCGCGGGGTGGCTTCGCGGACACTCTCTCCACCTACCGGGCCTCGGAGGGTGGCGCGCGGGCGCTCTACCTGCTGCTCCAGGAGAGCGGCCTGCCCGCCGTCCGTCGCTCCGCGGATCTCCAGGTGCTGGACGAGCAGTCCACCGCCACGGTGATCCTGCTGGCGGTGGAGGTGGACGGCTCACGGGAGGACGATCCGGACGAGACGCAGCTCGCCGTGGAGCGCGACAAGGGGCTGGAGGACGAGGACGTGCCTCACGAGGGCTTCAATGTCTTCCAGGCCGACGCGCTCAACAAGGACGAGCGGGAGAAGCTGCTCGAGTACGTGAAGGCAGGGCACTCGCTCGTCTACGTGCCGTGGGGCTCGCGGGAGAACCCGCTCCTGGATGCCCTGGAGGTGAAGCTCACCAAGGTGGACACCACGCTGCCCATGCGCACGCTCGTGCCGCCCATGCCCACGCCGTACACGCTGGGCGTGGAGCGCGTGGAGGCCAAGGTGCAGGCCTTCCTGAAGCTGCCCTCGGACGCGGTGCCTGTGCTGATGGATGCCCAGTTGGAGAAGCCGGTCGCGGCGGTGTTGCACTACGGCCTGGGCCGCGTGCTGGTGGTGGGCGCTCCCGAGCTGGCGATGAACCAGGCGCTCGCTCGCGCGGACAACGCGCAGTTCTGGCTGAGTGCCCTGCACACCCTGGGTCCCGGCCCCTACGAGTTCAGCGAGTTCCACCACGGCTTCCGCAACGAGCGCTCGATCGTGGACTTCGCCCGGCGCTACGGGCTGCACTTCGCCGTGGCGCAGCTGCTGCTGGGCGTGGCCCTGTGGTCCATCTCGCTCAGGCGCTTTGGCCGTCCGCGCCTGCCGCCGGAGTCGGTGCGCGTGGGCGCCACGGACGCTCTCTTCGCCATGAGCCGCCTCTACCGCGAGGGGGGCCACCAGCCCTTCGCCGCGGGCCTCATCGCGCGCGGGCTGACACAGGAGCTCGCGCTGTACGCCGGGCTGCCCGCGCACACCGCCGCCCCCAAGGTCGCCGAGGCGCTCCAGGCGCGAAGCCGGGAAGATCTGGCCGATACCCTGCGCGCCATCGTCCGCCGCGCCGACGAGACGCAGAGCGACAAGGATCTCCAGCAGCTCGCCGCGCGAGCCGCCGAGCTGCGCAACCGCATCCATCCCACCGAGCCCACTCGCGGGCTCGCTGCATCCTCCGAGGAGTCATGAACAACCCCACCGTCCCCGCCCACTCCCTGGACATGCCGGGCAACGCGGTGAAGGCCGCCAACACGATCCGCGAGGGCGTGCTGAACGAGGTCCGCAAGGCGGTCGTCGGCCAGGACGAGGCGCTGGAGCTGATGCTCTGCGGCCTCATCGCTGGCGGCCACGTGCTGCTGGAGGGCGTGCCCGGCGTGGCCAAGACGCTGATGGCCAAGGCCCTGGCGCGCAGCGTGAGCGCGGACTTCAAGCGCATCCAGTTCACTCCGGACCTGATGCCGGCGGACATCCTGGGCACCAGCATCTTCGATCTGAAGACGCAGTCCTTCGTGCTGGTGCGCGGCCCCATCTTCACGGATCTGCTGCTGGCCGATGAGATCAACCGCGCCCCGGCCAAGACGCAGTCCGCGCTGCTGGAGGCGATGCAGGAGCGCGCCGTGTCGCTGGAGGGGCGCAACATCACGCTCTCGCCGCTCTTCACGGTGTTCGCCACGCAGAACCCGGTGGAGTCCGAGGGCACCTACCCGCTGCCCGAGGCCCAGCTGGACCGCTTCCTGTTCAAGATCGAGGTGGGCTACCCCGCCCCCGAAGAGGAGGATGCGATCCTGAGCTCGGTGCACCGGGGCTTCGACGCGGGAGATCTCGCGCGCGCGGGTGTGGGCGCGGCGGTGACGAAGGACGGGCTGATGGGCGCGCGGGCCGCGCTCAACGAGGTGACGGTGGAGCCGCCCGTGCTCACGTATATCCGCAAGCTGGTCTCGGCCACGCGCACCTCCAGCCGCATCCGCCTGGGCGCTGGCCCTCGCGCGGGAGTGCACCTGCTGATGGCGGCCAAGGCGCTCGCCGCGCTGCGCGGCCGTGGCTTCGTGACGCCGGATGACGTGCGCTTCCTGGCGGGCCCTGTGCTCAAGCACCGGCTGCTGCTGTCGCCCGACGCGGAGCTGGACGGGGCCACGTCCACGGATGTGCTGCGCGAGGTGGTGCAGTCCGTCGAGGTTCCCCGGTGATCCCCACCACCCGCCTGTGGGCGCTGATCGCGCTGCTGGCGCTGCCCATGATGGCGGCGGGCTTCTACCCCGGGTGGGGCGGGTCCGTGCTCGCGCTGGACGTGCTGGTGGCGGCGCTTGCTGGGGTGGATCTCTTGATGGCTCGCCGGGTGCGGATCGAGGCGCACCGGCGCCTGCCTCGGAAGCTGTCCGTCGGAGTCGCCAACAAGGTAGAGGTGCTGCTCATCCACCGCTCCAGTCAGCCCGTGCATGTCCGGGTGCGGGATGACGTGCCGGATGCCTTCTCCGCCACGCCAGAGGAGGCCCCGCTGGACCTGCCTCCAGAGAGCCAGACACGCTGGGTGTACCGGGTGACGCCCGCGAAGCGCGGCAAGTTCTCCTTTGGAGACGTGCACGTGCGGGTGAGGGGGCCGCTGGGGCTCGTGTTCCACGAGCGTGCGTTCAAGGAGGCCCAGAGCGCCTCGGTGTTCCCGGATCTGCGCGGCGCCAGCCGGCTGCTGCTCTCGGGCGCGGCGCTGGATCTGGTGAACCTGGGACTGCGCCAGCTCCGCCGGGATGGCCGGGGCAGTGAGTTCGCCCGCCTGCGCGACTACGCCCAGGGGGACTCGGTGCGCGAGGTGGACTGGAAGGCCTCGGCCCGGCGCGGCAAGCCTGTCACCCGGGTGATGGAGTCCGAACGCTCCCAGTCCATCCTCATCTGCGTGGATGCGGGGCGCTCCATGGCGGCTCAGGTGGCAGGGCTCACCAAGTTGGACCACGCGGTGAACGCGGCGCTCTTCCTGGCGTTCGTGGCGGTGCGCAATGGGGATCGGGTGGGGCTCGTGACTTTCGCGGACGGGGTGAAGACCTACCTGCCACCAGCGGCGGGGCGCGGGCAGTACCGGAAGATCGTGGACGCGCTCTACTCGGCCACGCCGAGCCTCACGTACGTGGACTACCTGGCGCTCTTCAAGGAGCTGAACGTCCGGCTCACGAGGCGCAGCCTGCTGTGCGTCTTCACGGACTTCCTCGATGAGGAGCAGGCCTCCACGATGATCGATCCGCTGCACCGGCTGGCGCGCCGCCACGTGCCGCTGTGCCTGTCTGTGAAGGACACGGCGCTGCTCGGGCTGCTGCGACGGCCCCCGCCTGGCCCCGAGGAGGCCTTCCAGCAGGCGGTGGCCTCCGAGCTGCTCATGGACCGCGAGATGCTCAAGGCGAAGGTGAGCATGGGCGGGGTGCAGATGATCGACGTGCAGCCAGACGAGCTGAGCCTGGCCGCCGTGAACCGCTACCTGGACATCAAGGCGCGCGGAGTACTGTAGCCCTCGGGAGAGGTACCGCACCTTTGAGAGCAGCGTCTCCAGCTCATGAGGCGAGCATTCGTGGCGAAAGCTCATCTTTCTGGAGCGACACGATGAATGAAGCGAAGTCATCGGCCAGAAAGTAGAGGGTGGGTTCCCCTGCCCGGGCATAGCCGTCCCAGTAGTAGATGGCCCCCGAATGCTCCCCTGTCACCTTCAGACAGATCTTGTCCGCCCCCTCGGTTGTAGCAATCGGGAGGTAGCCGGCGGGGATACGATCTCTGAACACCTGAAGATTCCAATCGAGATTGCACGATTCGACAGGATCCTTCAGCCCAAAGAACACATGGATACGGCCCAGCGGGTTGTCCTTGAGACCATGGATGGTCAGCAGATCATGCTCGGGGCGTCCCCCGTTCGTGGCCAATAGGAACTGTTTGTAAGCCACTGGGAGAGAGAGACCGTGCGCGCTCTCGAAGGATCCGAGTTCTTCCTCATGAAGCTGAGGCCCGCCTTCGAATGTCCGTAGCGCAGCAACCACTATCGATCTCCTGAGAAACCGCCGGTATGACCCGTCTTCGCGTGAGTCTCCATAGGGATCTGCAACGCGAGGAACTCAGCAGGCGAGGTGCACAGGAAGAAGGGAGCCAGCAGTTCGTCATCCCACTGGGATGAGTAGTTCGGCCAGCCCTCCGGCACGGCCTGCCCTCCACATGAGAGCGACCCCCTGGAGGAAGGCACGGCAGCACCGTGGCGGCGCCGCAGCCGCACCCGTGATCTCTTCTCCCGAGTCGTGGCCACGGAGTGTGGCTGGGTCGAACGGGCCTCGGTCGCCGATCCCTCTCGCAGCATCTTGGCAGAACTGTGAGGCTCACCTGTGTGAGGCAGCGTGGCACAACCCGTAGCGAGAATGGCGGCTGCCATCCACAGCGCAGCCCACCTGTGCCTCAACATCTCAGCGCGCATGGCCCACCCCCAGGTCCAAGTCGTCTACTTGGACATCAAGGCGCGCGGAGTGCTGTAGCCCCCGGCGCCTCATCGCGGCTGGCGCGCAGGTAGTCCGAGCCCAGGTACGCGTAGACGCCCGCGCCCACCACCAGCGCGAAGCCGATCTTGAAGGCTGCCGACAGCTTGGGCGGGTGGATCTGCGACACCGTGCCCTCGATGAAGCCCGCGAGCACGAAGAGCGCCAGCGTGCCGAACAGCAGCTTCACCGCCGTCACCGCCTCCTGACGCACCGCCAGCCCCCGAGGCAGCCCCT
>Ga0247825_10002807_pt1 | contig 11524 bp, 12 predicted proteins | sample 13C_Vanillin_Day_FD_194413 | JGI IMG/M metagenome (GOLD analysis project Ga0247825, IMG submission 194413) | Soil microbial communities from agricultural site in Penn Yan, New York, United States - 13C_Vanillin_Day48 | ecosystem: Environmental > Terrestrial > Soil > Agricultural land | place... | reverse complement strand
GTGTACGCCACGAAACCGACGACCCCGCCGAAGATGCACAAAACCGGCAGGAAGCCCGCCCTTTCGGGGCCGACCACGGTCCACAACGCCGCAGAAGCCGTGACAACAAGGGCGACGGCAGCGGCGACATCGATCAGCTTCGCGGCGAGTCGCGGCAGCAACCGCGCGCTCTGCAGCGGGACCGCGGCGAGATACGATTCGGCGAGCGTCAGCGGATCGCCGAGTTGCCGCAGCACCTGATCGAGCGGCTGTCCGTGTTCGACGCGCTCGGCGATGTGACTCCGCAGCTCGATCGCGATCTGATCGCGCAGCGGCAGCCCTGGCGGCACCTGGTCGATCACGGATTGCACGTAGAGATCGCCGGTCATTGCCCCTCCTCGTTTGCGAGCAGCTTCGCCATCGCGCTCGCGAAAGAATTCCATTCTTGTTTGAGGCGCGCGAGCTCGTCGCGCCCGGAGTCGGTCAACCGGTAGTACTTCCTCGGCACTCCTCGTTCGGGCGTCTCCCAGCGCACGGCGACGGACCCTGCGCGTTCCAGGCGGTACAACACCGGGTACAACGTCCCGTCGGTGACACCGAGCGCGCCGTTGCTCTGAGTGGTCAGCTTGGTGACAATCTCGTACCCGTAACCCTCTCCAGCCTCGAGCAGGTGCAGAACGATAAGCTCCAGGGAGCCCCGCTTGAGCTCGCGTTCGATACCCGTCCGGTCCTCGGTACGGCTCGATTCTTTAGCCATTCCATTAGACGGTATAACAATATATATTGCTACGCAAGCTATCTTACGAGGCAAGCGCCTGATAATGCCAGCCAGGCGGGCCGCGCGGCTGGATCCGGCCGCGGCATTAAGCCACGAATGAGCAGCTTGGCAGCGCCGACACTGGATAAGACATGCTAATGATTGTGGTATTTGTATTGATGGATATTATGATCCCTCAATGACCTACCTTCACGCCAAGGACACGAACCTATGGCGACTCCCAGAACATGCCCTCGCCTATCTCGCACAAGCCGACGCCATCCCCCACCGCAGAGAAGGCGAGCAGGCACTGCTCGAATGTCTGTCCCGGCCGCTCACCAGCTTCGTGGACCTCGGGAGCGGCGACGGTCGCCTGCTGACACTCGTCCGGATGGTCCATCCTCAAGCGCGCGGCGTCGCCGTCGACTTTTCCGACACGATGATCGAGCGTCTTCAGAGACACTTCGCAGGCAATCCGTCGGTCAGGGTCGTCGATCATGATTTGGATCTCGCGCTCCCACGACTCGACGGCCCCTTTGATGCGGTTGTCTCGAGCTTTGCGATTCACCATCTCCCGCATGCGCGCAAGCGTTCGCTGTATGAAGAGGTCTTTGAACGACTGTCGCCGGGCGGCACGTTCTGCAACCTCGAGCACGTCGCGTCGGCGACCCCGTCATTACACGCCCAGTTCCTCGCGAAACTAGGTATCGCCGTCGACCAGGAGGACCCTTCGAACAAACTGCTCGATGTCGAGACGCAGTTGTCGTGGCTCCGAGAGATCGGTTTCATTGATGTCGACTGCCATTGGAAGTGGCGGGAGCTCGCCCTGCTGGTTGGAGTGAAGCCGCTTACTGGCGCTGCGCAGCCATGAACAGCTCTCGTACAAACTCCGGCTCGAGCGGTTCCGGTTCCATCGGCAACTGCTTTGCCAGCATCCAACGATGCAGCCAGGACAATCCACGGGAGGCCGGCGCCTCGGGCAGGCTATAAGCAGGGTCGGCAAGCGCCTCGTCGAGCGAGACAAAGCGGTAGCCTCGTCCGCGAAACATCGCGAGCAGCGCCTCGAGTTGGTCGGCGTTGAGCTCGTTCGCGTGCAACAGCAGCGTCTGCTTGAGGTGATATCCGAGTAGCTTCAGCGACAGCTGCTCAAAGTGGCTGACGACGCTGGCCATGTAGGGAACATACGCCTCGGCCACCCGTACCATCGTCGCACCGTCGCCGGCCCGCCTGGCGCGTTCATAGACCGCGGAGAAAACGAAGTCGTTGTTGTCGATTGTGACCGGTGCGACGCGATAGCCGCGGTCGCGCAGAAGCTGATCGAGCGCCGCCTTGTACTCAGGCGTCGGTCCGGTCCGAAGCTGCGGATGACGAAAATATCGCAGTCGGCGGCCGCGGGCCGCCAGCAGACGACTGGTGACCGCCTCGCCCTTGATCAGGTCGGCCCGATAGGTCTCGAAAGGCACTTGATCGATGGCGACGTGGGAATAGGTATGGTTTCCCAGCTCGAACCCCGCGTCCAGCCAGGCAGTGAGGAGCTCCGTCCTCGCGTCAACTTCGTTACCCGCAAAAAGCTTCGCCTCGTTGACAAAGCCGACTGCGGGAACACGATTGGCAACGAGCACACGGAGGAGCTTCTCGGTCGTGTCACGCATCGTGTACAAGCTCCCGCGGGCGGGCAAGTCGTCGAACGTGACTGCAACCGCGAGGCTGTCAACGGTGTCCTGCCCGCCGACGGGGAGCGCCGTCGCATACACGGCAAGAGCAATCGTGATGGCGAGTACTAATGGACGAGTCCTGCCCCTATCCACGATCGGCGCGATTCTAACCCGACCGGCCAAATGGTTTAATGGGTAACGGGGATGGTTGCGGATGCCTCAGCTGACGCTGTTCGACACCAGCGAACTTCTGCTCGCCAACGATGACTGCGGACGAATCGTCTATACACCCGGTTTCATCGATGCCGGCATCGCGAACGGGTGGTTCGTGGAGCTGCGCATCGGGGTCAAGTGGCGAGCCGAGCGGCGGATGATGTACGAGCGTGAGGTCGATGTCCCGCGGCTCGTCGGCCACTTCCGGCTCGGGTCACGAAACGACCTCCTGCCAGGACCGATTCTGGACGCCGCCCGGCGTGTGGTTGATCGCCTCGACGTACCCTTCAACAGCATCGGGCTGAACCTGTACCGTGACGGCCGTGACAGCGTCGCCCCGCACAGCGATCACCTCAACGAGCTTCGTAAGGGATTCCCGATCGCCCTTTTGTCACTTGGCGCGACACGCCGCATGACGATACGAGCGAAGCGGCAGCCCCGCCGAGTAATTCATGTCGACCTCGAGGCAGGCAGCCTGCTCGTCATGGATTACGCAACGCAGCTCCACTACACCCATGGCGTGCCGAAGACGACGGCGCAGGTGGGAGAGCGGATCAGCCTGGCCTTTCGGGTGAAGCCGTCGCCCGTCACGCCAGCCGACGATGCGGACGGCGGCGCTTATCGGTAATCAGGCTGACTTGCCTAATCGGCGAAGCTTTTCCATCGGCCGTTTCAACGACCGCCCGCGCCGCCGCATGTCGGCCCACAGGTCGCCGACTTTTGCGATCCGATCGGGCATGTCGCGCACCGTGAAGGTGGTGGGATGCACTGCACCACGCTCGACCTCTTCCCACGTACACGGCGCGGACACCGGCGCACCGCGCCTGGCACGCACGGCGTAAACGGCCGCGAACGTCGCGCTGTAGCCGTTTCTCCCGGTGTCGACATAGATCCGCCCGCCTCGGTCGGCCTTGCTGAACTCCTGCGTGAGGCGGTCGGGCGCAAGGCTCACGAACAGCGTCCCCACCGCATTGGCAAAGCGCGCGACATGTCCGATGTGTGTCTTGCCGTCAACGGGGACGACGATGTGGAAGCCTTTCGAGCCTGACGTCTTGATCCACGAGGGCAGCGCCAGTTCCGCGAGCAGATCGCGCAGACCGACCGCGGCGGCGCGCACTGCCGCCGCATCGTCGGTCGACGGATCGAGATCGAAGACGCAGAGATCGGGATAGTTCAGCCGGGGGATCCGCGACGTCCAGACGTGTAGCGTGATTGTGTTCTGGTTGGCGATCCACAGCAGCGATCGGGTGTCGGTGATCACCGGATGATGGACAACGCCATTCTTCTTCGGCACCTCGACGCGCTGCAGCCATGCCGGAAATCCCTTCGACACGTCCTTTTGCCAGAATCCCTGCTGACCAATACCCGCGGGGTACCGCTCCATCGTCACCGGCCGCCCGCGGAGGTGTGGGACGATCACCGGAGCCACCGCGTCGTAGTAAGCCGCCAGATCCCCCTTGGTAATCCCGTCATCGGGGAACAGCACCTTCTCCGGATGGGTGATCACCGCTGCTCTCTGGTGACTTGGCGCGCTTCCTTATCGAAACGGACGCCAAGCAGGCGCGGATGCCGCAGCTTGCCGTGTACGGTCCACTCGATGAAGGCGACCTGGACGACAATTTCCGGACGCACCCAGTGCGCGCGCAGCCGGGGCAAGCCTTTCGTTTTGGTGAACGGCGGGCCGGGCAGCTCGATCGGATCGAGACGCCTTCGCAGATCGAGCAGGAGCTTGGTATCGAAGCCGGTACCGATCTTACCGGCGAAGACGAGATCGTCTCCTTCGTGGTAGCCGACGAGCAGGGCGCCGAGGCCGAGGCGCGCGCCCTGCGGATCGGTAAACCCTCCGACCACGAACTCCTGCGACGCCTCGCACTTCATCTTCAGCCAGTGCTTCGACCGGCGATGTTCGTACGGCGAGCCTCGCCGCTTGGCAATGACTCCTTCCCAGCCCTCGCGCCTGGCGCGCTCCCACGGCTGGTCATCGTCCAGCAGATCGACGCGGCGCATCGGGCCCTGGAACGGCAGCGCCTGAAGCAGCGCGCGTCGCTCCTCGAGCGGCAAGCCGGTCACGGCTCGTCCGTTCAACCACAGAATGTCGAACACGTGATAGCCGCTTCTGCCGTCCCAGGTGACCTCGCCGTCGAGAATCGCGTCGGTGACAGGAAGGTTGGCGATCGCTGTCGCGAGCGCCGGCAGGTCCTGCGTCAGCTGGTTGCGCGAGTACAACCGCACCTCGTCGCCCCGCTTGTAGGCCAGCAGTCTGATGCCGTCGAATTTGCGCTCGAACAGCCAGTCGTGGCCGGTGAACCGGTCCTGCGTCAGCGTCGCGGCCATTGGTTCCAGCCACTCCGGCATTTTTTCGGCGGGTGACATGGTCGACGGCGCGTTCACACGTCCCAGAGTGCGAGTTGTCCGACCGCCTGTCTTCGCCGGCGTGGAGGTGCGTCGAAAACCGACCGGCCGTTCAGCGACGCGGAAATACGCTCTTCATGGCGAAGCGCGGCGTCGAAATCGGCCTCAGGGGCGCGGCGCGCTTCGACGGCGCGCACGAACCGATCGAGGCGGGCCAGACCCTCTATTTTCTCGGTGTCACCGACCCTGGCTGCCTCGAGACCGCGGCGAAGGACGCCAACCGAGTCGTCGTAGGTCTTCAGCGGCACCGGGAAAGGATGACGGTCTTTGCCGCCGTGGGCGAACGAGAAACGCGCCGGGTCGGCGAAGCGCGTTGGCGTGCCATGCACGACTTCGGCGATGAGGGCCAGCGACTGAAGCGTCCGCGGACCGAGCTGCTCGACCAGCAGCAGCGAAGCGAAGTCGCGCAGCTCGCGATCGTACGCGACCGCCAAGACGGACCCGAGGCGCTTCAAATCCACGTCGTTCGATCGAAGCTGATGGCGGTTCGGCATCACCAGCCGCCGCGCCTCATTCAGCGCGCGCTCGGGCCCCGCATGCGCGATCGCCAGCAGGGCGTCCTGCGCCGGCTTCGCACGATGGTCGACCAGGTTCTGGATCGGGCCGGCTGGCTGGCCGACGATCGCCGTATGCGGCTCACACGTGAAATCGCGGACCGTCGCCGAGTGCCAGTGGTACCGCCTCGCCAGGCGCGACAACGGATTGAGGCCCTGCTGGACAACCGCCCAGTCCCCCTGCTCCGACACGATGAAGCCGTGCAGGTAGATCTGGAAGCCGTCCGCCACCGCGTTGTTGTCGACGCGCGCGGTGAGGCGGCTGGTCCTCACGAGCGCATCACCGTCGAGACCGGTGCGCTCCGCGATTGCCCGCAGCTCGTTCGGGGTGTTTCGGGAGTGCCGGCCGCGCCCTCCACAGAAGTACACACCGAGCTCGTGACTGCGCGGATTGAGTCCGCGTTTCAGCGCGCCGAGCACGGACGTTGTGATCCCGGAGGAATGCCAGTCCATGCCCATCACGGCGCCCAGGGCCTGGAACCAGAATGGATCGCTCAACCGCGAGAGGAGCGCCGACCGGCCATAGTGGTAGATGATGCTCTCGCCGATCGCCGCGCCGAGCCGGGTCATTCGCGCCGCCAGCCACGCCGGCACCCTTCCGCCGTGAAGCGGCAGGTCCGCCGTACCCGAACGTCTCATTGCATTATTGTGTCAGCAAGTGTGTGCGGCTGTCTCGGTTCCGCAATTTGAGTTCGTTCCGACCACCAGAACCACTTCTACGGAGTCGAATGACTGAAGCCGATAGATCCGGCGTGCTCAGCCTCACCGTCGCCAACGCACAGCTTGGCCATGTCGCGTAAGCGGGGCCATGTTGAACGCCGCATCGAGGGCGGCACCATAATGGCGACGCTTTTCGTGTTGACTCTGATCGCGGCCATGTTCTGGATGGGCATCACCGGAAACAGGTTCTGCTGCGACCCCAAGAGCCTGGTGGGTCAGTTGCGTCAGCAGCTTCTTGTCGGCGTTTGGACGCCAGTTGCACAACACCTCGGATCGCCGACGTCCTGATGCCGCCTCAGGCAGCGTAGTCTCGGATCGCCCAACTAAACGAGCTCGGCGGCGGCGAACATTCGCAGCGACTCCTCCTCCGCCGGCGGGTTCAGGACGTAGCGCACCGCCAGGTTATCAGCCTGTGGAAACGCCGTCGCTCGGATGGCTTCAGCCGCCTTCTCGAAGTCGTAGCCCGTACGGCGCAATTCCACGGCTGGTCCGAGCAGCAGCCAATACGCGCCGGGCGGCGACTGAAACGGCATGCCGACGCTGCCGGCATTGACGATCCGCCGCCGCGAAACGGTGCGGTCGAACTGCATGTGGGTGTGGCCGCAAACGACTACGGACGCGTCCACTTGGGCGAAGAGAGGCGCGAGGCGTTCTTCTGCCGTCAGCCGTGTGAAGCACTCGGTGTCGTTGCGAGGCGTCGCATGACAGAAGAGCGTCGGCCCGAGTCCGGAGATATCGACCCGGTGCGTGGGTGGCCAGCGCGCGATTGCTTGCCGCTGATCCGGGTCCAATTGCTGGGCGGTCCAGTGGATCGTCTCGCGGAAGGCCTCAGGCACTTCGCTGATGTCACCGCCGGCAAGGTGGGCAGCTACCACGCGGTCCCCGTTACCGTGGATGAAACAAACGGGGATGTCCAGGCTCATCAGGCACGCCAATGTTTCACGGGGCATCGGTCCCGGCAGCACGTCCCCGCCAACGACGATCAGGTCGACGTGCGCCGCGCGAACCTCGCGAAGCACGGCCTCCAGCGCGAAGAGGTTCCCGTGAATATCGTAGAGCGCAGCGATCACCGCCAGTTACTCTTCTCTCAGCACGACGTTGGGGTCCAATCGTGAAGCACGCCAAGCCGGCAGCCACGACGCGATTGCCGCCACCACACTAATCGTGGCGGCGACGGCAGCCATTGTCGGTAAATCCGTCGGTTGGACGCCGAACAGCAGCGACTGAATCAGCCGGTTCGCGCCGAGCGCTCCGGCGAGTCCGACGGCCAGGCCGATCGCGGTGAGCAACAGGCCTTGCTTCATGACGCTTGTCAGCACCCGCACGCGATCCGCGCCGAGGGCCAGGCGAATGCCGATTTCGCGGCGACGCGCGGTCACCATGTAAGAGAGGACCCCATAGGTGCCGATGACCGCCAGCAGCACCGCCAGACCGGCAAAGGCGCCGACCAGCTGGGCCAGCAGGCGCGGCCGCTCGATCGTTTCGGCGAACACAGCCTCCATGTCGCGAAGTCGGACGATCGGTGCCGTGCGATCGATTTCACGGACGATCCGCTCGAGGCTTTGCGCCAATGCCGCAGCCGGCAGCGTGGTGCGGAGCACCACATTGACCGTGGCGGGCGCATTTCTGAACTGCGGCGGCATCGCGACCGCCCGCTGGTCGACAAACTGGTAGAACTCGGTGCCTGGCTGCTGATCGACCCCACCCTGCTTGACGTCTTTGGCCACCCCGATCACCGTGAACCACGGGACCAGATCGCTCGCGGCAGCCGCCCCGGGAAAGCAGCATGGCCGCAGACGCTGTCCGATCGGGTTCTGTCCCTTCCAGAACGTGTTCACCAGTGTTTCATTGACGACGGCGACCATTCCTGAAGAAGCGGCGTCGGCGGGTTGAAAGCTGCGACCCTGGACGATCGGGATGCCCATCGTTTCGAAATAGTCGGACATGACGTTCTGGTAGTAGGCGATGTTCTCGCCGGGCCCGTCTGAGGGCGGCGTGTAGTTGTCGATATCGGTGTCCTGCGCGTTCAGCGGGCGGGCAGGCGGTAAGCCGGTCATCGCCGTGGCCGCCTGCACGCCGGGCGCGGCGCGAAGCCGCGCGAGGAGCCTCTGAAACATCTGCGCCCGAGCGGATGGCAGTGGATAATTGGCCGGCGACAGCGTCATCGAAAACGTCACCAGATGCGACCGATCGAATCCCGCGTCGACGCTGGTGAGGTTGTAAACGGTGCGCGCGAGCAGGCCCGCTCCGACCACGAGGACCACCGCCACCGCGACCTCGGCCGTCACGAGCCCACCGCGGATGTGATGCCGCACCGCGGCGGCGCCACTGCGGGACGCACCCTCCTTGAGCGCGTTCGGCAGCCCATTCGCGCGCGTGTGGATGATCGGCGCGAGTCCAAAGAGGACGCCGGCTGCCGTGGCAACCCCGAGGGTGAAGAGCAACACGACCGGATCAATCGCGACCTCGTTCGTTCGTGGCAGCGTCGTGGGGTACGCGCGGATCAGCGCCTGCACGCCGCCACGCGCCAGCCACAGACCAAGCGCGCCGCCGGCGATCGACAGCAGGACGCCTTCGGTCACGAACTGCCTGAGCAGCCGTCCGCGACTGGCACCGAGCGCCGTGCGAATCGCCAACTCGCGCTGCCGTGTCTCGGCGCGGGCGAGCAGCAGATTTGCAAGATTCGCGCAGGCGATCAACAGCACCAGGCCGACCGCGGCCTGCAGGACCCAGATGTATCGGCTCGCGGCGCCGACGATCTCCTCCTGCACCGGCTCCATGTTGAGGATATGGCCGCCGTCCGGTCCCAGAGGAGCGAACACGTGACCTGCAGTACCGGTCGTTCCCTGCGGGATGCCGACACGATCGCCCCAGTTCTCGATCAGCGCATCCAGCTCCGTTTGTGCGGCTTGCGCGGTGACACCGTCCTTCAGCCGACCGATGAGAAACAGCCCATGGTTGCCGCGTATCTGACGATTTGCCGGGTTCAACCCGAGCGGCAGCCAGATCTCGGTCCGGTTGTCCATGACGTCGGCGCCGGGCGCCATGATTCCAACGACCTCGGCGCGCCGACCGCTGACTTCGATCGTCTGTCCGACGATCGGCTGCCCGCCAAACGCGGTTTGCCACAGCTCGTGCGAGAGAATCACGATGGCCGGGGGTGGCCCGCTGCTGACGTCGGTTTCGCCGCTGGCAAACACGCGGCCATGCGCGGCCTGCAGCCCGAGAGCGTTGAGCAAATGCTCGTCGACATTTGCCGACCGCACCCGCCGAGGCCGATCACCTCCGGTAAGGTCGACCTCGCCGGTCCGATAGGCGCCGACGGACGCGAACGACCGATTGATTTCGCGGAACTCCAGGTATTCGGGCGGCGATACGGCGAACTGGGCGGAGCCGCCCGAAAATTGCGTGGTCAGGAACATCAGCTGATCCGGCTTCACGTACCCAAGCGGCCGGAGGATCACCCCGTTCACGATCGAAAAGATCGCCGTGTTCGCGCCGATGCCGAGCGCGAGCGTGAGCAGGGCGACCGCGGTGAAACCGGGAGCCCGCCGGAGCGACCGTTGGGCATAGCGCACGTCCTGCGCCAACGCGTCGAGCCATCGCAGCGGCCGGACGTCGCGGCTGACCTCCTTCGCCTGCTCGAGGCCTCCGAGCGCAATCTGGGCGCGACGCCTGGCTTCCGCTTCGCTCAGACCGCGCTGCACGTCGGCCTGGACCTGCATTGCGAGGTGGAACGACAGCTCGTCCTGGAGATCGCTCTCCGCGCGCCGTGGCCCGACGATGGCGCGTATTCGCGCCCGAAGCGCATCGATCCAGCGACGCCACTCCATGGTCAAACCCCCTTCAGTTGAAGGACGCGCGTGATTGCCGACGACACGCGCCGCCAGTGTTCCGCTTCCTGATCGAGCCGGCGGCGTCCGGCACGCGTCAGCGAATAGAACTTCGCGCGGCGTCCCAGCTCGCTGGTTTTCCATTCCGACGTAATCCAGCCGGCGAGCTCGAGCTTGTGAAGTGCGGGATAGAGCGACCCGTCGCTCACCTGCAGCTCCTCGCCTGATATCTCCTTCAGCCGCTGGCCGATCGCCCACCCGTGTTGTGGTTCGAGCGCGATGATCTTCAACAGCAGCAGATCCAGTGTTCCCTGCACGAGGTCGGGGGGTTTGCTCATCGTCGCATAGTCTCGGTTACCGATATCACAGTGTCAAGAAATTATTCTGTTTGTCTAGGCCTTCATAGGCATCGGTTACCGATATCAGCGTTGCCGTGTCAGACGGAGGGCGCATCGAACGGGTTATCCCGTCCAGTCTGGAGGTAGGATTTAGCGTGCGGCAACCAACTGGTCGGCCGTCATCCTCGAAGGAGCACGACGATCGCTCACCGCACTGTGCTCTCCTATGACGTTGTTCGGCCAGGTTCGCGCCAGGCCTGGCGGGACTGGCTCAAGGCGCATCACGCCTCGTCGCCCGGCGTCTGGCTCGTCTACGCGAAAAAGCACACCGGCATCCCTTCGCTCTCGTACACCGACGCCGTCGAGGAGGCACTCTGTTATGGATGGATCGACAGCCTGATTCATCCGATCGACGATGCCCTCTACAAGCAGGTGTTCACACCGCGAAAGCCTGCGAGCCGGTGGTCTGCCACCAACAAGGCACGCGTCGAGCGGCTGACGGCCGCCGGACTGATGACCGCGGCAGGAATGGCGCTCGTCGCGCTGGCGAAGAAGCGCGGCACATGGAGCGCGATGGATCAGGCCGCGTCGCTCCCGATGCCGCCCGAGCTGCAACAGGCGATCGACGGCAATGTCGCCGCCCGCAAGAACTGGCCCTCATTCAGTCCCGGGATGCGAAAGGGCTTCGTCATGATGGTCACCAGTGCGAAGCGACCCGAGACGCGCACCGCGCGCATTGCCAGGATCGTCGAGATGGTGGCGCGGCGGGTGTCCCGGGCCGAGCTGATGGAGCGGGCCGGATTTCGTAAGCAGAAGACGGTGCCGTCTATTTCCGGGCGAACCGGTAGTCCCCGGAAACATGCTTCACAAAAAGCCCGCCGACGCCGCCCTGGATGAATTCCACGCCGAGTCCATACAGACCGGTAAAGCCGGTCTCGGACGACGCAATCAGCGGGACCTTCCCGCGGCCATCCATGTCGGCGAACAACCTGCCGTTCGAGAGTGTAATCTCGACCACCCGCCCGGCGGCTCTCCAGAATGGCGGCTGCTCTTCATAGGTGCC
>Ga0247825_10002806_pt1 | contig 11526 bp, 8 predicted proteins | sample 13C_Vanillin_Day_FD_194413 | JGI IMG/M metagenome (GOLD analysis project Ga0247825, IMG submission 194413) | Soil microbial communities from agricultural site in Penn Yan, New York, United States - 13C_Vanillin_Day48 | ecosystem: Environmental > Terrestrial > Soil > Agricultural land | place... | reverse complement strand
ACCTGCGCCTTCATCAATCCCGAGACAAACGACATCCTCTTCGCTTCCACTCATCACGATCCGCGGTCGAAACAGCTCCAGGACGAAGAGCTGAAGTTCCGCGCGTCAGGGCAGGAGCGCCGCTACTCGTGGGATTACGACCCCGAGATGGAGCTGTACGTCCGCAACGCCAAGACCAGCACGTATCGCCGTCTGACGAACAAGCGCGGCTATGACGCGGAGGCCAGCTACTCGCCGGACGGTCAGTGGATTGTCTTTTCGTCCACGCGCGACGCCTACGATCGGAATCTTTCCGCCGCCGAACGGAAGCAGCTCGACACGGATCCGTCGTACTTCGGCGAGATCTACATCATGCGGGCAGACGCCGATGGAGCGGGCCCTCGACGCCTCACGAACGTCGCCGGCTACGATGGCGGGCCGTTCTTCTCGCCTGACGGCAAGCGCATCATCTGGCGGCGGTTTGACGAGGCCGGCCTGATCGCCGACGTGTGGACGATGAACCTGGATGGCACCGGCCAGCGCCAGATTACGAACTTCAAGGCGATGAGCTGGGCCCCGTACATCCATCCATCGGGCGAGTACATCCTCTTCGCGTCGAACAAGCTCGGTTTCGAGAACTTCGAAGTGTTCATGGTTGACATCGACGGGAGGAAGGAGCCGGTCCGCGTGACCTACAGCGACGGCTTCGACGGCCTGCCTGTCCCCTCTCCCGACGGACGCCAGCTTGCCTGGACCTCCAACCGCGGCGGCGGACGCGAGGGACAGATTTACCTGGCGGCGTGGAATCACGAAGCGGCCCGGACCGCTTTAAAGGCCGCGCCGGCGCGAAAGAATTAACCACGAAGCACACGAAGAGCACGAAGGATCTCTATGAAAGAGCTGCGTCATTCGAGTCGGATTTCCACCTTCACGATCTTCGTGACCTTCGTGGCCTTCGTGGTTCCGATCGCCGCGCAGGTCGCGACTTCATCGAAGACGCGGGCGCACGTAGAAACGCTCGCGTCGGAGACGTTCGGTGGGCGTGAGGCGGGATCGGATGGTGAGCGGCTTGCCGCGAACTACATCGCGGCTCAGTTGACCCGGCTCGGTGCGCGACCGCTGCCCGGCCGTGCCGACATGTTCCAATCATTCGAAGTCCTGACGGGCATCAAGGACAACGGCTCGTTGCTGTCACTCTCGTCTCCCCCAACGAGTGGTGTCGGCGTTGTGGAGCCCAGCAACCCGGTGCGAGCGCTGCCCTTCTCCGATGACGGCGAAGTCACCGGCGATGTGGTGTTCGCGGGCTACGGCATCGTGGTGCCCGAGTCGCAGTCGTTCGGCTACGACAGCTATGCGGGGCTCGACGTCAAAGACAAGATCGTCCTGGTACTCAGATACTTTCCAGAAGACGCAGATCCCCAGACCAAAGGAATTCTCGCGCGCTACTCAGACCTTCGGTACAAGGCGATGAGCGCGCGCCAGCGCGGTGCGAAAGCGATGATCGTGGTGACCGGGCCCCGGTCGCCAGGCGCAGGAGCGTTCTTCGAGGCTCAAACGTCCGACGGCGCGGCCGCGAGTTCGGGTATCCCCGCGGCGCAGACGACCACGGACGTCGCGAACAGACTGTTTTCCCTTGCGACGACCGGTCGCTACGCGCTCGCCGAGACGCAGAAGGAACTCGACTCCGGGAACCCGCATGTCGCTGGGTTTGCGCTCGGAGTCCAGGCCCGTCTCCTGACGCGGTTGACCCGCGTCTATGCGACGGCACGCAACGTCGTTGCCTATCTTCCTGCCGCCGGTGCATCGGGTGTCCAGAAACCCTGGGTTGCCATCGGCGCGCACTACGACCATCTGGGTCGTGGCAACGGCGGGAATTCCCTCGCCACGCGCGACGAGGTCGGCCGGCCGCATGTTGGCGCCGACGACAACGCATCCGGCACAGCCGCGGTCATCGCCCTTGCCGAAGCGTTCGCACAGCAGCCAACGCGTCGCCGCAACCTGCTGATTGCGTTGTGGTCCGCGGAAGAGATCGGCCTGGTCGGATCGAAGAACTTCGTCGAGCAGCCTCCCGTGCCCATCGACCAGATCGAGGCCTACATCAATTTCGACATGGTCGGCCGCATGAGCAACAACAAGCTGGCGGCGCAGGCGACCGGGACCAGCCCGGTGTGGGGATCGCTGATCGAGCGCGCGAATGTGCGGGCCGGATTCGACATCGCGATTCAACCGGATCCGTATCAGCCGACGGATGTGAGCAGCTTCAACGACGCTGCCGTGCCGAGCCTGAACTTCACGACCGGCGCGCACACCGACTATCACAAGCCGTCGGACACCGCGGACAAGATCAACTACGAAGACCTCGATCGCGTGGTCGATCTGGCCGTCGGGATTACCCGGCAGCTCATGGATCTCGACGCGCCGCCTCAGTTTACGAAGGTCGAGCAGTCCTCGCAGACCGCGAGCCGCACAGGTCTCCGCGTGTTTACCGGCACTGTGCCGGACTACACGGCCGAGGTCAAAGGCCTGCTGTTGGGTGGCGTGGTAGGCGGCGGGCCAGCCGAGAAGGCCGGTTTGCAGAAGGGCGACGTGATCGTCGAGATCGCCGGTAAGTCGATCGCGAACATCTACGACTACACCTACGCGCTGGAGCTCCTGAAGGTCGACACGCCGGTCAAGGTGGTCTACACGCGCGGCGGCAAGCGGACCGAGACGACCCTCACTCCGACGGTTCGGCGCTAGGCGGTTCGAGCGGCTTGTCCCGCTTGCGGGCGAGGATCAACGAGACTGCAAAGATCACGATGATGAGCCCGATCGAAAACCACTTGGGCACTTCGAAGTGCACCATGCCGGTGCTGTGCAGGAACTCCAGAATCAGCTTGATCGCGACCCACGCGATGATCACGAACGCGCCGTCCACGAGCGTCGGATAGCGCTGGACGAGTGCGAGCAGCTGGCCAATCACGGCCCGCATCGCAATCACGCCCAATAGGCCCCCGGTGACGATCACCCAGGTCTTGTTCGAGAGCGCGACGGCAACGAGGATCGAGTCGATGGCGAAGACGATGTCCGTCAATTCGACCTTCGCGACCGTGGACCAGAACGGGCTCATGCCCAGCCACGACGTCGCCGGCCTGGGCGCGCGGCGATCGGTCCCCTCTTCGTGGCCGGTGAAGTGGTGGTACGGGAGCCACAGCAGGTAGGCGGCGCCGATCAGCAGGACGAACTGGATGTCCTTGAGATAGACCGCCAGGAGGGTGGCGGCAATGCGGAACGTGAACGCCCCGACGATGCCGTAACGGAGCGCCTTGCGCTGTTCGTCCCGCGGTAACCCGAGGACCAGGATGGCGAGCACCATCGCGTTGTCGGCGCTGAGCAGCGCCTCGAGCACGACGAGCAGTCCAACGGTGACGAAGTCCTCTGCTTCAACCCCTTCACTGAACGGGGACACGAATGGCCACTCGACCGCCAGCAGTTCCACAGTCCGATCCTATCCTTCGCGGCCGTCGAGCACTTCTTCGGCGCGCTCTGTCAGCGCACTGACCTGCTCGACCGGGCCCTGAATGCGGGCGTAGATGAACGCGATGATGAAGATGGCGACGACCAGCCCGATCGAGAGCCATTGCGAGATCTCGAAGTGGACGTAGCCGATGCCATGCAGGTATTCGAGGCCGAGCTTCATGCCGACCCAGGCAATGATGATGAACGCGCCATCCACCAGCGCGGGATAGCGCTCGACGAGCACGATCAGCTGGCCCACCACGATGCGCATCGCTACGATGCCGAGGATGCCGCCGGTGATGACCACCCATCGCTTTGGAGACATCGCCACGGCGACGAGGATCGAGTCCACCGAGAACGCCAGGTTGATCAGTTCCACGCGGGCGACCGTCGCCCAGAATGGCGGCATCCCGAGCCACGGCTTGGCTCGCGGCGCCGCCCGCCGGTCGCTCCCCTGCTCATGCCCCCAGAAGTGTGAGTAGGTCAGGTACAGCAGGTACAGGCCGCCCACCAGCTTTATCCACCCGACCTGGATGAGATACGTGGCCAGCAGGGTGGCCGCAATCCGGAACGCGAATCCGCCGATCAGCCCGTACCTGAGCGCCTGCTTGTGCTGGGACTTGGGAAGTCCCAGAACCATGATGGCCATGACGAGCGCGTTGTCCGCGCTGAGCAGGCCTTCCAGACCGACGAGAAGAGCAACTGTGACGAGATCGGAGGCAGAGATGTCCAAAGGGGTCTTTCCCCGATCGTAACGCAGGCGCCACTCCCGGAGTTCAACGAGTTGATTCGATCCGTATCAAGCCCTATACTCAAGCTGTATCAAGTTTGAGCGAGAGATGGCATCAGGCAACGACCGGACGGAGCTGTTCTTCATCAGCATGGCGGCGGAGATGCTCGGCATGCACCCGCAGACGCTGCGGAAGTACGAGCGCCTGGGGCTGGTGCGGCCGTCGCGGACGATCGGCAGCGTGCGCCTGTACTCGCGCGACGAGCTGGAGCGCCTGCGGCTGATCAAGCACCTCGTCGACGAGCTGGGGATCAACCTCGCCGGCGTTCAGCGTCTGATCATCGTCGCCGAGACGATGCAGCGCATCCGGCCGCTGATGGAAGACAACGCGCTCAACAGCGGCGCCGGCCGGCGGCAGCTGATGACGGAGATCCGTCGCCTGACGGACGCGGTGGGTCTGTAATGGAGTTCAAGGACTACTACTCCACTCTCGGCGTCGCCAAGGCGGCCACTGAGAAGGAGATCAAGCAGGCCTTTCGCAAGCTGGCGCGGAAGTTCCACCCGGACGTCAACCCGGGCGACAAGGCCGCCGAGACGAAGTTCAAGGAGATCAACGAGGCCTACGAGGTGCTCGGCGATCCAGCCAAACGCAAGAAGTACGACGAGCTCGGTGCCAACTGGCGCATGTACGAACAGGCCGGGGCTGCCGGGGGTGCCGGTCCGTTCCCGGGCGGTTGGAACGTCAATGTCGGCGGCGCGCCGGGCGGCGGCTACCGGACGATGACGCAGGAAGAGATGGAGGAGATGTTCGGGGACTCGACCCCGTTCTCCGACTTCTTCACCACATTCTTTGGCGGCGGGTTCGAAGGCGCTGGCGCAGGCGCGGCGCGTGGCGCGCGCGGCGGCCGCACCCGGCAGCGCGCGGGGCGCGACGTCGAGCACGAGCTCGAGCTGACGCTCGAAGACGCGTTTCACGGGACCACGCGGCGCCTGGCGCTGACCCATGACGGGCATGCGCGAACAGTGGACGTGCGAATTCCGGCTGGCGTCGGAGATGGCTCGCGCGTCCGGGTCTCCGGCGAGGGCGAGCATGGTGTTGGCGGCGCAGCATCCGGCGATCTGTATCTCCGGGTGCGTCTGGCGTCGCACCCGGTGTTCGAGCGGAAGGGACGGGACCTGTACGCGAAGGTGCCGGTGCTGGTGACGACCGCCGTCCTGGGCGGCGAGGCGGAGGTGCAGACGCTTGCGGGAAAACCCGCGCGGCTGCGGATTCCCTCGATGACCCAGAACGGACAGGTCTTCCGGCTCAAGGGTTTCGGGATGCCGGCCGTCGGCAAGACGAATGAAAGAGGCGATCTGTATGCACGCGTCGACGTCCAGATGCCGACGCAGCTGTCGTCCGAAGAGCGGGCGCATTACGAAGCGCTTGCCAAGTTGAGCGGAGGCGCCGCGAACAGCGCGGCCTGAGAGGTGTAGTGTCCGGCTTCAGCCGGACCGCATGCGGCTATGAACATCAACCGGTTCACCGAGAAGGCCCAGGAGGCGGTGGTCACCGCCCAGACCCTGGCCAGTGAGCACAGCCACTCGGAAGTGACCCCCGAGCATCTGCTCGTCGCGCTGGTCGAGCAGTCCGGGGGGATCGTTCCGTCGATTCTCCGGAAATTGAAAATCGATCCCGGCCGATTCAGCGGTGAGGCACGAGCGCTGCTCACAAGCCTGCCGCAGGCGTACGGTGCGGATCTGCGCCTCTCGCCGCGCATGAACCTGATCTTCACGTCGGCGGAAGCCGAGGCGAAGCGTCTCCAGGACGAGTACGTCAGCACGGAGCACCTGCTGCTGGCGCTTGCTACAGAGGCAGGCCGCTCGCCCGCTGCCCAGCTCCTGCAGCGTACCGGTGCGACGAAGGACGCGCTCTACACGGCGATGACCGAGGTTCGCGGAAACCAGCGCGTGACCTCGCAGAATCCGGAGTCCACCTACGAAGCGCTCTCCCGCTACGGTCGCGACCTCACCGAGCTCGCCGGCAACGGCAAGCTCGACCCGGTCATCGGCCGCGACGAGGAAGTCCGTAGAGTCATCCAGGTCCTCTCCCGCCGGACCAAGAACAATCCGGTTCTCATCGGCGAGCCCGGCGTCGGCAAGACCGCGATCGTCGAAGGGCTGGCGCAGCGGATCGTCCGCGGGGACGTTCCGGAAGGGCTGAAGAACAAGAAGATCTTCGCCCTCGACATGGGCGCGCTGGTCGCCGGCGCGAAATACCGTGGCGAGTTCGAGGAGCGGCTCAAGGCGGTCCTCAAGGAGATCGCCGAATCCGAGGGCCGGATCATCCTCTTCATCGACGAGCTTCACACCGTCGTCGGCGCCGGAGCGGCCGAGGGCGCGATGGATGCGTCGCAGATGCTGAAGCCGATGCTGGCGCGCGGAGAGCTGCACACCATCGGCGCCACGACGCTGGACGAGTACCGCAAGCACATCGAGAAGGACGCCGCGCTGGAACGTCGTTTCCAGCCCGTACTGGTCGGTGAGCCGACGGTCGAAGACACGATTTCGATCCTGCGTGGACTGCGCGAGCGCTACGAAATTCACCATCAGGTGAAGTTCAAGGACGCGGCGCTGGTGGCGGCGGCCGTGCTCTCGCACCGGTACATTGCGGACCGCTTCCTTCCGGACAAGGCGATCGACCTGATGGACGAAGCGGCCTCGAAGCTGCGGATGGAGATCGACTCGATGCCGGCGGAGCTCGACGAGGTGCGCCGCCGGGTCATGCAGCTCGAGATCGAGCGCGAGGCACTGCGCAAGGAAACCGACAAGGCGTCCGTCGAACGCCTGGCGCGCCTTGAAAAGGATCTCGCCAACCTGAAAGAGGACGAGACGCGCCTCCGTGCCCAGTGGCAGCAGGAGAAGGACGAAATCAGCGGCAGCAGCAACCTGAAGGAGCAGCTCGAGCACGCCCGTCTCGAGCTGGACGCCGCGGTGCGTGCCGGCGATTACGCGAAGGCGTCGGAGCTTCAGTACGGCCGGATTCCGCAGCTGGAGAAGAAGCTGACCGAGCAGGACGATGCCGCCAAGCCGTCCGGCTCACGGATGCTGAAGCTGGAGGTTGATGAGGAAGACATCGCCGACGTCGTGGCGAAGTGGACGAACATCCCGGTGAGCCGGCTCATGGAGGGCGAAATCCAGAAGCTGATTCACATGGAGGAGCGGCTGCACGAACGCGTCATCGGCCAGGACGAGGCCATCAACGCCGTCGCCAACGCCATCCGCCGCGCCCGCGCCGGCCTTCAGGATCCGAACCGCCCGCTTGGCAGCTTCATCTTTCTGGGTCCGACCGGCGTCGGCAAGACCGAGCTGGCCCGTGCGCTCGCCGAGTTCCTGTTCGACGACGAGCACGCGATGATCCGGATCGACATGTCGGAGTACCAGGAGAAGCACACCGTCTCGAGGATGATCGGTGCGCCTCCCGGCTACGTGGGTTACGACGAGGCTGGCCAGCTGACGGAAGCCGTCCGCCGCCGCCCCTACTCGGTCGTGTTGTTCGATGAAATCGAGAAGGCGCATCCGGAAGTGCTGAATGTCCTCCTGCAGCTGCTGGATGATGGCCGCCTGACCGACAGCAAGGGACGCACGGTCGACTTCAAGAACGTCGTCGTCATCATGACGTCGAACCTCGGCAGTCAGTTCATCGCCGAGCACACCGGAGACCTGAGCGAAGGAATCCGGCGGCAGGTCATGGAGGCCCTCCGGCAGCACTTCCGTCCCGAGTTCTTGAACCGGATTGACGAGATCATCTTCTTCCACGCCCTTGGCATGGAACACATGAAGCGGATCGTGGACATTCAGGTGCGCGGGCTGCTGAAACGGCTCGAGGAGCGCAAGATTCACGTCGAGCTTACAGACGCAGCAAAAGACTTCGTCGTCTCCGAAGGCTACGATCCGATGTACGGGGCCCGGCCGCTCAAGCGAACCATTCAGCGGCGGGTTCTCGACCCGCTGGCGATGCGCGTGCTCGAGGGTGAGTTCCGCGAGGGCGATCACCTGGTCGTCGACGTAGGGGACAATGGATTGAGCTTCGTGAAGAAGCAGACCGCAGGAGTAAACCGCTAATTGGCGAACCCATCTCCGCCGGGCATCAACCCGCGCGATAAACGGCCAGGCGACCGCCGCGTGCTTGGTACGGGCAACCGGCCCGCCGGCGCTGTCTGGTACGTGCTCGGCTTCCTGATGCTGATGGCGCTGGCGCAGGCGTGGTACCTGCAGCCGGCGGGCAACACGATTTCGTACAGCGACTTCAAGCAGGCGGCCCGCAGCGGCCTCGTCGCCGAGGTCTCTGTCGGTGAGCAGGTGATCCGCGGCACCTTCAAGCAGCCCCGGAACGGCAGCACGAAGTTCAATGCGAACCGCATCGAAGATCCGAAGCTGCTCGAGCAGCTGGACGAGGCAGGGGTCCAGTACAAAGGCGAGTTCGTGAGCCGGTGGCTGCCCGAGATCCTGAGCTGGATCATTCCCCTGGTGGTGCTCTTCGCCATCTGGAGCTTCTTCTTCCGCCGTATCGGGGGCGCAGAGGGCGGCGTGATGTCCTTTGCCCGGAGCAGGCACCGGGTCTTTGCTGAAGACGACGTCAAGGTCAGCTTCGCTGACGTGGCAGGAGTGGACGAGGCCGAGCAGGAGCTGAAGGAGATTGTCGAGTTCCTCAGAACGCCGCGGAAGTACACGACGCTCGGAGGCCGGATTCCGAAGGGTGTGCTGCTGGTCGGGCCTCCCGGAACCGGCAAGACCCTCCTGGCCCGGGCTGTCGCCGGAGAAGCCAAGGTTCCCTTCTTCAGCCTCAGCGGATCCGAGTTCGTCGAGATGTTCGTGGGCGTCGGCGCCGCGCGCGTGCGCGATCTGTTCTCGCAGGCGGAGCAGAAGGCGCCGTGCATCATCTTCATCGACGAGCTCGACGCGCTTGGACGCGCGCGCGTGCAGAGCCCGATGGGCTCACATGAGGAGCGTGAGCAGACGCTGAACCAGCTGCTCGCCGAGATGGACGGGTTCGACTCGCGTAAGGCCATCATCATCATGGGGGCGACGAACCGGCCGGAAGTACTCGACCCTGCCCTGCTGCGCCCAGGCCGATTCGATCGGCAGGTGCTGGTCGACAAGCCGGATGTTCGCGGCCGCGAGGACGTGCTTCGCATCCACACCAAGACTGTGAAGCTCTCCCCCACCGTGGATCTGCGCGTGGTGGCGGCGCGCACCGCGGGATTTGCCGGCGCCGACCTCGCGAACCTGGTCAACGAAGCGGCCCTGCTCGCGGCGCGGAAGGACAAGACGGCCGTCGAGATGCTGGACTTCGACGAGGCGATCGACCGGCTGATCGCCGGGCTCGAGAAGAAGCGGGTGATGAGCACAAAGGAGCGCGAGATCGTCGCCTACCACGAGTCGGGGCACGCGATTGTCGCCACCGCCATTCCAGGGATGGATCCCGTGCACAAGATCTCGATTGTGCAACGCGGGTTCGGCGCGCTCGGCTACACGATGCAACTGCCGCTCGAAGATCGGTACCTGATGCAGCGGCAGGATCTGCTCAACCAGCTGGCGGTTCTTCTCGGGGGCCGTACCGCCGAGGAGCTGGCGCTCGGGGAGATCTCAACCGGTGCGCAGAACGATCTGCAGCGCGCCACGGACATCGCCCGCGCGATGGTCACCGAGTGGGGAATGAGCGACGCGCTGGGGGCCATCAACTACGACGGCCACAAGCGGAACAAGTTCCTGGATATCCCGATCGGGCCGGACCGCGGCAACTACGCGGAAGACACTGCCCGCCTGATCGACTCCGAAGTGAAGCGGATCATGACCGACGCGCACACGCGCGCCCGGACCATCCTCACGGACAAGCGCGACATGCTGGAGACGGTCACCCGGCGGCTGCTCGAGCAGGAAGTGATGGAAGGCGACACGCTGCGGGAGATCCTTGGCGTGCCGCCCGGGGCTGTCACGAACCCGTCGGAAGGTATACCGCTCCCGCCCGAGCTTCGCTGACCAACTCTACGACAACATTACGCCGACGGCGACTTCGGCTGTGGCGTCACCCGGAGGTACGGCTTCTTCGCCACGAATCCCGGGAAGCGTTTCTTCGCGTCTTCGTCCGAGACGGCAGGCACGATGATGACGTCCTCCCCCGCCTTCCAGTCCGCTGGGGTGGCCACCTGGTGCTGCGCCGTCAGCTGCAGCGAGTCGATGACGCGAAGCAGTTCGGCGAAGTTGCGGCCGGTGCTTGCCGGATACGTCAGCGTGAGCTTGACCTTGTTGTCGGCGCCGATGATGAACACGGATCGCACCGTCGCCGTGTCGCTGGCGTTCGGGTGGATCATGTCGTACTTGTTCGCGATCGACCGGTCCGGGTCGGCGATCAGCGGGAAGTTGAGGGCGGCGCCGGTGACGTCCTTGATATCGCCTGCCCAGCGCTGGTGTGAATCGAGCGGATCGACGCTGAGGCCGATGACCTTGGTGTTGCGCTTCTCGAATTCACCCTTTAGCTTCGACACCGCTCCAAGCTCGGTCGTGCAGACCGGCGTGAAATCCTTGGGATGGGAGAACAGGACCGCCCACGATCCCTTTTTCCAGTCGTGAAAGTTCACCGGTCCTTCGGTCGTATCCGCAGAGAAGTCGGGGGCTTCATCCCCGAGCCGAATTGCCATGTTTTACGCCTCCTGAATCGCCATTAATTCTAGTGCGCTGCCAGCGGCGGCAGTCCACAGAACTGTAGGACGCCCGCGCATTTGCCACGGGTGCGTTTCCGGCATCTGCGATAATCGCGACGGTTCCGCAAATCCCCGATGACAGCTCCAGGTCGAGACGCCGGCCAACTCCATGTGCCATTGGACCCGGCGTGTGCCTACTGCAGCGAACTTCTGCCCCCAAGAGCCAGATTCTGCCCTCAGTGTGGCCAGGCGGTAGCGGGAGCGGTCACCGTTCTCGGCGGGACGCCTGCAGTCTCTCCGAACTCGACCGACCCGGACGAGGCGACTCGCTTCATACCCGCCGCCGAGGAGAGGACTCGGTTCGCCGCTTCCGACGACGAGGGAACGCGGTTCGTCACTCCGGACGACGAGGGGACGCGATTCGTCAGTCCCGACGACGAGGGAACGCGGTTTGTTGATCCGTCGGACCATGCTCTGACAATCGCGGCAGTGTCGGATTCGCTGGCGGACGCCATGACCATCGCGTCACCCGTCACGCCCACGCCCGCGCGCCGCACTCGCCGCAGCGTCGACGGTCCGCTCGAAGTCGGCCAATCCTTCGGACCTCGCTATCACATCATCCGCATGCTCGGGGCG
>Ga0247825_10002805_pt1 | contig 11527 bp, 6 predicted proteins | sample 13C_Vanillin_Day_FD_194413 | JGI IMG/M metagenome (GOLD analysis project Ga0247825, IMG submission 194413) | Soil microbial communities from agricultural site in Penn Yan, New York, United States - 13C_Vanillin_Day48 | ecosystem: Environmental > Terrestrial > Soil > Agricultural land | place... | reverse complement strand
TTGCCGCAGACGTGCTGCAGTTGATCGGCGTGACCTTCGTCTTCATCCAGGTCCTCGTCATGATCGTGCAATCGCGGCGCGCATTCACGATCGTGACGTTGGCGCTGGCCGCCATCGTGATCGCCGCGGCACCGGCCGTGTGGCGCGCCGACTGGTCCGACACACTGCCGCTGGCCGTGTCGTCGTACCTCTCGTCGTCGACCGGTTCGTTGTTTCCGCTCTTTCCATGGGCGGCCTACATCCTGCTCGGCGTCGGTATCGGGCAGCTGTACGCCCGGTGGGGCGCGGCGCATCTGCGCGCATTCGCCAACATGGGCCTGCTCATGCCTGGCGGCGCGCTCGTGGCCGTCGCGGCCAACATGAGCGTGGGGCCGACGGCTGCGGCGGGGGTCGAACAATGGAACTGGTTGCCGGGCCAGGTGCTCCTGCGGACGGGCGTTTGCCTCCTCATCCTCGGTATCGTGGCGCACGTCAGCAGTCGCATCGGCCAGTTGCCCCATGTCTTCGGGGCGGTGGCGCAGGAATCACTGGTGATCTACTTCGTCCATCTCTGCGTGGTGTACGGCTCCGTATGGAACCGGGGGCTCTATCAGTTCTACGGAGAAGCGCTGTCGTTGCCGGCGACGCTGCTGGCCGTCGCGGCGGTGATCATCCCGATGATCGCGCTCGCCTGGCACTGGAATGGCCTGAAGCATGCCCGACCCAGAGCGGCCCGTTGGGTTTCAGTCGCGACTGGGACGTTGCTCGTGGTCCGACTGCTCTAGCGTCGGTGCGGGGACTTGCGGAAGTACATCCCGTTGGGCTCGCCGGAGTATCCGAGCTTCGTGACGTACTCGATATCCTCTTTCCGCGCTCTCCACAACTGGACGATGATGTCGGGCTCCAGGACGCCAATGCTGTGTTCGTAGTTCCACTTGTTGTGGCCCGGTGACATGTTGTGGGGTGTGCTGCGGGCGATGACCTTGTCGGATTTGCCAAGCAGATCGATGGTGTAGAGACGCGAGAAATAGGGCAGGGCTCCAGCCCACACGACGGCGACCTTTGTGTCGAGCGGCGCTCGTTCCCTGAGTTCCTCTCCCAGGGCGACCATCTCGAAGAGAGTTGTGTGTTTGACGTCGGTTCGCCACCAGCGATAGAAGCTGCGACCGCCAAGGCCCACCACCATCAACAGACCGACCATCGCGACGACGAGAGGTGCCGCGAGGCCTTGGCTCCGAACACGACGCACCAGACCATTGGTGAAGTGGAGCGCGACCACCATAAGGAGCGGGGTTGTCGTGGCCAGGAACCGGTTCGCGTGATACGGACGCTCCCAGGTGTCGCCGCCGATGTAGATGGTGTACAGCATCGCCACCGCGAAGGTCGCCATGAGGATCCATGCCCGGCGTTCGCCGGCGCCGCGCGGGCGTAGTAATACGAGGGCCAGTAGGATGGGAGCGAACACGATCGAGAAGTGCGTCTTCAAAGTTGACCAGGTCTTCGCGAGACCCAGGTCCAGACGGTCGAGAAACGCGACGCCGGTCAGCTTCAGATAGTAGGTGTTGGGCAACCACTCGCCGTAATACCAGTAGCGGACGATGAACAGCGCGGCGACGCCGGCCGCGACAGGAGCAATCACTCCCTTGATCACCCGCGTGCGGGCCGTGTCCGTTAGCAGTAAGTACGCCACGGGAAATCCAGCAACCGCTAACATCTCCAGACGGGTCCACCCCAGCGCGATGAGGCAGATTGTCATGGCTGCGAGGTGCCGCGTTCGCCGGTCCTCCATGTACACGAAGGTTTCGAGGGTCACGATGGTCGTCAGGAGAGCGGCGAGACCCACTTCGAACCCTTCGAGTGACCACTTGACGAGCGGCCAGTAGGTGCCGGCGAGCACCATGGCAACCCGTGCGACCGTCCGCGACTCTGGCGAGAGCCTCAACGCGATGGAATAGACGGCTAGCGCGTTCAGAATCAGGATCAGCGCGCTCGTCAACATGATGGCGAGCGACGTCTTCGCCCTGGGGATGCCTACCAGATGCCACACCGCCATGTACCCGGTCCAGAGCGGGTTGGTGAACCCCTCGACCCGCTCTCCGGGATTCCAGACCAAGCCGTGACCGGACGCCAGGTTGTCGGCATAGCGCATCGAGATCATCTGGTCGTCACTCAACGCGAAATACCGTTGACCGTTGAGGTCGGTCGAGAAGCGGTCGATGAACAGGAGAAACAGGAGGGTCAGCACGATCACCGCGCCCGCCTTGAAGGCCCAGTCGCGTGGCCGCGTACGAGGATTGGCCTCAGTGCTCGACGACGTTCGGGCGACCGGGTCCGAGAATGCGTCGCTGGGAGGGGGGTTCACTGACGTGTCAGATTATCTTATCGGCGGGTCCCGGTCGGCCGGGCGTGCCTTTGAACAGTGCAGGGTTGCAAAGTACGATAAGGCCTGGTCCTGAGTCGCACCCATGCTCGAGAGGGTGTTACGCGGGAGGGCCACAGCATGTATGATCGGCGCTCGCCTCGGAACGTGTCTTTCCGGAGATAACGTTGTTCGACGCCATTTTTCAGGCCCTGTTCAGCCATCGGCCGGTCGTCTTTCAGCAGGGTGAGCTGCGCTTCGACCTCAGTACGGGGTCGATCGTGGCGGCGGTGCTGGCAGGCGCTGTCATGGTGGCGGCCGTCGTCACCTACCGGAGCGTCCGAGGGAAGGGCACGCTCCGGGACCGGATCGTCCTGACCGGATTGCGGATGGCGGCGCTAGCCGTGGTGCTGCTCTGTCTCCTGCGCCCGACGCTGGTCGTTCGAGCAGCCGTGCCGCAGCAGAACGTGGTGGCCGTGCTCCTGGACGATTCGCGCAGCATGCAGATCCCTGATTGGGCGGGGCAGCCACGCGGCGCGTACCTGCGGGAGCAGTTCGGCGCTCCCGAGAGCCCGCTGATCAAGGCCCTGTCGGATCGATTCCTGGTCCGGACGTTCCGATTCTCGGCCACGGCGGGCCGGCTCGAATCGCCGAACGACCTCTCTTTCACCGGATCGCAGACGAAGCTGGGGGCAGCCCTCGATGGCGCCCGTGAGGAGCTTGCCGGTTTACCGGTGTCCGGAATCGTCCTGGTCTCGGACGGGGCTGACACCAGCGACGCGTCTCTGGCGGATGCGCTCCTGGGCTTGAAGGCCGAGAGGCTGCCGGTCTACACCGTCGGCGTCGGCAGCGCGCAGCTTCCGCGCGACGTACAGATCGACCGCGTCAGTACGCCCCGGTCCGTCCTCAAAGACGCGTCGCTCCTCGTGGATGTCGTCGTCACCAACACCGGCTACGCGGGTCGCACCGTCACGATCGACGTGGAAGACGACGGACGGATCGTCGGGTCGGAGAAGGTCGAGCTGCCGAACGACGGTAGCCCAGCCACCGCGCGCGTGCGGGCCACCGCGTCCGAGCCCGGTCCCCGGCTGTTCAAGTTCCGCGTCGCGCCGCTGCCTGACGAGGTCGTCACGCAGAACAACGTGCGCGAGACCCTCATCAACGTGCGGGACGTGCGGGAAAAGATTCTGTACTTCGAGGGCGAGCCTCGGTTCGAGATGAAGTTCATCCGCCGGGCAGTGGACGAGGACAAGAACCTCCAGGTCGTGGTTCTGCAGCGCACGGCGGACAACAAGTTCATGCGACTCGGCGTTGACGGCGCCGACGAGCTCGTCGGCGGCTTTCCGAAGACCCGCGAGGAGCTCTTCAGCTATCGCGCGATCATCCTGGGCAGCATCGAGGCAGGAGCGTTCTCCGGCGACCAGCTGCAGATGATTGCGGATTTCGTCGATCGGCGAGGCGGTGGGCTATTGATGCTCGGTGGCGCGCGATCATTCGGAGAGGGCGGCTATGGGGGCACACCGGTGGCCGATGCGCTGCCCCTGGCTATCGATTCGCGCACACGCGCGTCGGAGCCGTCCGAGCTGGCGCGACTCCAGATCGGACCCACGCGCGCGGGTCAGACGCACGCGGCGACGCAGATCGCGGAGAGCGAGTCGGCATCGATCGGCCGATGGCGCGATCTTCCCCAGGTGACCAGCGTCAACGCCCCGCTGGTGCCGAAGCCCGCGGCAACCGTGCTGCTGAGCGGTACCGACGAGCGCGGTCGGTCGCAGCCGGTGCTCACCTGGCATCAGTTCGGTCGTGGCAAGACGGTCGCGTTGACGCTCCAGGACACGTGGCAGTGGCAGATGCACGCGAAAATTTCCCTGGAGGATCAGACGCACGAGAACTACTGGCGTCAGATGTTGCGCTGGCTCGTCGACGGGGTGCCCGGGGTGGTCGAGGCACGGTCCACGACCGAACGCGTCGAGCCGGGCGAACCGGTGACGATCGAAGCGACGATCGTGGACAAGACCTACGTCGAGCTGAACGATGCCAGCGTGACGGCGCGTGTCACACAACCGAACGGCGGATCGATCGACGTGCCCCTCGAGTGGACCGGCGATCGGGACGGCCTGTACCGCGGGAGATTCGTCAGCACCGAAGCGGGCACGTACGAGGTGGCCGTGGACTCGTCCCGGTCCTCGGAGATCATCGGCAGCGGGGTCACGTTCATGCGCGCCGGCCCGAGCGACGTGGAATTTTTCGACCCCACGATGCACGAGGGGCCGTTGCGGCGGATTGCCGAAGAGACGGCCGGACGCTTCTATACGACGGACACGGCCGCGGGCCTCGCGGAGGATGTCCGATACGCGGGTCGCGGTGTGACGTCGGTGGAAGAGCGTGAGCTCTGGAACATGCCCATCATCTTGGTGCTCTTGATCGGCCTGGTATGTGCGGAGTGGGGGTATCGCCGCGCCGTGGGGCTCTCCTGATGCTGCGGGCATTTCTCCTCGTCATCGTGGGCCTCGCCGGTGATCCTGAGCACGGCGAACTGTTCCACAAGTGGGGGACGACGCTCGCCGAAGCCTCGGCCAAGGTCGGGGTGAGTGCCGACCGCCTGATTTATCTCGCCGAGCCGAAAGAGGGCGGTGCCTCGGTAAGCGGCCGCGCGACGCGCGAGGAGATCGAGAAGGCCCTCGCGGCCTTTGCCAAGGCAGCGGCGCCAGAGGATGTCGTCTACGTGGTGCTGTTCGGGCACGGGAGCTACGACGGCCAGACCGCCCGGTTCAACCTGCCAGGGCCGGACATGACCGCTTCCGACTTCAACACGCAACTGCGGAAGCTGCGGACTCGTAACGTCGTGTTCGTCAATACCGCGAGCTCGAGCGGACCATTTGTCGAAGAGCTCTCGGCCCCCGGCCGGACGATCATCACCGCCACCCGGTCCGGAGCCCAGCAGTTCACGACGCTCTTCGGCGGCTTCTTCGTGGAGGCCTTCTCCTCGGAAGGCGCCGACGCCGACAAGAATCGGCGCCTCAGCATGCTCGAAGCCTATCTGTATGCCAAGGGCGAGGTCGTGCGTGCCTATGAGCAGCAAGGTCTCCTGGCGACGGAACACGCGCTCCTCGACGACAACGGCGACAAGAAGGGCAGTCAAGATCCGACGCCGACCGGAGCCGAGGGCAAGTTGGCCGCGGCGCTGTCGCTCGGTTCCGTCGCCGACGCGGCGCCGCTGCCGGAGAATCCGAAGCTGCGGGCTCTCTATCTCGAACGGCGGGACATCGAGCGTCGCGTTGAATCGTTGCGCCTGCTGAAAGACAGCCTGCCCCCGGCCAAATACACGAGCGAGCTCGAGCGTCTCGTGACCGATCTGGCGCTGAAGACCCGCGAAATCCGCGCTCTCGAGGGAGACTCCAAACCATGAGTGACCGAGCCGTCTTGAATCAGTCCGCGACCGATGTGGATCTCGCATCCCCTGACGATCTGGCACTGGCCGATCGGATGAAGGTGGGCCGGGAACAGATCCTGACCGAGCTTCGCAAGATCATCGTGGGCCAGGAGGAGGTCATCTCCCAGGTGCTGGCCACCCTGTTCGTGGGTGGGAACAGTCTGATCGTCGGCGCGCCGGGATTGGCCAAGACGCTGCTGATTCACACCATCTCACGCGTCCTGGCGCTGAAGTTCTCGCGCATCCAGTTCACGCCCGACCTCATGCCGTCCGACATCACCGGCACGGATCTCGTGCAGGAGGACTCCACCACGGGACGACGCTCGATGGTGTTCGCCCCTGGTCCGATCTTCGCCAACATCGTGCTGGCGGACGAGATCAACCGCACGCCTCCCAAGACCCAGTCGGCGCTTCTCGAGGCGATGCAGGAGCATCGGGTCACGATTCAGGGCCGGACGTACAAGCTCGAGGAACCGTTCTACGTCTTTGCGACGCAGAACCCGATCGAGCTCGAAGGCACCTACCCGCTGCCGGAGGCCCAGCTCGATCGATTCATGTTCCACATCGTGATCGAGCATCCCCCGTACGGCGAGGAATACGACGTCGTGCGGACGACCACTGCGCTGCAGGATCCAACGCTCGAACGTCCGATTTCAGGCGAAGATCTGATCGCGTTTCAGCGGCTCGTGCGGAAGGTACCGGTTGCGGAACCGGTCATGAGGCACGCGTTGGAGATCGTTCGCGCCAGTCGGCCAAAGGATCCAACGTCTCCGGAGAACGTCAAGAAGTGGGTGGCGTTCGGCGCCAGCGTCCGAGCGGCTCAGTACCTCGTGCTCGGCGGGAAGGCGCGCGCGCTGACGAACGGGCGCTATCACGTGAGCTTCGAGGACGTCCGGGCGATCGCACACCCCATTCTGCGCCACCGCATCATCACGAACTTCCACGCGCAGTCCGAGGGGATCACGACCGACATCCTCGTCGACCGGTTGCTCGAGGCGGTACCGTTGCCGCGGAGCGGGATGTGACACGAAATTCAGGATTCGAAATGCGAAATGCAAAATTCAGTCTGCATCGTGCTTTTTTGCATTTTGAATTTTGCATTTTGAATTCCGCAGAGGAATGACATGAGTCTCCTAGGCGCCCACACGCCGTCCGCGATCCCCGGCGCACGTTTCATGGATCCGGTGGTGCTCGCGCGCATCGGGAACCTGGAGCTCGTGGCGCGTGCGGTGTGCGACGGCTTCATCAACGGTTTGCACAAGGCGCCGTACTTCGGAGCATCAGTCGATTTCGCCGAGCATCGCGGTTACGTCCCCGGCGACGACATCCGTCGTATGGACTGGCGGCTCTGGGCGCGGACGGACCGGTACTACATCAAGGAGTACGAAGCCGAGACGAACATGAACTTCTCGGTACTGCTCGATGTGTCGAAGTCGATGGACTACGGCAGTCGCGGCATCACGAAGCTCGACTACGCGCGCATGCTGACGGCGTGCCTGACGAATCTCGTCCATCATCAGCGCGACCGCGTGGGTTTCGTGGCGTTCGACAGCGAGATCGTCGAACACGTGCCGCCGTCGGCCAAACACATGGACACCGTGCTGCACGTCCTGGACCGGCTCAAGGCAGGTCGACCCGGCGGTCGGATGCGGCTGCCCTTGCACAAGGTGGCGGAGCATTTCGGCCGGCGCGGCGTCCTCGTGGTGGTCTCGGATTTCTACGAGGATCCCGAAGAGATCATCGAGGCGGTCACGCCCCTGCGCTTCCGAGGGAACGATCTCGTCGTGTTCCACGTGCTCGATCCGGCGGAGCTGGAGTTCGGGTTTTCGGACGCACAGGCCTTCGAGGATCTGGAGAGCGGCGAGCAGATTCCGGTCGTGCCGGACGCGATGCGGAAGGAGTACGTGTCATTGGTCAACGCGCACATCGACGCGCTCCAGCAGCGGTTCTCGGAGGTGCGGGTCGACTACACGCTGCTGGACACGTCGAAGCCGCTCGATCACGCGCTCTATCGATATCTCGGCTCGCGCGAGAAGAAGATGCGGCTTCGCTAGTGAGCACGTTCTAGTTAGCAGACATGTCATTCATTACTCCGCTCTTCTTTGTCGCGCTCGCCGCCCTGGCGATCCCGGTACTGATCCATCTCATTCAGCGCGAGAAGAAGCAGATCCTGCGGTTTCCGTCGCTGATGTTCGTGCAGCGCGTCCCGTACAAGTCAACTCAGCGTCGCCGGATTCACAACTGGTTGCTGCTCCTGGTTCGTTTGGGGGCACTGGCGCTGATCGTCTTGGCCTTTGCGCGGCCGTTCTTCACGCGGCAGAGCGCTCCACTCCCCGGGACCGGCGCCCGCGAGGTGGTCGTGCTGCTGGACCAGAGTTACAGCATGGGGTACGGCGATCACTGGCAACGCGCGCGCGCCGCGGCAACCGAGACGATCAACGGTCTCGGGCCAGCCGATCGGGGCTCGGTCGTACTGTTTGCCTCGGGCGCAGAGATCGCGATTCGTTCGGTGTCGGGTAGCGATCGCGGGCAACTGGTGGCCGCGGTGGCGGCCGCCGAGCCTTCGGCCGGGGCGACTCGATACGCGCCGGCGTTGAAGGTGGCCGGGAGCATTCTTGCCGAGTCTCCACTCCCTCGCCGTGAAGTGGTGCTCGTCAGCGACTTTCAGCGGAGCGGCTGGCGCGGGGAAGAGGGCACGCGGCTGCCGGCTAACTCGACGCTGATACCAGTACTAGTCACCGGCGGTACCGAAGCGCCGAATGTCGCGGTGACGGCGGTGTCGCTCGTGCGCTCCACGTTCTCCGGGCAAGAGAGGGTCGAGGCCACAGCAGTCGTCGTGAATCGGGGTACGCGTTCGCTGAGCGGCGGGCAACTCGCGCTCGAGATTGGCGGACGTCCTCTCGAGAGCAAACCCCTGAGCGTGGAAGCGGGCAGCTCCGCCTCGGTGACGTTCGCGCCGTTCACGGTCGCTGCCAACTACATGCGGGGCACGGTGCGTGCTGGCGCGGACGCTTTGCTGGCGGACAACGCGTTCAACTTCGTCGTCTCTCCCGCCGAGCCGGTTCGTGTCGTAGTCGTCGATCGCGGTGGTGCGGGAAGCGCCGGTCTCTACCTTTCGCGCGCGCTCGCGATTGGTGATGCGCCGCGTTTCGAAGTCACCGTCAGACAGCCGGATGTCCTTTCGGATGACGACTTGAACCGGGCAGCGGTTGTACTCGTCAATGACGTGGCCGCGCCTGCGGCCCTCGGGCGGAGACTGGCGCGTTTCGTGGAAGCGGGCGGCGGCCTCTTCGTCGCGCTCGGGTCGCGTGCCGTTTGGGCCCAGGACGTCGATCTGCTGCCTGCGACGTTGCAGGCGCCCGTCGATCGGACGCGCGGCGACGCGGCCCGCGTTGGTGCGCTTGAATACGGGCACCCCGTATTCGAGCCGTTCCGCGCACCTCGGAGCGGCGACTTTTCCGCGGTCCGGATATACGGCTATCGCGCGGTCGAACCTGTGGCGACCGCGCAGGTGCTGGCACGATTCGACGGCGGCGCGCCGGCGCTGCTCGAGCGTCGTGTTGGCACGGGCCGCGTACTGCTATGGACCTCGTCGCTCGACCTCGCGGGAAGCGACTTCCCGCTCAAACCCGTCTTTCTCCCGTTCATCCATCGGGTCGCACGGCATCTTTCCGGATACTCGGAACCTGCTCCCTGGGCAACGGTTGGCCAGGTGTTCGACGCCTCGTTTGGCGCCGCAACGACAAAGCCGACCGGTGGCGTGATCGTGACGCCCTCCGGGCGACAGGTGCCCCTCGACGAAGAGGGCTCCGAGGTGTTCGAGCTGTTGGAGCAGGGATTCTACGAACTTCGCAGCCGGTCTGGCGAAGGGGTCTCCGCCGTGGTGGCGAGCAACGTGGACTCGGCAGAATCCGATCTGACCGGCATGGAGCCCAAGGAAATCGTGGCCGCAGCGCGGGCTGGCGAGGAGGAGCGGGCCAGGGGGGCGACCGTGCCCCTGCCGCCCGATGCCCAGGAGCGTTCCCAGCGACTGTGGTGGTATTTGTTGGTTCTCGGGATTATGGTGCTCGGGGCCGACACCCTGATATCGAACCGGCTGTCAAAAAGCTGATCGCTGGTAGGCGGATGGGCGTATTCTGGGGACTGGTATCCGCCCACGCAGGTAGGCTGGGCGTCTGCCCGTTGACGCGGCCAGGATGGCGCCAGGCGAAGCAGTCGTAGGCCGGGTCCGCTAGCGAACCCGGCAATCACTCTTAGAGGGCCTCATGCTCGACCACACCGAGTATCAGCGGCGTCCGTCCACCTCCCCGAGTCTCACGAAAATTATCGGCGACGTCCGCGCGCGCTGGCGTATGAAGCTGGCGCTCCGCGGGGTGACGCGGAGCGTTGCGGCCGCGGTGGTGCTGTTCTTCGTGGCGGCATATGGCTTGGAGTGGGCGCGGTTCAGCCCCGCCTCGATCATCGCTGCCCGAGTGGTGCTGGCGGCGGCGGTTGTGGCGTGCGTGGCGTACTTCCTGGTTCGCCCGCTCCGACGGCGAGTCACGGATGATCAGGTCGCGCTGTATCTCGAGGAGAACGAACCGTCGCTTCAGACGACACTGGTCAGTGCTGTTGAAGCCAGTCGGGACGGCAGTGAGCCTGCGTCGGCGGCCCTCGTCAGGCGTCTTGTCGAGCAGGCGCTCGAGGCCTGTGCGTCCACCAATGCTGTCAAACGTGTCGAGGAAGCCCCGTTGCGCCGATGGGGTGTGGTCCTGGCCGGCATCAGCGCCGCGGCCATCGTCATCGTACTGTTCGGGCCCGCGTTCATCCGCAACGCGCTCTCCGCGATCCTGCTCGTCCAGCGCAGCGTCGAGGCGGCCGCGCCCTATCGCATCGAAGTCACTCCCGGAAACGTCAGTGTGCCCAAAGGTGTCGACCAGACCGTGACGGCCACCTTGGCAGGGTTCGATGCCGAAGACGCGTCGCTGATGCTCAAGCGGGATCCGACCGGGGCATTCGAAGCTCTGCCGCTCGTGCGCGGGGACGATGGCCGGTATGAGGGGATCGTCTTCGATGTGGCCGCGCCGATCCAGTATTTCGTCGAGGCTGAAGGCGTGAAGTCAGCGGTCTTTACACTGACCGTCGTCGACGTACCGTACGTCCAGCGTCTGGAGATGGAGTACCACTTTCCAGCCTACACGGGTCTCGAGCCGCAGAAGATCGAGGACGGCGGTGACATCGCTGTCCTGACGGGGACCGAAGTCCGGTTGCGCGTGTTCTCGACGATGAAGACCCCCGGCGGACGTGTGGCCTTGAACGAGAAGGACTCGACGGATCTCGCGCTCCAGGCCGACGGATCGTTGACCGCCGCCTTCAAGGTGGACCGCGACGGTTTCTACCGGATCGAGCTCGACACCGCGACAGGGCGAGCCGCCGCGTCTCCGCAATACACGATCGATGTGCTGACGGATCAGCCGCCGACCGTTTCGTTCGCGAAACCCGGCCGCGACACATCGGCGTCTGCCATCGAAGAGGTGTACGTCGAAGCGCAGGCCGAGGATGACTTCGGCGTTCGCGACCTCGAGCTCGTCTACTCGGTGAACGGCGGTGAGGAAAAGTCCGTCAAGCTGTTCGGGGGGCGGACACGCCTGCCCGAGGTGACCGCCGGGCACACGTTCTACCTCGAGGAGCTCGACGTGCAGCCGGGAGACTCCGTCTCGTACTTCGCTCGTGCGCTCGACAACTCGGGCGGCCGCCAGGCGGCGACAAGCGATCTG
>Ga0247825_10002804_pt1 | contig 11527 bp, 9 predicted proteins | sample 13C_Vanillin_Day_FD_194413 | JGI IMG/M metagenome (GOLD analysis project Ga0247825, IMG submission 194413) | Soil microbial communities from agricultural site in Penn Yan, New York, United States - 13C_Vanillin_Day48 | ecosystem: Environmental > Terrestrial > Soil > Agricultural land | place... | reverse complement strand
CCTTGGAAGAGCTGGCGGATGCGGACGTGCTGGTGCATCTTGTCGACATAACGCATGAGGATGCCGAGGAGCAGTATGCGACGGTCGAGGCAACGCTGGGCGAGCTGGGGCTGGCCGACAAGCCGCGGGTTGTCGCCTTCAACAAGGTCGACCTGATAGCGCCGTCGGACGGGCGCACCAGCACTCTGACGGACCTCGAGGGCGCGCTGCGGGTGGAGCACCCGGAGGCGGTGTTGATCTCGGCCGCTAAAGGCTGGCACCTCGACACGCTGATGCGCACGGTGGAGATGGAGCTGGCGAAGGCGGAAGCGCCGGCGCTGGCGCGGTGAACCTGAGAACCTGACCAGTAGCGCCTTTCTGTAGCGGCAAGCTTATGGTCATTGACTAAATAGACGCTCCCCCGCCCGGAAACAGCCTCCTGCCACGTTCGGCCGCCGAGATGGGGAGCATCTCGGCTACGGGGTCGGTGAGAGGTGCTTGTGTGGCTGTAGGGGCGACCTTCACGGTCGCCATCCCAGTGTCCCGGATGTTGGATCTTGATGTTGGTTCTTGATGAGGACTCCACGGTGTGCGTGGCGACCGTGAAGGTCGCCGCTACAGCATGAGGTTCCTCAGGTTCCCAGGTTGCATGTTCGGGGCGTCAACGCCCTTGTCCTGATAGACTCGGTGCGCTGATGAATGGGCTCCTGAGTATCGGGCCTTTGATGTGGCAGCGTCTGGCCGCTAACTGGCGGCTGCTGATGGTGCTTGCCTTTGGCATTCTCGTGGCTTCGACGCTGATGGCGGTTTCGCCTGTGTACACACGGGTGATGAACGACCTTGGGCTGCAGGAGTCGCTGGAGGACCAGATTGGCAGCTCCAGTCGCAACGGGTTCTCGATCCAGAGTCAGCGCCTAGGCGATCCGGAGAACACGCGGCGCGAGCAGGAGCTTGCACAGGCGATGTCGCGCGAGATCGGGTGGTTCAACGAGTTCGAGGTGCGATACGGCGGCCTGCCGTTCCAGCTTCTGGCGCGCGAGGGTCAATCGTACAGGCCCGGACGAGATAGCCCGCTGATCGCAGTGCGGTCGATGTCGGACATTGAGGACCACGTGAACATCGTGGAGGGTCGGGCGCCTGGGGCGACCGCGAACCCCGGCGAGATGGAAGTCCTGATGCCGGTGGAGTCGGCGAAGTACTTCAACCTCAAAGTGGGCGATACGGTGCAGGCGGGAGCCCAGTTCGACGACTGTAACCGTCCTGAACCGACGATGGACCCGGACCAGGCGCGCGAGTTGGCGCTGTTCCGATGCACGCCGCAGACGTTCGTGGATATGCGGGCGACCTTCCACATCGTCGGGCTGATGGAGCGCGCCGACCCCAACGACCGGTACTGGACTGCAGGCACCATCCTGTTCGGGCCGCCGATCGCGACGGAGGAGCAGGGCCCGGTCGCGTACGTCGCGCTGCCTGAGCAGACCTTCTTCCAGGCGCTGCCGGCGGCGCTGCCGCGGTTCTCACATGAGTTCAAGCTCACGGGCTTTGCGGACATCACCCGGTTGAACTCCTCGAACATCGACGACGCGCAGGCCTCGCTGGACCGGCTGCGAGTGACAGTGACGGAAAGCGGTGGTCTGGCGGACCTCGCGATGGATGCGCCGCTGGCCGAGTTCCAGAACCGGGCGTCGTTCAACCAGGTTACGTTGCTGCTGCTCCTGATCCAGGTGCTCGGCATCGCGGTGTACTTCGTGATGCTCGTGTCGTCGCTGCTGGCAGAAAGGCGGTCGGAGGAGATCGCGATGCTGCGGTCGCGCGGCGCCACAGTCGGGCAGCTGGTGGCGATGTCCACGGCCGAGGCCTTCGCGATCGGTCTCGTCGCGGCGTTTCTGGCGCCGTTCATTGCCAGTGGGGCGGTTGCGGCCCTGGGCAAGACAGGCACGTTCGAATCGATATCCGAGGGCAGTTTCCTGCCGTTCACGATTGTGCCGGCGGCGTTTGCGTTCGCCCTTGGTGGCGCGCTGATCGCAGCGATTGCGACCGTGATCCCGGCATTCCTGGCGGCGCGCAAGGGCATGTTGTTGTTCCTGCGTTCGTCGGCACGGCCGGAGAAGCCGATCCTGCAGCGCTACTACCTCGACCTTGGCCTCGTGGGGCTGTCGGCGCTGGCATTGTGGCAGCTGAACCAGAAGGGCAGTGTGTTCGACGCTAACAGCGTGGGCGGCTGGTCCGCGGACCCGTTGCTGCTGCTGTCGCCCTTGCTCCTGATCCTGGCGATCGGGGCAATGATGTTCCGCTTCCTGCCGCTGGTGCTGGGTCTGGTCTCTCGCGTCGTTGCCAGGACGGCCGGGCCCGGCGTGACGCTGGGACTGTGGCAACTGACGCGCTCGCCGGCGCGATACACGCAGCTGGCGCTCCTCGTCGTCATGGCGGCAGCCGTCGGTACATTTGCGGCGACGTATGGCGAGACGACGGACCAGAGCCAGGAGGAGCGAGCGCTGTACGCGGTCGGTTCCGACGCACGGCTGACAGGGCTGGGGAATCTGGGCAACGACTTCAGCGACGAGGTGACACAGGAGTTGGAGTCGGTAGAAGGTATCGAGAGCGCGATCACGGCGCTGAGGGGCAGCTACAACATCGGGCCGCTGCCAAACTTCGGGCCTAGAGTCGATGTGCTGGGAGTGAACCCGACGCGGGCCAGCGACCTGCTGTGGTTCAGGGACGACTTCGCGGACCAGGACTTGCGGGCCTTACTGGCGCGCATCGCCGGCTCGCCCCTGCCGGAACACGGCATCAAACTTGCCGGCCAACCTACCAGCCTGGCGATCTGGGCGAACCCGGCGGACCAGCGGCTGGGCACGACGCTATGGGCGCGCACGATGGACGCGAATGGCGTGTACCGGTTCCATGAGTTTGGCACGCTGGACTATACGGGCTACCGCCGGCTGGTGGCGCGCATCGACCCCGCGCACGACGGCACAGTGTACCCGGTGTCGATCGTGGGGCTGATCATGACGGCGGCCGAGACGATCAACGACCCGGCGCGCAACCTGTTCCTCGATGACCTGACGTCGATCGATGCTAACGGCGTCGAGACGGTGGTCGATGACTTCGAGAGCAGCTTCCGGTGGGACGTGATTCGGACGGCGACACGAAATCGCGACCAGGCGCAGCAGGTGGGTCAGGAGACGCACTCTGGTGTCGGCGCCATCCACTACCAGGCGCTCACGGGCACGGGCGCGGCGATCCGGGGCTTGCACGTTACTGACCCGGACATCCCGGTGCCGGCGATCGCTTCGAGTGCGTTCATGGCGGCGACAGGCCTGAGAGTCGGCGGCGAGATCGAGCTGGTGCTGGGGAAGCTGCTGATCCCGGTCTCGATCCAGGGTGTCGTGGACTACTTCCCGACGATGTATAACGGCGAGGTTGGATACCTGATCGTAAACCAGGAGCACCTGTACCACTTCGCGGGGATGTCGGGTGAGAACATCAGGGTGGAGCCCACCGAAGCGTGGGTGACGTTTACCCAGGAGCCGGAGCAGCGCAAAGCAGCGCAAGCGGCGCTGCTGGACCAGTTCGGTATTCCGGCGGGCCAGATCATTGACCGCGAATTGGTGCTGGATGAGATTCGGACCGACCCCGTCGCCCGCGCGGGCGGCAGCGGCATCCTGCTCCTCGCACTGGTGGCAGCGTTCGCGATCCTGGCCGTCGGGTTCGGGTTGACCCTCTACCTTGGCGGCCAGCAGCGGACGGTCGAAGTGTCGGTGATGCGGGCGGTGGGGATATCGTCGCGCCAGCTGTTCACGATGATCAGCCTGGAGTACCTCCTGATTGCGGGGCTGGGTTTGCTGATTGGGACCGTGGCCGGGCTGAGAATCTCGGAGACTATGCTGTCGTTCCTCAACGTCACGGACTCCGGAGACCGCATCGTGCCGCCGTTCGACCTGATTACGCGCTGGGATACGGTGGGCATCGCCTTTGCGGCGGTGGGCGTGTCGTTCGTGGCGGGCGTGATCGGGCTTGCGGGGTATTTCTTGCATCTGCCGGTGAGCCGGGTGCTGCGACTGACGCGGTAGATCTCACCTCCAGCCGCCTCTCCGACTTCGGAGAGGGGGAGCCGAAGAGGCGACCTCGGTTTAGGACAGCGCTGGCCCCCCACCCTACCCTTTCCCTGGTGGAGAGGGGATCAGACTCTCCCTAGGTAGAGGGGAGATCCAATCCGTCAGGGTTGGGCGAGGACTAGGACGGCTTCGACTGTGTCGCCTGTGTCGTTGAGGCGGACGGCGACTGTGACGCCGGGGCGTAGCAGGGACTGCGTCGCTGGCTCGACGCGGGAGATGCCGGGGGTCTCGGCGAAGCGCAGGGATGTGCGTTGGCCGCCGGGGGTTTCAAGCACAACGCCGGTGGCGGTCTTTTCGAGGACGCGGCCGGCAAGGACGGTGCGAGCGGCGCTGCCATCGATCTCGCCGAAGCCGGTGAAGCCGCCCTTGGTGGTCGCGGGTATGGCTGAGGCGGGCTGGTAGGCGTCGGACTCCGTCTCGAAGACGTAGTGCGGGGGCTCGTCAGGCTTGAGGGCGCCGCCGATGAAAAAGGACGCGGCGGCGATGGCGAGGGCTGCGATCGCCCAGGCGCCGAACTTCAGCTCGCGTTCGCTGACACGGCGCTTCACGGCGTCACCGGGTCCGGGATGAGGACGATGCCGACGAGGGCGAACAAGCTCTGGGCGTGAGGGATGGCGCCGCCGTTGAGCCAATCGCCGGTGTTGACGTTGGCGGCGCTGATCGGGCGGAGGACTTCGACGGTGGCATTAGGTGAGAGCTGGTAGGCCAGCGAGGCGCCATCTACGGTGGTGATTGCGATCTGGCCGTTGCCGACGCTCTGGATGACGCCACGCGCGCCCTCCGTCTGGACATTCGCCGCGGGCAACTCGGGAATGGGTTGCTGCCCTGCCCGCTTGAGGGCGTAGCCGGCCCCACCGAAGACGAGGGCAATAACGAGCAGGGGCAATCCGGCCGCGATGATGCGCGTAGCCAGTCTGGGTGAGTCCACGACGAACCTGTGAGGCGGCTAGTCGCCGAGGGTGGTGTTGTAGCCGAGGCCGACAACTTCCTCGACGTACTGGGAGCGCCACTCGGGCTCCGGGATGCGGACGTTGCGCTCGCGGAACCAGCGGTGGTAGGTGAGGTATTCCTCTTCGAGGCGGCCGCGCCATGCGGTCTCGTCTTCGAAGACGTCTGGGGCGACGTCCTCGAGGCGGGCGGCAACGTCCTCTGGGGGGACGTCGAGGTCTTCCTGCCAGTACTCCGCGAGGTAGTCGAGGCACTCCTCGAGGTCCTTGCGGCAGTCCTGCATCAGTAGGGTCATCATGCCTTCCTGGTCGACGGGACGGGCACGGAGCCGGAGCTCGCGAGCGCAGGCCTCGCAGAGGAAGACGAGCTTGCGTGATTCGCAGTCCTCTTTGTTGGTGCAGTTCGCGCAACGGGGCGCGTACTCGGCGGCCCAGGTGGCGCGGGAGTAGCCGGCGACGAGGTGATCCGTCAGCAGGCCGCAGCGGGGGCAGCTGACCTGATTGTCAAGGATGTCATCGATCGTCTTGGCCCAGTCGATTTGCATGCCACCATCCTGCTACCGGGTTTCTCCCATCATATCCGGAGCCCCCTTGCTGTTCAAATTATCGGCGCCTAAACGTTGGCTCTGCTGGATGGAGGATATGGGTGGATCGGTGAGCGAAGGCCGCTATGATTGCGCCTAGTGCGATTCGTAGACGGCAAGCTCGACCCCGCCGCCGCTTACTTCGTCATCGCCTGTGGAGACGCGTTCTTCTTCACGATGGTGATGAGCGTCAGCATCCTTTTCCAAACGACTGAAGCCGGCCTCGGCCCCTTCAAACTATTGCTTGTGGGCGCGGCGCTGCAAGGCGCCATCCTGGTCAGCGAGGTTCCGACGGGCATCGTCGCGGACACGTACAGCCGCCGTCTGTCAGTGCTGCTTGGGTTAGTACTGCTTGGTGGCGGGTCGATTGTGAGCGGCCTGACGCCAGACTTCTGGCCAATCGTCCTGGGCACCGTGATCCTGGGTATCGGGCGTACTTTCATCAGCGGAGCACTGCAGGCGTGGATTGCCGACGAGGTCGGCGTCGAAGCAGCGAACGGCGTCTACCTTCGCAGCGCTCAGCTAACGATGTTCTTTTGGGTTGTTGCGATTCCGGTGAGCTTCGGGTTGGCGGCACTCGGCGAGACCAACTTGCCGATCTTGATCGGTGGTGTCTGGCTAATTTCGCTCGCCGTGTTCATTGCGCCGATCATGTCCGAGGCAGGGTTCAAGCGGCCAGAACGTAGCGAAGCGATGCAGGGCTTTCGTGAACTAGGCCAGACGCTCTCAACCAGCAGGCGTCTGGTTGCTGCGCGTCCACTCCTCCTGACGATGTTCGCAATCACGGCCTTTTACGGTATTGCGGGGCAGGGCTTCGAGCGTCTCTGGGTCGCCCATTTCTACGAAAGTGTGGGCCTGCCAACGCGGTGGGAGGTGAGTGATGTCGTCTGGTTCGGGGGCGTGCGATTGGCAGCAGCCATCCTGGGCATCGTTGCTCTCGGCTTCGTACGGCGATTCTATACGAAGCGCATGACTAACCACTCGGTGGTTTCGCATGCGTTGTTTCGAATTACGATTGTCCAGATGCTGGCGATCCTGACCTTTGCAATTGCCGGGGACTTTGCGATCGCTGCGGCGGCATACTGCGTGATTTTCGCGTTCAGCTTTGCTTATGACCCCTTCCATCTGGCGTGGATTAATCAGAACGTCGATTCGACTGTGAGGGCGACCGTGATTTCGATGGACAGTCAGACAGATGCCCTCGGAAGGATATTGGGAGGCCCGATCATCGGTGTGGTTGGCTCGATGGTTTCGTTGAGGGCGGCGATTTCATTGGCGGGTATCGCGCTGGTACCTGCGCTGTTGTTCTACTTCAAGGCGTTCGGCCAGGGCGCGAAAGAGCCGATCGCAGAGTCGGACTCAGTTCCAAGTTGAGAGAAATCTCAGCGAATTTTAGAGGATTGATACGAACTTGTTACTTGACTTAGGGTTTACATACAAGAATTTGATCGGCGATTTATGTCCAATCAAGCGTTGACATCCCGTTAAATCGCGTGCAATTATTCACCTAGTCTCGCGAGGAGCGGCGAGATCGCCTCTGGCAAGGAGTGCCGGGGGACTTCGCTCAAGGAGGAGCACCGTGGCCACTTTGGGTTGGGGCTGGTAAGCCTCATACATGCTTCGGGGGACCTCTCGTAAGAGAGGTCTTCTCTCTTTTATGCGGCTTTGGGCATCCAGGATGATGCCTCATCTTCCTCGTGCAGCTCTGCCCACATCTTCACCCACTTCTGGTAGATGTCGAGGAAGGCCTCGACCACCCTGGGATCAAATTGCGAACCGCTGTACTTCAGGATCTCGTTGAGAGCTTCGTCAGTGGAGAGAGCCTTGCGATACGGACGGTCGGAGGTCATGGCGTCAAAGGTATCGACGACCGGGAAGATACGAGCGCCCAGGGGGATCTCGTCTTCGGCGAGTCCCCGCGGGTATCCCTGGCCATCCCAGCGTTCGTGGTGGGCGAGGATGATCTCGGCCGGTCCTTCGAGGAACTTCACCTGATGGAGCATTTTGTAGCCGATTTCAGGATGGAGCCGCATGAGCTTCCATTCGTCGCTGGTGAGCTTGCCGGGTTTCAGGAGGATGGAGTCACTGACGCCGATCTTGCCGACGTCGTGGAGGAGGGACCCGCGCTGCATGTTCAACCATTCGGGGCTGCCCTCTGCGACTCCGAGCTCGCGAGCAATATCCATCATGTATTTAGACACCCGTAGTGAGTGGCCCTTTGTCTCCTGGTCGCGGGCGTCAAGGGCGTTGACGAGGGCTTCGAGGGTGCCGTCGTAGCTCTGACGCAGCTCGTCGCCCATGCGCACGACTTCGATGTTCGCGCTTGTGAGTGCGGCGTTCTGCTGCTCGAGCTGCTGGACTTGGTCCTTCGTCTTGTCCACGTACTGCTTCATGGCGATGCGTAGGGTGGCGGCCGGCGTCAAGAAAGCAACTATGCCGAATACGCCTAGCGACACGTAGGACAGCGCGAGGGCGAGACCGATGAATCCGAGCGCCATATAGTGCGGCGCCAGCCAGGCATGCCGGTCCCACGATGCCTTGACGGATTGCCGGGCCACCAGACTGAGAACGACGGCCAGAAAGATTGCATTGAGGCTGAACGCGACCGCGGTGGCGGCCATCGCTGCGGGGACCAATGAAATGCCCAGAGACACTGGCGCGACCTCGCCGCCCAGCGTTGTGTAAGTGAAGGTCGCCGCGCAGTAGACAATGGTGAACATGGCCGTGTTGTGTACGCCTCGAAAGTCGAGGCGGCGGCGGGCGGCAGCGCCTGCTAGGGCTTCGGCCGGTGCAGTGAAAACAACGCCTGGCGCGCCGAACAGGACGATCATCGCGATTGTCGCGACCATGCCGACCGAGATGTATGTGTTGCCGTAGATCTGGATCGGGTTCAGGTCGGCGACGATGTTAATTGCGAGAAGGATCGCCAGGACGAGGATCGGACCCTGCAATTCCGGCGCGTAGTTTGCGAAGAGCAGGGCCGCAGCGAAGATCTCAGTGGCGAAGAAGCCCCGGCGGAGGGAATCCCTCGGGTTAAACCAGCCACGAGGGCTCCCGGCGACTTCATGGGTCGCCGTCGCAGCCTTCTGCTCCAAAGTTGTACTGTTCGCCATCCTTAGCCTCTGATGGGGCAGAGTCCTTCTTAGTATCGACACTTTCGCCCTGCCTAAGCAGCGGACTCCATATCGTTCCTCAGGCGCTTGTTGAGGCTGCTGAGGATGCGTTTGTGCAGCTGGCAAACACGCGACTCCGACAGGTTCATCTTCTTGCCGATTTCGTGGAAGGGCATGGCCTTGCCGTATCGCAGGGCGACGATCTCTTTGTCGCGGTGCGATAGGCCGGTGAGTGCGGTGCCGAGGAGCTGCATCGCCGCCTTCTTGTCGACGACAGTGGCCGGGTCGGGGAAGACGTCTTCGTCGGCGGCCTCCCAAGGTGTCGAGCCCTCAGGGGCGCCATCGCCCATCATCTTCTCGAGGGAGATAACGCGGCTGCTGCCGTGACCCATGATCGACCGTACCTGGTCGATGGGCATGGCGAGCTTGAGGGCCAGCTCTTTGTGGGTGGGCCAGCGACCGAGCATGGAGGCGAGCTCCATGTTGGCCTTTTCCACTTCGCGCGTGCTGCGTCGAAGCGAGCGCGGGAGCAAGTCGTTGCGCCGGATTGCATCGAGGATCGAGCCCCGGATGCGTCGGATAGCAAAGCTTGCGAAGGTGGTGCCGCGTTCTGGGTCGAAGTTGTCGACGGCCTGGATGAGGCCTTCGGTGCCGTATGCGATCGCGTCTTCGCGGTCGATCGGGCTGGAGCCGGATTCGTCGGCCATCTTGCCGACGATGAACGCCACGAGTGGCAGATTCCGGACGATCATTTCCTCACGTGAATCCAATGCAATCCCCCGCCTGAGCCGAAGGCGAGACGCGGAGCACTGGATGAGGGGGACGGAATGCGATCCTGCTGCCGGCCCCAGCCAGCGTGCCATCCGAGCTGCTTCGCTCGCCAGGCACCGCGTTTCGCATCCGTGCTGATTTTGGCGGCCCGATGATCCTATTGGGCCTACATCACCTTTAACGTCGGCGGGCACCAGGCATTACAGAACCATTCAAATAGGCAATTTTGTTACGAAATTGAAAATCATCGAATGGTCATTCGCTTGACACTGACGTATACGTGAGGTATGGTTTGCGAACAGGCCGGGTGGGCCTCTGGCTATGAATCACGTGGCTGTCTCGCATCAACTCAGCTTTTCGTCGCGGTTCCGGTCCGCGTTGGGGTCCCGGTACACGCGCGAGCCATTTATTCTCCTCGGCGCTTACTTCCTGTACTACATGGCGCGGCATTTGGCGGATGACGCCAAGCCGGCCTTTGAGAACGCTCGCTACCTGATGAAGGTGGAGCAGAGCATCGGCATCTTCAAGGAGATTTCCTTCCAGAGTGCTTTGCTGTCTTATGAGACGGTGGTGCATACGTTCAACATCATCTATTTCTACGGCCACTGGCCGGCGATCGTTGCGATCGGCGCCTATCTGTTCGTGACGAAGCCACAGGTCTACACGATCACGCGCAACGCATTCCTGATCTCCGGCGCCGTTGCGCTTGTGTTCTTCATCCTGTTCCCGGTGGCGCCGCCCCGGCTCGCGACCTTCGGTATCGTCGATACGCTGAGCTGGACGGTCCCGGTGGACTACGACAACTCGCCGATGGTGAACCCGTACGCCGCCCTGCCCAGCATGCATGTAGGGTGGGCGCTGCTGATCGGCCTGGGGCTGTTGCTTTCGACTCAGAAGAAATGGCTGCGGCTGATCGCGTTCTCGCTGACACCGGCGATGTGGTTGGCGACGATCATCACCGGCAACCACTTCTTCATCGACGGCATTTTCGGGACAATCCTGGCAGGAACGGCGTTCCTTGTGGCCTTCTGGCTGCACGGGAACTGGGAAGCTCTCCTGCTGACCGTGCGTGAACACTTTCGTGGCCTCAGCCGGCGGCCGAACACGGCCTGAGTCCGGAGATCGAGGCTGTCGTTAACGCAGACGCCGAATCCACACAGCACAAGAAGTTCAACCTGAGAGCGTTGCTACGGGGCAAGTGTCCAAGGTGCCGCACAGGCAACATCTACCCCTCGACGCTCAAGGGCTGGCTGGGCTGGATGCACGATTCTTGCCCATCGTGCGGGCTGCGATTCTTGCGCGAGACAGGGTACTTCCTCGGGGCGATGTACATCAGCTACGGTCTCGGCGTGCTGACGATCCTGCCTGTCGCGATTGTGCTGGCGGTGGTGGTGGAGTGGCCGTTGTGGGCGGTGCTGACGGTGGCGATGATTCAGACCGTCGTCTTTATGCCGTTGTTCTTTCGGTACTCGAGGATCATCTGGTTGCACATGGACCAGGTGATTGATCCTCGGTAAGTCGCTGGGGATCCTGCGCATCCCTGGCGGGCTGCTCCGGAGCACGAATGAAAAAAGGGTTTTGCGAGGGGACACCCCTCGCGCTCCCCGTCAGCCCTGCGCGCTGAACCGGCCCGTGGAGTCGCCTGCGGCTCCTAGGGCAAGCCTGAAGGCATTCAGCAACGTTTTGCGGCTCGCTGCGCTCAATGGACTGAAAGAGTTCGCGAGGAACACCCTTCGTGCTCCCTGTCGCCCCCCGCGCTGAACCGGCCTTCGGAGTCGCCCGTGGCTCCTCCGGCCAAGCCTGAAGGCATTCAGCGACGTTTCCCGGTCTCATCGCGCTCAATGAACGGCAAGAGTTTGCGAGGGACAACCTCGCGCTCCCGTCAGGCCTCCGCGCTGAACCGGCCCTCGGAGTCGCCCGTGGCTCCTCAGGGCAAGCCTGAAGGCATGCAGCGACGTCTCGCGGCTCGCTACGGTCAATAAGAACGGCAAGAGTTGCGAGGAACACCCTTCGTA
>Ga0247825_10002803_pt1 | contig 11529 bp, 3 predicted proteins | sample 13C_Vanillin_Day_FD_194413 | JGI IMG/M metagenome (GOLD analysis project Ga0247825, IMG submission 194413) | Soil microbial communities from agricultural site in Penn Yan, New York, United States - 13C_Vanillin_Day48 | ecosystem: Environmental > Terrestrial > Soil > Agricultural land | place... | reverse complement strand
CTCGTCGAGCAACGCCTGCGGGAGCGGAGGGAGCCGCTCCGCGCGCCGGAGCAGCTCGCGCTCCAGCGGCCCGACGAGCTGGCCGATGGTGTCCCCGGACAGTAGCAGCCGTTTGTCCTCCGTGCCCCAGGCGTGGGTGGCCTCTCCCTTGGGGAAGAACACCCGCCGCGCGAAGGGAGCATGCCGGCGGCGCAGGTGCGAGGCGGCCGTGAGGAGGAGCGCGGGCGCGGCGCGCGGTGCCACCGCTTCCAGGCTGGCGGCGAGCTCCCGCTCCTGGGAGGCACCATCCACTCCGCCGAGGGCCGTGCGGGCCACGTGGTCCAGCCTGCGCATCAGCTCCCCCGGGCGCTGCCGCAGCAGCCGCAGCGCACCGCCCACGTCCCGCCGCCCTACCCTCTCCTCCACCTGCGCGCTCCATGAGCGGAAGCGCACCGTGAGCCCTCCCTCCGCCGGCCGCGGGAGGAAGGCATCGGGTTGCGCGCGGGCCCTGGCCAGCAGCGACTGGCCGAACTCCGTCTCCTGTGCCAGCACCGTGCCGCGCAGGGTGGCGAAGGCGAGCGCGACGTTCGGGTGCTCGCGCCACCGCTCGAAGACGTGGAGCTGCCCCGCCATGGCCTTCCAGAGTCCCGGGTGGCGATGGATGTCCTCGGTGAGGTTCAGCGGTGGGAGCTTCTCCAGCGCCGCCAGCACGGCGCGCCGCAGCGGGCGGGGGTGGCTCTTGAGAGGCACCCGGGCTGTCAGGTCGGGATTCCCACCCGCCCACGCGACGAGCACCCGGAGGAAGTCCGTCGCGGTCCCCAGGTGCGCGGCGGCCCTGGCCAGCACATCGGCCGTGGCTTGCGGCTCCTGCTGGAGCAGGCCGCCGAAGACATGGGCCAGCGTCTCCTTCACGAGGATGCGCTGCGGAAGCCAGCCAAGCACCTTCAACCGGAACTGGGAGACGAGGGTGCGCACCACGTCGAGCTCGTCCGGGCGAAGGACGGTGGCGCGCTGGAGCAGCCGCTGCATCATCTCCCGCGCGGCTGCCTCGAGGTCCGTGCCGAGCGACAGCCGCGTCATCTGCCCATGCCGGCGCACGAAGAGCAGCGGCGTGGAGGGGTGCGTCACCGGCTGGAAGTAGGGCTGCCCGGGAGAGACGCGCCGGTGGCAGACGGGGCACGCATTGTACTCCCGTGGATCGAAGCAGTTCGTGCAGACGACGTGGGCGCATGGGTCGAGCGCCCGCACCGTCGCCACGCTTCCGCAAGAGATGCACGGGTGCTCGCTCTGCTGGTAGAGCCACACCAGCACGCGCTGCATATAGAAGGAGTCGGTGTTCTCCGGGACGCTCTCGGGAAAGTGGCTGAAGAGGGGCACGAAGGGCCGGGAGCTGCCCAGCATGTCCGCGAGCGTGTCGAACACGAAGCGGCCCACCTGCGCAAGCGTCTCCAGGGGGAGCGCGGCGAGCGCGTCCTGGAGCGGGCCGGAGAGCGTGTAGCCCAGCCCGAGCAGGTCCGCCTCGAGAGCGCGCACCCCTGCCATCCTGTGTGCGGAGGGAGCGCGGGGAGCCGGGACGGTGGGGACGAAGATGCGGGACGTCTTGCGCAGCAGCAGGGCCGCGGTGGTGCCCGTGGCACCGGCCAGATCGAGCTCGGGCACAGCCACGGCACCTCCCGGGAGAGAAAAAACGGGGCGGAGAGCGGATGCACTACCCGTAGGGGTGAGAAGGAAGCACACCCAGAGCCGCCCCAACGACGGACTCTAGCAGAGGTTTGGCCACTCACTACCCCTGTGCCGGATCTCCCTGCGCCGGGGCGTTACATCACGGTCTTGCCGCCTGGGTGCTTGTCGCGCCACTCCTGCGTCATCTCGATGTCGTTCTGGATGGAGTCGGCGAGTTCCAGGTAGCTGTGCCCGTACTCGTCCGGCTTGTAGTTGTTCTGGATGCGCGCCATCCCATCCGCCAGCTCCTGCTCGGTGGGCGCGCGGCCCAGGTTCTCCTGGTAGACCGCCTCCACCAGCTTGCGGACCGGGTCGATCCCCTGCTCGGAGAAGAACTGCTGCACCGCTGGCATCTCCATGAGGTGGGCCAGGAAGCTGCTGTCACCCACCGCCTCTGGCATGTACGCCAGCAGCTCCATGACGTTGTCGAACTCGCCCCCCAGCTCGGCGCGCAGCGCGTTGACGAAGCCAGGGATCTGGTCCGCGGTCAGGCCCACCGCCTTGGCCGCCTTGAAGATCGTCTCCACTCCGGCGGAGTCATTCTTCAGATCGCCATTGGCCTCCACGAAGGCCGCCGCCTGCTCGGCCGTCATCCCCAGGTCGCTGCCGTAGATCATCACCTCCTGCAGCAGCTTCCGCTCCTTGTCGTCCATCTCGACGCGCTCGGTGGGATCCTCGCCCGTCATCATGATCTGGCCGAACTGGTCCTTGATGTCGTTGTAGGCGTCCAGGGCGTCATCGGCGCTCTGCGCGATGCTGAGCGCCATCTCCAGCGGGCCGGTGAAGACCTTGCCGACCTGCGTCCACTTGGCGCCGTCGACGGCCAACTGCGCGCCGGCCAGCACCACGCCCAGGTTGTCGCCCTGCTGCATCTCGTCGATCAGCTCCATCAGATCCTTACCGGCGTCGATGGCGTCGCCGATGATCGGGATGTTGCCAAAGAGGTTCGAGGTCGCCGCCATCACCGCCATCTCGATGCGGTTGCGGATGGCGTTGGGCAGCGTCTCGAAGAAGCGCATGAACAGGCGCCCGAAGTTCTCCAGCCCGTTCTTCAGGCTGTCCACCGAGGGAGGCATCCCGCCCAACAGCGCGATGGCCGCCTCGCCCAGCTCGGTCAGCGCGCCCTCGAAGTCGCCCTGGAGCAGCTTCTCGCCAGCGTTGAACAGGTGGTCGAGCGAGCCCGACTGCGCCAGCGCCTTGTTCAGCTCCTTGTCCTTGAACAGCTCGCCCAGCTTGCCGGGGAGGAAGTCGCCCAGCGCGTTGAGCAGGTTCTCCTGCTGCGTCGCATCGAGCTGGGTGATGGCCGTGCCCAGGTTCCTCAGCGCCGAGCCCAGCTTGTTCACGTCACCGGTGCGGAAGGCCTCGACCAGGTCGCCCACCGCCTGCGCGCCGCCCGGCGTCTGCAGGATGTCGCCTACCGAGGCGAACAGGCCGCGCAGCTTCTCCATCCCTGGCGGCAGGTCCAGCTTCTGCGCGATGGAGTTCAGCACGTTGGCCAGCGCGCCTGGCGGGACCTTGCCCAGCGCGGCTCCCAGGGAGTTCAGCGCCTCTGGCCAGTGGCCGTTCTGCGCCTGATCCAGCGCGGTCAGCAGGTCGGGCACGGCGCCCAGGAGGCCCTTCAGCTCGTCCGCGCTCTGGATGCCGAGTTCCTGGAGCTTCGGGCCCATCGCGGCCCACAACGCGTTGGCCGCGGCGCCCTGGACGGCCTGATTGGAGGCGATGCCCTGCAGGCCCGACATCATCCGGGCCGGGTCGCCCGAGAGAAGGTCCTTGAGGTTCTGATGCAGCGAGCCGTCCGTGGCCAGCGTCTGGAGGAGCGTGCCGTCAGAGAGCAGCGAGCGGACCGCGTCCTGCACCGGCCCCTCGCCGGGGATCTTCGACGCCAGCATCTTGCCCAGGTGTCCGACGATGCCGGGCGCCTTCTCCACCGCGTACTGGAGCTGGCTCACCACGGTGTCCCAGTCCCCGTTGGCGGCGGCGTTGGCGGCGATCACCAGCGTGGGGGCGATCTCCAGCGCCTCGCCGCGCAGCTCCTCCGGGATGCCCATCTCGGCCAGCAGGCCGTTCACCACGGGTGACTGCTTCAATGCCTCCTTCAGCGCTGGGTTGCCGTCGATGTCCTGCATCGCCCCAGTGACATCGCCGCCCTGGAGCTTGGCCACGATGCCAGGGCCCGACTTGATCAGCTCGGTCATCAGCGCCGTGTCCTGGAGCAGCGACTTGAGCGGACCGTCGGGCAGCTTCTCCGCCAGCTTGGAGACCACCTTGGCCATCGCCGGCGCGGCGGTGGCCGCCGCCTGGCCGAACTGCGCCATCGCCGCCTCGTGCTCGCCCGCCTCCCACAGCCGGATGCCCTCGGTGAGCTGCGGCAACGCCGCACCCGCGGCCTTGAGATCATCGGCCGTGAGGCCCAGCTGGCCCAGCCGCTCGGTGAACGCCGGGTTCTTCGCGGCCACATCGATCACGGCATTGCGCAGCGCCTCGTTGCCCGCCACTGCCTGCACCGCGGCCCACGGATCGTTGCTGGCCAGGCCCTGCATCACGCCCGGAGCGCTGTCGAGCAGCGCGCGCGCCACCGCGGGATCCGTGAGGTACGGCTTGAGCGCATGATCCTCGGGCAGGTGCTGCGCGGCCGCGTTGACGCCCTGGGCGATCAGGTCCTTCAGCGCGGGCGTCAGGTTGGCGCCGATCTTCTGGAGCGCGTCGAGCGCCTTGTCCCAGTTGCCCGCCAGCGCCTCCTGGCCCGCGGTGAGCAGGTCCGGCAGGAGGCTCACCGCGTCGCCGAGCTGCTCGGGCGTCAGGCCCAGCGCGCCCAGCTGCTCCTTGACCCAGGTGTTATTGGCCAGCGCGTTGAGCAGCTCGCCGTTGTTGGGGAGGTTCTTGATGGACTCGAGCAGCGTCCCCAGGCTGCCGTCGCTCTCGAGCAGCGCGCCAGCCAGCTCGACGCCGCTCTCCAGCAGCTCCTTGACCACCGCGGGATCCGACAACAGCGCGCGGGCCGGGCTGCCCTCGGGCAGAGACTCGGCGGCGTGCGAGACCACCTTGGCGGCCAGGTCGCCGCCACCGTTCTGCACCGCCGCCTGCAGGTGCTGCAGCGCGCCGGTCCAGTCGTTCGCGTCGACCGCCGCGATGGCGCGGAACAGGTCCGGCAGGCCGGCGCCCGCGGCCTTGAGATCGTCGATGGTGAGCCCGGCCTTCTCCAGCGCCGCGGTCACCTTGGGATCAGTGCGAGCCTGCTCGAGGATGGCGTCTCGCAGTCCGTCATCGTCGGCCAGCGTGGCCAGCGCATCGAACACCTTGCCATCGAGCAACTGCTGGAGGACCTCGGGGCCATTGTCGAGCAGCTGTCCGATGATGGCCGGATCGGTCAGGTAGCGCTTGGCGGGGTTGGCGTCATCGAGGTTACTCGCGGCCTTGACGAGGGCGTTCGTCAGCACCTCCTTCGCGGGGCCCGTGAGGTGCGGCGCCGCGGCCTGCAGGTGCTTCACGGCGCTGCCCCAGTCCTGCTCGGAGGCGGACTTCACGGCCTGGAGCAGCTCGGGGAGCGCCGCGCCCGCGGCCTTCAGATCGTCGGCGTCGAGGCCGAGCGCCGCGAGCGCGCCCTTCAGGGGCTCGTGCTGGGCGGCGATGTCCAGGATCGCGTCGCGCGTAGCGGGAAGGGCGGCCAAGTCAGCGAGACCGCCGAGCACGTCCTGGTCGAACAGCATCTTCTTCAGCGCGCCGGGGGCGGCGGAGAGCAGCTCGCCAACGACCTGAGAATCACTGAGCACGGAGCGAGCAGGCTCGGGCAACTTGGAGGCCAGCGAGGTGATGACCTTCTCGGCGAGCGGCTTCGCCTGGGCGGCGGCGTTCTGGAGGTGGGTGATGGCCTCCTCGCCCTGTCCGGCGAGCGCGGCCTTGCCGGCGAGGATCAGCTCGGCGACGGCGGGCCCCTGGCCGACCACGTCTTCAGGCGTGAGGCCGAGGGCGGCGAGCGCGTCCTTGTCCTCCTGGGGCATCCCGGCCACTTCGGTGGCGGTGGGGTGCGCGGCGTTGGGGTCCTCCACCTGCGGGATGCCCTGACCGCTGGCGGCGGCCGTGAGGTCCGCGTCCGAGCGGGTGAGGCGGGCCAGGCCGGGGCTCTGGAGGGACAAACTGCTCATCATCGTCTTCTGCGTGCTCGGCGGAGCGGCGGCGAGGCCGGCCTTGAGGCGCTCCACCGCGGCGGCATCGGGCGGCTGCTGATTGAGGGCCTTGGTGAGGGCCAGCATGTCCTCGGGCGACTCGACGTCCATGGCCTCCAGCGCCGCGGGGCCGCCGGGCTGCGCCGCGATGCGGCTATAGGTGGTCTGCGCGCCGAGCAGCTGCGGATCGGGCGGCGCGCTGGCAGTGGCGCCCGTGAGCTGGGGAGCGCTGCCTGCGGGAGCAGCATCGAAGCCGTCGGTGGAGCGCGGGGCGGCCGGAGACGGGGGGTTGGTCTTCGCCGGTGCCGGGGCTTGCGGCTGCGCAGCCGGCGTACCCCGATCGGCGCGCGGCGTCTGGACGGTACCGCCGGCTTGGGTGGAGCGAATGGTGCCTGCGCTCATGACTCTCTCCCTGCGAGAAAAGATTCTTCTTATTCTCGAAGTGTGAGAGGAGAAGGTTGTGTAAAGAAGTGTGTGTGCGCTAACTAGCTGTTTTCATTGGTCGATCTCGTGCTGAGAGCCAAAAAAGAAGGCCGGAAACTGGCATGCGGAGCAGCTTCCGACCCTCCCATCTGCTCGTCCGCGAGCAGTTGGCCCGCGGTCCCCCTGGCCTCACCCGCTACGGCTTCGCCTCACCTTCCAGCAGCCGGTCAGGGAAGTGTCCCGATATGGGCGATGATCGTCTTGGTCTGCTCGACGGCCGACCGGAGGCCCACGCCCACGAGGACCTGGTTGTCGCTGTCATTGGGGGGGTAGTACGTCGCTCCCTGATCGGAGATGCCGGTGCCATCCGTGCGCGAAAGGGTCGGGCCCGTCAACCTCACTCCCGAGGCGGTCAGTTCCATGCGGCGGTAGTAGACGGTGAGGGACTTCACGTCGTGCGTGCCGCTCTGGCCCACTGAGAGACCCACGGCGGCGTAACCATCGTCAACGGTGACCATCCTCTCGGGCTGCTCAAAGGGCTGCGGACCGGTCTTGATGCGGGTTGGCGGCCCCAACGTGCCGTTGGCATAGGGCTGGCGGTAGTCGACCCACAGTGTCGCGTAGTTGCTGTCCTCGACAATCCGCGCGCCGATCGCGGTGATCACCATCCTGTTGCACCCGGTGCCTCCCACGGAGCTGACCTCTGGGCTCGCGTTTGGCTCGAGTCCCCGGCGGGCGGGGATGGAAGAAGTGATCAGGCCAGGCTCGCAGTAGCACCACGCATCGGGGTTGGTCGGGTCGCAGGGCTCGCAGCCCCAGTCATAGACGGGATCGCACGTCGGCGGCGGGAGGCAGGAGTCGTCGTCGAGCCGGCAGATCTCGGGAGGAATGACCACCGACGCGCTGCTCCGCGAGGTTGGGCTCGGTGTCCTCCACCGGCCCACAGGCGTTGAGAAGAGGGAACACCAGGGATGCCAGCACGAGCAACTTTCTTCTGAGAGTCATCATCGTCTCCAGGGGATTGAGGAGCCAGATCTCCGCGAGCAGCGGGGCACCTGGCGTGGGTGCTTCACCTAGGAAACGAAGGGTGCGGAAAATTGTCGCAATCGCTGGCGCTACGCGCGACGCAACCGCGGGTGTGACCCGAGGCATGTGCCTCTGTTGCACGCGACACCACATCCAGTCCGGGCGCTGTAGTGTTTCAGGCAACAGCTGCGAGGCGGGCACGCGGATGCGGCGAGCCCTCGCGAGGGACCGTCGCGCCGAGCAGCCTTGGCGTGGTTTCTGCAGCAAGCGCCCGGCAACTGAGGCCACTGCCGCAATCCACACGAACACCTCAGGGCCAGGGGGCACCTATGATGAAGCGCCTGTATCTCGCCGTGTTGGCATCCACATTGGGTCTTGGCTGTAACGTGCAGGAGGGCGAGCTCGAGCCCGTCACGGAGGCAGAGCTGGGCCAGCATGATCAGGACATCATTGGTGGCACGGCCGCCACGCCGGGTCAGTTTCCCTGGCAGGCCCGCCTGACCATGAACGGGCAGCACCGCTGCGGCGGCTCGCTCATCCACCCCAAGTTCGTGCTGACGGCCGCCCACTGCGTGGAGAACGTCGCCCCGGGCGACATGCTGGTCATCCTGGGAGATCACACGATCAGCCAGACCGAGCCGACCCAGCAGTCGCACATGGTGCGCCGCTTCATCAAACACCCCAACTTCCACTATGAGAGTAACGCGCCGGTGGATGACGTGGCCCTCGTCGAGCTGAACAACGCGGCGACCCTCAACGCGGCGGTCCAGACGATTGCGCTCCAGACCACCACGGCGAGCAACACCAACCACACGGCCAGCGGCTGGGGCTGGACCTATGGATGGGCGTACCAGACGTCCAACACGCTGATGTTCGCCACCCTCCCCGTCACCAGCAACGCGAGCTGCAATGGGGCTCCGCTGGCGCGCGACCTGTTCGGGAGCGAGCTGTGCGCGGGCTTTGCCGATGGCGTTCGGGGCGGCTGCCATGGAGACAGCGGTGGTCCGCTCGTCACCCAGACCAACCCGCCAACGCTGGCGGGAGTCGTGAGCTGGGGCCGGGGTGGCACGTGTGACACGTACACGGTGTTTGCCCGGGTCTCCGCATTGGCGTCCTGGATCAACAGCCAGGTGAACTGCGTGCCATGCCCGATGAGCGGGAGCTGGTTCGACGGAGCCAACTGCTACGCGGGCACGCCGCCGGCGGGCACCACGCCGTTCATCTACAGCGGCAACCTCTACTATACGCCCGTGTACAGCCCCTCGTGCCCGATGAGCGGGAGCTCGTACGACGGAGCCAACTGCTATCGCGCCACGCCGCCCGCTGGGAGCTCGGCCTTCATCTACTACGGCCATTTCTATTACACGCCGTTGCCTGGCAACCCGTGTCCGCTGGCTGGGAGCTGGTTCGATGGAGCGAACTGCTATCTGGGCACGCCGCCGGCGGGCACCTCGGCCTTCGTCTGGAACAACAACCTCTATTACACGCCGGTGCAGGTGCCCTCGTGCCCGATGAGTGGAAGCGGGTTCGACGGGGCCAATTGCTATCGGGGCACGCCGCCCGCGTACACCACGCCGTTCATCTGGAGCGGCAACCTCTATTACTCGCCCGTGTGCACTCCGTAGCCCTCTCCCTACCGATCGCTCCTCGAGAATGCGACCTCCGCGATCCACTGCTCGCACAGTGAGTCGAGGCTGTCGCTGCCCGGGGGGCGGGCGGCGGTCCGCTCAAGGAGGCGCCGCGCCAGTCCTGCTCCTCCTCCAGCCAGCAGCATGGCGTGGCGGTCCATCAGCTTCTTGAGCGCGGGATCCTCCACCCGGGTCGCCAGTAGCTCCTGCGGCGACCTGGCGCGAGTCAGGCGCACCCAATCCCGCTCCCGTACTGTAGGTTCGGGCAGCGCGGCCCAAACGGTCGCCAGCATGCGTCCCTGCCCGTGAGCCAGGAACGTCCTGGAGGCATCCCGGAGCAGCTTCACCGGCTCTTCATCGGCAGCGCCTCGCAGGAGCTCAGCTCTCGCCGCCAGGGAGGCCGCCTCCGCTTGCTCCAGCGCCGTGCCATGGCTCTCTGTCACCGCCACCGCGTGAGCCGCGCAGCGCGCAGCATTCTCCGCGTCGCCCGCGGCGAGGTAGCGCTCGGAGAGCCGGAGCGTGACTTGTGCCTCGGCTCGGGGGTCGTCACGGTCCAAGGCATCCTGAAGCAACGCTGAGAGCTCCGCCACGCCATGGCCGCGGAGTTCGGCCAGCGCCCGCCGACAGCGCGCGGCGGCCCACCGGTCGCCGAGCCGCTCCCATCCCTCGGCAACCTCCTCGAGAGCCCGGGGGCTCACATCGAGGAGAGCTCGCCACTCCGCAGCCTCCAACACCCAGAATGGCTGCCCGAGCGCCTCCGCGATGCCCCGACAAGGCTCCAGCCAGGAGCGCGCCGCGGGGTGACGGCCAGAGAGCGCGAGGAGCTCCACGAGCCGGAGCCGGGCCGTGAGCGCGCCTTCAAGCTGCTGCGCCGCGGAGAACTCCCTCTCCAGCGTGATCAGCGCCTCCCACGCCACAGTGAGCCGCCCCTCGACGCGGTCGATCGCGGCGCGGTCCAGCTCGATCCAGCGCAGCGCCCCACGGTGGTCCGCCCTGAGGAAGTCCTGACGTGCCTCGTCCAGCAAACCGGCGGCCACCCGGAACCGCCCCTCCTCGAGGGCGAGCACCGCGAGATCACGCCGCGCGTAGCCCTGCACCCGAGGCTCATCCAGCTCACGCCCCTGCTGGAGGCTCCGCTGCGCCAACTCCCTCGCCGACTGGCGATGGCCCCGCTGGCGCTCCACCATCCCCAGGCATTGCACGGCGAAGCCCCCCGCCACGCGGTTACCCTCACGCTGGTACTCGGCGATGGCGCGCTCCAGCAGCTCCGCCGCTTCGCCGTAGCGGCCCAGCGCGCTGGCGATGACACCCAGCTCCTTCAAGAAGTTGGGGTGCTCGCGCCTGTCCTGGCGCTCCTCGCAGAGCCTCAACCCGGCTCGCATCTCACGCTCCGCCACATCCAGCCGCCCAAGAGCCCGGGAGGACGCCGACAGGATGTAATGCGCCTGATGCAGCTCCGCGGGCGCCGCCTGGAGAGTCGCGAGCCGCGCCAGGCTCACGGCCTGGACGTGCTCCCCCAGAAAATAGTGGAGGGTAGCGGCCTGCAGCACCGCGCCGCTGGCACGCCCGCGCTCCCCCAGCGCCTCGAAGGCGCGCAACCCAGCAGCGGCCGCGCCCGTCCACAGATATAGCCGCCACACCACCTTGAAGAGCGAGCCCGCTACCTCCGAACCAGCGCACTCCGCCAGTCCCTGGAGCGCATCCAGGTTCAGCCGCTCCGAGTGGAACCAGGCCAGCGGCGCGGCCTGGTTGCCACTGTGGTACTGCGCCAGCTGGACCTCCGCTTGCGCGTGGTAGGCGCTCCAGAGCGAGGGAACAGCGGCAGGCCCCTCGGGTCTCGCGGAGACGAAGTCTCGGACCAGCGCATGCGACACGAGCCGGCCCTGAGACTGTTGGCACAGCCCCCACGCCAGGGCTTCCTGGAGCTCGTGCTGTGTGTTGCCAAGGGCCGCGATCAGCCAGGGAGCTGCTCCCCCGGGCAACCGCGAGAGCGCCCCGAGCAGCGCGCGGGCTCCCGTTGGCAGATGCTCCCATGCCCTGGCGAGGAGACCGGAGAGCTCGCTGGCGACCTCCCCGGGCGTCTCTCCCATGCGCCCATGGGTCATGAGGCGATGCGCGGCAAGCTCCGCGGCCAACGGATGTCCCTCGAGCCGCTCCGCCAAACGTTCGAGCTCCGCGGCTTCAAGCTCCACTCCCCTCCCCGTCAGGATGCGCCTCATCAGCGCGGCGGCGTCCGCGGCCGAGAGCGGGGGGACGAGGCAGGCGAATTCGCCAGGCACGCCGAGGGCGCGCCGGCTCGTGATCAAGACGTGCGGCCCCCTCCTGTCTCCAGCGAGGCGAGCCATGGCTCTGCAGGAGGGCCCGGCGTCTGCAAGCAGGGCGTCCTCGAAGTTATCGGCCAGCAACAACACACGGCGTCCACCGAGCTGTTCCACGATGGCGGGCGCGGCCTCCTCCAGCCCAACGCCGGGAGCGGACAGCCCAAGCTCAGCGGCGATCCGCTCCAGCACCTCGTTCGCCGTGCGCGCGCCGGCCATGCTCACGGCATAGACGCCGCCAGAGAAATGCGCCGCCGCACGGTCCAACAC
>Ga0247825_10002802_pt1 | contig 11529 bp, 10 predicted proteins | sample 13C_Vanillin_Day_FD_194413 | JGI IMG/M metagenome (GOLD analysis project Ga0247825, IMG submission 194413) | Soil microbial communities from agricultural site in Penn Yan, New York, United States - 13C_Vanillin_Day48 | ecosystem: Environmental > Terrestrial > Soil > Agricultural land | place... | reverse complement strand
GCTCGCCTCGCTGCGATCGAGCGCGAGCTGGTAGGCACCGCGCGCCTCTTCCTTCTTGCCCTGCGCGGCGAGGATGTCGCCCTTGAGATCGGCGTAGAGGGCGGCCATCGAATCCACCGGCTTCGCGTCCAGCTGCTTCAGCGCCTCCGCGTAATTTTTCTCGTCCAGCAGCACGGCGGCCATGCGCAGGCGCGCAATATCGCGCGCCTCGTCCTCGCCCGCGTTCTGCATCACCCATGCGAGCTGCGTTTTCGCGCCCGCAAGATCCCCGGATACGACGCTGGCGCGCGCCGCGGAGAGCGCAGCGAACACGCCGTAGACCGTGGTACCGTACTTCGCGGTGATCTGGCCGGCGATGTCGCGCACTTTCCTGTGGTCGCTGGCGCGTTCCGCGTCGCCGAGCTGCTCGTAAAGCGTCGCTGCGGCCATGGATTGGCCGCCTTTGTACTGCCGCCAGCCATGATAGCCGGCGATGATCAGCGCGACCGTCAGCACGGTCAGCAATACGTGATTGCCGTATCGCTTCCACCAATCCTTCAGCTCGTCTATCTGTTCCTGTTCCTGATGGTCGAATGCCATTCAAATTCCCTGATTGCGTGGGTCGTGGGTGGTGGGTCGTGGGTCGGAGCAACAGCCTACCGGTTTCTTTTTCGTATTACGAATCACGTTCCACCTTTCTTGATCATGTCGACCGCTTCAGCGACCGAGACGCGCCTCTGCTCCGCGTCCTCCCGCAGCGGCTTGACGCTGACGACGCCGGCGGCCGCCTCGTCGTCGCCCACGATCACCGCAAAGCGCGCCCCGCTCGCGTCCGCTTTCTTCATCTGCGACTTGAAGCTCGCCCCGCCGAGATCGAGCGTCACCGTGACGCCATCCTCACGCAACTGCTCCGCCGCGAGGAAAGCGAAGCGCTGTGCGGCCTTGCCCTGGTTCACCAGGTAAGCGTCGGCTGCCCTCTCGCGCGCGCCGCCGGCAGCCTTCATCAGCTCGAGCAGCCGCTCGACGCCCATGGCAAAGCCGCACGCTGGAGCCGGCTTGCCGCCGATCTGCTCCACCAGCCCATCGTAGCGGCCGCCTGCGCAAACTGCATTCTGGGCCCCCAGGCCCGCGCTCACCCACTCGTACACCGCGCCATTGTAGTAGTCGAGGCCCCGCACCAGGCGCGGATTGACGCGGAATGCGACTTTCGCGGCCAGCAGCATACCCTGCAGATCCTCGAAGCTTTTCTTCGACGCCTCGTCGAGGTCCTCGGCAAGCTTCGGCGCGCGCTCGATGATCTCCTGCATCGCGGGGTTCTTGCTGTCGAGCACGCGCAAGGGATTGGTCGTCAGGCGCCGCTTCGAATCGGCGTCGAGCTGCGATTCGTGCTGTTCCAGGTACTGCACCAGGCGCGCGCGGTAGCGCGTACGCGCGGCCGCGTCGCCCAGGTCGTTCAGCTCGAGCTCGATGCCGCCGAGCCCCAGCACGCGCCACAAGCGGCTGCACATCACCAGGTGCTCCGCATCCATTTCCGGCCCCGGGAAGCCGACCGCCTCCACGCCGACCTGGTGAAACTGGCGGTAACGCCCTTTTTGCGGCCGCTCGTGACGAAACATCGGCCCCCAATACCACAACCGCTGCGGCCCGTTGTAGAGCAGGTTGTGCTCGATCACCGCGCGCGCGCACGCCGCGGTGCCTTCCGGGCGCAGCGCCAGGCTTTCGCCGTTCAGCTCGTCGGTAAAGGTATACATCTCCTTCTCGACGATGTCGGTCGCCGCGCCGATGGAGCGCACGAACAGCTCCGTGTGCTCGAGAACCGGAGTGCGGATGTTGCGGTAGCCGTAGGCGCGCAGCCAGCCGCGCACGGCGTCCTCGAACGCTTCCCACAGCGGGGACTCGTCCGGGAGAACGTCGTTCATCCCGCGGATGGATTGGATCTGCTTGGCAGCCATGACTCGTGACTATATCCGGTGCCCCAGCGCGCCACCGGTCACAGGTCACCGGTCACTGGTCACTCTTGGTGGTTATGCGTGCGCCTTGTCCTTCGCCGGCTTCTTCCTGCCGGCCGCGGCGCCCTTCGTGTAAGTGTCGGCTACATATTGCTCCACGATCTTCTGGAACTCGGCCGCGATGTTGTCACCCTTCAGCGTGACGGTCTTCACGCCGTCCACGTAGACCGGCGCGACCGGGTTCTCTCCCGAGCCCGGCAGGCTGATGCCGACGTTCGCATGCTTGCTCTCGCCCGGCCCGTTCACCACGCAGCCCATCACCGCAACGTGCATGTTCTCCACGCCCGGGTGCCGGCCGCGCCATTGCGGCATCTGCGCGCGCAGCCAGCTCTGGATGCGGTCGGCGAGCTCCTGGAAATAAGTGCTGGTCGTGCGCCCGCATCCGGGGCAGGCAATCACCATGGGCGCGAAGGAGCGCAACCCCATGGTTTGAAGAATCTCCTGCGCGACGATGACTTCCCGGGTGCGGTCGCCGCCGGGCTCTGGCGTGAGCGAGACCCGGATGGTATCGCCGACGCCTTCCTGCAGCAGCACTGCCATGGCCGCGGTGGACGCAACGATGCCCTTCGAACCCATGCCGGCCTCGGTCAGCCCCAGGTGCAACGCGTAGTCGCATTGCGCCGCGAGATCACGGTAAACCGCCACCAGATCCTGCACCCCGCTCACCTTGCACGAGAGCACGATGCGCTCGCGTGACAGACCCAGCGATTCGGCGAGGCGCGCGCTCTCGAGGGCGGAAGCGACTAGCGCCTTGCGCGTCACCACCGTGGCGTCCTCGGGCTCCGGCCGCCGTCCGTTTTCGTCCATCATGCGCGCGAGCAGCTCCGGATCGAGGCTGCCCCAGTTCACGCCGATGCGCACCGGCTTGTCGTAGCGGCAGGCAAACTCGATCATCGTGGCGAACTGCTCGTCCCGCTTCGAGCCGCGCCCGACGTTACCCGGGTTGATACGCAGTTTCGCCAGCGCCTGCGCGCACGCGGGATGCTGCGTCAACAAGCGATGCCCATTGAAATGGAAGTCGCCGACCAGTGGCGCGTTGATGCCCATTGCGTCGAGCCGCTCCCGGATCACCGGCACAGCGGCGGCGGCTTCGGCGTTGTTGACCGTCACCCGCACGATTTCCGAGCCGGCGCGCGCCAGATCCGCCACCTGCTGGACGGTTGCCGCAACGTCTGCCGTGTCGGTATTGGTCATCGACTGGACCACGATCGGGGCGTCGCCGCCGATCGCGACGTGACCGACCCGCACCTGGCGGCTCGCGCGGCGCGGCGCTGGACCGTGTTCGGGCAGGCACTTCATTCGAGCGTGAACCGGGCGACGTCTATCTTGGTGTGCCGCGCGAGATCGACCGGCCGGTCGTCGTAGGTCATCTGCACGCCGTGGGCGTTGCCGATCACGACCGCGAGGGGCGGTGTGCCGCTGATCTCCTGCGCCGTCCCCGGCTGATTGAGCTGCGAGAAGATGATCCGGTCCCGGCGGTCGCGAATCTCGACCCAGCACTCCTGGTTGAAGACGAGCTTGACCTGGCGCTCTCCCGGAGCCCCCGTCTTCGGCTGCTGCACGGCCTCGCTCACCGGCGCCGCAGGTTTCTGCGCGGGCTCGGACAGCGCAATGGTAGCGGGCTCGGTAACCAGCGCAGGCGCCGCCTGCTCCGGGCTTGTTGCCACTGCCCGCTTGATTCTCGGCTTGGCCGCCGCGGGAGGCTGTTTCACTTCGGCCGCCTGCATCGGAACAGAGTCGGACTCGATCCAGACGAATTCATAGACTGCGAGCACGCCGAAGATGGCAACGGCCGCCGCCGCGTACTTGGGCCAGCGCGGCGACTGCTCGGTAGGGAACGGAATGTCCCGCGAAGGTGGCGTTTCCGCCCTTTCCGCGGCTCGCGGCAGGCTGTCACCCGCCGAGCGCAGGAGCTCTTCCGCGTCGAGCTTCACCAGCCGGGCGTAGTTGCGGATGAATCCGCGCACGAAGATCGGCCCGGGCAATTGCTGGTAGCGCCCGGCCTCGAGGGCTTCGACCTGCCACACCGACAGCTTCAACTGGCGCGCGATGTCCGCGGTTGACAGGTTTTGCATCCGTCGCGCCTCGCCCAGCCGCCCCCCCGGAGAAGCCTGGGTGGCACCATCGGCAGGCGGCTGCAAGGTGTCGGCCATGGTCATTCGAAGCGGCCCGCGTTCAGCGCCTGGGCTTGCGCCGAATTTGGATAGCGGTTGCGCAACTGCAGCCCGTAGCTCGCTTCCGCGTTGCGGTCCCCCAGCCGGCGCGCGATGCGCACCCCCAGCCACAGGATCTCCGCGTTCGGCTGCGCCGTCTTGGTCAGACGCCCCATGTAGGTTCGCGCCGTCTCGAAATCACCACGCTCATAGGAAATGTCGGCCAGCTGGTAGAGCGCCTGGGGATGGTTCGGGCGCACGCTGAGTGCCTGCTTGAGGTAATCCTCCGCGCTCGCCAGGTCCCCGCTCCTGCGCGCGCACACGCCCGCGTTCACCAGGGAACGATCGGGTGTCGGATAGAGCGGGTTGCGCAGTGCCAGCTGGAAATGCTGGATGGCCTCCCGCTCGCGCTTGCGGTCGCACAGGAACTGGCCATAGTTGTTGTGGGCGTCGTAATCGCTCGGATTGATCGCGAGCGCGCGCTGGAAGCTTTCCGTCGCCAGGCGATCGTCCTTCAAGCGCGCGTAAATCAATCCCGCGACATTGTGCGCGGGTCCAAAATTGGGGTCGGAAGCGATTGCCGCTCGCACTTCTTCCAGCGCCACCGGCATCTGGCCGAGACCGTAATAGCTTGCCGCGAGCTCGGTATGGATGCGGGCCCGCGCTCGCTCGGAAGTCTCTTCGCCGGAGGTGGTGGTCTGCGACTTGAGCGCTCCGTCGCTGCCGCTCTGCTGCTGAGATACGCAGGAGGCAAGAGCCAGGCACAACGCCAAGACGAGAAAACGGAAACCGCCGGCACCTCGATCCAGCTCGCTCATGCCGCTTCCTCCTGTTGCCGGCGGGTGGTGCGCCGGGTACGGTCCTGCACGCGGCCGGCGAGCTGACCGCACGCCGCGGCAATATCGTCGCCGCGGGTCTTGCGCACGGTAGTGATAAGTCCCGCGTGCATCAGGACGTCGCGGAAACGCTCGATTGCCTCGGGACCGGAACGCTCGTAGCCCGAAGCGGGGAAAGGATTGAACGGGATCAGGTTGATCTTGCACGGGACGCCGCGCACCAGGGCGACCAGCTCGCGCGCCAAGGCGGGAGTATCGTTCACGCCGGCCAGCATCACGTACTCGAACATCACGAAATCGCGCGATGATTTCTCGATGTAGCGCAGGCATGCCGCCATCAGCTCGCGGATCGGGTACTTGCGATTGATCGGCACCAGCTGGTCTCGCAGCGCGTCGTTGGGCGCATGGAGCGAAACGGCGAGCGCGATTGGGCACGCATCGCCCAGCCGGTCGATACCGGGCACCATGCCCGCAGTGGAAAGCGTCACCCTGCGGCGCGACAGGCCGTAGGCGTTGTCCTCGAGCATCAGCTTCAACGCGCTCACCACGTTGTCGAAATTGGCGAGCGGCTCGCCCATGCCCATCATCACCACGTTGCTGATCGGCCGGTCCTCCGTGGCCCCGCGGCCGAGGCTGCCCACGGCGCTTTGCGCCGTCCTTGCCCCGCCCGCTTCGGCATCGCGCGCCCGAATCGCGCGTGATGCCCACCACAACTGGCCGATGATTTCTTCCACCGAGAGATTGCGGTTGAAGCCCTGCCGCCCGGTGGAGCAGAACGAGCATTCGAGCGCGCAGCCGGCCTGCGAGGAAATGCACAGCGTGCCGCGGGTGGTCTCCGGGATGAAAACCGTTTCGATCGCATTGCCGGTGCCAACGTCGAGCAGCCACTTGCGGGTGCCGTCCGCGGCAGTCGTGTCGTGCAGCACACGCGGCGGTGCAATGCAGGCCTCCGCCGCAAGCCGCTCGCGCAGCGGCTTGGAAATGTCGGTCATGGCGCCGAAGTCGTCCACCCCTGACTGGTGGATCCAGCGCAGCAGTTGCTTGGCGCGAAACGGCTTCTCGCCCATTCCTGCGCAGAACGTGGTGAGCGCTTCCTGGTCCAGTCCGAGCAGGTTGACCGTCATGGCGGCGGCGCGTTCAGCGCGAATAGATTTCCTGTTTCGGAAAAAAGTAGGCGATTTCCGTGACCGCGTTCTGCGGCGAATCCGAGCCGTGCACGGCGTTCGCATCTATGCTTTGAGCGAAATCCGCGCGGATGGTGCCTTTGGCGGCTTTTTTCGGGTCGGTCGCGCCCATCAGGTCGCGATTCTTCTGGATGGCATCGTCGCCTTCCAGGACCTGGATCACGACGGGACCGGAAATCATGAAGTCCACCAGGTCCTTGAAGAATGGCCGCTCCCTGTGGACCGAGTAGAACCCTTCAGCCTCGGCGCGTGACAGCCACGCCATGCGGGCGGCGACGACTTTTAACCCGGCCTCTTCGAATCGACTGAGGATTTTGCCTATCACGTTCTTGGCTACGGCATCGGGTTTGATGATGGATAACGTGCGCTCAACCGCCATGAAACATCCCTTGTTCTTCGGTCTCTTGAGTGGAACGCGGGAGGATACCACGATAAGGCATTGAAATAAAGGGGATTCACGCTATTTTCAGCGTGCGTCCAGAGCCTTGTCGCGGCGCGGAAAAACGCGGCCGGAGGTCAGCGCGGGATGTCGCCCTCGAGCGTCACGCGGTGCATTACGCGCCGGTGGCCGTGGTAGTCGTTCACCGGGTTGTGCTGGGTGCAGCGGTTGTCCCAGAACGCGAGCGAGCCTGGCTCCCAGTGAAAGCGGCAGGTGAGTTCCGGCCGCACCTGGTGCGCGAACAGGTAACCCAGCAAGGGCGTGCTTTCTTCCTCCGACCAGCCCTTGAAGCGCGTGGTGTGGCCGTAATTGACGTAGAGCGCCTTGCGCCCGGTTTCGGGGTGCGTGCGCACGACGGGATGCTCGCCGGTGAAGAGCTTCGACTCCACCCCCGCCGCGCGCAAGCGGTCCTCGCGCGACTTCGTGACGTCCGCCTTCGCCGAGCTGTTGACCCCGACCAGGCCGGCCAGCGCACCCTTCAAGCCTTCCGAGAGGGACTCGTAGGCCAGATACTGGTTGGCGAACAGCGTGTCCCCGCCCACCGGCGGCGTCTCGAGGGCGTACAGCATGCTAGCCATCGGCGGGCGCTCAAGGTAAGTGGTGTCGGAATGCCAGACCCCGCCGAAATTCACGCGCTCGTGCTCGAGCTTGATCACCGGGGTGATCATAGGGCACTCGGGCAGGCCCTTCAGTTGCGGGTATTCCATCGGCGCGCCAAAGCGCTGCGAGAAAGCGAGCAGGCCTTGGGGCGTCAGCTGCTGGCCCCGCAAGAAGATCACCAGGTGTTCGAGCCAGGCCCGGCGCATCTCAGTGACGATTTCGTCCGCGAGCGGCCGCGCAATGTCTACACCCGCAATTTCCGCGCCCAGCGCTCCGGCAATTCGCCGCACCTCGATGTGGCGATAAGGGGGGCGTTGCACGTCGTCCATCAGATCACTCCGGCATCCCGCAATCCGCGGATGCGCCCATCATCATAGCCGAGCTCCCGCAACAGCGCGTCGGTGTGCTCGCCAAATCCCGGCGCCGGGCGGCCCGGCGCCTCGTCCCCCACGCAACGCACCGGCGTAGCGACCATGCGATAAGACCCTTTCACGGGGTGCGGAATGGTCTGCAGCCGGCCGTGATCCCTGACGAAGGGGTTCTCCAGCGCCTGCGCGAGATCGTTGATGGGCGCTGCCGGAACCGAGCCGGCAAAATGCGCGAGCCATTCGCCGGTCGTGCGTTGTTTGAGTTCGCCGTCCAGCATTCCGGTCAGCATGTCGCGATGCTTCAACCGGTCCGGGAATTTGCGGAAGCGCGTATCCTCGGCCCACTCCGGACGGCCAAGCTTTTCACACAGCGCGGGCCAGAACTTCTCTTTGTTGCACATAAGGTAGATCCACCCGTCGCGCGTGGTGTAGAGCTGACACGGCGTGAGCGCGGGATGCGCCGAGCGCGGCAGGCGCCCGGTCACGATGCCCTCGTTCAGGTACCAAGTGGCGAGGTAGGCCGTGTTGTGGAGCGCCATGTCGAACAGGCTGACATCGATGTCGCGTCCCGTTCCGCTCGCGCGCGCCGCCGTGAGTGCCGCGAGCAGCGCGTAGGCCAGGCCCAGCCCGGTCATCAAGTCCACGATCGATAGCCCGAAACGCGCCGGCGGTGCGCCCGGCTCCCCGGTAAGCGAGAAGTAACCCGCTTCGGCTTGCATCAGGTAGTCGAATCCCGGCCAGTCAGCGCGCGGGCCGCTGCGGCCGTAGGCGGAGAGATGCGCGCACACGATCTTCGGATTCACCGCTTTCAAGCGCTCGTAGACGAGCCCCAGTTTCGCCGGCACGTCTCCGCGCAGGTTGGAGGCGATTGCGTCCGAGCCGCGCGCGAGATCGTGCAGTACCGCCTGCCCTTCCGGGCGCGCGAGGTCGAGAGTGAGGCTTTTCTTGTTGCGGTTGAAGCTGTGAAAGAACTCGCTGTCCCCGGGCGCGAAAAAATGCGGCCCCACCGCGCGCGACATGTCCCCCCCATCGTGCGGGTTCTCGATTTTGATGACCTCGGCGCCCTGGTCGGCGAGGAACATCGTGCCGAACGGGCCCGCACCGTACTGCTCGACAGCCAGCACGCGCACGCCGTTCAGGGGCAACATACCGAAGCCCTAATGCAGCCGCCGATGAACGCCGATGAACGCCGATCAAGGTAGAACGTTATTCGAGATACAAAGAACATTTCAGGCTGTCGCCCGGTAAGCTTGTCCGCGCGTATTCGTGCTCGGTTTCATTCCGGTTTCTTGGCGCCTTGGCGTCTTGGCGGCTAATTCAGGGGTCAAACGGGGTTCCGCTTTACCAGCTCGCGCGCAATGATGATGCGCTGCAGCTCGTTGGTGCCCTCGCCGATCGCGAGCAGCGGCGCGTCGCGGTAGTAGCGCTCGATGTTGAATTCCTTGGAGTAGCCATAGGCGCCGTGGATGCGCATCGCCTCGAGGCTGTTCTCCAGCGCCGCCTCGGTGGCGTAGAGCTTGGCCATGCCCGCCTCCATGTCGGAGCGCCCGCCCGCATCGTAGGCGCGCGCGGCGGATTCCACCAGCAGGCGCGCCGCCTCTACCCGCGTTGCCATGTCGGCGAGCTTGATCTGTATCGCCTGGTGCTCGGCGATCGGCTTTCCGAAAGTCTTGCGCTGCTGGGCATAGCGCAGGGATTCCTCCAGGCAGGCGCGCGCGAGGCCCGCGCCGCGTGCGGCGACGTTGATGCGTCCGAGCTCTAGCCCGTTCAACACCTGCTGCAGGCCGCGCCCCTCCTCCGGCCCGATGAGATTGGCGACCGGCACGCGGCAATCCTCGAAGACGATCTCGGCAGTGTCTATTCCACGATAGCCGAGCTTGTCGAGCTTGCGCACCACCTTGAAGCCGGGCCCCTTCTCGATCAGCAGCAGGCTCATGCCCTTATGCGGCGGCTGCGCGCGCAGATCGGTCTTCACCAGCACGGCAAGGATCTGCCCCTCGGCGCTGTTGGTAATCCACATCTTCGAGCCGTTGACGATGTAGTGATCCCCGTCGCGCCGCGCATGCGTGCGTATGGCCTGGAGATCGGTGCCACAATCAGGCTCGGTCAACGCGATGCCGCCGCGCAGCTCACCGCTGGCAAAGCGCGCCAGGTAGCGGCCCTGCTGCTGCTCCGTTCCATAGCGCTCGACCGCCGCAGCCATGATGAGGTGTGAGTTGAAGAAGCCCGGCACCGAGATCCACGCTGCCGACATGCGCTCGACGATCTTCGCGTAAGTGACGGCCGACAATCCCAGGCCGCCGTGATCGGTCGCGATGGTGGCGCCGAAGATCCCGAGCGCCCTCAGTTTCTCGACCATCTCCGCGGGATAGGTGTCGGCGGAATCGAGAGCGCGCACGACCGGCCGCACGTCGCGCTCCAGGAAGCGGTCCACGCTCTGCAGGATGAGCGCCTCGTCCCCCGCGTGAGCCTGCTTCGCCATTCTCAATCCTCTACCGCGTGACCGCGCTTGGGCACCAGGAAGGACCGCTCGTAGGTCATGAATACCGTGCCGTCGGCCTTCTTGCCGGTGGTGCGCACGGTAACGACCCCCTGTGTCGGGCGCGACTTCGATTCGCGCACTTCCAGCACTTCCGACTCGGCGTAGATCGTGTCGCCGGCGAACACCGGCTCGGTCAGCCGGATCTTGTCCCAGCCGAGATTGGCGATGGCTTTCTGGCTCAGGTCGGAGACGCTCATGCCGGCGACGATCGCGAGGGTCAGGCAGCTGTTCACCAGCGGGCGGCCGAACTCGGTCTTTGCTGCGTAGGCAGCGTCGAAGTGCACTGGGTGAGTGTTCATGGTGAGCAGCGTGAACCAGGTGTTGTCGGTCTCGCTCACGGTGCGGCCAGGCCGGTGCTCGTAGATATCGCCAACCGTGAAATCCTCGAGACAGCGCCCGAAGGATTCGCGGTAGCGGTTGGGGCCGACCGCCTTGCGTTCAACCGTCATGGAAAAAATCGAACTCAGTCACAGAGAACACAGAGATCCAGAAAACAGGGCACCGAGTGCGGAAATTTGAAGCTTCTTCTCTGTGAACTCTGTGCTCTCTGTGGCAAATGTTTGTCGACAATATTCAAGCAACGCGGCGTCCGCTTGCCGCATCGGGACGCGTCAGCCGAAGCAGCGCGCCGACGTCCTTGACCTGCTCCAGCGCGAGCAGCGCGGCGGCAAGCTCGTCGCGCCGGCGCGCCGAGAGATACGGCCCGGTCAGCCCGTCGAACTTCGCGCGCAATTCCGCCGGGGAAAGGAAGTTCGCCGGCTCGCCCCTGGATACCCGCACGTAGGTTTCGAAAGTGCCGCGCCCCGTCTTGATCTGCACGCTGCCCGACATCTCCACGGGAAAGTCCGCCTGCGCCTTCGGATCGACCCGGGTGCGTACTTTCTTGCACAGGGCAAGCGTCGCGGGATCGCCGAGATGACGCGCATAGTCATCCCAGCCGAAACTTCCGTTCCTCAGCGCCACCGCGGCGCAGAACGCCATCGAGAACTGTCCGTCCACCACCGATTTGGGCGTTTGCTTCGCCTCTTCCGGATTGCCGATCAGCTTCCAGCCCGGCTCGGATACGCCGACCGCGATTTCCTCCACCTCCTCCGCCTTGATGCCATTGCTGCGCGCAAGCTCAAATATTCCGTCGAGCGGCGCGTGGCTGTAGCGGCACGAAGGATAGGGCTTCACCGCGATCTTCAGCGTCTCCCAGTGGCGGCCCAATCCATTGATGACCTTCGCGGCATCAGAAGCCGGCGCATAAGCGTGGAGGAAACCCCACTTGCCCTCGAGTGCTTCGGACGCCCCCTTGTAGCCTTCGCGCGCCTGCGTCGCAGCGATCAAGCCGCACATCGCGGCATGGCCGACGTGCGAGCGCTTGGTCCATGCGCCGTTCACCAGAAACTGCATCGAACCCGCCGACATGCTCAACAC
>Ga0247825_10002801_pt1 | contig 11534 bp, 8 predicted proteins | sample 13C_Vanillin_Day_FD_194413 | JGI IMG/M metagenome (GOLD analysis project Ga0247825, IMG submission 194413) | Soil microbial communities from agricultural site in Penn Yan, New York, United States - 13C_Vanillin_Day48 | ecosystem: Environmental > Terrestrial > Soil > Agricultural land | place... | reverse complement strand
CTGCTTCTTCGATCGACAGACCATCGAGCGAACGAATGACCACCACCGCCATTTCGGCGCCGTTCGTCCGTTCGAATTCGCCGATGGTGGCGTTGAGCCTGGCAATGGTGTCCGCGCGCAGCGTCCCAGGCATGTCGGTCACCCATGTGCCGTCCCTGGTGCGCGGGTTGGGGATGCTGGTGAGCGGTTCAGCGCTGAGGGTCGCGCTCAAAAGGGGGATGAGCGCACCGAGCGCGATCAGGAGGGGAGCCGTTCCTAGTTCTCCGAAGGCTTCTCGAGTTTGTCGACGACGATGATGTCGGCGGGCGCTCTTGTCGCTTCGAGCCTTAGCCCCAGCTGCTCCCTGAATGCCTCGTAAATGTTTGGCTTTCCGGTATCCGGCACGTTCGGAGTACCGAAAGTGGCGAATTGCGTTTCGTCGGGCATCCAATCGAGCGTGAAGTCGAACCGGCCTTCAATCCTGGTCTGGTTGATGACCGGACGATCGAGCACCGCCGTCTGCAGCGACTGCGCAAGCTCAGTCATGGTTGCGTTGCGCGCCGGAAGCAGCCCCGCCCGCGGATAGCGAAGCGTTGGAAGATTCGAGCCCGGGCCAGCCGCGGTCATCTTGTGCTGCAGATCCGCCGGCTGCGTGATGGCGTAGACCGAGAGTTCGCGCTTCTCGTTGTGGAACGCGAGCTGAAACCGCTCGGTCAGAACCTTCTGAATCAGCCGCCTCACCTGACGAGCGTTGGGCTGACCGGCAGTATCCGGCTTGATCACGATCTCGAACCTGTCCGTCGATATCCAGGCGGGGGCTCCGGACACCTGGCGTTCGTGGACATCGTAGGCGAACGTGATCGCGTTGAGCACCGAGTAGTTGTTGATGTTCAACGTCGCGCCACGGAAACCGATGCCGCGACCCCGGACTCCGGGAGGACTCAGCTTTACGGTCGCCACCTCGATGCCGGGATCTGCCGCTTGGTCCATCGGCTTGGGCGGCGCTGCCGGCTCGGGAATGCTCCACGCCGTCTGCGGCGTAGCCCGGACCAGGTTGAGGACCTGCGGCTGCGCTGCGCCGGCCTGAGTGACCGCGCCGTTCATCGCATTCCCGTCGGCGGTGAGCGTTCCCTCGTAGGTCGCACTCAGCGCGTCAACCTTCCACTTCACGACACGCCCGTCGATGGAAATCGCGCTCATCGTTCTCGGTTGAGCGCCCTGATCGATAGCAATCAACTGCCCGTCGAGCCTGCCGTCCGCGACCCTGGTGATCCTGAGGACTATCCGGATTGGATTGGCGGCTGTCAGCGTGCCCTGCCAGGTGCCCGCGACATCCTGTGCCGATACGCTCGCACCCGACCAGACCAGTACCGCGAGCAGCGCAAAGACTCGGAATCTCATCGGAGGAGAATACGACATCAACGCGGCGATAGTTCGCTCCTTACCCAGCCGGCTCGATCCGCAGCAACGCGCCGTTGCGCTCGTCGGTGATCACGTAGAGCAGCCCGTCCGGGCCCTGCCGGATGTCGCGGATGCGCCAGCGTTTGTCCTCGAGCAGCGTCTCGCGGCGGGTCTCTTCCATCGCGCTGTTGAAGACGATGCGCTGGATGCGGCCAGTGCCCGGAATTTCGCCGTAGCGCACACCACCGATGAAGAGATTGCCCTTCCACTCGGGGAATCTCTCGCCCGTATAGAACGTCATGCCTGTCGTCGAGATCGACGGCACGAAGTTGACGACCGGCGCGGTCATGCCGTCGGCCTGAAAGCCGCCGGGCTGATACGGCCCGGCGTAGGAGCGGCCGAGACTTACGAGTGGCCACCCGTAGTTGCCGCCCGCCTTGATGACGTTGATTTCGTCGCCGCCGTTCGGGCCCATCTCGGATTCCCAGATCGTCTTCGTCGGCTCGTGCCAGACGAGACTCTCGGGCGTGCGATGGCCGAGCGTGTAGATCTCGGGGCGGTAGCCTTCTTTGCCGACGAACGGGTTGTCCTTCGGGATCGTGCCGTCGGCGTTGTAGCGGAGGATCTTGCCGCTCAGGCCCATCTTGTCCTGCGCCACCTGCCCGGTCTCGCCCCAGGTGCTCACGAGCAATGTGCCGTCCGGCAGGAACAGCATGCGCGACACCGTGCTCGCGCCCTGCATCCTGATGATGTCCTCGACCTTCGTCAGCGCGGTCCCGTCGAAGACACCGCGGGCGACTGTCAGCGTTCTGGTGACGCCGCCACGGCCGCCGCCACGTCCTCCACCAGCGCCCGCAGCACCGGCTGCCGGTGTCGGCGCCGGTGCGGGAGCGTCGGCCTTGTTATAGACCCAGTAGACCAGCCGGTTCTGCGCGAAGTTCGGGTGCAGCTTGATGTCGTGCAGGCCGCTGATGAAGTTGTCGGACACGACCGCCGGCAGGCCGGCGACCGCCGGGGAGAGCACACCATCCTTGAAGTGACGCAGCCGTCCGTTCCGTTCGGTGATCAGGATCGACGCGTCGGGCAGGAACTCGAGGCTCCAGGGATTCTCGAGGCCGGCGGTGAGCACGCGCACGCGAATTTTCGCATTGGCCGTCTGGTACTCCCACGGTTGATCCGGCAACGCCGGAACGGGAATGCCGCCGCGGCCCTGGGCGCCGGCCGATCCGGCCAGGACGCTGGAAAGAAGCGCCGCCACGATGATGCAAAAGCTCCTGGTCATGGGTCGGGAGAATACCATGCGCGCCGGAACCTTCCCGTCGCTCTCGCCGTCTTTCGCTTCCAGCGATGCGGGCGGCGGTCACGACGCGCTTCGGGCCTCCGGAGGCGATTGAAGTTCGCGAGGTCGCGGCGCCGACTCCGGCCCACAACGAGGTGCTCGTCCGCGTGCGCGCGTCGAGCGTGTGCTACGGCGACCGCCTGTTGCGGAGCGGTCCGCTCCTCGTTCGCCTGCTCACCGGATTCCGGCTCAAACACAGGATTCTCGGCGTCGATCTCGCCGGCGTGGTCGAAGCCGTCGGCGCAGGCGTGACGCGGTTCGCGCGCGGCGATGAAGTTTACGGGGCGCGTGGCGACAAGTTTGCCGCCCACGCCGAGTTCGCCTGCGTACCGCAGGATGGCCTCCTCGCACACAAGCCCGCCAGCATGACGTTCGAGGAAGCCGGCACCGTGTTCGTGGGCGCAGCGTGCTCGCTGTACTTTCTGCGAAAGGCGAAGGTCGTTCCCGGCGAACGGGTGCTCATTCACGGCGCATCGGGCAGCCTGGGCGTGTTCGCCGTGCAGCTGGCCAGGCACTTCGGCGCGCACGTCACCGCCGTCTGCAGCGCCCGCAACGCCGAACTCGTGCGCTCTCTCGGCGCCGACGAGGTGATCGACTACACGACGCGGGACTTCCTCGACGGCGGAGCGGTCTACGACGTCATTGTGGACGTGCTCGGCAAGGCCGGATTTCCGCGCAGCGTGCAGGCGCTCAAGCCGGGCGGCCGCTATCTTCTCGTCGGCTTTTCAGATGGACTCGGAACGATCGCGCGCAGCCTGGTGACGGGCGCCGTGGTCCATCTCCGCGGACGGGCGCGATTCATTACCGGCGCGGCGGCTCCGACGCAGGACGATCTTGTTTTTCTACGGCAACTGATCGACAGCGGCAAACTGCGGACCGTCATCGGGCGCAGCTATACCCTCGACGAAATCGTCGAGGCTCACCGATACGCGGACAGCGGACACAAGGTTGGGAATGTCGCGGTGCTGATCGGAGAGCAGAGTTAGTCAGTTCTCAGTCGGATGATCGATGTGCTCGATCACAAGGATTTCAACCGGACCTTCCGCGTCGCGCAGCGTAAGTCCGAACTGCGATTCGAGCAGCGGCTTAATCGCTGGCAGCAGGTTCCCCGCACCCGGGTCGCCCGGTTCGAAGAATCTGAGCGTGATGTCGAAGCCGCCGGTCAGGCCGGTGCGATCGATGACCGTTCTATTGAGCTGCGGCCGCAGCGCCAGGAGTCGCACGAAATCCGACATCGGCATGTTCGTGGTGAAGATCCCCATGGTGGCGACAGAAAGCCCACACGGTGGTAGTGGCTGCGGCTCGCCCTCGCGCGGTGCGAGGACCAGCACGGCAGTGTTGACCGGCTCACGTTGGAAGAAGCTCCGGCAGCCACCCTTCGACGGGACGAGGTTGGGACCGAGGCGGCCATCGGCGCGATGCAACACCAGCTCGTAGATCGGCCGTCGCTGTACCTCCATTCTCACTTTCAGCTTGAAGCGCTCGGCGAGCAGCGTGCGCAGCGCGGCCTCGGCCGCCGGCGGTAACCCCATGGAGGTCGAGCCGGGGAAGTTGTAGTCCGCCTTGGCCTCCAGGTCGTAGCGTTCCTTCTCGGTCCAATCCGGCGCGCCAACGACCTCGCCATGGGCGCGATTGCGGTAACCGTATGCGTCGCGAATGAGCTCGCGGACGCTCATCCCGATTCCCCTCACCAGACCCCCTGGAAGCGTCTGAGCGCGCCCGGGAACCACTGGGACATAGATCGGGACTGCCGCGCGCTGTGCCTCCGCTTCCTTGTTGCGCTTGATCGAGGCGACCTCGAACCTCACATCGGGCATTACTGGCTGCGTCGCGCCCGGCGCCTGCACCGGCGGGGCCTGGGCGTCGACGAGAAACGGCGCCGCACAGATCGTGAGCAGACCGAACGCCCCGACGACGAGCCGCGCGGAAATGCACATCGGACGATCCTCCAGCCGGGCGCAATTATAGGGCGTCTAATAAATCTGCCGCTGCCCCGTTATCTACAGCGGGGGCCCGAATGAGCCGGATGCCAGACACCGAATGGGTGGTTGACGCGCTCGCCCGCCACGAGCGGCCATTGATCCGCTATGCGAAATGGCTGCTCGGCGACGCGGAGATGGCACGGGATGTCGTGCAGGAAACCTTCCTACGGCTGTGCCGGGAGGATCCGGCGCGAGTGGACGGACATCTCGCGGCATGGCTGTTCACGGTCTGCCGGAATCTGGCGCTCGACGCGCGTGAGAAGGCGTCGCGGTCAACGTCGCTCGACCACGCCGAGGTGCCGGTGGTGTACGACCTCGAGGGCCAGCAGGACACGCGCCGTGCCCTTGGCCGCGTCCTCGACGTCCTCGAGACGCTCCCCCGTAATCAACGCGAAGTCGTCTACCTCAAGTTTCAGGGTGGCTTGAGCTACAAGGAAATCGCGACGATCACTGCGCTCTCCACGAGCAACGTGGGGTTCCTCCTTCATACCGCAGTGCGCGCGATCCGCAGCCACCTGGGCGAGCACACGACAGGAGCCGGTCATGACGCGAATCAATCCGAACGATCCGAAATGGACAGCGTACGTACTCGGCGAGCTCGACAAGGCTGAATCCGAGGCCGTCGAGCGCCTCCTCGAGTCGTCCGAGGAAGCGCGCGCCCTGGTCGAGGATCTCAGGACAGCATCGGTGGCGTTGGCGGAGGCCCTCGACGAGGCGCCTGTGGACTTGCTGACGCCGGCACAACGGGCGTCGGTCCGGCAGGCTGCGGATGCGCAGACGCCGCGGTGGTTCGCCATGTTGCCGATGCGATGGGCCTTGGGCGCGGCGTCGGTGGCGGTGATCGCGATCGCGGTCTCTGTTGCCGTGCGCATGCCGGAGCCGGCGAGGCAGGCCGCAGTGGAATCCGTACAGCGAGGTGTTCCCGAAACGCCGGCGACGTCTGCCGTCGCCAATCAACCTGCGCCCGTATTACCGGAACCGCCGGCAGCACGCCCCCGGGTAGCCATCAGCCTGTCGGGGCGGGCATCGGCTCCGGCCGACGCGTTGAAGCAGGTCGAGACGATCACGGTAACTGGTGAAACACCAGCCGTCGATGTTGCGAACGCCCGTCAACTGGCACAGGCTGCCTCACCCCCACTCGCTGCCGCTCCGCCTCCTCCGGTTGGTTTCGGCGGCGGAGTTTTCCGCGGCGGTGGCGGTGGCGGGCGTGGCGGCGGAGTAGCCGGTGGCCAGAATCAGGGCCGCGTCATGGTCGACGGCCAGGTTGTGGGTGGCGTTGCGGGCGGTGTCGCCGGAGGAGTCCCAGGGGGAGTCGTAGCAGGAATCCCAGGCGGAGTCGTAGCACCACCAGGGCTGGGAGCAGTCCCAGGAGGAGCGTCGGGTGGAGTGTCCGACAGCCTCACACGCATCCGGCCGAGCACCACGAATGAATCCTACGCACGGACCGACGAGAACGCCTTCGTGCGGGCGAGCCAGGAACCACTCGCGACGTTTTCAATCGACGTGGACACCGCGTCCTTCTCGAACATCCGGCGGTTCCTCAACCAGAACCAGATGCCGCCGCGCGACGCCGTCCGGATCGAAGAGCTGATCAACTACTTCACCTACGACTATCCGAATCCGTCAGCGGGGCGCCCGATTGGCGCCAGCATGGCCGTGACCGGCGCGCCATGGAACTCACGGAACCGGCTCGTGCGAATCGGTGTCAAGGCACGCGAGATCGACCGCGGCCGGCGGCCGGCCAGCAACCTGGTGTTTCTGATCGATGTCTCGGGATCGATGAACACGCCGCAGAAGCTGCCGCTGCTGAAGAGCGGTCTGAAGCTGCTGGTCGATCAACTCGGTGAAAACGACACCGTCTCGATCGTCGTCTATGCCAGCGCGACAGGCCTGGTGCTTCCGCCGACGCGTGGCGACCGCAAGGACGTGATCTCGCGCGCGCTCGACGACCTGCAGGCCGGTGGATCGACTAATGGCGGGGCTGGCATCCAGCTGGCCTACGCCCAGGCGATGGCCAACTTCATTCGCGGCGGCGTCAATCGCGTCATCCTGATGACCGACGGCGACTTCAACGTCGGGATCACCAGCCAGGGCGATTTGACGCGGTTGATCGAGGATCGCGCGAAGAGCGGCGTCTTTCTGAGCGTGCTCGGCTTCGGCATGGGCAACCTGAAGGACTCGACGATGGAGCGGCTGGCCGATATGGGAAACGGCCACTACGCCTACATCGACACGCTGAGCGAGGCGCGCAAGGTCCTGGTCGAGGAGATGAGCGGCACGCTCGTCACCGTGGCCAAGGACGTGAAGATCCAGGTCGACTTCAATCCGGCGAAAGTGGAGGCGTACCGGTTGATCGGCTACGAGAACCGGCTCCTGCGCGCGGAGGATTTCAACAACGATCTGAAGGACGCCGGCGACATGGGGGCGGGGCACACCGTCACGGCGCTGTTCGAGATCGTGCCGCGCGGCGGATCGGTGCCGGGGCCGTCGATCGATCCGTCCGTGTTCCCGCCGGCCCCCCGCAGCGCCACGCCGGCGCCGCCGAACAGCAACGCGAACAGCAACGATCTGCTGGTGCTGCGCGTTCGCTACAAGCTGCCGGACGCGGCCGACAGCACGCGCATGGACGTGCCGCTGGCCGATCGCGAAGTCGCGTTTCAACGTGCCGAGCCGGACGTCCGCTTCGCCGCCGCGGTCGCCGCGTTCGGGATGATCCTCAAGGACTCGCCCTACAAGGGCAACGCAACGCTCGAGTGGGTGCTCGACACAGCGTCGGGCAGCGCCGGGCCGGATCGCGGCGGCTATCGCGACGAGTTCGTGTCGCTGGTGCGCAAGGCGATCGCGCTGTCCGACGGTCCGAGATTCGGTAGGTAACCATGGGGCGAGCCTTGTCAGGCTCGCCTCGCGAACCCGCAGCGTTCGCGCCACGGAAGCAGGCGCTCGCGGCTAGTCCGGCGCAGGCGCCTCCACGCTGTCCACAACCAGCACGTTGACCGATCCACGGGTTGACTCGAGCTTCAGCCCGAGCTGCTCGTTGAGCGCTGTCATGAGCGACGAACCGTCTGCCTGCGGGATATTTGCGGCGGCTGCCGGGATGTTGGCGCCCATGCGCTTGGCCATCGCCAGCACCATCTGGATGTCCATCTTCATGTCGAAGTCGTAGCGGCCGGTCAGCCCGGTCTTGTCGCGCACCGTGCGGCCGGTGAACAGCTGCAGCATCTCGACCAGCTGCTTCATATCCTGCCCGTCACCGCGCATCACCAGGTTGAGCGGACCGCCTGACGTATCGGTTGTCATCGCGCAGGGGCCGGGCTTGCCCGTGACGCTGGCGAAATCGCCCTTCACCAGCGCGGCGCTCTGCTGGGCGGCGATCTCGTCTGCCTTGTCGGAGCACTCGGACTTCGAGGGCCTCATGTCGGGGCCGAGGCGTCCGTCGCTGCGGGCGAGCACCAGGTCGTAGATCGGCAGCTCGCGCGTTTCGGTGTGCGTCTTCAGCTTGAACCGTTCGGCCAGCAGCGTCCGCAGCAGTTGCGGCAGGTCTTTCATCGCCAGCGTCGGGGTGCCGGCCACCCGCGCCGTAATGTCGTACTTCGCCTCGAGCTCCGCCGGGGACCCGCCGGCAAGCTGCGCTTCCTGCTGCAATTCGTAAGCGGTCATGATCAGCATCCGCAGCGGCGTATTGGTCGCCGTGAACCGGCCGCCTGGCAGCGGCAGCATCAGCGCAATCTGGCTGAGCGGGTTGGTGGGATCAGGATTCGGGTTGCTCGGCCTGACCGAGGCCACCTCGAAGACCGGCGCCACCGGCGTCTGCGCGCCGAGGGCAGTACCGAGAAGCAAGATCGTTGCGATACTGAAGACAAGAAATCTTTTCGTCAAGACAAGCTCCTAACCACCAACCACCAACCACCAACTACCAACTACCAACTACCAACTACCAACTACGTATCCGGCTGTACGACCAGGGCGCCAGCAGACCGATCGTGAGCGGCATCAACGCCAGCGACAGCACCCAGGCGGCACCCGTCGCGGACATTCCGGTCAGGGACACACCCGTCGCACGCATCACCGTCAGACATGCCGCCGCAAATGCCGTCGATAGAAAGACGACGCCCCACTGCTGACGGACCGTCAGCAGCTGCTCCGCGAACGTGCGCCAGGCGAGATAAGCCGTCGCGAACGCGATCGCAGCCGCGGCGCTCCATGACGTCGCCCTGAGAATCGCGCCGAGCGGGATCTCCGGTCCGATCCCGCGCCACGCGGCGAGCGCCAGCAGGGCGAGCGCGAGACCATAGAGCAACAGCAGAGATGCCGCCCTGTTCAGGCGACGGGGATAGCGTGCCCAGACCGCTCCAAGCACGGCGAACGCCGCGACCCAGATGACGACACCGGCCACCGCCACGACTACCAGTGAGAGCTGCTCGTACCCGGTCAGCGCTGCGACTGTGTCGTTGAGGACAGACCGCTGACTGTTCAGAGGCACGCCCCACATCTGGATAAAGACCGCGTCGCCCAACAGTGGCATCGATATCCATGCGCTGACACCGATGGCGATGAGCGCGGCCAGAACGCAGACCGACTTCACGAGTAGTTTGAGGGCAGCCAGCTGCGCGGTGCCGTGCGCATGAGTCGCCTCGAATGCGCTGACATACGTGCGTCCTTGTCTCCGGCGAATGCCGAAGGCATTTCCGCCGAGGCACAGCATGACGAACAGTGAGAGCGGCGTAAACAGCGGGGGCATTGCCCGGACCCAAAAGCATTCCTCGATAGGGCAGGACACATCAGGGTCCGCATTCCACGCAGCATCGATGGGTCCGCTGACCGCCGATGCCAATAAAATCACGAGCGCAAGCGCCACCCCGATCGCCAGCACCGGCAATCCGTTGGACTTCAGGTCCAGCCAGACTTGAGCCCGCGTCGCAGACGAGGTTGGACACGGGACACGGAACAGGCTGACAAGCGCCCACCATCCGCTGCCTGGAGTCCAAGTGATAGCCGCCAGCGTGCTGGCAGCCAGCTCATCGCCGCGACGCTGCCGTGCAACCATGGCGGCCGTGACGGCGAAAGATGCCAGGCCAATCAGAGCGATCCACGCGTAGTCGGTGAGCGGGAAGTCGAACAGCGTCGGCCACAGACGCGGAGGCCAGTCGTAGCCACCCGGAATCTCGACTGCGGTCAGGCGATTCATGGCCAACTCAAGAGCTCTCACGACGGCCAACATCCAAACCAGCACCTGAATTATCCAGTTGCGAGTCGACCAGGCACCCGCCACGAACACCACGGTGAGGGCCGCCATCCATGCGGCAATGGGCAGCAGTGGGAACGCATAGCCGGAGGTCACTCTCAGCAGAAGCGCCGACGCGAGGTATATCGCCCACGGCACGGCAGTGAGATACACCATCGGGAGACCGACGATGACTCCCATCCGAACAGGACGGGTGTAATAGAGAGAGAACGGAAACCCGGGCCGACCGCCATTGAGCCTCGCAACAGATTGCCAGCCGATCAAGTGCGGCAGGACGAGGAGGATCATCGCGAGCCCCGCGCAGTCGTCCATGATGCGCTCATACCTCCGCGCATCGTCGGCAGGCGCAAAGGTGGCGCCCAGGCCCAATACGGCGAGTGCCCCAACGATCCCGAAAGCAAGCTTCCACGCGGCCTCGACGCGTGTCACCCGCCAGAGCTCCCACAGCATCGCGATGATGGGGGAGCGCGTCGTCATGAGTCCTCTACGCATGGCGAATCCGGCTGAGTGACCAGGGCGCCAGGACGCTGACGAGCAGCGGCAGCAGCGCCGGCGACAGCATCCAGGCGGCATCTGTCGCGGGCATTCCGGCGAGCGATACGTCGGTTGCACCGAGCACCGTCACCCATGCCATTCCGAACGCCGCTGAAAACAGAATGGCGCTCGACGCCTGTCGCAGCGTCAGCAGCCGTTCCTCGAAGACGTTCCAGGAGAGATAGCCCGTCGCGAGCACCATCGCCACGGCCGCACTCCACTTTGTCGCCTCGAGAATTGCGCTCAGCGGAATCTCCGGGCCGATCCCGCGTTGTCTGGCCACCGCCAGCAGACCGAGCGTGAGCGCGTAGAGCAACAGCAACGATCCGGCGATCCGCTGGCGGCGTTGATAGCGTGCCCGGAGCGCCGCGTCGGCCGCGCGCCAGGCGACCATGACAGCCACCAAGGTGCAGGTGACGAATGACAGCATTAGCACCTCGTCGGCGCTCATCGCTCCGACGCCGCTCCTGATCGCACGCATCCAGCCGCTCAAAGGCGCGCGGCTTTTTTCGATGAGCGTGTCGTTGTCCCCGAGCACGTCGAACGGGATGACGGACGCGGACGTCCAGATGCTCGCGCCGACTGCCAGGAGGGCGCCCAGCAGGCAGACCGAGCGCACGAGCACCTTGAGGCCGGCCATTCGCGCGGTTCCGCACGCCTGGGTTGCCTCGAAGGCGCTGGCGTACGTGCGTCCTTGTCGGGCACGGATGCCGAAGGCGTTGCCCCCCAGGAGGATCAGTACGGCCGGCACGGAGAACACGGCCACGGCCACCGCGACCGCTCGGGTGGCTGGTTGGGTGATGAACCTGGAGAGCACGAGATCGAGTTGGGTGGTTGCGACGAACACCAGCGGAATCACGATGGCTAGCGCCACTCCGAGCGTCAGCACGGGCAATCCACTCGACCTCAGGTCGAACCACACCTGCGCCCGTGTCGCCGACGAGGTAGGACAGTGGAACTGAAACCGATCGACGAGCCAACCCGGGAATCCCCCGACTGCAACCCGTGGAGTAGCCGCTGGTGCACTGCCATGACGCTGCCGCGACACGCCGACGAC
>Ga0247825_10002800_pt1 | contig 11535 bp, 11 predicted proteins | sample 13C_Vanillin_Day_FD_194413 | JGI IMG/M metagenome (GOLD analysis project Ga0247825, IMG submission 194413) | Soil microbial communities from agricultural site in Penn Yan, New York, United States - 13C_Vanillin_Day48 | ecosystem: Environmental > Terrestrial > Soil > Agricultural land | place... | reverse complement strand
AAACTGATTTGGGAATCCCGTTGCCCTCTACGGGGCTAAATCCGTCCTCACGGACTAACTGAAGACAGGCCCTAACAATTCGTAACTGTAATTTAGTTGCAGTGGCTTTCTTGCAAACAAATGTTGGATGTGCGTGTCGCTGTCGATCGGACAGATGGCGATCGTTATGAGAAATCACCCATCGATATCATCGCTGCGTCGCGACCATCATTCATACGAATGATCTCATCACCGAATTGATGACGGCGTCCGGCGCCACCGCGGTCCAGCCCGGCATCTGGTGCCTGAACCAGGTGACCTGCCGCTTGGTGTAACGGCGGGTGTCGGCCTTGCCGCCCTCCGCCGCCTCGGCAAGCGTGATCTCGCCGGCGAGATGCCGCCGCAGCCAGGGCACGCCGTGTGCCTTCATCGCCGGCAGCATCGGATCGAGATGGCGTTCGGCGAGCGTCCTCACCTCGTCCAGGGCGCCGTGCGCCAGCATCGCGTCGAAGCGCGCATCGATCCGGCGGCCCAGTTCGGCGCGGTCGACGTCGAGAAACAGCTTCACGGCATCGTCGGGATCGAGCATCGCCGGCATGCCGTCACGATGCCAGTCGGTGAGCGAACGTCCGGTCGCTTCCAGCACTTCGAGCGCGCGGGCGATGCGCATCCGGTCGCCGGGCTTGAGACGGGCGGCGGCGGCCGGATCGCGGCGAGTGAGCTCGGCATGCAGCGCCGCCGCCCCCTCGGCGTCGCACCGCGCCCGCACTGCGGCGCGGATGTCCGGCGGCGTCGGCGGCACCACCGACAGCCCTTGCGTCAGCGCCTTGAAGTAAAGCCCGGTGCCTCCCACCAGGATCGGCCGGCGGCCTTCGCGCCGGAGTTCGTCGAGCACGGCCTTCGCGTCGGCACACCATCGCCCGACCGAATAGTTCTCGGCGGCGTCGACGTGACCGTACAGACGATGCGGCACGCGCGCCTCGTCGTCCGGCGTGGGCCGGGCGGTGATAATGCGCAGATCGCGGTAGACCTGCATGGAATCGGCGTTAATGACGACGCCGCCAAGCCGTCCGGCGAGCGCGATGGCCAGCGCCGACTTGCCGCTCGCGGTCGGGCCTGCAATAAGCACCGCGCGCTTGCCGCGGGCGCTTTTCGGGCCGGACTCCTGCACCGCATGACTCACGTCGCGACCCTGATCTCCAATCCGGCGGCGCCGGCGCTCGACGACGCCGTCCTGGCGCGGACCCGGGCGGCGCTGCCGTCCGCGAAAGACCCGCATTGGCTCGATCCCGGCATTGCCGCCGACATTCTCTTTACCCCGGCCGCGGGGTTTGACCAACGCGCGCTGGCCGGGCAGGTGCGACCGTCGCTTGCCGGGGGGCCCGTCGACGTGGTGGTGCAGCCGGTCTCGCACCGGCGCAAGCGGCTGCTTCTCGCCGACATGGACTCCACCATGATCGGCCAGGAATGCATCGACGAACTCGCCGACCATGCCGGGTTCAGGGCGCACGTCGCCGCGATCACCGAGCGCGCCATGCGCGGCGAGATCGCGTTCGAGCCCGCCCTGCGTGAACGTGTGGCCTTGCTCAAAGGCCTGCCGCAGACGGTGATCGGCGAGGTGATCCGGCAGCGGATCGTGTTGACGCCGGGAGGCCGCACGCTGGTCGCCACCATGCGCGCGCACGGCGCTTACACCTGCCTGGTGTCCGGCGGCTTCACGCTCTTCACGCAGACGATCGGCGCAATGATCGGCTTCGACGAGGATCGCTCCAACATCCTGCTGGTGGACGGCGATGCCAAGTTCTCGGGACGGGTCGCCGAGCCGGTCCTCGGCAGGGAGGCCAAGCTCGACGCACTGAGGGAGCTGCAAAAACGGCTCGGGCTTGTGCCGGAAGAAACCATGGCGATCGGCGACGGCGCCAACGACATCCCGATGATCGAAGCCGCCGGCCTCGGCGTCTCCTACCACGGCAAGCCCGCGGTGGCGCAGGCCGCCGCCGCGCGCATCGACCACGGCGATCTGACGGCGCTGCTTTACGCGCAAGGCTATCCGCGCACGGCCTTCGTCATTCCGTAAAACAAAAAGGGCGGCCTAAAGGCCGCCCTTCGTATTCCGGTGCAACCGCGATCACTCGATCGGCAGCGCCACGAACAGCATGTCGCCTTCGGCGGTGGCGACCAGAAGCAGCGCGGTCTTCTTGCCCGCCTTCTTCAGCGTGTCGACGCGACGCTGCACGTCGGCCGGCTGCGCCACCTGCTCCTGCTCGATCGCGACGATCGTGCTGCCGGCGGCGAGGCGCTTGTCGGCCGCGGCCGACGCGGTGTCGACGCCGGTGATGACCACGCCCTTGATCGAGTCCTTGATCTTGTAGCGCTTGCGCAGGTCGTCGTTCATGCCGGAGAGCTGCAGGCCGAGCGACTTCTGCACCACCGGCTTGTCGGCCGGCGCATTCGGCGTCGCCGCCGCCTTGACCGGCTTCTCGGCATCTTCGAGGCGACCGAGCTTGACGGTCTTCTTCTCTTCCTTGCCCTTGCGGACGATCAGCACTTCGACATCCTTGCCGACCGGCGTGTCGGCGACGATGCGCGGCAGATCGCGCATCTCCTTGATGTCCTTGTTGTCGAACTTGATGATCACGTCGCCGGCCTCGATGCCTGCGGGCTTGGCCGGGCCCTTGTCGTCGATGCCGGCGACCAGCGCGCCGCGCGCGGGCTTGAGGTTCAGGCTCTCGGCGATCTCGTCGGTGACCTGCTGGATCTTCACGCCGAGCCAACCGCGGTGAATCTCGCCGAACTGCTGGAGCTGGCCGACCACCGCCTGCACGGTCTTCGACGGCACGGCGAAGCCGATGCCGATCGAGCCGCCCGAGGGAGAGATGATCGCGGTGTTCACGCCGATCACTTCGCCGTCGAGGTTGAACAGCGGGCCGCCCGAATTGCCGCGGTTGATCGCGGCGTCGGTCTGAATGTAGTTGTCGTAGGGCCCCGAATTGATGTCGCGGTTGCGCGCCGACACGATGCCGGCCGTCACCGTGCCGCCGAGGCTGAACGGGTTGCCGATCGCGACCACCCATTCGCCGAGCCGCACCTTGTCGGAGTCGGCGAACTTGACAGCCTTGAGCGGTTTGGTCGGCGTGACCCGCAACACGGCAAGGTCGGTCTTCTGATCGCGGCCGACCACCTCGGCCTTGAGACGCGAGCCGTCGGTCAGGATCACGTTGATCTCGTCGGCTTCGGCGATCACGTGGTTGTTGGTGATGACGATGCCGGCCGGATCGACGATGAAGCCCGAGCCCAGCGAACTCACCCGGCGCGGCGAGCGGTTCGGCGCCTGACCCTCACCCTGGCCGCGGCGGTTCTTGAAGAACTCCTCGAAGAACTCCTCGAACGGCGAGCCTGGCGGCAGGTTCGGCGGCGCCTGTTGCGCCCCGCCTCCGCCGCCTGCACCCGGACGTCCCTCGACCTTCTGCGAGGTCGAGATGTTGACCACCGCGTCGATCACTTTTTCGGCAACGTCGGCGATGGCTTCCGGGCCACGCGCCTGCGAAGGGATCGAAAGCGCGGGCAGCGCGATGGCCGCGGCCGCAGCCACGGTCAAAGCCGGTCGCAAAAAAGCATGCGTGAGGGCGGTGAGGCGGGCCATGACCGTCAAATCTCCTGAGGATGGCATTTGAGGCGACAGTGCCTCCGCGGCGCGGCGGAAGCAAGCAACGTTTGCGCCAGCTGGGACAAGCCGATGCATCATGAACCGCCGGATTTTGGCGGAAAAGCGGCCCGTAAGGCCGGTCAGCCGCGCACGAACCAGACCATGACGACGCCGAGAACCGCGGAGACGATGCCGATCGTCCGCAAGGCCGTATCGGGCGTTTCGGTCACATGCGCCATGGCCTGCTTCACCGCGCCCGGGAACGCGGCGAACAGGATTCCCTCCATGGCCAGCACGAGACCGATCGCGACCACAAAATCGGACATCGCCCGCCCACCGCGCCGTGCGCTGTTGCCACTCCGCGCCTTACCGGGCCGGAGCCGGCGCCGATGGAACCGACGGCGACGGCACAGACGACGACGGCACAGACGACCTGGCGTTCGAACCGTCGCGGCCCTTGCCGGACGGATCGACGAAATAGCGGAAGAACTCCGAGTCGGGGTTCAGCACCATCCGCGTATCGCCATGACGCATTCCGGCCTCGTAGGCCTGCATCGAGCGGTAGAACGAGAAGAAATCGATATCCTTGCCGAACGCCTCGGCGAAGATGCGGTTTCGCTCGGCGTCGCCCTGGCCGCGCTCCTGCTCGGCCTTGGAGGTCGCTTCGGCGATCAGCACGGTCACGTCGCGGTCCGCCTTGGAGCGAATTTCCTGCGACTTCTGGCTGCCCTGGGCGCGGAACTCGGCGGCCTCGCGCTGACGCTCGGTCTGCATCCGCTGATACACCGCCTGGCTGTTCTGGTCCGGCAGATCGGCACGGCGGATTCGCACGTCCACGATCGAGATGCCGAAGTCGCGCGCGTCGCGGTCGAGGTGCTCGCGCACCTTGGACATCAGTTGCGCGCGATCGTCCCGCACCACGTGGGTCAGCGTCGCCTCGCCCAGCACGCGCCGCAGCGCGGAGTTGAGCAGGACCGAAAGCTGCGAGTTGGCGCCCTGGATGGTGCCGACTCTCTGGTAGAAGCGCAGCGCATCATGGATGCGGTAGCGCGCGAATGCGTCGACCACCAGCCGCTTCTGGTCGGAGGCAATCACCTCCTGCGCCGGATTTTCCAGATCGAGGATGCGCTTGTCGATGCCGATCACGTTGTCGATCAGCGGCCACTTGAAGTTCAGGCCCGGCTCGGTGACGACGCGAATCGGCTCGCCGAGCCGCACCACGATCGCCTGCTGCGTCTGGTAGACGGTGAACAAAGACATCCAGCCGAGCACGAGCGCGGCGACGATCAGGACGAGGGCGATGCCCCCTGCGATACCCAATCTCATCGCGCACCCCCACCCTGCGGCTGTTGTTGTTGCGGCGGCCGTCGCGTGAGTTCGTTCAACGGCAGGTAAGGCACAACGCCACCCGATCCGGACTGCCCGCCGGAATCGAGGATGATCTTGTCGGTGCCGCCCATGACGCGCTCCATCGTCTCGAGATACATGCGTTTGCGCGTGACGTCCGGCGCCTTCTTGTATTCGTCGTAGATCTTGGTGAAGCGCGAAGTCTGGCCGAATGCCTCGGCGACGGTCTGCGACTTGTAGGCATCCGCGGCCTGGAGGATCTGCGCGGCGCGGCCGCGCGCCTCGGGCACCACCCGGTTGGCGTAGGTCTGCGCCTCGTTCTGCGCGCGCTCGAGGTCGGCGCGCGCGGCCTGCACGTCGCGGAACGAGTCGATGACCTGCTGCGGCGGGTCGACCTTCTGCATCTGCACCTGCTGGACCACGACGCCGGCGCCGTATTGATCGAGCGTCTTTTGCATCAGATCCTGCACCGCCGCCTCGATCGGTTGACGGACAGTCAGGACCTGCTGGATGTCCGTGCGGCCGATCACCTCGCGCATGGCGCTTTCCGCCACGGCTTTCACGGTGCCTTCCGGGTTCTGAATGTTGAACAGATATTTGCCGACGCTGTCCGGCTTCGGATCGATCCGCCACAGCACCGAGAAATCGACGTCGACGATGTTCTCGTCGCCGGTCAGCATCAGGCTCTCTTCCGGCACGTCGCGCACCGTCGTGCCGCGGCGCAGATCGTCGACGATCCGCATGCCGACGTCGATCTTGCGCTGCTGCAGCGCCTTGGGCGTCAGCACGGTTTCGACCGGATACGGGAAGTGGTAGTTCAAGCCGGGCTGCACCTCGCGCACCTGCTTGCCGAAGCGCATCACCACGCCGACCTCGTCGGGCTCGACGCGGAAGAAGCCGGACAGGCCCCACAGGAACACGGCGCCGAGCACCAGCACCAGGAAGCCGCGGCTGCCGAGATTGCCGCCCGGCAGCACGGTCTTCAGCTTGTCCTGGCTGCGGCGCAGCAATTCCTCGAGGTCCGGCGGGGTCGGCCCGGACGACTGCGGTCCGGAGCCCCAGGGGCCCTTCGATCCGCCCGATCCCCAGGGCCCGCCGCCCTGATTGCTCCACGGCATGAAATCTCTCCTCGGCAGCCGGTCGTCGCGCCGGCCCCTGTTCGCTGGATGGTGGTTATATGGGAGCGGCCCGCGCCTTACAACGCACGCCACGGGCAAGCGCCAAGGCGCTGGTCAGACTGGCCTTTCCCATCGGCTCGCACGTCAATTCCGCGCATAGGTGACGAAACTGAAACCAGCCTCGTCCTGCGGCCCGGCCGGATGATCGCTGCGGGCGACCGGATGCCATTGTGTCGCATCGATCGGCGGAAAGTACGTGTCGCCCTCCGGCCGCATGTGCACATGGGTGATCTCCAGCCGGTCGGCAAGGGGCAGCAGCTGCGTGAAAATGTCCGTGCCGCCGATCGCGGCGATCTCGCCGACGCCGCGGCGCTCCGCGTCGTCGCGCGCAACCCTCAAGGCCTGCTCCAGATCGCGAACGACGATGACGCCGTCCGGATTGAAGCCCGGGTCGCGGCTGACCACGATGTTGGTGCGGCCGGGCAATGGCTTGCCGATGGAGACGAAGGTCTTGCGGCCCATCAGCACCGGCTTGCCGATGGTCAGCGCCTTGAAGCGCTTGAGATCGGAGCTTTGCCGGAACGGCAAGGCATTGTCGCGGCCGATCACGCCGTTTTCGGCGACGGCGGCAACGAGAACGATGGCGACGCCGTGCGGCTTCGCCGCGCTCACACCGCCACCTCGGCCTTGATATGCGGGTGCGGCTCGTAGCCTTCGAGCGCGAAGTCTTCGTAGCGGAAGCCGAAGATGTCCTTCACCGCAGGATTGAGCCGCATCGACGGCAGCGCGCGCGGCGCGCGCGACAATTGCAGGCGCGCCTGTTCGATATGGTTGAGGTAGAGGTGCGCGTCGCCGAAGGTATGAATGAACTCGCCCGGCTGCAGCCCGGTCACCTGCGCCATCATCATGGTCAGCAGCGCATAGGATGCGATGTTGAACGGCACGCCGAGGAAGATGTCGGCGGAGCGCTGGTAGAGCTGGCACGACAGCCGGCCCCTGGCGACATAGAACTGGAACAGGCAGTGGCACGGCGGCAGCGCCATCTTGTCGACGTCGGCCGGATTCCACGCGGTGACGATCAGGCGGCGCGAATCCGGATTGCGCCGGATCATCTCCACCAGGTTGGCGATCTGGTCGATGGCGCGACCGTCCTGCGCGGGCCACGAGCGCCATTGCCGGCCGTAGACCGGGCCGAGATCGCCGCGCTCGTCGGCCCATTCGTCCCAGATGCGCACGCCGTTGTCGTTCAGGTACTTGATGTTGGTATCGCCGGCGAGGAACCAGAGCAGCTCGTGGACGATCGACTTCAGGTGCAGCTTCTTGGTGGTGACCAGCGGGAAACCCTGGTCGAGGTCGAAGCGCAACTGATGGCCGAACACCGAAACCGTGCCCGTGCCGGTGCGGTCGCGCTTCTCGACGCCGTCGGCGAGCGTGTGTTCCATCAGTTCGAGGTATTGCCGCATCGAGCGAGCCTCAGGCGGCGCAACCGGAGCGCCAAAGAATCAGCACCACGCCGAACAGATTATCGCCGGAACGCAGGCGGGCGAAGCCGGGCCATCGGCGTGTTCTCTCTATATAGGCACGTCGACGGAAAAGGGGCGGCTCGCGCCGCCCCCTCGCCGCTTTTGCACAAATTCACAAGCTCAGTTGATCGGGCCGGCCGCCTTGATCACCGGCGACCACTTGGCGATCTCCGACGTCACCAGCTTGGTGAGCGCCGGGCCGCCGCGGCGATCCTTGCCCGGAATGTCGCTGCCGAGTTCCAGGAGCCGCTTCCGCGTGGTCTCGTCGTCGAGCGCCTTGCCGAGCGCGTCCGACAGCTTGTCCACCACAGCCTTTGGCGTCCCCTTGGGTGCGAACAGCGCGTTCCAGGCCGACGCCTGGAACTCGGGCATCCCGGCCTCCTTGGTGGTCGGAACGTTCGGCAACGACGGATTGCGTTCCTCGGTTGCGATCGCATAGGCCTTGATGGTGCCGCCGAGAACCTGCGGCACCGCGTTGACGATCTGGTCGCACATATAGTCGACCTGGCCCCCGACCAGCGCGTTCATCGAAGGTCCGGTGCCCTGATAGGGCACCGCGGTCGGCTTCACCTTCAGGATGCTGTTGAGCAGCAGGCAGGTGGTGAACGATACCGAGCCGACGCCGGCATGGGCCGCGTTGACCTTGGTTTCGTTCGCCTTCAGGTAGGCGGAGAACTCCTTCAGGTCCTTGGCCGGAAAATCCTTCCTGGCGAGGATCAGGATCGGCGTGCCGGCGGCGAGCCCGATCGGCTCGAAGTCCTTGACCGGGTCGTATTGCAGATTGGGGTACAGCGAGGGGGCGGCAGCGTGCGTGCCGAGATGGCCCATCGCGATCGTGTAGCCGTCGTTCCTGGCGCGCTTGGCGCGGGTGATGCCGGTGGTCCCGCCGGCGCCGACCACGTTTTCGATCACGAAGGTCTGTCCCAGCGTCTTCGACATATTGTCGGTGACGATGCGGGCAATGACGTCGGTCGGTCCGCCGGCGGCGAACGGCACGATGACGGTGATGGCTCGGTTCGGATAGTCCTGCGCCGCGGCAGGCGCAATGCCGATTGCGAGCGCAACGGCACCGGCCAGCAGGCCGGAAATGGGTCGTGACACGTTCATAGGGCGATCTCCCAGGGGCTTATTTTCTGCAGGTATCTAAGTGCTGCGGCCCCAAATGGAAAACCCCCGGGGAACCGAAAAAGGTCCACCGGGGGTCGTACTTTGGTCGCAGCCTGACGGCCGGGCGGGCCTACTCGGTGAACACCTCGTCGCGCTTGCCGCGGATCGCCGGCAGCAACGACAGGATCAGCATGAAGGCCGAGATGCCCAGAAGCACCGCCGAGATCGGCCGGGTCAGGAACACCGTCGCGTCGCCGCGGGCGATGAGCATGGCACGGCGGAGGTTTTCCTCCATCAGCGGTCCGAGCACGAAGCCAAGGATCATCGGCGCCGGCTCGAAGTCGTGCTTCACCAGCCAGTAGCCGACAACGCCCCAGATCGCGGTCATCGACACGTCGAACGGCGCGTTGTTCACCGAGTAGATGCCGATGCAGCAGAAGATCACGATCATCGGGAACAGGTGGCGGTATGGCACGCGGAGCAGGCGCACCCACACGCCGACCAGCGGCAGATTGATGACGATCAGCATCAGGTTGCCGAGCCACATCGAGGCGATCATGCCCCAGAACAGCTCGGGCTGCTTGGTCATGACCTGCGGGCCCGGCACGATGCCATGGATGGTCATGGCGCCGACCATCAGCGCCATCACCGGGTTCGGCGGGATGCCCAGCGTCAGCAGCGGAATGAACGAGGTTTGCGCCGCCGCGTTGTTGGCCGCCTCGGGCGCCGCGACGCCTTCGATGGTGCCGCGGCCGAACCGTTCGGGGTGCTTGGAGACCTTCTTCTCGAAGGTGTAGGCCGCGAACGACGCGATGATCGCGCCGCCGCCGGGCAGAATGCCAAGGCATGAGCCGATGACTGTGCCGCGGCCGATCGCGCCGGCCGAAGCCTTCAGGTCCGGCAGCGTCGGCATCAGGCCGGTGATCTTGCTCTGAATGATGTCGCGGTTTTGGACCGACTCCAGGTTGCGCAGGATTTCGCCGAAGCCGAACACGCCCATGCCGACGACGACGAAGCCGATGCCGTCGGACAGTTCCGGAATGCCCCAGGTCATGCGCTCGGCGCCGGTCTCGAGATCCGAGCCGATCATCGAGAACAGCAGACCCATCAGGATCATGGTCAGCGCCTTGAGCACCGAGCCCTTGGCGAGCACGACCGCGAAGATCAGGCCGAGCACCATCAGCGAGAAGTATTCGGCGGGGCCGAACAGCAGCGCGATCGAGGTCAGCGGCGCGCCGAGCGCCGCCACCAGCACGGTCGCGACGCAACCGGCGAAGAACGAGCCGATCGCTGCTATGGCGAGCGCCGGGCCGGCACGCCCGTTCTTGGCCATCTGGTGGCCGTCCAGTGTCGTGATCACTGACGACGATTCACCCGGGATGTTCACCAGGATCGACGTGGTCGAGCCGCCATACTGGGCGCCGTAGTAGATGCCGGCGAGCATGATCAGCGCGCCGACCGGCGGCAGGCCGAAGGTGATCGGCAGCAGCATGGCGATGGTGGCGAGCGAACCGATACCCGGCAACACCCCGATCAGGGTGCCGACGAGCGCACCGATCAGGCACAGGAAGATATTGGTCGGCGTGAAGGCCACGCCCATGCCGAGCCAAAGGTTTGCAATGAGGTCATACATGTTGCGTCTCGCCGCTCACCAGAACCGGGGCCAAAGCTGGAACGGCAGGTTCAAGCCGTAGGGAAACAGGACGGAGCAAAACGCCGTGATCACCACGGCGACGACCAGCGTCTCGCGCCACTTCACGTCGTCGGCGGCCGCCGCGCAGATGACCATGGTCGAAAAGCTCGCGATCACGAGACCCAAGGGCCGGATCGTTGCGGCGAAGCAGAGGATCGCCCCGATGATGAAGATCACGCCGCGTAGCTTATAAGGAGTGACATCCGGCCCCGGTGTCAGAAGGCCGGTGACGACAACGCCGACCGCCAACAGCGCGAGCGCGAACGCGAACAACCGCGGTGCAGTGCCCGGACCAAAGGCAAATCCGCGCATGCCGGGCAGGTCGTTCGATGCCACGAACGCGATCAGCGAGACCAGGATCAGCGCCATGCCGCCGAACACGTCCTGCGGGCTCTGCACCTTCAGGAAGCCCGCCGAGATTGCGATGCCGACAGCCGTGAAAACAACGATGCCGGCTCTGACGGAGAACACAACCGGATTGTGCACAAGGAATGAAGTGGCAAGCAGTACCAGACCGGCAACAGCGAGCGCCGCCCCGCCGATCAAACAATAGCGGCGATGAGCCGCCGCCACACGCATACCACCTGATGGCGCTGCATCAGACATCAACCCCACTCCCCTCTGAACTTGTTACCTGCGTTTCCCCTTCAGTAGCAGACAGCTTTCCGCAAGAAAAAGCAACCGCGAACGCTGCTCGAACGGCTCAGACCCAACCGGTCAGACCCGCAAGCCCGGCGATACCGATCAGCCAAAGCGGATTCCAGCGCGTCCAGTACGCAACCGCCGCCGTGGCAACTGTAATAACGACGGCAAGCCAGCTATGGTCGGACGCACGGGTTAGAACGATGGCGCTGGCACCGACCAGGCCGACCGAAATCGGCACAAGGCCGGCCTGAACCACGATGCGCCACGGCGCATCCTTAAAGCCGTCCCAGGCTCTGCCCAGAAATTGGGCCAGTATCGCGGTTGGGCCACACATCGCGAAAGTTGCAACGACCGCACCGGCCACTCCAGCCACGTGATAGCCGATAAGCGTCACCATCATTACGTTCGGCCCCGGCGCGGCCTGCGAAATGGCAAACATGTCGGCGAATTCGCGCTCCGACATCCAGCCGCGCAGCT
>Ga0247825_10002799_pt1 | contig 11535 bp, 12 predicted proteins | sample 13C_Vanillin_Day_FD_194413 | JGI IMG/M metagenome (GOLD analysis project Ga0247825, IMG submission 194413) | Soil microbial communities from agricultural site in Penn Yan, New York, United States - 13C_Vanillin_Day48 | ecosystem: Environmental > Terrestrial > Soil > Agricultural land | place... | reverse complement strand
GCAAAAATCCTGGCCAGTTCTTCTCCTTCTCGAACCAGTGCCGGATCGTGACGCATACCCGTTGGCTGCCCTCCGAAGTTGATCAGCGGGCTCCTGCGCTCCTTCGTTTTGGGGAGCGCTCGGCAGAAGTGAAAAACAGCGAGGGCGAACAATTCCGTCCGGGTAAGCCGGTCGAGCCGAGGCATCCGCACGACGAAGCACGCACGGTGCCCACGCGCGCACAGCGAATGTCCCGCCCATTTCAGAATCCCCGAATCACCTCGTTGTACTTTCTACGTACTTTTCCACCTTTCCACTTTTCGAGTTTTCCACTTATTTCGGCGCATCTCCCTCAATCGGCGCGACCCCTCGTCCCGGACCCGCGCCGGACGCCTGGCCGAGCGTCGCGCGTGCGCCGGCGCGGATGATCACCGCTTCGTCGCCCGCCTGAAAGAAGTTGTAGCCCTTGCGCGTGTCCTTCCACGCGCTGGGACCGCCGAGCACGAGCATCCCTCGCTTCTGGACGACGGCAACGACCTGATTCACGAGCGACTCGTACTTCGCGTCGCCCTGTCGCAGCCCGGAGAAGCTGCCCAGATCCGTCGAGGCGACGAACAGCCCGTCGATGCCGGGAACCGCGGCGATCTTCTCGGCCATCGCCACACCGGCGGGGTTTTCGATCATCGCGATGATCATCAGGTTGTCGTTGATCGTCTGCCGGTAGTTGCCGCCCCAGAGCGATCCTGCCTGATTGTTGCCCTGGCTGCGCCGTCCGATCGGCGGATACTTCGCGAACTTGACGGCGTTCTCCGCCTTTTCCACCGTGTCAACCATGGGCACCATGATGCCGAGCGCACCAATGTCGGTCGCCTTCTGCAGATCGCCTTCCGTCGCGTCGGGAACCCGGATGAACGGGATCGCTGAAGCGCCTTTGCATGCGGCAACCATGTGCGCGACGTCCTGCCAGCTCATGGGACTGTGCTGCATCTCGATCCAGGTGAAATCGAACCCGGAGTTGGCGACGGCACAGTAGGTGTCCGGATTGCCGATCAACACGGTGGCGCCGACGACCTGTCTGCCGTCCCTCAGCTTCTGCTTGACCGTGTTGTAGAGAGCCGGCGTGGGACGCGCACCGGCCGGCGCGGCCGCCTGCTGTGCGCCGAGGCCGGCATACAGGGCGGTCGACGCGATTGCCGTGCCCAGCACGAGGTTGCGAATCCCGTTGCGACGCATCAGCGCATCTCCTTGAGGCGGTGCTCGAGCACCTGATTGGGGTTGAATCCCGCCAACTGCAGCGACTGTTCTGGATCCGGCGGCAGCGCCGCCTCCGGCACGAGTCCAACGATTTCACTCTCCAGGACCGACGTACCGTGGCGGTCCGCTTCGTGCCTGACCGCCTCGAACACGCGCACGATCGACGTTTTTTCGTAATTCGTCAAGTTCATGGACACCTGGGCCACCCCGCGATGCTCCAGGGCAATCCCGAGCGCTTTTACGAACGGCAATCCGCCGCTGCTGTGGCGCACGGCCGCGGCGATCGCCTTCGCCGTCTCCAGGCGGCCTGTCGCCAGGTTGACGTTGAACGCAATCAACGGCGCGCGAGCGCCGATTGCGACGGCCCCCGCTGTGGGATGCGGCCGCGGCGGGCCGTAATCAGGTTGCCACTCCGGCAGCGCCAACTTTGCGGCCAATCCCTCGAACTCACCACGGCGGATGTCGGCGAGGTTGCGCCTGGCGTCCGTCGAGGCGGCTTCTTCGTAGAGGAACACCGGAATCTGGAAGCGCGATGCGACAGCGGCTGCCGTCGTCCGCGCCAGCGCGACGCAGTCCGTCATCGTCGCGCCGCTGACCGGAATGAATGGAACGACATCAACCGCGCCAAGCCGTGGATGCGCCCCTGAGTGCGATCGCAGATCGATCGCGGCGACGGCCGTCTCGAAGAGCGCGAGGACGGCATCGGCGACCGGCTGTGCATCACCCGCGAAGGTGAACACCGATCGGTTGTGCGCCGGGTCGGAGGAGCGGTCGAGCAGGCGCACACCCGCGATGTGTCCGATCGACGAGGCGAGGCGGTCGATCACGTCAGGGCGGCGCCCGTCGCTGACGTTCGGCACGCACTCAATCACGGCCATAAGCGCCTATAATAGGCGTGCTTCCGTGCCCATAGCCGCATGACCGAGCCGCTGCGCACCGCGCCTGGCAATGAGACGTCCGCCGATGCGGCGGATCGCGAGGCGTTGATCGAGCGGCTTCTCCTCGCCGGGCTCGACCACTACTTCGAAGGGCGATTCGAACAAGCCGTGAACGTCTGGACGCGTGTGGCGTTCCTCGAGCGCGGCCATGGCCGCGCGCGTGCGTACATCGAGCGGGCACGGGGAGCGCTCGCCGAACGTCAGCGGGAATCGGACGAACTGCTGCATCGTGGCCTGGAGGCGTATCGGATCGGGGATCTGGCCGATGCGCGCCAGCTCCTCACGCGCGCCGCCGCCGCCGGCAGCAGCGAAACGGCGCTGGTGTTCCTGCAGCGGCTCGGCGTTGCCGAGGCCGGTCAGGCTGCCGCGGCGCCCCTGGCGCAGATCGCGAGTGACGGAGCGACGTCTGTCGGGCGCGCCTTTCGCCGCCACAGCGACAAACCCGCTGCCGCGGCGACGAACTGGATCGCGACCATTGCCGTATGCGTGGGCATTGCCGCCGCCGTCCTGCTGGCCGCGCCGCCAATCGCGTCGTGGCTCGGTGAAGCGCCGTCGGCGGCGGCGGTGCCGGATCCGCGCACGGACGATCCGCTGCCGGTCGTACGCGGCGCGGAATTGCGTCTGTCGCAGGCCCAGATCTTGTTCGACGGCGGCAAGCCTCACGACGCGCTCGGGCTGCTTGAATCGATCGACCGCGGCGACCCGCTTCGCGCCGACGCGGACGCCTTGACCGCGGCGATTCAGATGACGCTTCTTGCCACCGTGAGTCCTGGCGAGTCTGACAAGGCTCGCTCCACGACACCCGCAGGGGAGGCCGTCCGATGAAGTGCCCGAAATGTGAATACCTCGGGTTCGAGACCGGCGATCGCTGCAAGAACTGCGGCTACGACTTCTCGCTGGCGGTGGCGATTGCCGCACCGCAGGAGCCCGACTTACCGCTGCGCGAGCCGGAACTGCAGCGCGATGCCGACCGATGGTTGAACCAGCTCGAGGCGCGGCTCGACAACGTGCGGCCCGCGGCCTCGTCGTCGACCATGCCGGCTGATCCGTTAGCGGCGATGACGCTCGATGCTCGGCCCGCTGCGATCGCCGACGTCCCGGCAACGGTGCCGCAATCCACGGCACCAGCTCCCACCGTCCAGCCCGCGGTCCGGCCGCCGTTCGCAACGCGCACCGCGCCGGCGCTACCGCTCTTCCAGCCCGGGAGCGCCGATTCGGACGAGCCGCTCATCAAGGTGCCAGCCGCACCGCGGCCGCCGCTGGCGGTTCGGCGCACGCCAGAAAAGCCAGGGCTGCGAACAGTTCCCAAACCTGTGCGCAGAGCGCAGGAGTCCGATCCGGTCCTGGCATTTGCCGAAGAACCGATCATCACGTCGGCGCCGCGCACCGCGGCACCGGTCGCGCCACCGCGGGCACGGCCGTCCACGCCGGCGGCGGTGACGACAAGTGGTCCGGCGCGTCGTCTCACTGCCGCGCTTGTCGATCATCTGATCCTGCTCTCGATCGACGCGATCGTGATCTATTTCACGTTTCAGATCGCGGGCCTGCCGTTCAGCGCATGGCGAACCGTGCCGGTCGTTCCGCTGGGATTATTTCTGATGCTGGTGAAGGGATCGTACTTCTCCGTGTTCACCATGCTGGGCGGTCAGACTGTTGGCAAGATGGCAACGGGCATCCGGGTCGTCACCGACAACGATCGTGAGGTCGAACCGGCACGAGCCGTCCAGCGAACACTGGCCGCACTTGCATCCGTCGCCACGGTGGGCATCGGGTTCGCACCGGTTCTCTTCGCCGGCGACCGCCGTGCACTCCACGATCGCGTCGCGGGCACACGCGTCGTCGGCCCGCTTCACGAGTAGCCGTTCCTTGTCTTCTGGTGGGCCGGCACAGCACGGCCAGTCTCTTGTTCAGCGCGCCGGCCTCTTTGTTGCCACGTGCGGTTACGTCGGTTATGCGCCGATCGCGCCAGGGACCTTCGGCTCGGCGGCGGGGCTTGCGGTCTACGCGGCCGTGCGCGCGACGGGTTCCACCACGGTCGAACTGGTCACGATCGTCCTTCTGTTCGCGATCGGGGTCTGGGCGGGCACCGTGGCGGAGCATTATTTTGGCGGTATCGATCCGGGCCCGGTGGTGATGGACGAAGTCGTTGGCATGTTGATCACGCTGGCGCTGCTGCCAGTAAACGTCACCGGAGCGATCGTCGGGTTTTTCGTCTTTCGCGCGCTCGACGTCATCAAGCCGTGGCCATCCGGCGGCTTTGAAAAGCTGCCGGGCGGGCTGGGTGTGATGGCGGACGATGGGATGGCCGCCATCTACGGAAATCTCGTAATGCGTGGACTGATCTGGATGACGCCGCCGGGGTGGCTGGTGTGAAGCCGCTGGGGCGGGCGGCGATCATCGCCGTGGGCAGCGAGCTGCTGACCCCGCTCCGTCTCGATACCAACTCGCTTTTCGTTACCGAACACCTGAACGCACTCGGCATCGACGTCGTGCTCAAGGCCGTCGGTGGTGACGATCGCGCTGAGCTCGCGGAGTTGTTTCGCGCCGCGCTGGGCCGTGCTGACCTGGTCGTATTCACGGGCGGACTTGGTCCGACCGACGACGATGTGACGCGCGAGGTGGTCGCCAGCACGCTGGGCCGGGCGTTGACCGAAGACGCCGGGATCACCGAACGGATGCGCGTCCGTTTTGCCGCCCGCGGCTATAAGGGGCCGATGCCGGAGATCAATCGCCGGCAGGCGATGGTTCCCGCCGGCGCCACGGTCATCGAGAACGAGCGAGGCAGCGCCCCAGGATTGTGGCTGGAGGAAGGGAACTCGGTGGTCCTGCTGCTGCCGGGACCGCCGCGCGAGCTCAAGCCGATGCTGCTGGCGCTCGTCGAAGGCGCACTGCGTGGACGCACGGGCGGGGCACCACTGCTTCGACGCGTCGTCAAGCTTGCCGGAGTCATCGAATCGCAGACCGACGAGGCGTTGCAGCCGCTGTATCGTGAGTGGGCCGCGCGCACGCCGCGCATCAACGCCACCATTCTGGCGGCTCTTGGCCAGATCGAACTGCATCTCTCGACGCAGGCAGCGACCGCGGACGCCGCAGCGGCGGCGCTGGATCGAGCGGTGCACGAGGTTGGCCTCGTGATGGGGGACAACGTATTCAGCACGGATGGCAAGTCGATGGAAGCCGTGGTTGGCGATCTGCTCGTTTCCCGTGGTTACCGTATTGCGCTCGCCGAGTCGTGTACAGGCGGGCTCCTGACTTCCCGTCTGACGGATGTGGCGGGCAGTTCGCGCTACGTGGAGCGCGCGGTCATCGCCTACGCGAACGAAGCGAAGACGGAACTGCTCGGCGTCGATCCGGCGATGATTGCCGCGCATGGCGCCGTCAGCGAAGCGGTGGCGCAGGCGATGGCGGAGGGTGTGCGATCCGGCGCCGGCGTGGACGTTGGCGTGGGCGTCACCGGCATCGCCGGGCCGGGAGGCGGCTCACCGGAAAAGCCGGTTGGCACCGTGGCGATTGCGGCGGTGGCGCCCTCAGCAGCGCGAACGCGGATGTTTCGCTTTCACGGCGAGCGTGAGCACGTGAAGTTCCAGGCCTCCCAGGCCGCCCTCGACATGGTCCGCCGCATACTCTGCTGATGCGGCTGTTCGTCGCCGTGGAAATCGCTCCCGCCGTTGCGGCGGCAGCGGCGACGCTGATCGAACGCTTGCGCGATCGCGCATCACGGCTGGCGCCGCTGTCGCGTATCACCTGGATGACGGCCGATCGTCTTCACGTGACCGTTCGGTTCATCGGGCACGTCGATGCGGATCGCGCGGACGCTGTCTCGCAGGCGCTCGCCCCGCCGCTTGCACTGGACGCGTTCGACCTCACCGTTGCGGGCATCGGCACGTTTCCGCGCAAGGGGCCGCCCCGTGTCGTCTGGTCGGCCATGGCCGATGGACGCGAGCTCCTGCTGGCGATCGAGCAGCGTGTCAGCGAACGGCTGGCGCGGGTGGGGATCGTGGCGGAAGAGCGGCCCTACAATCCACATCTCACGCTGGCTCGCATCCGCGAGGCCGGCGGCCTGCGGTCGGCAGCATTGCTGGAAGCTGTCGCCGAAACGGTGCTCGGAGCCACGACGGTCGAGGCGATTACACTGTTCGAGAGCCGGCTGTCGCCGAAAGGACCAACGTACGTGCCGCTCCAGCGAACCAGCCTGTGACCTCCTTCATCGTCGCCGCCGCTACCGCGTACTTGCTGGGGTCGATTCCGTTCGCGTTCCTGCTCGCGCGCCGCCGTGGCATCGATCTGCGACGGGCAGGCAGCGGAAATGTCGGGGCGTCGAACGTACTGCGCACGAGCGGCGTATCTCTGGCGGTGCTGGCGATAGCGCTCGACGGCTTGAAGGGCACGCTGGCTGTGCTGATCGCGGAGCGCGTCAGTGCCGTGCCCGCGGCGCCGGTTGCAGCCGGACTCGCATCGGTGCTTGGCCACGTCTACCCGGTGTGGCTGCGGTTTCACGGTGGAAAGGGAGTGGCGACGGCGGCGGGCGTGTTTACGTTGCTGGCGCCGGCCGCACTGACAGCGGCGGCCGCGGTGTTCGCGATTGCTGTGGTTGCCACACGCGTGATTTCCGTCGGGTCGGTGAGCGCGGCAGTCACGCTGCCGATTGCCACTGCATTGATGGACGCGCCGCGTCTGGTGGTGGCCGGCGCCGTGCTGGCTGCGGCCATAATCGTTTATTCCCATCGCGCCAACCTGGCGCGGCTGGTCGCGGGCACGGAGCGGCGCGTGGGAGGCGCCTGATATCGGTCAGATCGCGGTGATCGGCGCCGGCGGGTGGGGAACGACACTCGCGATCCATCTCGCACGGCGCGGCCATGAGGCATGGCTGTGGGCGCGCGACGCGGCCCTCGTGTCGGACATGCGTGCCCGGCGCGCGAATGCCGTGTACCTCACCGACGTGAGTTTTCCAGCGGGCCTCCAGGTGACCGGTGACATCGAAGAGGCGCTGCACGGGACGGACATCGTGGTGTCCGCGGTTCCCACGCACGGTACGCGCGCGATCCTGAAACGCGTTGCGCCGTGCATCCGGCCGGGATCCGTTGTCGTCAGCGCGACGAAGGGTCTCGAGCAGGGTTCGTTGTTTCGGGTCTCCGAAATCGTCGCACAGGAGCTGGGAAGCGATATCCAGGTTGCCGTGCTCTCCGGTCCGAGTTTCGCCGCAGAGGTCGCGCGCGAGATGCCAACGGCGGTGTCCGTGGCATCGACGAATCAGGATGTCGTCGAGCGCGTGCAGACGGAGTTTCGATCGCCGTATTTCCGGCTGTATGGCACCGACGATGTCGTTGGCGTGGAGATCGGAGGAGCGCTCAAGAACGTCATCGCCATTGCCGCCGGCGTCGTCGAAGGTCTCGGTCTTGGCAACAACGCGCGCGCCGGGCTGATCACGCGTGGGCTGGCCGAGATCTCGCGGCTGGCCTGCGCCGCCGGCGCCCGCCGCGAAACGATGGCCGGCCTCGCCGGCCTCGGCGATCTGGTCCTGACATGTACCGGAACGCTGAGCCGCAACCGGCACGTCGGCATCGAGCTGGCACATGGACGCGCCTTGCACGACGTGCTCGCGGGAATGAAGATGGTGGCAGAGGGCGTGCGGACGACGGAGGCCGCGCTGGCGCTGGCGGCACGTGTCGGCGTCGAGCTGCCGATTACCGCACAGATCGACGAACTGCTGGCGGGGCGTAAAGACGCGCGCGCGGCGCTCGAGGACTTGATGCTGCGTCCGCAGCGCGCAGAGGTGGGCTAGTTGGGATTTGGGATGTGGGGTTTGGGATTTGGGATTTCTTGATCGTTTACGCGAAGGCTTAAGCCGCACGAAGCAGCAGATCGTCGACCGGTTCGATGAGATCGTTGAGCAGGCCGACACCGTTGAACAGCGCACGCGCCCGGTCGACGTCGACACGATTGAAGCGCTCGAAGAGATCCTTGTCTCGGCCGACGTTGGCATTGCCGCCACCGAGCGAATTGTCACGGCCGTCAGGCAGCGCAGCAGGAAGGGCGAGAGCCTGCGCGATCTGGTCAAGGATGAAATCCGGCAGGTGTTCGACAGCGTCGAGGCGCCCTCGTCGAACGGACACCGCCCGCACGTCACGCTGGTTGTCGGCGTCAACGGCACCGGCAAGACGACCACCGTTGGGAAGCTCGCCAATCTGCTCAAGAGCGAGGGAAACCAGCCGCTGATCTGTGCCGCCGACACCTTCCGTGCGGCAGCGGTCGAGCAGCTCGAGATCTGGGCCCGGCGCGCCAACGTCGACATCGTCCGCGCGAAGGAAGGGTCCGATCCGGCGGCGGTGGTGTTCGACGCGATTCAGTCGGGGAAGGCACGCAACCGCAATCCGATTCTGATCGATACCGCCGGCCGGCTCCATAATCGCGTCAACCTGATGAACGAGCTGGACAAGATTCGCCGCGTGGCCGCCAGGGCAACCGAGGGGGCGCCGCACGAAGTGCTGCTCGTCCTCGACGCCACCGTCGGGCAGAATGGCGTGCAGCAGGCACGCGAGTTCACCAGCGTCGCCGGGGTCACGGGAATCGTGCTGACCAAGCTCGATGGCACGGCCAAGGGAGGCGTGGCCGTCGCGATCGCCAACGATCTGAAGCTGCCGATCAAGTACGTCGGGGTCGGCGAGGGCCTCGACGATCTGATTCCATTCTCGGCGCAGGAATACGTCGACGCGCTGTTTCAGGACAAGTGGTAGGGCCGGACGAGACAGACGCGCGCTGGATGGACCGCGCACTCGAGTGCGCACGCCGCGGCCTCGGCCGCACGACGCCCAACCCGCTTGTCGGCGCGTGCATCGTTTCGAACGATGGGGTGCTGGTTGGGCAGGGGTCTCACGAGCGCGCCGGGGAACCGCACGCCGAGGTTCACGCCCTGAACGAAGCCGGCGACGCCGCCCGCGGCGCGACGCTGTACTGCACGCTGGAGCCGTGTGCGCATACGGGCCGGACGGGTCCATGTACCAGCCGGATCATCGACGCTGGTGTCCGGCGAGTCGTGGCGGCGATGGAGGATCCGTTCCCGCAGGTCAACGGACGGGGACTCGCATCGTTGCGCGAACATGGGATCGAGGTGACGGTCGGTGTCGGCCGGCAGGCCGCGGCACGATTGAATCAGCCGTTTCTGACGTCGGTCCGCGCTGGGCGGCCGTTCGTCGTCCTGAAAGCCGCGGCGAGCATCGACGGCCGCATCAGCGCCGGGCCGGGACGCCGGAGCGCACTCACGTCGGCCGCGGCGATCCGCCGCGCGCAGTACGATCGTGCCTGGATCGATGCGGTCGGCGTCGGATCTGAAACCATCCTCGTCGACGATCCGCTGTTGACGGTACGCGAGTTCTTTCGCGAGCGCCCGCTCACGCGCGTCGTCTTCGATCGGCGGCTGCGCACGCCGCCCGCCGCGCGCGTCTTCGGGACGCTCGGCGATGGCCCCGTCGTGGTGGTGACGACGGAGGAATGTCTTCGCCATCACGCCACGCGCGCTGCTGCGCTCACGGAGGCAGGAGCGACGATTATTGCGCCGCCGCAGCCGGGCGTGGAGGCGGCGCTTCGTGAATTGCAGTCGCGCGACGTGCAGAGCATCCTGATCGAGGGTGGCACTGCGCTCCACGCGGCACTCTGGGACGCGAAGCTCGCAGACTACGTCCAACTCTACGTCGCGCCTGTGGCGCTCGGCGAGGGCGGAGTCCCGCTCGAGAGCCGCGCGTTTTCGACCTGTGCCTTGTTCGACCGGCGCATCGAAGCGCTGGGCCCCGATGTGCTGATCGAAGGGTATGTTCACCGGCCTCATTGAAGCCGTCGGTCGCGTGGGTCAGATTGCGCGGACCGCGGACGGTCTGCGGATCGCGATTCGCGCCGATCTGGCTGCCGATCTGACCGACGGCGAGAGCGTGTCGGTCAACGGCGTGTGCCTGACGGTGTCGCAGCGCGACGCGACCGCGTTCTCCGCCGACATCGGCCCGGAGACGGCACGGGTGACGACCCTCGGCACCGTGACGGCGGAACAGCCGGTGAACCTGGAACGTGCGATGGCTGCCAGCGGCCGGTTCGGCGGCCACTTCGTCCAGGGGCATGTTGACGGGATCGGAACCATTCGCGACGTACGCGTCGAGGGCGACGCCCGCTGGCTGAAAGTGGCGTTTCCGCCCGAACTTGCGCCGTTTTTCGTGCCCAAGGGATCGGTCGCTCTCGACGGAGTGAGCCTGACCGTCGCCGCTCTTGGTCCGGACGATTTCGATGTCATGATCATTCCGTTCACCCGGGCGCACACGACGCTGGGTTCGCTCACGGCCGGGACCCCGGTGAATCTGGAATGCGATGTCGTGGGCAAGTACATCGTACGTAGTGTCCGCCTTCAGGCGGACGAATAATCTGTACGTAGTGTCCGCCTTTAGGCGGACGAGGACATGACGACCAAGACCTCGAAAATCCGCATCGCCAAAGGGGCGCGCAAACATGGCCCGTTTGCGTCGATAGACGACGCGATCGCACAAATCCGCGCCGGCCGGATGATCATCGTCGTTGACGATGAGGATCGTGAGAATGAAGGGGATCTGACCATCGCGGCGGAGAAGGTCACCCCGGACGCGATCAATTTCATGGTACGGCACGGGCGTGGTCAGGTCTGTCTGTCGATGACCGGCCAGCGGCTCGACGAGCTGGAGATTCCACTCGCGGTCAATTCCAACACCACGCCGTTCGGCACCGCGTTCTGCGTGCCGATCGACGCGAAGAACGACGTCAGCACCGGGATTTCCGCGGCCGACCGCGCCGCGACCGTGATGGCGGCGATCGATCCGCAGACGACACCAGCCGACCTCGCGCGTCCCGGCCACGTGTCGCCGCTGCGATCACGCGACGGCGGCGTGCTCGTTCGTGCCGGCCAGACAGAGGCCGCGGTCGATCTGGCGCGCATGGCCGATCTCTATCCCGCCGGGGTGATCTGCGAAATCATGAACGAGGACGGCACGATGGCGCGCGTGCCGGAACTGACGAAGTTCGCAAAAAAACACGGCCTGTTGATCATCACGATTGCCGACCTCATCCAGTACCGCATGCAGACCGAGCGGCTGGTGAAGCGGGTCGCGCATGCCGAGTTGCCCACGGGGCATGGGGCGTTCCGGATCTTTGCCTACGCGAGTCAGCTGGACAGCGAAACGCACGTGGCCCTCGTCCGCGGCGACATCGGCGAGGGCAAGGACGTGCTGGTTCGCGTCCACTCCAAGTGCCTCACCGGTGATGTGTTCCATTCCGCGCGGTGCGATTGCGGCGCGCAGCTCGAGACGGCGATGAACCGCATCGCGGAAGAGGGCCGCGGCGTCCTTCTCTACCT
>Ga0247825_10002798_pt1 | contig 11536 bp, 5 predicted proteins | sample 13C_Vanillin_Day_FD_194413 | JGI IMG/M metagenome (GOLD analysis project Ga0247825, IMG submission 194413) | Soil microbial communities from agricultural site in Penn Yan, New York, United States - 13C_Vanillin_Day48 | ecosystem: Environmental > Terrestrial > Soil > Agricultural land | place... | reverse complement strand
GTGTACATACAGTCCAAGGACGCCGCCGGACAGCCGCAGCTGTGGGCGCTCGAAGCCACGGGCCGCGGCGGGCTGGAACGGATTGGTGTGACGAAGGCGTACATCAAGGCCGGCGACGCGATCAAGGCGCGGTGCCATCCGCTGAGAGATGGCTCCCCGGGCTGCCTGCTTGGCTTCCTCAAGGCAGCCGACGGAACGGTCAAGGACTGGGACGGCGGAACCGGACCCACACCCACCGACTTCTAAACCCTTTCTCTTCACGGTGTCACGCGCAGGGGCAACCTGCGCGTGAACCGCACCCGGCCGGATGGCATACAGTTACCGGCATGCACCCCGCCCTGAGCCTGTCGAAGGGGCTCTTCCTGTCCCCCCAGAAGATCGCCGCGGCATGTGCGATGGTGCTGGCGGTGTGCTCGCCGGCGCAGGCGCAGGCCATCGAGCCGTTCGACCACCTGCACCTGGCTGTGTCCGACGTCGAGCAGGCGCGCGACTGGTACATCCAGCACATGGGCGGCAACCCCGGCGAGACGCCTGACGCCGTCGCCTGGGGCACGTGGCCCGTCGATCATCCCCTACCCATCCAACTCCTCTTCACGCTCTCGGATGGCGCACGCCCCAGCGCGGGCAGCTCGATCGACCATATCGGCTTCTCGTTCGCGGATCTCGACGCGACCGTGAGCACGCTTCGAGCGGCCGGCGTCACGATCGTCAGCCCTGTCGCAGAGGTTCCAGGCCTCGGCAAGCACGCCGTGGCCCAGGATCCGTGGGGCACCACGCTCGTCCTCGTCCAGGACTCGAACACGCTCGGGATCCATCACGTCGAGCTGCGCGTGGCGGATCCCAGCGAAAGCCTGGGCTGGTACGCACGGGTGTTTGGTGGAGAGCGGACGAAGTACAAAGGCATAGTCGATGCGGTGGTCTACCGGGGACTCGGCGTCTTCTATCTGCTCGCCGTCAAGGACGGAGACGCCGCGCCAAGTCCCGGCCATGCGATCGACCACCTTGGCTTCGGCCCCATCGATCTCGACAAGGTGGTCGGCGCGCTCACGGCGGATGGCGTGAAGTTCATCTCGAATCCAAACCCGAGGCTGAACCCGGCGTGCCGTGTCGTCACGGCAGACAGCGCGAACGGTGGGCAGGGGCTTCGCAGGCTCTACTGCGAGGATCCCCCGCAGTTGGCGCACCGCACAGTCTTCCTGGACGCACCAGGGGGCGTGCGGATCGAGCTCGTACAGCACCTGGAGGCCGGTGGACATTGAAGAAATTCAAAATTCAAGATTCAAAATTCAAAAAACGCAAAGGATGGGGCCCGCGTGGCGGCACTTTGCCTTTTGCCTTTTGAATTTTGAATTTTGAATCTTGAATTTTGACCAATGCTGAACAGCCTCATTGAGCGCTCGCTGAAGAACCGCGTTCTCGTCCTCGCGCTGGCCTGCGCGCTGGGTGCGTGGGGCTGGTGGGCGATGGGCGCGACGCCCGTCGACGCGATTCCCGATCTCTCCGACAACCAGGTCATCGTCTTCACCGAGTGGCCCGGCCATGGCGCACAGGAGGTGGAAGACCAGGTCTCGTACCCGCTCACGGTCAATCTGCAAGGACTGACCGGCGTGCGCGTCGTCCGCTCGCAGTCAGCGTTCGGGTTCTCGATGATCTACGTCGTCTTCGAGGATGCCGTGGATCAGTATTTCGCGCGCGCCCGCGTGCTGGAACGGCTGAGCCTCGTCTCCACGCTGCTACCCGAGGACACGACGCCGACGCTCGGACCCGACGCAACCGGGGTTGGCCACGTGTTCTGGTACACGGTCGAAAGCGACCAGCATTCGCTGCGCGACCTGCGCACCATTCAGGACTGGTTCATCCGGTACCAGCTCAACGCCGTCCCTGGCGTCGCCGAGGTGGCCTCGATCGGGGGATACGTCCAGCAGTACCAGATCGACGTCGATCCCAACAGGCTCCGCGCCTACAAACTCTCGATCGGCGACGTCGTGGAAGCGGTTCGGAACAGCAACCAGAATGTCGGTGGCAACGTGCTCGAAGCCAATGGCACGTGGTCGATCGTTCGAGGCGTGGGGCTCGTCGCGTCGATCGAAGACCTCGAGCAGATCGTGGTCGGCGCCCAGGGTGGCGTGCCCATCTACGTGAACCAGGTGGGTGACGTGCAAGTGGGCGACGCGTTCCGAGTGGCGTCGCTGGTGAAGGGCAGCCGCGAGGCGGTCGGCGGGGTCATCGTGGCCCGTACGGGCGCGAACGCACAGCAGGTCATCGACGGCGTCAAGGCACGCATCGCCCAGATCAGCGCCGGCCTCCCGCCGGGCGTCCGCATCGTGCCGTTCTACGACCGCTCGACGCTGATCGGGCAAGCCGTCGACACGCTGCGCATCACGCTCCTCGAAGAAATCGCCCTGGTGACGCTCGCGCACGTCGTGTTCCTGATGCACGTTCGCTCGATTCTCATCGTGACGCTGCCGCTCCCGTTGGCGGTGCTGATCTCGTTCCTCGGCATGTACTACGCCGGCGTCTCCTCCAACATCATGAGTCTCTCGGGCATCGCCATCGCCATCGGCGTGCTGGTCGACGCGGGCATCGTCGTCACCGAAAACGCATTCCGCCAGATAGAACGTCTGGGCATCGATGTCCGAGACCGGCCCGCGGTGTGGCGCGCGGTGCTCGAGTCCACGCGTCTGGTTGGACGGCCGGTCTTCTATTCGATGGCGATCATCGTGCTCGCGTTCGTGCCCGTGTTCGCCCTGACGGGGCAATCCGGCAAGCTGTTTCAACCGCTGGCCTTCACGAAGACGTTTGCCCTGCTGGCGGCGACGCTGCTCGCGGTGACACTCGTCCCGGTTCTCTGCACCCTCCTCCTCGGTGGAAAGCTCCACGACGAGTCGGCGAATCCGGTGATGCGCGCGCTGCGCGGCCTGTATCGGCCGGTGCTCGAGAAGGCGCTGTCGTACCGATGGCTGACGGTGTGTGCGGCAGCGGTCGTGCTGGCAGGCGCACTCACGGTCGCCACGCGCATCGGCAACGAATTCATGCCTCCGCTCAATGAAGGCGACCTGCTCTTCATGCCGATCTCCGACCCGAGCATCTCGCTCGACCAGAACACGAACATCGCGAGCATCCAGAACACGGCGCTCATGAAGGTGCCGGAGGTCGAGTACGCCGTGGCGAAGGTCGGCCGCGCCGACACGTCCACCGATCCGTCGCCGCTGAACATGACGGAAACAGTCGTCCACCTCAAACCTCGGGATCAATGGCGGTCAGGACTCACGCTCGACCAGCTCCGCGCCGAGCTGGGACAGGCCGCACAACTGCCGGGCGTGACCAACATCTGGACGATGCCCATCATCAACCGGATCGACATGCTGACGACCGGTGTGCGATCGGAGATCGGCGTCAAGATCTACGGAACCGATCTGGCCGTGCTGGACCAGACCGCGCAACGGGTGGCGGCGGTGCTCCGGACTGTGCCGGGAGCGGCGAACGTGTATCCCGAACCGTTGACCGGCGCCCAGTATCTGAACGTGCGCATCGACCGGGAGAAAGCGGCGCGCTACGGGATCACCGTGACGGCGGTGCAGGACGTGATCGCGACAGCGATCGGCGAGCGAATCGTGACCCGCACGCTCGAAGGCCGGCGCCGCTTTTCCGTGCGGGTGCGGTACGCGACGGAGTACCGCGACGAGGCGCAGGCGCTCGGCAACGTGCTGATTGCCGCCCCTTCCGGGGAACAGGTTCCATTGGGACAGGTCGCGATCTTCGAGCAGGCACGAGGCGCCGCGATGATCACGTCCGAGAACGGGCTGCTCCTCGCCACCGTGCTGCTGAACGTCCAGGGGCGCGACGTCGGCGGCTTCGTGGACGAAGCACGGGCGGCCGTCGGCGCCGGCGTGGTGTTGCCACCGGGCTATTTCGTCGGGTGGAGCGGGCAATTCGAAAACCAGGAGCGGGCGCGCCAGCGGCTCCAGGTCATCGTGCCCCTCGTCATCCTCGTCATCTTTGCGCTGCTGTACTTCACCTATCAGTCGGCCGTCGAAGCGGCACACGTGCTGCTGGCCGTTCCCTTCGCGCTCACCGGCGGCATCTATCTGCTCTGGCTGTTGGATTACAACTTCTCCGTCGCGGTCTGGGTTGGCTTCATCGCGCTCTTCGGGACGGCCGTCCAGACCGCGATCGTCATGGTCATCTACCTCCACGAAGCGCTCCGGGCAAAGACGGCTGAGCGTGGAGGCCGAATGACCACGCAGGATCTCCGCGAGGCCGTCATCGAAGGCGCCCTGCTGCGACTGCGCCCGAAGCTCATGACGGTGTCGACGGTCGTGGCCGGACTCCTCCCGATCATGTGGAGCGAACGCGTGGGCGCCGAAGTCATGAAGCCGCTCGCAACACCCGTGCTCGGCGGGATGGTGTCGTCGCTCCTCCACGTCCTGATCGTCACGCCCGTGCTGTTCTATTGGATCCATGAACGGCGTCTCCAGCGGTCGCTGCGTGACGAGGCGGTGGCCTCGGCGGGTCCGCTGCGCGGAACCCGCCCTACGGACGAAACTCACTCACCAGTCCGGCTAAAGCCGGACACTACGTACGACGACGGTCATGCAGCTGCGGTGTCCGGCTCTAGCCGGACTGACAGCCAAAGCGTTACGTCTGAATCGGAGGCATACGTAGGCCGGGTGCCGCGGAGCGGACACGGCGCGCGCGGGAGTCGCCGCTGGGCAGCCGTCGCGGTCGTCGTCGCGATCGCTGCCATCGCGACGACGGCGTGGCTAGCTTTGAACCGCGGGACAGGCCCGAACGCTGACACTCGCACCGTCATCGAGACCGTGCGCAGGGGCGACATGGTGATCACGCTGTCGAACGCCGAAGGAGCGCTCAGGCAAGGCCCCAACCGCTTCAGGCTCGAGTTCCGCTCGGCACGCACGAACGAGCTCGCGGACGTCGGGGACGTGCGGCTCAGCGGCACGATGACAATGCCAGGGATGGTCATGTCGAGTCCGACCACGATCTCGCCGGCTGGGCAGTCTGGCGTGTACGACGTGACAGGTGAGTACGGTATGGCTGGCTCGTGGCAGATGACGCTGGAATGGAACGGGCCGGCCGGACGCGGATCGGCATCGTTCTACGGAGACGTGCAATGACACGCATCACACGCATCGCAAGAGATGCCCTCGAGACGTATTTGTCCAGACCGGCCACACACGCGCAGAGACACACAAGCCCAGAGCCTAAAGCCCAAAGCCTGTCCCGATCCTTCCAGTCCTCTGTGTCTCTGTGCCTCCGTAGCCTGTCTCTTTGTTGCCTGTGCGCGATGCCGTCTTCCGCCCAGGACGTGACCGTCGAGCAGCTCGTCACGCTTGCGCTCGAGCGCTCCCCCGAACTGCGCGTCGCTCGTGCCGAGATCGCAGTGGCGGCCGGACAGGTCACTCAGGCCAACCTTCGACCGAACCCTGTCGCCGTGGGCAGCCACGAGCAGGGAAGCGGCACTCTGAATACGATCGTCGGAATCGAGTGGCCGCTCGATCTGTCCAGGCGATCCGCGCGTACGGAGAGTGCTCAGCGCGCGAGCGAGGTGACGTCAATATCCGTGCGGGAGCGTGAACGCCTGCTCGCCGCCGCGGTCCGCGAACAGGCGGGACGCCTGCTGGTCGCCCACCGCGTCCTCGAGGTGACCAACGAGGCCCTCACGCAGGCGCGCCGGACGCGCGACCTGGTCAATCGACAGGTGACCGAAGGCAGGGCGCCGCAGCTAGATGCCAACCTCGCCGCGCTCGAGGCGCTGCAAGTCGAAGCAGAAGCGGTCCTCGCCACGGGCGAGGCGGAGGCAGCCATGATCGAACTGAAGGCGCTGGCCGGCCTTCCTCCCGATGCGCCTCTCGTGATCCGCGACTCGCTCGAGTCGCTCGTCGTCTCTGCTTCGGTGCCGCGGTTGACGCCCGCCGCGGCGATGGAGACCCGCCCGGACATCCGTGAGGCCCTCGCACGCATGACCTTCGCGGACGCCCAGGGAGAGGAAGCGCGCCGTGCGGGCGGTTTCGACGTGACGGTGGTCGGCGCGTACACACGGAATCGAGCAGGATTCGACCAGCAGGGATTCGACGCCAGCGGCGTTCGTGTCCCCATCGAAGGGGTCTTCCACACGGTGATGCTCGGCGCGAGGGTGACGCTGCCGATCTTCAACAAGAACCAGGGTGCGCTGATCTCGGCTCAGTCCGAGCGTGGGGCCGCCGAGGCGCTGTTCGACACTCGCCAACTCGCCGCACGGGCCCAGATTGACGCGGCCGGCGCGCGCGACCGCGAGGCGCGGCGTGCGGTCGCGCTGTATGCTTCCACCGTGCGGGACGTGGCGCGCCAGAACGTCGATGTCGTGCTCGAAGCTTACGACCTTGGCCGCTTCCGGTTGTCGGACCTGCTCACCCAGCAGCGGCGCTACCTGGAAGTCGAAGCGGCGTATACGGACGTGCTCTCACGTGCGTACGAGGCGCAAGCGGCCCTTCGCCGTGCCCTGGGTGAGATTCCATGACCGACCATCCAGGGGGCATCCGCTGGCCGCTCCTCCTCGTGGGGGGCGTGTGCCTGGTGGGTGTCGGTGCTGCCGTCGGGTACCGTCTCCGGCCAGACGCGCCGGCGCCGGCCATGGGTTCGCCCGCAGAACTCGCCGCGCCTCAGGGACACGGCGCTGAAAGCATGGGGAGCCGGACGACTCCGTCTGCGCTTCCAGATGCGGTCGTCACGCTGACGCCTGAACTGATCTCGCGGGCAGGCATCAAGACCGCAGTCGCGGAGGCTGGGACGACCGCCGCCTCTCTCCGGATGCCTGGTGTCGTGCAGCCGAATGCGTACAAGGAAGTGGCGGTGACGTCACTCGTCTCCGGTCGTGTGGTGCAGGTCCGAGGCGAGCTTGGGCAGCGTGTTGCGACGGGCGACACGCTCGCCACCGTGTACAGCCCCGAGATGGCCGACGCGCAGACCGCGTTCATCGTCGCGCGCGCCGATCAGGTGGCACATGCGCTGCGGCAGACCCGGACGCAGCGGCTGGCGGCCATCGGCGCGGTAAGTCGTGAGGAAGTCGAGACGCTCGAGGCCGAGCGGGCCCTGCACGACGCGGCCGTTGAGAAGGCCCGGGCGCGGTTGGCCTTGCTGGGCATTCCCGAGGAGCGCGCGCAGCGCCTGGCCGGGCCGCAGGATGTCGTGACAACGATCGACGTGCGCGCGCCGCTTGCCGGCGTCGTGACCAGCCGCGCCGCGAACGCTGGACTCAATATCGATCCCGCCACCCCGCTCTTCACCATCGTCGATCTCTCGACGGTGTGGGTGATTGCCGACCTGTACGAGCGTGACTTCGCGAAGGTGCGCGTCGGCAGCCCGGCAACCGTCACGAGCGCGGCATACCCGGATCTCAGGCTCCAGGGCCGGGTCAGCTATATCGATCCTCAGGTACAGCCGCAGACCCGCACCGCAAAGTTGCGCGTCGAGGTGCCCAATGCGGCGGGTCAACTCAGGTTCGGAATGTACGTGGACGTGCAGGCCGGCGAGTCAGTCCGGTCCGGACTCTTCGTCCCGGCGGCCGCAGTCCAGATGGTCGGCGTGAGGCCTGTCGTTTACGTCGAAAGCCAGGACCATCCTGGACAATTCATGGAACGGAATGTCGAGGTCGGAGCCTCGTCCGGCGACCGTGTTCCGGTGCTCGCGGGCCTGGAGCCTGGCGAGCGCGTGGTGACCGACGGTGTGTTTTTTCTGCGGGCCGAGACGGAACGACTACGAGGCAGCGGCCCGTAAGACCCCCGCCCTACTCCTCGCGTACTACCCGGCCCTACAGCTCAACAAACGACCCGTACAAACGTGGGGCGGGTCTGCCGCGCAGACCCGCCCCACCATCCACACGCGATTCGTCTTAGAACGTCGCCCGGAAACCGAGCTGTATCGTGCGCGGCGCGAACGCGAGATTCGTGCTCGCGTTCGGCAGCCCATAGCGCGGGCTGCTCTGGTCGACCGTGTACGAACCGTAGTTCTCACGATTGAACACGTTGAACATCTCGAAAATACCGTCGAGCGAGAACGCGTTGCCAACGGGCACGCGCTGCTGCAGGCGCATGTCGAGGCGATGGATCGACCCGCGCACGAAGCTGTTGCGCTCGACGATCGAACCGTCGGCGCACAGTCGCGCCGTGCCGCCACGAGCCCAACCACGGCGGTCGCCACCGCAGTTGTTCGCTAGACGTTCGCCAGACCCGTAGAAGTACAGGCCGCTCACCTGGAAGCCGTATGCGACCTGCCAGATGCCGTTGAACACCGCCCGATGACGCTGGTCGGTCTCCGCCAGGCCGTACTCACCGCCCATGTCCGGCGCCACCGGGAACGGTACCAGCGTGGTTCCGCTCATCGGCTGCGACGGGTCGTCGTTCTTGATCTGCGACAGCGAGTAATTCGCCGAGGCCTGCCACCGGTTGCTGAACCGCTTGGTCCACGAGGTCTGCAGCGCGTGATAGTCCGACCGGCCGGTGTAGCCGTAGTAGCCGACCAGCCCGAACTCGGGATACGGCAGCAACGCGCGGTTCGGCCCGTTCGCTGCGTACGGGTAGTTGACGCCGGTGGCCGGGTTGTAGCCGAGATTGATCTGGTCCTGCAGGATCTTCTCGTCGCGGCTCTTGTTGTAGACGTAGTCAATATCGAACGACATGTCGGCGGCCAGCTGTCGCTGCACGCCGATCGTCCCCTGCCAGCTGTTCGAGAGGTGCGCCAGTTCGTCAGGTGGCGCCAGTTCCTCGAAGTCGCGGAACAGGCATGGTGCGGTGCCTGCGTAGTTGCTGGCGCGCCACGCATCGAACGCCGGCCTGTTGACGTCGCAGACGCGCTGCAGCGCCTGCTGATAGTTCGGCGCCGGACCGTTGAACGGATTCGTCACGAAGTCCGGACGGCCGTCGTTGTCAACCGCCAGGAAGACGGTGGTGTTCGCGCGCGTCGAGTGCGTCCAGGAGCTCGCGATGACGTCCGTGTAGTACAACCCCGCGCCGCCGCGAATCACCGTGCGGTCGTTCGTCTGATACGCGAAGCCCACCCGCGGTTGGATGTTGTCCGCATCCTGCTTGCGTCCGCCGACCATGAACGGCAGGAACTCCGCGTCGTTGTTGAACGCATCCTTGAGAAAGTCGTACCGGAGCCCAAAGTTCAGCGTGAGGCGCTCCGCGACGCGCCAGTCGTCCTGCCACCAGGCTCCGTACTTCGGCTGGCTGAAGGCGACCGGAAAGGAATCAGAGATCCCGACGACGTAACGACGCGTGATGTTGGCGATGGCGTTGAGGTTCCAGGTGTCCACATTGAACGGATCCGGGAACCAGGCCTCCATGTTCGGCACGCTCGGCAGCGGACCGTTGCGGGCGTCAATCCGGCCCATGCAGCTCGTGCAGTTGGCGGAGATGAACTTCCACCACATGAACTCGCCGCCCGCCTTGACGTCGTGCCGGCCTCCCAGCTCGTACGACCACGTGAAGTCGTCACGCAGGTTGTAGGAGTTCTGGTACCAGTAGCGCGGCCAGTTGTTGTTGCCCGCGATATTGAATCCGGTGAACTGGATGCGCGGATGGCCGTTCGTGATCCCGCGGCTCGCGAGCGGATGCTTCGACCAGGTCGTGAGGTTCGCCTCGGTGAAGCCATAACCGGCGTAGCCGACCTTGACCTCGTTGACGGCGCGGTTGCTCACCACCTGGGTGAGGCCCAACTGCAGGCTGTCGGTCTGGTTCGTGGACGACCCGGACCCTGCCGGATGGTCGCTGCCGAGCTGCGTGAAGGGCGAGTTGAACGTGGTCTGATAGCCCTTCAACATCAGCCGAGTGGACGGCGACAGCTGATAGTCGAGGCGGCCTGTCGTCAGATGGGTGCTCTCTTTGCCCTCCAGCGTGATGTTGAACGCCGGGAACGCGGTGTTGGCAATGGTCGACTTCGGCGAACGGTCGTACTCGTAGCTGGCAAAGAAATGGAACTTGTCGCTGATGATGGGACCGCCGAAGGTGCTGCTCCACTGCTGCTCCTTGAGCGGCACTTTCACGCCGAGGACCGGGTCTTCCGAGCCCCAGTCAGCGTTGCGGAAGTATCCAGCGAACGTCCCGTCGAAGTTGTTGGTGCCCGAGCGCGTCACGGCATTCACCTGCACGCCCGTCGAACGACCCTGGGTCGCGTCGAAGCGGTTGGAGATGAACTGGAACTCCGCGATGGCGTCGCGGCTGAACCGGGGCTGGCCGCCGGGGCCGAGCTGGCTCGTGACCTGCTGACCGTCCATGTTCAGCTGGAACTCCCGCACGTCACCGCGATCCTGCACGGGGACGCTGCCCATCGCCGTGGTGCGGTTGCCCGGCGCGACCAGCGCCAGCGACGTCCAGTCCCTGCCTTGCACAGGGAGCTCTGACATCTGCAGCGGATCGATGTTGGACCCGATTGTCGACTGGGTGACGTTGATGAGCGGCGCTTCGCCGGTCACGGTGACGCTTTCAGCGACGCCGGTGACCGTCATCTGCATGTCGAGCGCGGCCGTTTGCCCGACCAGAATCGTCACGCCACTGCGCGTGACGGTCGTGAAACCAGGGAGCTCCGCGGTGACGCGGTAGGCACCAATCCGGGCGGGCATCCGAAAGATGCCGCGCTCGTCGGTCACCGTGGAGAACGTGTTTCCCGTGGCTTCATGCACGGCTGTTACGGTGACACCGGGCAGTACGCCGCCCGTGGAGTCTGTCACCGAGCCGGTGATCGCGGCCTCCTGCGCATAGCCTAGAACAGGCAGCGCCAGAAGCGCGGCAACGACGATGAACCATCTCACTACACCCGATTTCATTGGGCCTCCCTCGTTAGTTGACACGAACGGCTGGTAACGTTGCTGTAAAGGTCAAAGTTCCAGCGAGGGAAACTAGCCCAGACCCGGTTACCCCGTCAACTCCAATCACGGAACCGTCAAATACAGCCCAAATCAGGCTACTTGCCTCAGCCCAAATCAGTCGATCTGGTCCAACCCAAATCAGGCCATCCGGCCGCGAGGTTGGCCGACAGGAGGGAACGGAGGCAGAATGACGGGACGTAATTTGACAGAATCGATTCGCTGCTCTATAAGCGCTCAATGCCCTCAGCTGCTGGAGGGTTTGACGCGCTCACATTCCGGAGAGGGGAGAGTTACATGACACGTTGGCACTTCGGTGTCGCGGTGCTCGCATTGGGTCTTGGGACGGGCGCCGTCGCCCAGCATGGGGCAGAACAACGCGACATGGCGCTCGTCGGCTACAGCGATCTGCAAGCCCGAAGCGTCTACCAGCCGACCATCCACCGTCAAGGCGATCGGTACATCGCGTACATCGGTCACCACGGCGGCGTGATGCCAAACCCGCTGACCGGGCAGGCAGAACCCAATGGCACGTCCATCGTGGACGTCACGAATCCAAAGAGCCCTCGCTACCTCACACACATCCCCGGAGAGAAGGGGGCGGGAGAGCAGGGTGGCGCCCAGATGGCGCGCGTCTGCAACGGCAGCACCCTTCCACGGGCCGACCGCAGCAAGGTG
>Ga0247825_10002797_pt1 | contig 11537 bp, 7 predicted proteins | sample 13C_Vanillin_Day_FD_194413 | JGI IMG/M metagenome (GOLD analysis project Ga0247825, IMG submission 194413) | Soil microbial communities from agricultural site in Penn Yan, New York, United States - 13C_Vanillin_Day48 | ecosystem: Environmental > Terrestrial > Soil > Agricultural land | place... | reverse complement strand
GCTCGATCAGCATCGACTACGCGCTCGGCATCGGCGGACTTCCGCGCGGCCGCGTCACCGAGATTTTCGGTCCTGAATCCTCGGGCAAAACGACGCTCGCGCTGCAGGTCATCGCGGAGGCGCAGAAAGCCGGCGGCATGGCAGCGTTCGTCGACGCCGAACACGCACTCGACGCGCAGTACGCGCAGAAGCTGGGCGTGGACCTGGAAAACCTCCTCGTCTCGCAGCCCGACAACGGCGAGCAGGCTCTTGAAATCGTGGAAGTGCTGATCCGTTCGAACAGCGTGGACGTCGTCGTTGTCGACTCCGTGGCCGCACTGGTACCGAAGGCGGAAATCGAAGGCGAAATGGGCGAAGCGCAGATGGGGCTGCAGGCGCGGCTGATGTCGCAGGCGCTGCGCAAGCTCACCGGCGTGGTCTCGAAGTCGAACACCACGCTCGTCTTCATCAACCAGCTGCGCGAGAAAATCGGCGTCATGTTCGGCAACCCGGAAACCACAACCGGCGGCCGCGCGCTGAAGTTCTACGCCTCGGTGCGCATTGATATCCGGCGCATCGCCAGCATCAAGGACGGCGATCAGGTGATCGGCGGCCGCACGCGCGTCAAGGTGGTGAAGAACAAGGTGGCGCCGCCGTTCCGCGAAGCCGAATTCGACGTGATGTACGGCGAGGGCATCTCGCGCGAAGGCGACCTGCTCGATCTGGCGGTTGAGAAACGAATCGTCGAAAAAAGCGGAGCGTGGTTCGCGTATGCGGGAGAACGCCTCGGTCAGGGCCGCGAGAACGCCAAGCAGTTCCTGAAGGACAACGCTGACGTCCGCCGCGCGATCGACGATCGGGTCCGTAAGGAGCTCGGCCTCACGCGCGAAGCCGACGTCGTCGCGATCGCCTAGGCCTCCCTCAGGCCCTGGGCCTTACTTAGGCCTTCGGCCTTACTCCTTGGCCCTGTTCGAGAGGCAGGTGGCGGGCCTCCGCTACCTGCCACCGGTCGTCGGAAACCTGCCAGATCTCTTCCGACGGGTAGCGGTAACGGCGTTCTGTGGAGACTGCGGAGCCTCGCCCTCGCCGTGGGGTGTCCTGCTTCGAACGGTTCGTCTTCACGAGGTAGAGGTTCGCCATGCCCTGAGGAAGAGGCAAGGTGGACGCCAACTGCTGAGAAGGCAAATTTCCGCGAAAAATGGAAAGCCTGGTCCTACGGCTGAGGTAGGTTCCAAAACGGCCGGGCTGAAAGGAATACACAGGGGGCTCGCAGCTTACGCCTTAAGGCGGAAGGCACGGGTGTAGGATCTCGCCATGCGGCTGCTCCGAATCTTCACGCTGGTCACGTGCCCGCTCCTGGCCGTCGCCGCGTGGTACGAATGGGACGGCATACCGCGGTTCCTCGCGACTGCTGTTGCCATGATGGGTGCCGTGGGCACCGTGATCGAGCAGCGGGAAAAGAGGGCCGCTCAAGGAATCGACGACTTGATCACCCTCAATCTCCACCGCTCCGGGCCGCGAAATCCCCTTTGATATACTCGAACGTCTCTTCGGCCTCCATATCCAGTTGACCGGGGCCAGGTAGCTCAGTTGGTAGAGCACCGCACTGAAAATGCGGGTGTCGCTGGTTCGATTCCGGCCCTGGCCACCACTCGACTCGCGAGCGCAGCGAGCGCGGCGAGTGCCCTGAGCGAGGCCCTTCGGGCCGAGTCGAAGGGCCGTTATGCCAGTTGACGCTCGCTCCCTCGTGGCGGGCCCGGCGCGGAAAGCGCCCAAGCGAGCAGCACTTTCGCAGGAGTTTCCAAGTGTTCCGAGCAATCCCTCTTCTCCTCGTCCTCGTCGTCGCCGGATGTAAGAAAGACGCGGCCCAGGGCCCTGTGGGGTCGGCGGAAACGGCTGCGGGTGCCGCGACAGGCGCGGCGGCCGAAGCGGCCAAACCGCTCCCCGAGAAGCTCCCCGACGTGATCGCCAAGGTCAACGGCGAATCGGTGACGCGCACCGAGCTCGAGGACTACGTGCGCAACCTCGAAGGCCAGGCCGGCAGTCCGATCCCGGCGGATCAGCGCGACCGGATCTATCGCGGGGTCATCGATCAACTGGTCGGCTACAAGCTGCTGGTGCAGGAAGCCAAGGCTCGCAAGGTCGTCGTGGCCGATGCCGACGTTGACGCCCGCATCGCCGAGGTCAAGAAGCAGTTCCCGTCCGAAGACTTGTTCATGCAGACGCTGATCGATCGCAAGATGACTGTTGACCAGATCAAGGCGGACGCTCGCCGGGACATGTCGATCGCGAGGTTGATCGAGGCCGAGATCGCCCCGCGCGTCGCCGTCAAACCGGGGCAGGTCGAAGAGTTCTACAAGAGCAATCCCGACAAGTTCCTACAGCCCGAACGCGTTCGTGCGAGCCACATCCTCATTGCCACTGCCGAAAACGCCGACGCGGCGACGAAGGCCCAGGCCAAAGCCAAAGCGCAGCAGGTTCTGAAGGATGTCAAAGCGGGTAAGGACTTCGCGACGCTTGCTCGTCAGCACTCACAGGACCCTGGCAGTGCTGTCAACGGCGGCGATCTTGGTTTCTTCCCCCAGGGCCAGATGGTCGGACCGTTCAACGACGCCGCCTTCAGCCTGAAACCGGGAGCGACGAGCGACCTCGTCGAAACGCAGTTCGGCTACCACATCATTCGCGTCGCCGAGAAGCAGCCCGCGCGCACCGTGCCGCTGGAAGAAGTGCGGCCGCGCATCGAGGAGTTCCTGCAGCACCAGAACCGGGAAAGCGAAACCGAGTCGTTCGTGAAAGCGCTGCGGGCCAAGAGCAAGGTGGAAATTCTCGTCTGAACGCCCCGTGAGCGACAGCATCCGCCTCGACGTCTGGCTCGATGTCGCGTGCCTCTTCAAGACACGCTCCGAGGCCAAGCGAGCGTGCGAAGGCGGCAAGGTCGACGTCAACGGCGATCACGCCAAGCCAAACAGGCTCGTTCGTGAAGGCGATCGCGTTCGCATCAACCGTGGCGCCGGCCGCGTCCAGGACGTGATTGTCCGTATCATCCTCGAGCAGCACGTTAAGAAGACCGAAGCGCGCGCGCTCTACGACGACGTCACACCGAAACCCTCCTCGGAAGAAGCCGAGATGCGCCGGCAGGAGCGCGCCTACCGCGCCGCCGCCGCGGCGGCGGGAACGCCGGATCGCAGACGGCGGCGCCAGATCCGGCGTTTCAAAGAGGGCGAGTAAGATCGGGGCGCGTGCCGCGTAACCAGGAAGTCATCCGCCAGTGGCGCCTCCTGCACGCGCTGGAGTCATCGCGTCATGGCGCCACGATCGACGGCCTCGCGTCGGAGCTCGACGTCACGACGCGCACCATCCGCCGCGATCTGGCCGCTTTGCAGGAAGCAGGATTCGCGCTCTACGACGAGCGCGATGACGATGGACGCGTGCGCTGGCGCATCGACGGCCAGGCCCTGCACGGGCTCGAGTCGGGCTTCACGCTGCCTGAATTATGCGCGCTCTATCTGAGCCGCAACCTCCTCGAAGCCGTCGCCGGCACGCCGTTCCAGCGCGACCTCACCAACGCGTTCGCCAGGCTGGAGAAGATGCTCTCGCCGCGCATGCGCCAGTTTCTCGACAGACTGCCATCGGTGCTGGCAGCCAAACCGGGCCCGCGCGCCCGCGGCGCCGCCACCTCTCCCGACGTCGTCGCCCGGCTGCTCGAAGCGACTCTGCATTTCCGGGTGACGACGATGACGTATCACTCGGTGTCGAGCAAGCGGGTCAAGGAGTACGCGATCCATCCGTATCGCCTGGCGTTCGCCCAGGGAGCGATGTATCTCCTGGCCTACGTTCCGGAATACAAGTCCGTCCGGACCTTCGCCATCGACCGGATCACCTCGGTCACGCTGGAAAAGCAGACATTCACCCCCAAGCAGGACATCGGCGACGACGTCTTTGCCAATTCGCTCGGGGTAAACACCGGACCGCCGGAGCGCGTAGAAATTGAGTTCACAGCTGATGTGGCTCCTTATGTCCGCGCGCGGGTATGGCATCCATCGCAGGACGTGCGCGAAAACGGCGATGGGCAAATGCGCCTGACCATGGACGTGTGCCATGACTGGGCGCTGCGCAGCTGGATCCTGAGCTGGGGACCGTTCGCCCGCGTCGTGTCCCCGGCGCCGCTGGCCCGCGCCATCCGCGCGGACCTCGATGCCGCGGGCGCACAATACAGGCCGTCATGATCAGACGCCCGATCCGCTTTGTCGTTATCGCCGCCGGGTTGATCCTTTTCCTGGCCGCCCCTTCCTTCGTTCGCCTCTACACCGACTGGCTCTGGTTCGGCGAGCTCGGGTATCAGTCCGTGCTCGCGACCATGCTGCGAAGCCAGGGAACGCTGTTCACGATCGTCTTCGTTGGCATGACGGTCTGGCTGACCGTGAATCTGCGTATCGCCGTGGCGTCGCTGACCGACGCACGACCGATGTACACGACGCCGGAGGGATTCAGCATCTCGCTGCCCGGCCGCAGACAGTTCACGGCGATCGCCAACGCCGCCGCCATGCTCATCGCCCTGCTCGCGGGTCTCTATGCGGCGGGTGAATGGAACGTGTGGATGGCATGGCGTCACGGCGTGCCGTTCGGTCAGTCCGATCCGCTGCTCGGCCGCGACGTCGCCTTTTACGTCTTTACGCTCCCCTTCCTCGAGCTCGTGCGCTCGCTGCTGCAGCTGGCGATCGTCACGGCCGCCGTCGCGTCGGGTGCGCTGTACTTCCTCTCGGGCAGCCTCGTTTCAGCCTTCCCCGCCAGCGTCACGTTCAGTCCCACAGCGCGGCGGCATCTGGCCCTGTTGGGGGCGGCTTTCCTGCTGGTCCTCGCGTTTGGCGCCTGGCTGCGGCACGCGGAGTATCTGATTCCGAGCGCCGCCGGATCGGTCGGCGCCACGTACACCGACGTGTACGCGCGCATGCCCGCCGCCCTGCTGCTCATCGGTGTCTCTGTCGTCGGCGCCATTCTGGCGCTGGTGCAGGCATTCACCGATCGCCGCTGGCCGATTCCGCTCGCCGTCGCCATGTACCTCGTGGTTTCGATCGGCGGCAGCGTCTACGCTTCGTTCCTGCAGCGCATCGTCGTCAGCCCGAACGAGCAGGCGCGCGAGACGCCGTATATCAGGAACAACATTGAGGCCACACGGCGGGCGTTCGCGCTCGATGGCGTCGAGGAACGTCCGATCTCAGGCGAAGCCCGGCTGACGCGTGCCGACATCGACCGTAACGCGGCCACGCTGCAGAACGTGCGTCTGTGGGATCACCAGCCGCTGCTCGAGACGTTCTCGCAGCTGCAGGAGATCCGCACGTACTACGACTTTCACGCGATCGACAACGACCGCTACACGATCAACGGCGTCACGCGGCAGGTGATGCTCTCCGGGCGCGAGATCAATTCGGCCTCGCTGCCAAACCGCACGTGGGTCAACGAACGTATCACCTTCACGCACGGCTACGGACTGACGCTCGGACCGGTCAACCAGGTGACGTCACAGGGCCTCCCTGTGCTGTTCATTCGCGATATCCCTCCGGCGGCAACCGTCGATCTGCAAATCACGGAGCCGAGCATCTACTTCGGCGAGCTCTCGAACGATTACGTCATCGTCCGGGCTAACGTCGATGAGTTTCACTACCCGAGCGAGGAAGGCGACAGGCCGACGCGATACACCGGACGCGGAGGGGTGCCGATCGGATCGTTCCTCCGGAAGGTTCTCTTTGCGCTGCGGTTCGCCTCGTACGACATCCTCCTGAGCGACGCCATCACGTCGGAGAGCCGCATCGTATTCAATCGGCGGATCACCGAGCGCGTCCAACGGCTGGCAGGTGACTTCCTGCAGTTCGACGCTGACCCGTATCTGGTGCTGGTAGACGGCCGGCTGTACTGGATTTACGACGCGTACACGACCAGCGGCCGCTATCCGTATTCGACACGCGCCGCGATTACCACGGAGCGCATCAACTACATACGCAACTCCGTCAAGGTCGTGATCGACGCATACAACGGCACGACGACGGCGTATCTTGCGGACGACAAGGACCCGGTCGCTGCGACATATGCACGCATCTTCCCCGGCTTCTTCAAGCCCATGTCGGAGATGCCCTCTGGTATCCGCCAGCACGTCCGGTATCCCGAAGACGTCTTTGCCATCCAGTCGCAGATGTACGCGACGTATCACATGACCGACGCCGCCACGTTTTACAAGCGCGAGGATCAGTGGGAGACCCCGATCATCGAGGAAACTGGGGACGGCCGCGGCGCCGTGATGCAGCCGTACTACACCATCATGCGGCTGCCCGGCGAGAAGGACACCGAGTTCATTCAAATGCTGCCGTTCACGCCGCGGCGGAAGGACAACCTCGCCGCGTGGCTCGTGGCGCGCAGCGATGGCGAGCATTACGGGCGGCTGCGCGTATTCGAGTTCCCGAAGCAGAGCCTGATTTTTGGTCCGAAGCAGATCGTGGGACGCATCAGCCAGGATCAGACGATCGCGCCGCAGATCACGCTGTGGAACCAGCAGGGATCGCAGGTGATCTGGGGAACGATGATGGTCATCCCCATCGAGGAATCGCTGATCTACGTCCGGCCGCTGTATCTCAAGGCCCAGGGTGGCCGCATCCCGGAGCTGACGCGGGTCATCGTGGCCTACGAGGATCGGATCGTCATGGAGCCGACGCTGGAAGCGTCGATCGCCCGGCTCTTCGGCGGAGCGGCGCCACCGTCGACGCCGCCGCAAGCTGACCCGACGCGCAGCACCGCGGCGCCACCGCCCGGCGGACCACCTGCAGCACCGCCGACGCCGTCGAGTGACGTCCAGGCGCTCACGGCCGAAGCGCGGGCCCATTACGATCGCGCAATCGCCGCGCAGCGTGCGGGTGACTGGGCAAAGTACGGCGAGGAGATCAAGGCGTTAGGAGCAGTGCTCGAGAGAATGAAAAAGTAGTTATTCCTCCGTAAGACGCCACGCCCTGAGCACTTCAGCGACCGTCCACGCCTGCGAAACGCACCCGCGCGGTGTGTAGGGCGGCTCGGCGTCGAAGATCTCGCTCAGGGTTCCAACGCCCCCGTCGCTCAGATGCGCCTCGAAGCCGCTGAGGCAGCCGCGCGCACCAGCCTTGTCACCAGGATTCAGCTTCAGCCACGCGTCGACGAACGGGCCGACCAGCCAGCCCCACACCGTCCCCTGGTGATACGCCGCGTCGCGCGCGCGCAGATCGCCGTAGTACTGCGGCTTGTAGTCCCGATGACCGGGCGCCAGCGAGCGGAGTCCGACGGGTGTCAGCAGGCGATCGTGGACCACATCGAAGACCTGCCGCCAGCGCTCGCCATCGAGCACGGGGTGATCGAGCGAGATCGCGAAGATCTGGTTCGGCCGGCAGGCCGGATCGTTGCCCCCCTCACCGTCAATCACATCGTAGAGGTAGCCGCCGTCCGCGTACCAGTAGCGCTGATTGAAGGACTCGCGCACGCGCGCCGCGCGCTCATCCGTCTCGATGGCCATCGGATCGCCTTCCTGCCGGAGCCACTCGGTAATCAACCGCAGCGCGTTGTACCAGAGCGCGTTGATTTCGACAGGCTTGCCGCGCCTGGGCGTGACGACCCAATCGTCAACCTTGGCGTCCATCCATGTCAGCTGGTATCCCTCGGCGCCCTGACGCAACAGGCCGTCGGCGGTATCGACGCCGATCCCGAAACGGGTTCCCGCGACGTGGTGCTCGACGATGGATTTGAGCGTCGGCAGAAGCTGGCGCAGCGTCGATCGATCGTTCGTGGCGGTCACATAGCGGTGCACGGCGTGGAAGAACCACAGCGTCGCGTCCGCGGTGTGATACAGGCCCTCCTTGGTTCCCTCCGGGAACATGTTCGGAATCAGCCCATCGCGAACGTAGTGGCCAAAGGTGCGCAGGATGTAGCCGGCCTCGCGCTGCCGCCCGGTGCAGAGCGTGAGGCCTTCGAGGCTGATCATCGTGTCGCGCCCCCAGTCCGTGAACCAGTGATAGCCGGCAATCACCGTGCGGACCTCGTCGCCCATGGCACGCGCGCGCGCCGCCTCCTCGACGCGTCCGGCCGGCGTGATGATGAACTGATCCGACGCCAGCACCAGCTCTCCCACGATCCCGGGCTCGGGCACCTTCGCGGCCTCGACGAGCCGGGTGCGCCGGCGGTGTTCGGCGGGCGGCAGTTCGCGCGGCGTCAGCGCGCCGATCGTTTCCCACGATTCCGTTGAAGCGATCAGGGCGCCAGGGCTGTCCGGCGTCAGCGTCACGCGGAAATAGCCCGGACTCCAGAGATCGCCGCTGCATTCGTAGCCGCGGTGCTGTTCCAGCTCGTACACCAGCGACTGGAAGAGCTCGGGGATGACGGTGAACGCTTTCTCATGGCCGTGCACAAAGAGGTGCAGCGACGGCAGATCGCCGCCGGGCAGGACCTCGAATCGATCGCCGAGGGCGTAGACGCCGTAGGGAGTGTCCAGCGTCTGGTTGACCGGCGCTTCGTGCAGCCGGAAGGCGATCAGCGGCCGCAGCTCGAGGCGCACGGGCTCGGACGACAGGAGCGAATATGAAATGTGCGTCGTATTCTGCAGATGCGGCATCAGCACGCGCTTCTCGAACCGCACGCCCTCGACGTCGTACTCCCACACCGGCAGACCCGCCTCGAGCCGGAATGCCGCGAGGTATCGCGAGCAGTCGAACCCTTTGCCATCCGTCGTGCTGTAGACGCTGGGCAGGGCGACGACCCGGCCATCCCCGAAACGGAGCTGCTCCCAGACGTAGTTGAGCATCACCGTCCGCCCGAACGGCGTTGGCAGCGCCGCAATCAGCAGACCGTGGTATCGCCTCGTGACGGCGCCGGAAATCGTTCCGCTCGCATAACCGCCGAGGCCGTTCGTCACCAGCCATTCCTTCCAAGCCAGCTCTTCTCGTCCCTCGGGCGTCGGCTCCCAACGAATGCGACGCGCCAGATCCGTGTCAGTTGTCGCGACGACCGCCATGTCGACGTTCCTTGTCGAAGTCACGAGTGGCAACTATCAACTGACAAGTCAGTCGGGAATCACTCTCCCACTTGCAAGTTGCCACTTGCTACTTGTCACTTCTCAACGGGCTTGAGGACGACGGCGGAGTGTCCGCGAATCGTCCACCCGTTATCTCCCAACACCGCGGGCGTGCCGGTGCCGCCGTACTCAGGGTCTTCGCTCGACCATCGCACCTGCCATACGTATCCGTCCGGCGGCGCCAGGAGCGGTTCCGGAAACGATCCGGCGATGAGATCAGGTCCGAGGTTGATCCACAACAGCCGCTCCTCCGCAGGCCGCTCGAAAAAGTAATGCAGCACGAACGCCTCCGGGGCCAGCACCGCGCCGTCAACGCCGCCCGCGTGCTGTTCGGCAAACGCACAATCGCCGCGGCGCATCGCGATCAGATCCTCGTACAGCCGCCGGTGGTGCACGTGCGTGTCGTACTCCCGCCAGTCGAGGATCGAGCGCTCGAACGTGCCCGGATCGTGCGGCGGCGGCAGTTCTCGCTGCATCTCGCCGGACGCCAGGCTCGGGAACTGAGACAGGAACTCCGCCCGCCCTTTCTGGACGGCGGCCGCCAGTTCCGGCCGATGGTCCGCGAAAAACAGAAACCGTGCCGACGCACCGAACTCCTGCCCCTGAAACAACAGCGGCGTGCCGGGCATCAGGAGAAACAGCGCCGACATTGCCCGATAGCGGCCGGGGGTGGTGCTCGCATGCAGCCGCGATCCGTCTCCCGTGTTTGCGAGCTGATCGTGGTTTTCGATGAAGTTGACGAACGTCGCCGGATCCAGGCCGCCGGCGCGCGTGCCGCGCGCCTGCTTCTGCCACGCGTAGCGCTGACCCTGAAAGAGATAACCGTACTTCGACGCCGACACGAACTCCTGCGGCGCACCGTGATGGTCGCTGAAGTAGGCCTCGCGGCGTCCGCTGACCGCAACGACCGCGCTGTGGTGGAAATCGTCGTTCCAGAGGGCGTCCAGGCCGTATCCTCCCTCCTCAACCGGACGCACCAGCCGGACGTGCTGTGGCTCGTTCTCGGCGATGAGGACAATTCGCCGGTCCGATGCAGCCGCACGCGCGCGCCGGGCAATCAGCGCGATGATGTGTTCGCTGGATTCGTCGTGCATCGCCTGCGTGGCATCGATCCGGAGCCCATCGAGCCGGTATTCGTCGATCCAGTACGCAGCGTTGCTGCTGAAGAACTCGCGGACCGGACCCGATTCGGGTCCGTCGAAGTTCAGTCCTTCCCCCCATTCGTTCGAGCGTGCGAAATAGTCGCGGGAGTAACTCGCGAACACGCACCCGTCCGGACCAAGGTGGTTGTAGACCACGTCGAGAATCACGGCCAGGCCATGTTCGTGAGCGGTATCCACGAACGCACGGAAGTCGTCGGGCGAGCCGTAGAGACGCGTCGGCGCAAACGGAAACACACCGTCGTATCCCCAGCCGAAGCGGCCGGGAAACTCGGCGACCGGCATGACCTCAACCATCGTGATCCCCGTGCGCGCCATCAGCGGGAGCTTCGCCGCCGCGCTCGCCCAGGTCCCTTCCGGCGTGAACGTGCCGACATGTATCTCGGAGATCACCTGTCCCTGCATCGAGACGCCGGCAGAGGGAGCCGATTTCCAGACGTAGCGCCCGGGATCGACAACCTGCGAGGCCGCAAACGGTCCGTCCGGTTGATAGCGTGACGCGGGATCGGGCAGGAGTTCGCCGTTCACCCGATACCAGTAGCGCGTGCCTTCCGTTGCATCGGCGACGAATACATCACGGTACCCACCCGGCCCCGTCTCAAGCCGAAGCTCCTGTGGCTGGCCGTTCCGCTCGACCACCAGCGAGATGCTTTCGGGGGCGGGCGCCCACACGCGAAAATGCACTCCTCCACCCGGCTGAGGCTCGGCTCCGAAGGCGAAGCGTCGCGCTTCCGAACTCATCCGTGACGTTTTGAACTCGGCTGTTTGGCTGGACATCGATGCGATCGTAGACCCCGGCCCTGCTCTGCAGGGATAGTGCCGGGACCGGAGACCCGCATGCGACTGAAGCTGACGATCGAATACGCAGGAACGCGATACAGCGGCTGGCAGATTCAAACCAATGCGCGCACCGTGCAGGGAGAACTCGAACGCGCTGTGCGCAGCGCCACCGGCGTCGATGACTTCGAGCTCTACGGATCAGGCAGGACGGATGCCGGCGTGCATGCGCTCGCACAGGTCGCCCACCTCGACGTGTCCACGAACCAGCCGCCCGATACGCTGCGGCGTCGCCTCAACGACGTCCTGCCCACCGATATCGTCGTCCTTCGCGTCGAGCGCGTTCGCCACCGGTTCCACGCCCGTCACGATGCCGTGGCGAGGAGCTATCTCTACCAGGTGGCGCGCCGGCGTACGGCATTTGCGAAGCCGTTCGTCTGGTGGGTCAAAGAGGATCTCTCGGTGCCGGCGATGCGCGACGCCGCACAGGTCTTCGTCGGCTTCCACGACTTCCGCGCGTTCTCTGATGACGAACCGGGGGA
>Ga0247825_10002796_pt1 | contig 11542 bp, 9 predicted proteins | sample 13C_Vanillin_Day_FD_194413 | JGI IMG/M metagenome (GOLD analysis project Ga0247825, IMG submission 194413) | Soil microbial communities from agricultural site in Penn Yan, New York, United States - 13C_Vanillin_Day48 | ecosystem: Environmental > Terrestrial > Soil > Agricultural land | place... | reverse complement strand
ACAAGAAGTGCCACGGGCAAGCCGCGTGAGAAAACAGAGGCCGACGATTGTCGGCCTTTTGTGCATTTAGAGGAACTCCATGGATCTGAAGACTGCCCCATTCTCCAGCACCGAACAGACGGACACGGCGATCACCACGGCGCTCACGTTCGATGACGTGCTGCTCGTGCCGCAGCATTCGACGGTGAAGCCGTCTCAAGTGGACGTGTCCACGCGACTCACGCGGAGCATCCGGCTCAACGTTCCGATCCTGAGCGCTGCCATGGACACAGTCACCGAGTCTGGCCTCGCGATCGCGATGGCGCAACTCGGCGGCCTCGGCGTCATTCACAAGAACCTTCAGATTCACGAACAGGCGGCCGAAGTCGATCGCGTCAAGCGGTCGGAGAGCGGGATGATCGTCAACCCGATCACGCTCTCCCCTTCCAATCGCATCTACGAAGCGCTCGACCTGATGAAGAACTACCGGATCTCCGGTGTTCCGATCACCGAGGACGGCAGCAAGGAAGGCCGCCTCGTCGGGATTCTCACCAACCGCGACCTTCGCTTCGAGACAAACGTTCATCGTCCAATTGAAGAGGTGATGACGAAGTCGCCGCTCTTCACCGTCCCCGTGGGCACGACGCTGGACGAGGCGCGATCGATCCTGCATCAGCACAAGGTCGAGAAGCTGCTGGTGGTCGACAAGGACTTCCGGTTGAAGGGATTGATCACCGTCAAGGACATTCAGAAAGGCATCAAGTACCCGAATGCGTGCAAGGACGCTCTCGGACGCCTGCGCTGCGGCGCGGCAATCGGTACGTCCAAGGACGGGCTCGAGCGGGCGCACGCGCTTGTCGCGGCTGGCGTTGACGTGCTCGTCGTTGACACCGCGCACGGGCACAACCAGGACGTCATCGACATGGTCGCGCGGATCCGCCGCGACTTCCCGAACACCGATCTCGTGGCCGGCAACGTGGCAACAGCGGAAGCGACGGAAGCGCTGATCGGATCGGGTGTGGACGCGGTGAAGGTCGGCATCGGTGCCGGCTCGATTTGCACGACCCGCATTGTGGCCGGCATCGGGGTGCCGATGATCAGCGCGATCCTGGAATGCGCGCGTGCGGCAGCTGCCCGTAACGTCCCGATCATCGCGGATGGCGGTATGCGCTACTCGGGCGACGTCGTGAAGGCGTTAGCCGTGGGCGCGAGCTGCGTGATGCTGGGCAACCTGTTCGCCGGAACCGACGAAAGCCCGGGCGAGCTGATCCTGTTCCAGGGGCGCAGCTACAAGGAATATCGCGGCATGGGATCGATCGGCGCGATGCGGAAAGGAAGCCGCGATCGCTACTTCCAGGACGAGTTCGATCTCGAGGGTGGCAGCGCCGCGGGCAAGCTGGTTCCAGAAGGCATCGAGGGACGCGTTGCTCATAAGGGAAGCGCGCAGGCCGTCATCCATCAGCTCGTGGGAGGCATGCGGGCTGGGATGGGCTACTGCGGCAGCGGCACGATCCTGGAACTGCAGCGCAAGGCCAAGCTGATTCGCATCACACCCGCCGGTGTGCGTGAGAGCCACGTACACGACGTGACGATCACGAAGGAAGCGCCGAACTATCGGATGGAGTAGCGCTACCAGCTGATTCGCCGGGTGTCGCCGTCGAGGATCTCGATGGTGATGTGGCGCGCCCCGGGAAGCGCGTGCGTCAGCCGATCCGGCCACTCGACCGCGAGGACGCCCCGATGCAGCTCCTCGAGCCCCAGATCATCAGTGGCGGCTCGTTCGAGGCGATAGAGATCGGCGTGATACAGCGTCAGGCGCCCGCCTCGATACTCGTGAACGAGCGTGAATGTCGGGCTGCTGACCTCCTCTGGATCGAGACCGAGTCCAGCCGCTAGCCCCCGCACGAACGCGGTCTTCCCCGCTCCGAGATTTCCAGACAGCAGCAGCACATCGCCCACCACGAGGCCACGAGCCAACTCGTTGGCCACGGCGGCTGTCTCGGCTTCTGATGCGGTGACGTGCTCAGGCACTGGCAGGAGGATCGGTGAGCACCTTGAGCGCGCCGCCGAGATGATCGAGGAGATCGGTGGCGATCATGCTCACCTGTCCCTGGTTCACCTCCGCCAGATCGCCCGCCGCGCCGTGGAGAAAGACCGCAAGACGGCACGCCGCTTCCGCGTCGAGCAATTGCGCGAGCCACGCCGCGATCATCCCGGTAAGCACGTCGCCGGTGCCGCCTGTTGCCATGCCCGGATTGCCGGTGGGATTGATGAACACCCGCCCTTCCGGTGTGGCGATCACGGTGCGATGGCCCTTCAGGACGACATACACCTGATGCGCCGTCGCAAAGTCGCTTGCCACCTGGATGCGATTCGCCTGCACATCGGCAATCGATACGCCGACGAGGCGCGCCATCTCACCGGGGTGCGGCGTGATGATCAGGTCGCGCTCCTCGCGCCCGGTGAGCTGGCCAGGATCGTCGGCCAGCACCGTGAGCGCGTCAGCATCGAGGACGAGAGGCACAGTGGCCTTGTCGAGCAATGCGCGCACGAACTGTGCGACCTGCGGAGTGCGACCGAGGCCCGGGCCGCATGCAATGACGTCGTGCTCCTGCTCGAGCAGCTTATCGACGCCGCTCGCGTCGAGAGTTCCCGCAGGGTCGTCTGGTAGATCGACCGTCATGAACACCGGCGACAACGCGGCAAGCACGGGAATACAGCATCGAGGCGTCGCGACTGTGACGAGGCCGGCTCCGGATCGAAGCGCTCCCATTGCCGCCAGGTGCGCTGCCCCGGTCTTGCCCATCGATCCAGCCACGATCGTCAGGCGGCCGAAGTCCCCTTTGTGCGAATCGGCAGCACGCGGGCCGACAGAGCTGCGCAGTTGCTCGGGCGTGAGCAACTCGACGTGCGAGCCTTCGAGACCTTCGATGACGTCGTACGGGATGCCGATGTCGGCAATGACCACCTCGCCGGCGTAGGCTTCGCCCGGCGGCAACACGAGTGGCAGTTTCGGCGCGGCAAGCGTGACCGTGAGCGACGCGTCGATGCAGTCGCCGATCAGATGCGGCGTGTCTGCGGACAAACCGCTTGGCAGATCGACCGACACGACCGGGATCTCCGACGCGTTCACGTCAGCGATGACGGTCTCGATCATGCCGGCCACAGCTGTCTTGAGTCCGGTTCCGAAGATCGCGTCGACGATCAGGCTGCACTGTGAGATCTCGGAGAAGTGCAGTTCCCAGCTCTGCTCGTCGCCGATCTCAACGACCGTCACTCCGAGTCGGCCGAGAATGTCGAGATTAGTGCGCGCATCGCCGCGCACATCGGCGAGGGCACCAAGGACAAAGACGGACGTCTCGATGCCGTGCTGGAGCAGCGTCCTCGCGACGACGAAGCCATCGCCTCCGTTATTGCCGCGGCCGCAGAGCACGGCTACCCGGCCATCCAGCTTCGACTCGTATGTGGATTCGATGGCGGCGACGACCTGCCTGCCGGCGTTCTCCATGAGCACCAGGGACGGGATGCCAATCTCGTCGATCGTGTAGCGATCGGCCTCGCGCATCTGCTCGGCAGTCAGGATTCGCATCGGTGACGGCACTCTAGCATTTGTAGAGACGGGCACGGGTCTTCAGGCCCGCCTTGCACCTCGCCATTCCGGCGGGTCTGAAAAACAGGCCGCTACTCCTCGAGCGGCGGGCATGAACAGAACAGATTTCGATCACCGTATGTGTTGTCGATCCGTCCGACCGGCGCCCAGTATTTGCGCTCCCGCACGAATGGCAATGGAAACGCCGCTTTCTCGCGCGTGTACGGGTGCGACCACTCGGATGCCGTGACCGCAGCGGCCGTGTGCGGGGAGTTCTTGAGGACGTTGTCCTGTGCGTCCACTTTGCCCGTGATCACATCCTCGATCTCTTCTCGGATGGCGATCATGGCGTCACAGAAGCGATCGAGCTCGGCTTTGTCTTCGCTCTCGGTGGGTTCAACCATCAGCGTGCCGGCCACCGGGAAGGAGACCGTCGGCGCGTGAAAGCCGTAGTCGATGAGCCGCTTGGCGACATCCATTTCGTCGATGCCACCTCCCTTGAACACACGCAGATCGAAGATGAGTTCGTGGGCCACGCGTCCGTTGTCGCGTGAATACAGCACAGGGTAGTGATGCTCGAGTCGCGCCTTGATGTAGTTGGCGTTGAGGATCGCGTGCCGCGTCGCATCGGCCAACCCTTCCGCGCCCAGCATGCGGACGTAAGCGTAAGAGATCAGCAGGATGCTTGCACTGCCCCATGGCGCCGCCGAGACGGCATGAATCGCCTTCTCTCCGCCAACACGCACGATCGGATGACCCGGCAGAAACGGCGCCAGGTGACGTGCGACGCCGATTGGTCCCATGCCCGGGCCACCGCCACCGTGAGGGATCGCAAACGTCTTGTGCAGATTCAGATGGCAGACGTCAGCACCGATCGCGGCGGGGCTCGTCAGTCCGACCTGCGCATTCATGTTGGCGCCGTCCATGTAAACCTGACCACCATGCTCGTGGACGATGTCGCAGATCTGGCGGATGTCGTCCTCGAAGACGCCGTGCGTCGACGGATACGTGATCATCAGGCACGCCAGATGGCTGCGGTGCTCTGCCGCCTTCGCCCGCAGATCGTCAACGTCCACGCTGCCGTCTGCCCTGCTGCGAACGACGACAACGCGCATGCCGGCCGTGGCGGCGCTGGCCGGGTTGGTGCCGTGCGCCGAGGCCGGGATCAGCACGACGTTGCGTCCCGGCTCTCCGCGATCGTGGTGATACGCGCGAACCACCATCAGCCCGGTGAACTCGCCTTGCGCGCCTGAGTTCGGCTGCAGTGAGACCTTCGCGAAGCCGGTGATCTCGCAGAGCGCCGCTTCGAGCTCCCTGAAAACGAGCGCGTAGCCTTCGGTCTGCTCTTCCGGCGCGAACGGATGCATGCGGCTGAACGGATTCCACGTAATCGGGAGCATCTCGGTTGCCGCGTTCAGCTTCATCGTGCACGACCCGAGCGGGATCATCGAGCTGTCGAGCCCGAGGTCCTTTCGCCCGAGGCTGCGGATGTAACGCATCATCTCCGTCTCGGAATGGTGCGTGTTGAACACCGGATGTGTCAGGAAGGTGCTCGTGCGCCGCAGCCCTGATGGCAACTTGTCTGGCGACGTAGATTGGAGTGCCGCTGCCGCGGCCTCGCAATCGATCACGCGCGGACGTTTACCCAGCGCGGTCGCGAAGACGCCGACGATGTCACGGAGCCCGGCGGTGTCGAGCGTCTCGTTGAGTGCGATCGAGATCGTGTCGGCGTCGAAGATGTTGAAGTTGATGCTCGCGTCTTCCGCGCGTCGTCTGACATGCTCCGCCTCACCTGGCACCTTCACGAGCAGCGTGTCGAAGTAATGCGGGTTGAGTTGCGTGATCCCGAGCGAGGCGAGCTCCGCTTCGAGAATGCGCGCGAGCGTATGGACGCGCGATGCAATCGCCGCGATGCCCTTCGCGCCGTGATACACGGCGTACATCGCCGCCATGTTGGCGAGGAGCGCCTGGGCCGTACAGATGTTCGAGGTCGCCTTCTCGCGCCGGATGTGTTGCTCGCGCGTGGCCAGCGCCATGCGATACGCGCGCTTGCCATGACCGTCGACTGAGACGCCGATGAGCCGGCCGGGCAACTGGCGGACGAAGCTGTGACGCGTCGCGAAGAACGCCGCATGCGGGCCGCCGTATCCGAGCGGGACGCCGAAGCGCTGCGAGTTGCCGTACACGACATCTGCGCCCATCTCACCCGGCGGAACGACCAACGCGAGCGACAAGAGGTCCGCTCCCACCGACACGAGCGCGCCCGCCTCGTGCGCCCGTGCGACCAGTGGTCTCAGGTCGAACAGTTCTCCACCCGCATCGGGGTACTGAACGATCGCGCCGAACACCGACGCGTCGAACGTCATCCGATCGATGGGCACGACGCGGAGATCGATTCCCAGCGGCTCGGCTCTCGAACGCAGGACATCGATCGTTTGCGGAAAGCAGCCGTCGCTGGCGTAGCAGACAGTCGGTTCGACGCCCTTCTTCTGGCTGGTGTGCGCGCGGTGCATCAACGCCATCGCTTCGGCGGCGGCCGTCGCTTCATCCAGCAGCGAGGCGCTCGCCACCTCCATCCCCGTCAGATCTGTCACCATCGTCTGGAAGTTCAAAAGCGATTCCAGGCGGCCTTGTGCGATCTCCGCCTGATAGGGCGTGTATGGCGTGTACCAACCGGGGTTCTCCATCACCATCCGAAGAATCACGCTCGGCGTGAACGTGTCGTGGTAGCCGAGGCCGATGTACGACTTGAAGACCCTGTTGCGATGGGCGAGATGGCCGAGACGATGGAGGTACTGATGCTCGCTTTCAGCAGGCGGAAGTGCGGGCGGTTTCTCGAGGCGAATCGAGGCGGGAATCGCCTCGTCCATCAGCGCGTCGAGCGTTGGCGCGCCGACGGCCTCGAGCATCGCGGCGCGCTCGTCCGGCGACGGTCCGATGTGGCGGCGTGCAAACCAGTCGCTGGCGTCGAGTGAGCTCATTACGCGCGGGTGATGCCGTCGTACTGCGCGCTGTCGAGCAGCGATCCGGCCTCCTTCGGATCTGACACGCGCACTTTCACCATCCAGGTCTCATGAGGCTTGCTGTTGACCACCTCAGGATGATCCTTGAGCGACGGGTTCACCTCGACGACCTCCCCGCTCATCGGTGCGAAGAGCTCCGAGACCGCCTTGACCGATTCGATCGAGCCGAACGACTCGCCCGCCTTGATCGTGCGTCCGGGTTCCGGGAGCTCGACGAACACGACGTCGCCGAGCTGATCCTGCGCGAAGTCAGTGATGCCGATCTCAGCGATGTCGCCCGAGATGCGGATCCACTCGTGGTCTTTCGTGTACTTCAGGTCAGTAGGATACGGCATGGAGGCACCTACTCGCCGGGTGCCGGGATCAAGGGCCCGGGACCCGAACGGGATCGTGAGTAGAACGGAAAAGGCACGACTTGCGCCCTTGTGGCGCGGCCGCGGATGTCGATGTCGACTTGCGTTCCCGGTGCTGAGAGCGAGACGGGGACGTAGGCCATGCCGACGGCCTTCTTGAGGAAGGGCGTCTGCGTGCCGCTCGTGACCTTGCCGACTTCGCCTCCGCCGCTCGTGACGATGTAGCCCTGGCGCGCGATACCGCGCTCGAGCACTTCGAAGCCGACGAGCGCACGCGTAATTCCGCGTTCCTTCTGCTCGAGCAGGCGTTCGCGCCCGATGAAGTCGCCCTTCTTCCACCCGATCGTCCAACCCAGGCCGGCCTCGAGCGCCGTCGTCGATTCGTCGATGTCGTTTCCGTACAGTCGCATCGCGGCTTCAAGTCGCAGCGTGTCGCGCGCGCCGAGGCCGCAGGGTATGACGTCGCCCCGGCCGGCCTGAATCAGGCCCTGCCAGACGCGGTCGGCCATGTTGGGCGGGACGAAGATCTCATACCCGTCCTCGCCTGTATAACCGGTGCGCGAGATGGTCACGCGTGCGTTCGCCACCTCTCCATAAGAGAACCAGTAGTAGCGAATGTCGCTGAGGTCGACAGCGGTCAGCTGCTGGAGGACGTCGCGGGCCGCAGGACCCTGGATGGCGATCAACGCGTAGCGGCTGCTCGAATCAACGACTGCCGCATCGCTCGCAAGCTTCACCTGCTCGCTAATCCACGCGTAGTCTTTGGCCGCGTTGGCCGCATTGACGACGAGCATGAAGTGGCTCGATGCCATGCGGTAGACGAGCATGTCGTCGATGAAGGTGCCGTCGGGCGTCAGCAGGCCCGCGTACTGTGCCTGGCCGACCTTCAATGCGCTCGCGTCGTTGCTCGAGATTCGCTGCACGGCCTCGAGCGCGCCCTTGCCGGCGATCTCGATCTCCCCCATATGGCTCACGTCGAACACCCCGGCGCGCGTGCGCACGGCCATGTGTTCGTCGGTAATGCCGGAGTACTCGACGGGCATCTCCCAGCCGGCGTACGGCACCATGCGGGCACCCGATGCGCGATGCCGTGCGTGTAAGGGGGTTGTGCGAAGACTGGTGGCGGCCGTGTCGGTCATGGAGCAGAACGGGACGAGGCAGGACCCAACTGCTATGACTGTACTCGCCGCCGAACGAGAGGGTCAAGACACAGGCGATATCAGGGCGTCGCTCTTAGAAGCATCGCGCCACCGCGGAGACGGTCGAACACGCCGACCAGATGCTCGGCCGTGACTGGGCCGACGGAGACGATCTCATGCGCCCGCAGGACGGTCACGTAGTGCGGGAGTAGAAACACGTAGAGATCACATAGCCCGGCGAGATCGTGCAGCCGGTGCGACGACAGCACGACGGCGGCGCCGCGATCGCGCTTCGTCTCGAGCATCGTCGATAGCCAGCGACCTGCATCCGGATCCAGCCCTTCCCATGGCTCATCAAGGACGATGAGCCCGAGCGGATGGCGCCCGAGCACCGTCCGCAGACCAAGAAGTTGTCGGGTGCCTCGCGACAGCGTTCGGAGTCGCCTGCTCTCCCGCGTCACGTGGTCGCCCGCTCCGAGACTCCCCCAGTTCGCGGCTCGCACACTGCCAGGCAACGTGGCTTCGCCAGCGAAGTAGCCGATGCCGGTCCGGGCGATCGCGTCACGAGGTGTCAGTCCGTTGATACGAATCTCTCCCGATCGCGGGGTCAGACAGCCAGCGATTGCGCGCAGGAGCGTCGTCTTGCCGGAGCCATTGGGGCCGACGACGCCTGCCGCTTGGCCGGCGGCGAGATCGAACGAGAGTTCCTGAAAGACGAGCCGCCGGCCGTATTGCATCGCGAGGCTACGGATTGAGACGGCCAACGTCATTGGGAGGCCTCGAGTGGCACGTCCCGTTGTGCGATCCACCTACAGGAGATCGCCATCGCGAAGACGGCGAGAGTCAACGCAGGAACAACGGCCATGATCTGGGGACGTGCAAGGGGCTGACCGATGGCACCCATCGGATAGATGAAGAAAGCCCAAGCGGGCCACGCGAGTTCTTCGATGCGCGTCGAGGGCGCGCTCCAATCTCCCGTGACACCCCTCGAGAAGGTCGTTGCCGTCGTGACGGCCAGAAGCAGCCAGCCAATGCCAGCCGAGAAGCGCGGAAGCGCCACGCCCAGTGCCCAGGGAAGTGTGGAGACGAGAAGTACTGCCGCGCATGTTCCAGAGGCCAGCAGCGTCGTCCGAGGTCCGGCGCTCACAATGAACTCCAGCGTCGCTAGAACGAGCCAGCTTGCGATGCCGGTGCCGATCGATGACGCCCAGTGCATCAGTGCGATCGATGTGCGACTGTTGGCTCGCGTGAACAGGAGGTCGTAATGGCCGCGTCTGGCCGGGAGCGCGAAACCCGATGACGCGGCAAACACCTGCAGCAGCAGTACCGGCACGAGCGCGCCAGCAGCCGCATGTGAATCGCCGACGATGGCGATGGCGGCCGCCAGCGTGAGCACAGCGAACGTCCCCGTCATCATCGAGGGGACTGGTGGCACTACATGGAAGAAGCGGACGAGGTACCGAAGGTCGCCCATCGCACCCTCGTCACGACTCCACTTGAGGCGTGCTCATTGTCCTGACCCAACGCGGGAGTCGTTTGCCGGGACCGCGCCCGCTCGTGCCTGCGACGCGCAGGTAGGCCTCGAGCGTGTGATAGCTGATGTTGAGTCTCTTACACGCGCGGCGTTTGTTGCGGCCGCACTTCTCGAACACGAGCCGCGCGTAATGACAGGCCCAGGCACGCATGCTTTCATCGCGCCCGATGGCCGGGCCAAGCACCTCGGCGAACTCTCCCCGGATTCTGGCCGGTAGATCATCCAGCTCGATTCGGTCCGACTCCATAAGCGCGAGCGCGCGTTCAACCAGGCGCTCCAACTCGCGCACATTCCCCGGCCACGGATAGATACGCAGCGCTTGCTCGGCCTCGGCCGACAGCGTCAATTCCCGGCTCCGGTGCCGGCCGAGGAAGTACCGCACCAGCTCGGGGACGTCCTCGCTGCGGTTTCGGAGCGGCGGCACATGAATCTCCACTCCACTGAGCCGGTAGTACAGGTCGGCCCTGAAGAGACCGCGTGCAACCAGCTCGGAGAGCGGCCGGTTGGTAGCCGCGACGATGCGCGTGTCGATGCGCTTTGTGCCGTGGCCTCCGACCCGTTCGACGGCGAGATCCTGAAGGACCCGGAGGAACTTCGCCTGCGCGGACAGCGAGAGATCTGACACTTCGTCAAGGAACATGGTTCCGCCATCCGCGTGCTCGAACTTGCCGCGACGGCCGCGAACACCGGTGGCCGTCCGCTCTTCGATGCCGAAGAGTTCCGCTTCGAGCAGCGTCTCGACGACAGCGGCGCAGTTGACGGCGACGAACGGCCCACGGCGTCGACGGCCAAGCTCGTGGAGTTGTCGGGCCACGAGTTCCTTGCCAGTGCCGCTCTCGCCAGGGAGCGGCCGGTAGCAGGAAATTCGTCGTGGACCTGCCGGCGAACCGGTTGGGGCCGGGATGGCGGAGGGCCGGATGACAAAGGCCAGACCGGTCGGACTGTCCGAAACGGGCGACCGGACACGGGCACCAGTTCACGCCTCGCAGGTTCGAACGGCGCCGTTGCTCAGGGCGCTGTCGAGCGGCCGCGACCCGCCGGCGGGATGAAGACCGCCTGACAGAACTACCGTCGTGCAACCGCACATCGTCATCGTCGTCGAATCTCACGCGCGTGGGTTCCGCGTAGTAGGTGCCGGCCATGACGGGAATCACGCCCCAGCCGGGCGACTCGGCGACCCAACACCTAGCCAAAGAACGATGGTCTTCCATATATTCGTGAGCGTAGAATCCCGTCGAGTTATCGTGCCAAGCGGCAATGGCGTTAGGAACTCCAGGCCACACGCTTCTAGTGATGGAGGTGAACATGGGTCCCATTTCTGGCGTTTCAAATGACGCGAACACACCCGGTGTGACGGGCACTTCACCCCTGATCGGTGTTTTGGGACAAGTCGACGACGGCTTCGGTGTCTTGGGGACCGCGAGCGGTCCGAAAGGAGCTGGTGTTAGAGCCGTCAATAAAGGAGGGACCGCAATCACGGCAAGCGCAACCAGCGGGCCCGATGGCAAGGCTGGACCAGGAGTTCACGCTCACAGTACCGGCGCTGAAGGCGTTTTGGGTGAAGGCACTGTTGGCGTACGGGGAACGAGTATTAAGGGCGGCGGCGTTGTCGGCGAAGGTGCAACGAACGGAGTCGTTGGTATTACCAGCGCCCCAGAGCATAGCGGAGTCTTTGGGCGAAACAACGGTGGAGGCGCCGGTGTGAGTGGCCACAGCGACTCCGGCGTCGGCATCAAAGGCAGTGGTGCTGTCGCCGGGCGTTTTGAGGGAAATGTTGTCGTAATCGGAAATCTTCAAGGGCAACAGAACATTAGTTGCCGGGACGTGTTCTTAAGCGGAGCAGACTGCGCGGAAGAATTCGACGTGGCTCATGGCGAACAAAGCGAACCTGGCACAGTGATGGTAATCAGCGAGCTGGGGTTGAA
>Ga0247825_10002795_pt1 | contig 11543 bp, 8 predicted proteins | sample 13C_Vanillin_Day_FD_194413 | JGI IMG/M metagenome (GOLD analysis project Ga0247825, IMG submission 194413) | Soil microbial communities from agricultural site in Penn Yan, New York, United States - 13C_Vanillin_Day48 | ecosystem: Environmental > Terrestrial > Soil > Agricultural land | place... | reverse complement strand
GCATGCGCGGCCCCACCCGGTCGATGAACCGCCCCGCGCTCACGGAGAGCAGCATCGGCAGCAGCGCGAAGAGCGCCATCAGGATGCCCACGGTGAACTCCGAGCCGCCGAGCTGCAGGGCGAAGAGGGCGCTCGTCATGCGCGCGCCGACGAAGGCGAGATGCCCCAGGCCGTTCAGGAGGACGAAATAGACGATTTCCAGCGTCGGCTCCAGACGGTGAGCGCCACGCCGGCGCAGGTGAGCGCAATTCCGGCGAGCGCCGGCGCGCTCGGCACTACGCCGAAGAGCGCGGCTTCCAGCACGACGGCGAACACCGGCGGAAGGTACATCATGCTTGCCACGCGCGTCGCCTCCCCCTGGCGCATGAGGAGATGCAGCGCGTTCACCGCGAGGATCGAGGCGAAGATGACGAGAAAGGCGATCGCCGCCAGCATGTTCCAGGACCAGTCGACCTCGAAATGCTCCACGGTCACGGCAAGCGGAACCAGCACGGCCAGCGAGGCGGCGAACTGCACCACCGAGGCGGCCTTCAGGTCGGCTTTCGGGCTGAATTTTCGCTGGTAGAGCGTCGCCACCGTGACCGCGGCGAGCGCGATCAGCGTGCCGGCGAGGCTGCCGGCGGTGACCTCCCGGATGTCGATCTTGTGCCATACCACCGCCGCGACGCCGGCGAGGCCGAGGATCACGCCGACCCACTGGCGCGGGGCGAGCTTCTCGTGCATCCAGCCCGACACGACGATCGCCGTGACCAGCGGCTGGCAGGCGATGATCAGCGCCGCGACGCCCGCAGACATGCCGAGGTATTGCGCGTAGTGGCTGCCGCCGAGCTGCACCGCGTGCATGAGCAGCCCGGCGATCACGAGATGGATCCATTCCGGCCGGGTGCGCGGCCATTGCGGCTTCCAGATCAGCACGACCGGCGCGAGGCAAGCCAGGCCGAAGGCGAAGCGCAGGCTGAGGAAGGTGAAGGGCGGGGCGGACTGCAGGCCGATCTTCGTGGCGACGTAGCCCGCGCCCCAGACGGCCACGAAGTACCAGGCGAGGAGCGCATTCATCGGCAGGCGCGGATTCTAAGGCTTGTCTTTCGGGGGGGTCCGGGGTAGCGTATCCGCGGCTTCCTGTTCCTGGAGGAGGAGACATGAAGACCTTGCTCTCGCTCGCCCTGTGCGCGCTGGTCGCCGGCGCGGCGCAGGCACAAACGGACTACCCCAATCGTCCGCTGCGGCAGATCGTGCCGTTCCCGCCCGGCGGCGGCGTCGACATCGTCACGCGCATCGTCGCGGCGAAATGGAGCGATCTTCTCGGCCAGCCGATCGTGGTCGAGAACCGCGCCGGCGCCGGCGGCACGGTCGGCGCCGATCACGCGGCCAAAGCGGCACCTGATGGTTACACCCTGCTCACCTGCCAGGTCGCCTCACACGGCGTGAGCCCGGCGCTCTACAACAAGCTCCCCTACGATCACATCCGCGATTTCGCGCCGGTGTCGCTCATCGGAAAGACGCCCAACGTGCTGGTCGTCCATCCGTCGGTGCCGGCGCAGACGCTGAACGAGTTCATCGAGCTCGCCAGGGCGAATCCCGGCAAGTACAACTACGCCTCGCCGGGCTTCGGCACCTCGCCGCAGATGACCATGGAGCTCTTCAAGCTGACCGCCGGCATCAACGTGTTCCACGTGCCGTACAAGGGCGGCGCGCCGGCGCTCGCCGACGTGATGGGCGGTCAGGTCGCCGGGATGTTCGGCAACCTGCCGGAGCAGCTCGCCGCGATCAAGAGCGGCAGGACCCGCGCGCTCGCCGTGAGCACGCTTCAGCGCAGCCCGCAGCTGCCCGACGTGCCGACCGTGGCCGAATCCGGCTTCCCCGGCTTCGAAGTCACCGTGTGGTACGGGGTGTGCGCGCAGTCAGGCGTGCCGAAGCCGATCCTCGCCAAGCTGCACGCGACGCTCGTGCAGACGCTCAACACGCCGGAAATGAAGGCACGGCTCGCGGAGGCCACCATCGACGCCTCGCCGACCACGCAGGAGGAGTTCGCGGCGTTCATCCAGAAAGAGACCGACAAGTGGGCCGCCGTGGTGAGGGAGGCCAACATCCCGAAGCAGTAGGAAGGGCGCAGATCCCTTCTACAATCCCGCGCATGCGGCCGCAGGTGCGCAAAGCCCGTCGAGCCAGGGTCGAGGAGGCGCTCGAGCAGCAGACGGCGACGGCCGAGATCCTGCGCGTCATGAGCAGCTCGCCGGCCGACGTACAGCCGGTGTTCGAGGCGGTCCTGAGCAACGCCCTGCGGCTTTGCGAGGCGAGCTTCGCCGCCGTGTTCACCTTCGACGGCGAGCTGGTGAGAAACGTCGCGCACCTCAATGCGTCGCCGCAGTTCGCGCGATTCCTGGGGAGCGGCGGGGTACGGCCGTCGCGCGAGACGACCACCCGGCGCTGCGCGCTCGAGCGGCGCACGATCCACACCGCCGACCTGATGAACGACCCCGAGTTTTCTCCCCCCGAGGCGCAGCGGCGCGAGAAGGTGCGCACTTCGCTTTCGGTGCCGATGTTTCGCGAAAGCACGCTGGTCGGCGTGATCAGCCTGTGGCGCGCCGAGGTGAAGCCGTTCACCGAAAGGCAGATCGCGCTGGTCGAGACCTTCGCCGCGCAGGCGGCGATCGCGATCGAGAACGTGCGCCTGTTCAACGAGACGAAGGAGGCGTTGCAGCAGCAGACGGCGATCAGCGAGATCCTGCAGGTGATGTCCAGCTCCCCGACGAATGTGGGGCCGGTGCTTTCGGCCGTCGCGGAGCGCGCCGCCCGGCTGTGCGAAGCGGAGTTTGTAACGGTGTTCATGGCAGAGGACGGGGTTCTGCGCGCCGCCGGATACTCCTCTGCGGCGGCGAGCTACCCGTTTCCGCATGGCGAGGACGCATTGCCCCTCGATCGCAGCTACATAGCGGGCCGCGCGGCCCTCACCGGGCAGACCGTCCATCTCGAGGACGTGGTGCCGCTGCTCGGGTCGGAGTTCCCTGGTGCGCGGGAAAACCAGGAGAAGTTCGGTTTCCGCACTTTCCTCGCGGTGCCCCTGCTTCGCGACAACAGGGCGATCGGCGTGATTGCGGCTTCGCGCCGGGTAGCGCGGCGCTTCTCCGACAAGCAGGTGGCGCTGGTGGAAACCTTTGCCGCCCAGGCGGCGATCGCGATCGAGAACGTGCGCCTCTTCAACGAGACCCGGGAGGCGCTGGAGCAGCAAAAGTCGATCGCGGAGGTGCTGGGCGTCGTCACGCAGCTGCAGACCGACGTTCAACCGGTATTCGAGGCGATCGGCCGCAACGCTGCCCGGCTGTGCGGCGCGCTGTTCAGCTGCGTGTACCGGTTTGACGGCGAGCGGATCCATCTGGTCGCGACTCACAATCTCCCGCCTGCCGCCATGGAAGTGGGGCGCAGCCTGTATCCCATGCGACCGGATCGCAGCCAGCTTTCGGGCCGGGCGATTCTTACGCGCTCGGTGCAGCGCCTCGAGGACGCGGCTCAGGATGCCGAGTATGCAACGCACGTCGCCGTTGCGGGCGGCTGGCGCCGCCTCCTGGCGGTGCCAATGCTTCGCGAGGCGGAGCCGCTAGGGGTCATCGCGGTCGGATGGCGCGATCCGGGTCCCATTCCGGAGCCTCGCGTCGAGCTGCTGAAAACATTTTCCGACCAGGCGGTCATCGCGATCGAGAAGGTGCGGCTGTTCAATGAGACGAGAGAAGCGCTCGAGCAGCAGAAGGCCGCCGGCGAGGTGCTGCGCGTCATCAGCAGTTCGATCGCCGATACGGCGCCCGTGTTCGACAAGATCCTGGAAAGCTGCCAGCGGCTGTTTGCGGGCCGCATCGTCGGCTTGAACCTGGTGGGCGAGGACGGGATGCTGCACATCGGCGCCTATCACGGCGCACACCGGGCGGAGTTCGAACGCATCTTCCCGATCCCGGTCACCCGCGAATCGGGCTCGGGATTGTCCATTGTCGAGCGCCGCGTGGTGCATTACCCCGACGCGCAGAACGGGGCGGACGTGCCGGAGCGCACGCGCAGAGGTTGCACCACGATCGGCATCAAGTCAGCGATCTTCGCGCCTCTGCTGTGGGAGGGCTGCGGCGTTGGGGCGATCTTCGTCGGTCGCGATCATGTGAGCTCGTTCTCGGAGAAGGAGATCGCGCTGCTGAGAACCTTCGCCGACCAGGCGGCGATCGCCATAGAGAACGTGCGGCTGTTCAACGAGACCAAGCAGGCTCTCGAGCGACAGACGGCCACGGCCGAGATTCTGGCGGTGATCAGCCGCTCGCCGACCGACACGAAGCCGGTGTTCGACGCCATCGTGCAGGGTGGTTTGAGATTGTTCGGGGATGCGGCCATCAGCGTCGCGCTGCCCGATGGCGAGCAGGTCCGCGCCGCCGCCGTGGCCGAGTCCGACTCCGCACGCGCGGCGGCGTGGCGCGGCCGCTTTCCTTTCCCGTTGACGCGCGAGTACATGCACGGCGTGGCGATCCTCGATCGCAAGGTCGTGGACATTCCCGATGTCCGGGACGCGCCGCCGGGAATGGCGGCCGGCGCGAGGAACTTCCTGGCGAGCGGTTACCGAGGCATCACCATCATGCCCATGATGCGCGGCGGGGAGGCGATCGGCGCGCTCAGCGTGGTGCGTGTCGCGCCGGGGCCGCTCACCGACCGGCAGCTCGCGGTACTGAAGACGTTTGCCGACCAGGCGGTGATCGCGATCGAGAACGTACGGCTGTTCAACGAGATCCGCGAAAAGAGCGCGCAGCTCGAAGTCGCGAGCCGGCACAAGTCCGAGTTCCTGGCCAACATGTCGCACGAGCTGCGCACGCCGCTCAACGCGATCATCGGCTTCACGCGCATCGTGATGCGCCGCTCGCGCGAGGCGCTCGAGCCGAAGCAGCACGAGAACCTGGAGCGCATCCTGACGAGCAGCGAGCAGCTGCTCGCGCTCATCAACTCGATTCTCGACCTGTCGAAGGTGGAGGCCGGCCGCGTCGAGCTCCATCCCGGCGAGGTGGGCCTCGCCCCGGTGCTCGAGCAGTGCGTGCGGACCGTCGAGCCGCTCGCGAAGGTGTCCTTGGTGAAAGAGTTCGCCGGCGACCTGCCGCTGATGTACGTAGACGAGGAGAAGCTGCGCCAGATCGTGATCAACCTCCTCAGCAACGCCGTGAAATTCACGCAGCGCGGCGCGATCCGGGTGAAGGCACAGGCGGCGAACGGGTCCGTCGCGATTGCGGTCTGCGACACGGGCATCGGCATCCCGCCGGACAAGCTCGAGCTGATCTTCCAGGAGTTCGAGCAGGCCGACGCGAGCAGCACGCGGGTGTACGGTGGCACAGGGCTCGGGCTCGCGATCGCGCGGCGGCTGGCGCGCCTCATGGGCGGCGACATCACTGCCGAAAGCGTTTTCGGCTCCGGTTCGACGTTCCGCCTTACGCTTCCGGTGCGTTACGGCCCTCCGGCATGAAGACCATCCTGATCGTCGAGGACGTCGCTCTCAACCGCGAGCTGCTGGTGCAGCTTCTCGAGGACCGCTACCGGCTGGTGCTCGCCGAGGATGGCAGGGCGGCGCTCGCCTGCGCGGCGCAGGAGAAGCCCGATCTCATCCTGATGGACCTCTCGCTTCCGCGCATGGACGGGTGGGAGGCAACGCGCCGCCTGAAGGCGGACGCCAGCCTCTCGAAAATCCCCGTGATCGTGCTCTCGGCGCGCGCCATGCGCGACGACGAGGATCGGGCGCGCCTCTCCGGCTGCGACGATTTCCTCGCCAAGCCGATCGACGAAGCGGCCCTGTTCCGCAAGCTGGAGCGCCACCTTGGGAGCTGAAATCCTCATCGTCGACGACGAGCCGGCGAACGTCGAGGTGCTCGAGCAGGAGCTGGCGGACGCGGGGTACCGTACCGTATCGGCGGCGAGCGGGGAAAAAGCGATCGAGATCTCGCAAAAGAGACAACCCGACCTCGTTCTTCTCGACGTGATGATGGGCGGCATCGACGGCTACGAGACCTGCCGCCGCCTGAAAGCAGCGCAGGCCACGCGAGCGATCCCCGTCATCTTCCTGACGGCGCTCGGCGATTCGTTCCAGAAGGTGCGCGGCTTCGGGGCGGGCGCGGTCGACTATGTGACCAAGCCGTTCGATAACGAGGAGCTCCTGGCGCGGGTGCGCACGCACATCGCGTTGCGGCGGGAGATTCACAGGGCAAAGGATGTTCCAGGGCCGGCGCGCGGCGATCCTCTCGTGGGGAATCTGCAGCGGGTGCGCGCGCAGATCGCCCAAGTCGCCCCGACCGACAGCACGGTTCTGATCCAGGGCGAGACCGGCACCGGCAAGGAGCTCGTAGCGCGCGCGGTCCACGAAGCGAGCGCGCGACGCGGCCGGCCGCTCGTGGCCGTGAACTGCGCCGCGCTGCCGCGCGAGCTGGTGGAGAGCGAGCTCTTCGGCCACGAGAAGGGCGCCTTCACCGGCGCGCTGCAGCAGCGCCGCGGGCGCTTCGAGCTGGCCGAAGGCGGCACGCTGCTCCTCGACGAGGTGGGCGAGCTGCCGCCCGAGGCGCAGGCCAAGCTGCTGCGCGTGCTGCAGGAGCGCAGCTTCGAGCGTGTCGGCGGCACCCAGACCCTGCGCGCCGACGTGCGCGTGATCGCCGCGACCAACCGCGACCTGCAGGCGCAGGTCGGCGCCGGGCGCTTTCGCTCCGACCTCTTCTACCGGCTCAACGTGTTTCCCATCGTCCTGCCGCCGCTGCGCGAGCGCCGTGGCGACATCCCGCGGCTCGTCCAGCACCTGGCGGAAAAGGCGGCGCGCAAGCTCGGGCGCGAGCTCGAGGCGGTCTCGCCGGCGTTCATCGAGCGCGCCGGCGCGCACGATTGGCCCGGGAACATACGCGAGCTCGAGAACGTGATCGAGCGCGCGCTGATCATGTCGGGCGGGACGCTGCTCGACGGCAGCGATGTGTTTTCTGCGAAAGAAGCTCCCGCGCCGCGCGTGGAAGGCACGCTGGAAGCGATGGAGCGCGCCTACATCGTGCGCGTGCTCGAAGGCGCCGGCTGGCAGATCGAGGGCGAGCGCGGCGCTGCGCGCATCCTCGGCCTCAATCCGAGCACCCTGCGCGGCCGGCTGCGCAAGCTCGGCATCCGCAAGACAAGCTAGGAACCGGGGAACCCTCCTCGCCGCCGTCGCATTTGACGGGCCGTCGTATTTGACGGCCGCGTCTTTCTCCAAGTCCCTGATTTATCGGTGCGTGGCGCCTGGCACAGCGCGTGCGAACAGGTCGGTGCACGAACAACCCAAGGAGAAAACCATGCAAGCCATGCAGAGTGCAGCAAGCGAGCGCTACGCGAAGGTCATCGAAGTCTCCAAGCGCATCCGCTGGGACATCGAGCGCGACGTGATCCGCGGCCGCAAGTTCGACGTCGCGAAGAAGTTCCTGCCCGACGGCCTGTCCAAGGTGAACGAGCTCGACTTTCTCTCGGCGGCCGAGAAGAAGCTCGTCAGCCAGATCCAGGGCCGCTCGTACGCCAACATCTTCGGCCTGGTCGAGCGCTACATCGGCGCCAAGATGCTCGAGATCAGCAAGGACCACTGGCTGGGCGACCAGACCGCGCTCGAGGCGCTGGTGCGCTTCACCGACGAGGAGCTCAAGCACCAGGAGCTCTTCCGCCGCGCCGAAGCGATGATCGCCCCGGGCATGCCGGCCGGCTACACCTTCCTGCCGCAGCCGAACGACGTCGCCACCGCCGTGCTTTCGAAATCCACCTGGGCGGTGCTCGCGCTCACCTGCCACATCGAGCTCTTTACCCAGGCGCACTACCGTCAGAGCATCGAGCCCGACGGCGAGCTCTCGGAGCTGTGGAAGGACGTGTTCCTGTTTCACTGGAAGGAGGAGTCGCAGCACGCGATCCTCGACGAGCTCGAGTGGCGGCGGGAGGACGCCAAACTCTCGCCTGAACAGCGCGACCAGGGCGTGACCGATCTCATCGGGCTCGTCGGCGCGGTCGACGGCATCCTGCAGCTGCAGGCGAAGTCCGACACCGACTACTTCCTGCGCGTCTGTGGCCGGAGCTTCGGCAAGGCCGATGTGCAGAAGATCGGCGACACGATGCTGAAGGCGTACCGCTGGCAGTACATCGTCTCGGGCGTGCAGGACGAGCGCTTCCAGAAGATCCTGGGCGGCATGGTCACCGAGGCGCAGATGAAGCGCATCGGCGCCGCGCTCGCACCGATCCTGTCGTAGCGGCCACGGCGATGCCATACGCCTGGGTCGTCGTCGGCGCGTGCACGGCGATGGTCGCGATGGCCTTCGGCGCGATCGGGACCGTCGCCGTGTTCCTCGAGCCGCTCGCCGCGGAGTTCGGCTGGCCGCGCGCCGAGGTGTCGGCCGCCTATTCGGTCGCCACCGTCGCGACCGGCCTCGGCGGGATCGCGATGGGCTACTTCGCCGACCGCGTGCCGGTGCGCCGCGTGGTGCTGTTCGGCGCCCTGGTTCCCGGCCTTGCGTTCGCCTTCCTCGCCGAGCTGCAGAGCACGCTCGGCCTCTACGTGCTTCACGCGCTGATGGGCCTGGTCGGCATCGGCGCGATCATGGCGCCGCTCAACAGCCTGGCGAGCCTGTGGCTTGCGCGCAACCCGGGTCTCGCGATCGGGATCGTCTCGGCCGGCGGCGCGGCCGGGCAGGGGCTGGTTCCCTACTTCGCCCGCCACCTCATCCTCACCGAAGGCTGGCGGCAGGCCTATCTGATCCTCGGCGTGCTGTTCATCGGTGTGATGGTCCCGCTGGCGCTCCTGCTGCGCGATGCGCCGCCCCGGCCGGGCGCGCGTCCCGCGGCGAGCGCCGGGCCATCGGCGACGCGCCTGCTCGCGCTGCTCTCGCTCGCCGCCGCGCTGTGCTGCGTCTGCATGGCGACGCCGCTCGTGCATATCGTCACGCTCGGCTCGGACCGGGGCCTCGCGGGCCGCGAGGCCGCCGGCCTGCTCGCGGTCATGATGGTCGCCGGCATGGCGGGACGCATCGCTTTCGGACGCATCGCCGACCGCGCCGGCAGCCTTCGAACCTACATCGCGGCGTCGGCCGGGCAGACGCTGCTCGCCTTTCTCTTTCCCTACGCCGGCAGCGGCGTGCAGCTCTATGCGCTGTCCGCGCTCTTCGGCCTCGTGTTCAGCGGCGCGATGACCTCGTTCCTTCTCTGCGCGCGCGAGTACGCGCCGGCCGGCAAGACCGGGCTCTCCATCGGCGTGGTCATGTTCTTCGCCTGGATCGGCATGGCGCTCGGCGCGTGGCAGGGCGGGCTGTTCTACGACCTGTGTGGCAACTACTTTCCGTCGTTCGCCAACGCTTCCCTGGCCGGCGTCGCGAACCTGCTGATCCTCGCTCTTCTGTACCTCTACACCGCCCCCCGCGCGTCGCGAGCGTTGGCGGCCTAGCGCTTCTTTACCTCGAAGTAGCCTGCAGCGCAGCGATGCGCTCCGCGATCGGCGGGTGGCTGGCGAAGAGGCCGAGGAGCTTGGACGGGCTCTCCGCGATGCCGTGCGCCTCGAAGGCCTGGGGCAGATCGCCCCGGGGCACGCCGCCGAGGCGCGCGAGGGCATTGATCATCGGCCGCGGCGTGGCCATCAGGTCGGCGGAGCCGCGGTCGGCGCGGAACTCGCGCCGGCGCGAGAACCAGGCCACGATGATCGACGCCAGGATGCCGAGCACGATCTGCGAGACGAGCGAGGCGACGAAAAAGCCGGGGCCGACGCCGCGCTCGGTGCGAAAGATCATCTTGTCGACCACGTAGCCGATGACCCGGGAGAGGAAGATCACGAAGGTGTTCACCACGCCCTGGATCAGCGTCAGGGTCACCATGTCGCCGTTGGCGATGTGCGAGACCTCGTGGCCGAGCACTGCCTCGACCTCGTCGCGGTCCATGCTCTGCAGCAGGCCGGTGGACACCGCCACCAGCGCCGAGTTCTTGAACGCGCCGGTGGCAAAGGCGTTGGGCGCGCCTTCGAAGATCGCCACCTCCGGCATGCCGATCTGAGCCTTGTCGGCGAGCTTCTTCACGGTCGACACCAGCCAGTACTCGTTGGTGCCCTCGGAGCCGTCGATGACGCGCGCCCCGGTGCTCATCTTGGCCATCCATTTGGAGATGAGCAGCGAGATGATGGAACCGCCGAAGCCGATGATCGCGGAAAACACCAGCAGGGAGCCGAGGCTCAGGCCCTGCTCGGTGAGGAACTGGTCCACCCCCAGCAGGCTGGCGACGACCGACAGCACCAGCAGCACCGCGATGTTCGTGAGGAGGAATAGGACGATCCGTTTCATGGTCTTGGTGTTCTCCTTGGTCGAGCGGTTAGATCGGGGCCGCCCGGTTTGGTTTCAAGATCGCCCGGGCGCCCTTCTCCGCGATGACATAAGTCGGCGCGTTGGTGTTCCCGGACGTGATTCTAGGGAAAATCGAGGCGTCGATGACGCGCAGCCGCCCGATGCCGTGCACGCGCAACTCGTCGTCGACCACCGCCAGCGGGTCCTTGCCCATCTTGCAGGTGCCCACCGGGTGGAAAATGGTCGTTCCCAGTTCCCCGGCTGCCTTTGCCAGCGACAAATCGTCTTGAATCGAAGAGCCGGGCCTGTATTCCTCCGGCTCGTACTTGGCGAGCGCCTTGGCGGCCATGATGCGGCGCGTGAAGCGCATTCCGTCGACCGCGACCCGTCGATCTTCGGCCGTTTCCAGGTAGTTCAGCTTGATTTCCGGGTAGGCGACCGGGTCGGGCGACTTGATGCGCACCCAGCCGCGCGAGCTCGGCCGCAGGTTGCACACGCTGGGCGTGATGGCCGGGAACGCGTGCAGCGGGTCGCCGAACTTGTCGAGCGACAGCGGCTGCACGTGCCACTCGATGTTCGGCGTGGGCTGGGCGGGGTCGCTCCTCGCGAACGCGCCGGCCTGCGACGGCGGCATCGTCAGCGGGCCGGTGCGGAAGACGAAATACTCCAGCGCCATCGCGGCTTTTCCGAAGAGGCTGTTGGCGATGCCGTTCAGCGTTCTTGCGTTCTTCACCTTGTACTGCATGCGGATCTGCAGGTGGTCGTGGAGGTTTTCTCCTACGCCTTGAAGCGGATGAACGACGGAAATGCCGTGCTGTTTGAGGAGCTCCGCCGGCCCAACCCCGGAAAGCTGGAGGAGCTGCGGGGAGCCGATCGCGCCCGCGGCGAGGAGCGTCTCGCGCTTCGCCTCGGCGAAGAAGCGTTGTTCCCGGTGGATGAACTCGACCCCGGTGGCAACACGTCCGTCAAACCTGAGTTTCAGGACGTGGGCGTGCGTCATGACGGTGAGGTTCGGCCGGTGCATCGCCGGGCGCAGGAACGCGTTGGTCGCGCTCCAGCGCCGGCCGCGCTTCTGGTTCATCTGGAAGTAGGCGCAGCCGAAATTGTCGCCGCCGTTGAACTGCTTCACCGGGGGGATGCCGCATTCGGCCGCGGCCTCGCGCCAGGCGTCGATGATGTCCCAGCGCACGCGCGGGTTCTCCACCCGCACCTCGCCGCCCGCGCCGTAGC
>Ga0247825_10002794_pt1 | contig 11543 bp, 8 predicted proteins | sample 13C_Vanillin_Day_FD_194413 | JGI IMG/M metagenome (GOLD analysis project Ga0247825, IMG submission 194413) | Soil microbial communities from agricultural site in Penn Yan, New York, United States - 13C_Vanillin_Day48 | ecosystem: Environmental > Terrestrial > Soil > Agricultural land | place... | reverse complement strand
GTGCGACGGATCCGATCAGAGTCGAATCTGGTCGAGGCTACACGATTGAGCGCCGCGGCGAGCGACGCCACGTCAGTATCGGGATACAAGATGCCGTTCTCCCCGTCGATGACGGTCTCGATGGCCCCGCCTCGGGCCAACGCCACCACTGGACGTCCGCAGGCCTGCGCCTCGACTGTCACGATACCGAAGTCTTCCTCACCCGGCAACAGCACCGCCTGGGCTTCGCGATATTCCTTCCTGACTTCATCGTTGCTGAGGCGGCCAAGGAACGCCACATGACGTCCGGCGCGCGCCTCGAGGCGTGACCGATCGGGGCCATCGCCGACGATGCGCAGCGTTGCGCCCACCCGTTCGCAGGCGGCAATCGCCAGGTCGATCCGCTTGTAGGGCACCAACGCTGACACAATCAGAAAATGGGAGCCCGGCATGACGTCGGAGGGACAAAAGAAGGTGGTATCGACAGGGGGGTACACGATTGTAGCCTCGCGGCCGTAATATCGGCGTATCCGCCCGGCGACGTGCGCGGAGTTGCCGACGAATCGGTGAACCCGTGCCGCGGTAGCGGCATCCCAGCGCGCCAGGCGGTCCATCACCGGCCTGTAGAGCCACCGGCTCGCGAGGTACCCCTTTCGTTCCGGACCGAAGTATGCGTCGAACTGATCCCAGGCGTATCGCATTGGCGAGTTGCAGTAGCAGAGATGGCGCGCATGTTCAGGAACGAGCACCGCTTTGGCCGCGCAAGTGCTCACGCTGAGGATCAGGTCGTACCGGTCCAGTTTCAGGCGCTCGATCGCGGCAGGGAAGAGCGGCAGGTAGTACCTGTAGTGCGAACGCGCGAAGGGCAGCCGCTGGATGAACGACGTAATGATGCGATGCCGTTCGATGGTGGTCGAGACGGAACCTGGCTTGTGGACGAGCGTAAAGATGTCTGCATCAGGGTGGAGACCGCAGAGCGCTTCGAGCACCCTTTCACCGCCGCGCATGCCTGTCAGCCAGTCGTGAACGAGCGCAACCGCCATCAATGGCCCCTGGCCACTTCCTCGTAGATCTCCCTCGTGCGCGCGACGGAGGCTTCCCAGGAGAACTCCCGGGAGCGGGCGATTCCCTTTGCGCGAAGCTCTTCGCAGAGGCCCGGATCGGTCAGCACGCGTTGGATGCCTTCTCTGATCGAATCGACCTCGTAGGGGTCCACCAGAATGGCCGCCCCGCCGGTAACTTCCGGCAATGACGAGACGTTCGAGGTAACCACGGGCGTACCGCTCGCCATCGCTTCGAGCGGCGGCAGCCCGAATCCTTCGTAGAGTGACGGAAAGACGAAGACCGACGCCAGGCGATAGAGGATCGCGAGCATGTCGTCCGACAGGTACCCAAGGAACCGCACGTGTTTGTGCAGCTTGTGGCTGTGGACCGCGCGGCGCAGGGCAGGGAGCTTCGAAATCTCGTCACCGATGATGAGCAGCGTGACGTCCTCGAACCCGTTCGTGCGCAGGTCCGCGAAGGCCTCGATCAGCCGGACCAGATTCTTGTGAGGCCTGATGTTGCCTGCGTACAGCACGAACCGGCGATCGAGTTGATATCGCTCGCGAACTCGCGCGATCGCTTCCTCCGACGGTGGCACCCGAAAGCGTTCGTCAATAGCGTTGTAGACGACCACGATCTTGTCTGCCGGCACGTTGAAGAAGCGCATGATGTCGCGCTTGGATGCCTCTGAGACCGTCAGGATTCGATTCGACTGACGTGTCGCACTCCACATCGACGCCTTCGCGTACGCGTACGCCATCCGATTTGGCAGGTATTGCGGAAACATGATGTGGATGCAGTCATGAATAGTGACGATCGATCGGCGACGTACCGCCGGTGGCAGGACGTAGTGCGGCGCGTGAAACACGTCCGGCTGCTCGCGGCGCAGCGTCCACGGCACGTGAATCTGCTCGCGAACCGAATAATTGGGCGATGGCTCGAGGACGGTCCTGAAGTTCGAGCCGAGCTGATCCGCGATGCCGAGGTCGGCCTGCTGACAGAGGAGGACGTACTCGTTGTCGCGATCGATCCGCGCGAGGTGACGCAGCAGGTTGCGGATGTAGGTGCCGATGCCGAAGTCGTGGAGCTTTCGTGCATCGATCGCGACTCTCATCTGCCCATGATACAGGCAGCACCTATCGCTCCCAGCCGGGCCACGCCATTCGATACTCTCGGCGCAAGTCCCGCATGACGCCGGGATAGACACCCTGGCGGCGGGCTGCTTCGGCCGCATCTGTAAGCGCGGTTCTGATCGCCGCGGCGGCTGTGCGTAGTTCGCCTAACCAGGCTTCACAGTCGTAGGCAGACGTCGCCGTGATTCGCACGCCGTTGGGTTCGAGCACGGCGAACCACTGCCGGTCACCTGCGCGGTTCGAAGTGATCACGCAGCTCTTCGAGTAACGATCCCAGTAGTTGTCGAGCTGATTGCCGCTCCGCACGACCTGTTCGAGCGTACGTCGATAGGCCTTCTCGCCCCGTTCGCGCATCTCGCTCGTCTCGGACGAGCCGGTCATCATGCGGTTGAGCCCTTGCATGGGGGTCGCGGTGGCGGCTGCTGAGGAGTCCCCTCTGAGCAGTTGGGTCCCATGGTCGATGGCCACCGCGAATGCGAGTCCCTCACCGCCCTGCGTTCCGGCGACACGCATGGAGTTCACACCCACGACGACCCCATCGCGATTGACGAGCGGACCGCCACTATTTCCGGGGTTGATTGCGGCGTCCGTCTGAATGAGACGGACCGTCCCGGTGTCTCGTACTGCGCTCACGATGCCTCGAGTGACGGTGTTCGAGAGGACACCGAGTGCGAAGCCTATGGCGATTACCTCCTGGCCGGCTCGGACCCCCTGCGCCGATCCGAGGCTTAGTGAAGGTTGCTGGGGGTCGCTGTTGTAGACCTGGACCAAAGCGAGATCAGTGCCGGGGGAGAGACGCACGACCCTTCCCTGGTACTGTTTCGATCCGGTCTGGAGCCGCACGGAAGTCTCATCCCCAACGACGTGGGCGTTCGTGAGGACGAAGTCGGTCCGAACGAAGAACCCGGTTCCCCGTCCAGAGCCCGCCTGGATCGACACGACGGATGGAAGCACACGTGCGACGACATCTTCGAGCGCAGTAGAACTCGCCGCCGAAAGCGCGGACGGTTGGCTGGGCCTCAGTTCCGCACTGCGCCGCGCCTCGGGCTGCGGAACGGTGGGGGAGTCTGCGATTTGATTGACTACCTCTTCGGGCTCAACCTGCTCCCAACCACCGGAATCCGCCATCGGGTTCGGCTGGGTACTCGTAGCGGTGACCTTCGAATTGGATTCGCTCGGTTGCATCCACGAGAACGCCAGGCCGGCGATCGCCAGGCCCAGAAGCAGTCCTACTAGAAGGGTTCGCGTTCCGCTCCCGCTGGTCTCCGCCTGAGCTTGAATCCCTCCTTCCCCGGTGGCGCCCCCGTGTTCTTCCTGGCTCGTGACGACGGCCCTCGCGGTGCCGCACCGGCATTCTTCGATACGCAGTGGCACCTGGCGGGCACACGAGGGGCAACGCCAGACGTGGGCGCCGGAAAGGCTCATATGTTCAGGGTCCGGGACCTACCAGGGTATCGGGCAGGAGTCCGCGAAGCTTCAGGTAGAGCCGGAGTGGGAGGACCAGCCCCGGGTGATGCTTGCCATAGAAGGCAATCTGGCTTCTGCGGTACGCCGCGGCGCTCGCCTCCGGGGCTGACGTCCTGGACCGACCTCTGAGGTGCCGGACTTCAATCCCCGCGTCGAAGAGGACTTTGCGCCCCCTTGCTCTGACGGCCGCGCAGAAGTCGACGTCCTCCGTGTACATGAAGAAGCGTTCGTCGAAGAGACCGACGGCTTCCGCGTCGGCGCGCCGTACGAGTAGGCACGCGCCGCTCACCCAGTCGACCTCGCGAGAACGTTGGGTGAGGCGGTTGACATACGCGCTGATCACGCCGATGCCAAGGTCATGACCCTTCACGAGTATCTTCTGGCGGAGTTCCGCGAAGGGCGCGATCATTGGCCCGAACGAGACCTCCACGCGGTTGTCCTCACCGACAAGACGCGGGCCGACGATCGCCGCGTCGTGGCGACCATCGAGACACGCGACGAGCGCATCGACACTCCCAGCCGGAATCACGGTATCTGGGTTCAGGAGGAGGACGAACTCGCCAGACGTCTGCCGGATTCCCAGATTGTTCGCGGCCGCAAACCCGAGGTTTCGTCCGGCCTCGATAACCCGCACACCAGGCCACTCACGTCGGACGAGGTCGCTCGTCCCGTCGCGAGACGCGTTGTCCACGACGATCGTGTCGTATTCGACGACAGGTGGATTGGCCGTCAGCGACGTCAGGCATGCCCCGATGTGCCTGACCGAGTTGTAGGTGACGACGACTATCGTGAGTCGCGGCATGTCGAAGCGTTCAAGAGGATATCGAGCACCTGCGCCGCGCAGGTGCGCCACGAGTACCGGGCGAGCACGGTGCGGCCTGCCATCATGATTCGCGCACGCTCATTCTCGTCGGTAAGGATACGGCCGAGTGCCCTCTCGATCAGGGCCTGGTCCGGGCGGCTCACATAAAGTGCGGCATCCGCGTAGATTTCTCGTGCCACTGGCGTGTCGAGCACGACGATGGGGACGCCTGCGGCGAGCGCCTCGAGCGGCGTGAGGCCGAAGCCTTCGTAGTCGGACAGAAACACGAACGCTCGGGCCGATCGATAGAGCGTGGTCAGTTCCGAGTCGGGTACGAACGAACGCAGGCGAATACGTCCACCCAGTCCCGTACCGGCGACCAGTTCCTCGAAGTCGACACGAGGCGTCGTCCGATTATCACCGACAATCTCGAGTCGGATGTCCCCCCTGCGCTGCGCCACAGCGGCGAAACCTGCGATGAGTTCAGGGATGTGACGACGAGTGAAGAGCGATCCGACGTAGAGAATCGTCGGTTGCGAGGTGTGCCCGGATCCGAGCGTGTCTCCGGCCACCTGGGCGACACCTGGGTACACCACATCGACGGTGGCCGAGTCGACACCGAGCCTGTTGGTGATCTCGCGCTTCGAGAACTCCGAGATCGTGAGGACACGAGCCGCCCGGCGCGCGGACAGACGTGTCAACGTCCGACGCCGCAGACCCTCTCGTGCCGAGAACCATTCCGGATGCGCTGCAAACGACACGTCGTGGATCGCCACCACAATCGGCGTCGGTGACAACAGAGGAGCCGTATAGCCCGGTGCGAACAGGACGTCGGCATCTGCGCGTCGAACCAGTCGGGGGAGCACCGTCTGCTCCCACCAGGTTCCGCGTCCGCCGGCGATAGCCGTGGAGGCACGACCGGCTCGCACCATGGCGGTGTCAACCCGTTCAGGCGCGCATAGGACGAAATCGTGGGCCGCCGCCTCGGGCAGCGTCTCCCAGGCGTCGAGAATTCCCGCAAGGTAGCGGCCCACACCGGTCGGTTGGCCCAACAGTTCCCGTGCGTCGATGGCGACCCTCATCGTCCGCGCCGCGCCACGGCCTCCGAGTACGCCAGTCTGAGCGTCGTGGCGGCCGTCGGCCAGCTGAAGGCACGTGCCCGATCGAGGCCCGCCGCGCCCCAGTGCGTCGCCACGGTATCGTCCGCAATCAGCGACGCCAGCGCTGCCGCCAGTTCGGCTGGTCGCATGGGATCGATGAGGATGCCACCGGTGCCCACGACTTCGGGCAACGCGCCCCTGTTGGACGCAACCACTGGTACTCCTGCAGACATCGCCTCGAGGACTGGCAGCCCGAATCCCTCGTCCAGCGACGGCAAGATCAATGCTCGGGCGCCCGCGTAGAGGTTCTCTCGCTCGGAATCAGGCACGTACCCGAGAACCCGGACGCGGCCAGCCAGCGGCGGTTCGGCGATACGGGTGAGCCACGCGCTCGCTTCACGGTGGGCACGGCCTGCGATGACGAGGGGTGGCAGGTCGCGGTGCGTCGTGAGCAGAATCGAGTACGCATCGAGCAAGGCACCGAGATTCTTCCGGGGCTCCAGCGTACCGACAAACAGCAGGTGACCGCCGCGCGGCAGGTTCGGCCGATGGCCGAGTGCCCGCCAGGTCGGTGCGCCAGGGCGACAGACGTAGATGCGATCCCGTTCGACCCCAAGGCGTCTGTTCACGAGGTCCTTGCCGTGCTCGGTCGACGTGATCACGGCATGAGCCCGCCGGGCGTGGCTGCCGACAAGCACGGGATAGTCGCGGCGAATCTCCGCGGTGGTGCGCTCTGGTTCTGACAGGAAGAAAAGATCGTGGATGGTCAGGACCTGTGCCGCGCGCCGCGTCGGGATCAGCAGCGGATGCGCCGCGTGTACGACGTCGAACTGGCCAGCCAGGGCCTCGACCGGCGGCCATTCCGCTCGATGCCACAAGAGGTTCAACACGCGGACGGGGATCCGACGGTCTACCACGTCGACGCCGAGTTCAGAAGCCAGCGCGCGCGGTGGCCGGTCCTTCCAGGAACTGCTGAAGAGCGTGACTTCACCGGGATGCGCGGACGCATAGGCGCCCATCAACTGGTGCATGTACTCGCCGACGCCGGTGCGTTCCCGCAGGGCAGGCCGGTAGTCGGCCAGAATGCGCATGGACCCGTTATGATAGCGTCTGCGGTTCGACGGCGAACCGCTGACGAAGGGTCCTGGTGGAGGCGGATTGAAAATCGCGGTTGTCGGTACGGGATATGTGGGGTTGGTGGCGGGTGCCTGTCTGGCGGAAAGCGGCAGCGACGTGATCTGCGTTGACCGGGATGAAGCAAAGGTCCGCACGCTTCGCCGTGGCAAGATGCCATTTTACGAACCGGGCCTCGAGGAATTGGTCAAACGTAACCGGCAAGAGCGCCGGCTAACGTTCACCTCGACGCTGCCCAAGGCGGTCCGGGACTCGAGCATCATCTTTATCGCGGTAGGGACTCCGCCTGGCGAAGATGGTTCCGCCGACGTGCAGCAGGTGCTCGGAGTGGCGCGAGACGTAGCCAGAGCGATGAACGGCTACAAGGTCATCGTGGATAAGAGTACCGTGCCAGTTGGCACAAGCGCCCGTGTTCGAGAAGTGATCAGGCGAGAGACCACGCATCCATTCAGCGTGGTGAGCAACCCGGAGTTTCTCAAGCAGGGCGCGGCGGTCGAGGACTTCATGAAGCCGGATCGTGTGGTCATCGGCGTCGAGGATCCACGCGCCGAGGCGCTGATGCGAGAGCTGTACTCACCCTTCACAAGAACTGGTGCGCCGATCATGGTGATGGACTGTGCCAGTGCCGAACTGACGAAGTACGCCGCCAACGCGATGCTCGCGACGCGGATCTCGTTCATGAACGAGATCGCAAACGTCTGTGAGGTCGTTGGCGCAGATGTGGACCACGTGCGGCGGGCGATTGGTTCGGATCGACGCATCGGTCCGTCGTTCCTCTTTCCGGGGATCGGCTATGGCGGGAGCTGCTTTCCCAAAGACGTCCAAGCCCTGATTCATTTCGCCGCCAAGAAGGAATACGAGTTTCAGATACTCCGTGCCGTCGAGGCGGTGAACGCCCATCAGAAGACGCGCCTCGTGAAGAAGATGCGTGCGCATCTCGGTGCACTCAAGGGAAAGGTGGTGGCGGTGTGGGGGCTGGCGTTCAAGCCCAGAACCGACGACATGAGGGAAGCGCCCGCGGTGACGATTATCGAGGCCCTTCTCGCCGCGGGCGCAAAGGTACAGGCCTACGACCCTGAGGCGTCCGGCGTGGCGAAGGGGATCTTCGGGAGTCGCGTGACCTTCGCGGCGGGTAGCTACGACGCGCTGAAGGGAGCCGACTGCTTGGCGATTGTCACGGAGTGGAGCGAGTTTCGCCGGCCGGACTTCGAACGCATGCGGAAAGTCATGCGCGCACCGATTATCTTCGATGGTCGTAACCTGTTCACGCCCGAGCAGATGAGGGAGCACGGGTTCTCGTACTACTCCATTGGCCGCCCCTGATCGCGCCGTGGTGCTGGTGACCGGTGGCGCCGGCTACATCGGCAGCCATAGCGTCAAGGCCTTGCGCCGGGCCGGCTACGACGTCGTTGTCTTTGACAATCTCTCGGCAGGTCATCGGGGCGCGACGCTCGGTGCGCCCCTCGTCCTGGGAGACATCCGGGACGTCGATGCCGTTCGTCGGGCACTGCGCGAAAGCGGTGCCGCAGCCGTCATGCACTTTGCCGCTCGCCTGGTCGTCTCCGAATCCGTGCACGACCCGGCAGGCTACTATCTCAACAACGTGACGGGCACGCTCGCGACGCTGGAGGCCATGGCGGCCGAAGGATGCCGGTGCTTCGTCTTCTCGTCCACGTGCGCGGTATATGGCGAGCCGACAAGTGTTCCCCTGACGGAGTCACACCTCACGGTGCCCGTCAGCCCGTACGGTCAGACAAAACTGGCCGTGGAACAGGCGCTCCCGCATTTCGAACGCGCCTACGGCATCCGGTCGATCCGCCTTCGGTACTTCAATGCGGCCGGCGCGGATCCGGACGGGGACCTCGGCGAGGACCACGATCCGGAGATCCATCTCATCCCCCGTGCCCTGGACGCCGCGCAAGGCGGGTCGCCGTTCGAGCTGTTTGGCGAGGACTATCCCACCCCCGATGGCACGTGCATTCGAGACTACGTTCACGTGACAGATCTCGCGGATGCGCACGTGCGGGCGTTGAGCCGGCTCCTCGAGGGAGGGGCATCCAGTACCTACAACCTTGGAGCGGAGCAACCCTCCTCGGTCCGAGAAGTGCTGGCTGCCGTCGAGCGGGTGACGGGACACCGCGTACCTTTCGTGTCGGCCGCCCGGCGCCCCGGCGATCCCGCGGCCCTGTACGCCTCGTCAGCGCGCATTCGCGCGGAGCTTGGCTGGGTACCGCTGCGCGTGAGCCTCGAAACCATTGTCGCGGACGCCTGGAGATGGCATTCGAACCACCCTCAGGGCTTCCGCATGGTGACACGCTGACCAGGATCCCGACAGCACCCGTGTGAACGTCTTCTTCCGTCTTCTCGAGTACGCGCGCCCCTATCGTGCTCGCTTGCTGGCGGCGCTGGCGGCGATGCTCGTGTACGGGGCGGCGTCGGCCGGCGTGGCGGCGCTCATCCAACCGATCTTCGACGAAGTCCTCCCGAGTCGCGAAAATCTGGTGCCCATCGCGGTCGCTATCCTCGGCGTCTACCTGGCGAAAGGTATCGCGGCCTATCTGTCCGGCTACTTGATGACCGATGTCGGACAGCGTGTCGTACGTGATCTTCGGAACGTGCTCTTTCGACACATTCTCGGCCAATCGGTGGCCTTCTTCTCACAGCAGACAACGGGGCGGCTGATGTCGCGGATCACGAGCGACGTCGGTCAGATACAGCGCGTCGTCTCTGAAACGATCGGCGACCTCACGCGTGAGTCCCTGGCCTTGATCGGCTTCGGGGCGCTTCTCTTCTACTACGATGCGCGTCTCGCGATCCTGTGCCTGACGGGAGCCCCACTCGTCGTCTATCCGTTGGTGCGGCTCGGGCAGCGTGTACGCCGGAGCGCTCGGGGCAGCCAGGAAGCCCTCGAGCAGATGTCCCACGTCAGCGCCGAGGCCATCGCCGGCCATCGCATCGTCAAAGCGTTCGGCGCCGAGGCGCTCGAGACGGGGAAGTTCGAACGGGCGTCCCAACATCTGTACCGGACCAACATGCGGGTGACGGGAGTGCTGTCCGCGCTGCCGCCACTGATGGAGTTCATCGGTGGACTCGCGTTCGTCGCCGCTCTCGTCTACGGGAGTCGGGAAATCGCGAGCGGCCGCCTGTCGGCCGGCGAGTTCACGGCATTCATCGCGGCATTGTTCATGATGTACGCGCCGGCCCGAAAGCTCAGCCGGGTGAACGCCGATTTCCAGCAGGCGATGGCCGCCGGCGAGCGGATTTTTGAACTGTTGGATTCTCACAACGAAGTGGTGGACGCGCCCGGTGCAACGGTGCTGTCCCCGTTCGGCCGGCGCATTGAGTTTCGAGACGTACGGTTCGCCTACGGCGGTGGCGACGGGCGGGTGACGCTGGATGGCGTCAGCTTCAGCGTTCCGGCAGGGCGGATGCTCGCCATCGTTGGACGAAGCGGCGCCGGCAAGACGACCCTCGTCAATCTGATTCCCCGCTTCTACGACGTCGCGAGCGGAGGGATCTGGGTCGACGGGCACGACATCCGTGACGTGACCCTCGCATCGCTTCGATCGCAGATCGGCATCGTGACGCAGGAGACGGTGCTGTTCGACGACACGATCGCCGCGAACATCGCGTATGGACGCCGCGATGCGACCCATGCGCAGATCGAGGCGGCGGCACAGGCGGCGCACGCGCACGAGTTCATCGTTCTCCTGGAACGCGGTTACGACACGATGATCGGTGAGCGGGGCCAGCGGTTGTCTGGCGGGCAGCGACAACGTATCGCGATCGCCAGGGCGATTTTGCGCGATTCCCCCATCCTCATCCTGGACGAGGCGACGTCGTCGCTGGACAGCGAATCCGAGATGCTGGTGCAGGACGCGTTGTTTAATCTCATGAGGAACCGCACGTCGTTCGTGATCGCGCATCGTCTCTCCACCGTTCGACGCGCCGACGCGATTGTGGTCATCGAGCGAGGTCGTGTCGTTGAAATGGGCACGCACGAGGAGTTGCTGGCCGGCGGAGGCACCTATGCCAGACTCTACGAAATGCAGCTGCAAGACGAACCCGCGGATGTCGAAGCAGAGGTCTGACCCCTCATGATCAAGTCAATGACCGGGTTCGCATCGCTCACGCACGAGGATGAGCACGCGACGGTCGATGTCACCATCCGGTCGGTGAACCATCGTTTTCTCGATCTACAGGTTCGGCTGCCGCAATGGCTCGCCGAGCTGGAGGCCCGCGTTCGCGCCGTGCTGCAGAAGGGGATCTCGAGGGGACGCGTGGAGACAGCCGTGTCGGTGCAGCTGCGAAGCGTGGCGGTACCTACGGTTGAGCTCGATCTTGGCTTCATCGGTACGATGGCGGCTGCGTTCGACGAGGCGCGCGCCCGGGGGCTCGTGTCGGGGCCACTCACCCCGGGCGATCTCCTTCGGATTCCCCAAGCGGTCTCGATCCGGGAGCGGGCGGTGGAGAAAGACCCCTCACAAGTGCAGCGGATCGGTGGGAGTGTGGAGTCTTCCATTGAGCTTGCCGTCGCGGAACTCAGTGCGATGAGAGTGCGAGAAGGCCATCACCTGCGTGCCGACCTCGACGCGCGACGCGCAGCGCTGGGCGCGATGATCGAACGGATGGCCGTCCTGGCGGACGCCGGGCGTGGGGATGTGGAGGCGCGCTTGCGAGAGCGTGTGCGTGAGATCGGGTTCGAGCTACCAGTCGACCAGGCCATGATCGCCCAGGAGATCGTTCGCGCGGCGGCCCGGTCGGATATCAGCGAAGAGGTGACGAGGTTCCGCGCACATCTGGCACATTGGGAGGCGCTCTCGGATAGCGATGAGCCCTGCGGACGCAAACTCGATTTTCTCCTCCAGGAAATGAACCGCGAGG
>Ga0247825_10002793_pt1 | contig 11545 bp, 10 predicted proteins | sample 13C_Vanillin_Day_FD_194413 | JGI IMG/M metagenome (GOLD analysis project Ga0247825, IMG submission 194413) | Soil microbial communities from agricultural site in Penn Yan, New York, United States - 13C_Vanillin_Day48 | ecosystem: Environmental > Terrestrial > Soil > Agricultural land | place... | reverse complement strand
CGCTGGGCGTGCGCATGCGCGAGCTGTGGTCGGCGGAGGCACCGACGTTCAAGGGCCGGTTCGTCGCCTTCGAGGGCGCCTACTGCCGGCCGCAGCCCGTCAACAAGGCGGTGCCGATCATCGTCGGCGGCCATTCGGAGGCGGCGGCCCGCCGCGCCGGCCGGCTGGGCGACGGCTTCTTCCCGGCGCGCGGCGCACCGGCCGACCTGATCGCGGTGGCGCGCAACGCGGCGCAAGCTGCGGGGCGCGACCCCGACAAGCTCGAGATCTCGGCGAGTCTGCCCGACGACCTCGCCGAGCTCGAGGCCATGCGCAAGCAGGGCGTCACGCGCGTTCTGGTGCCGGCGATGGGCGGGGCAGGGCTCGATGCCCGCATCCGCGGCCCCGAGGACCTCGCCAGCTGGGCGGCGACCGTGGAGCGCTATCGCGGGCTGTGACGGGGCAAGGCCCCGGCTCGCCGCGCCGAGGCGCGGCGTCCGGGGATGCAAGGGGAGGTGGGGCTGTGCCTCGAGACAGGCCCCGCGCTCCGTCAGGCCCGGAGGAAGGCGAAGCGTTCCGTGATTTGGAGCAGCCGTCGCGACACGGTCGAGGCAATGGAGCGAAAGACAGCCATACCCAGGACTGCATCGCGCTCCAATAGCGTCATCAGCCTGGATTTGTCGATCTTGATGGCCGCGATATCGGTAGCTGCCTTGACGGTTGCAGTGGCGGGAAAGTTTCCGGCAAACGACATTTCTCCGATCAGCTCCCCGGTCTTGATCTCGGCGACGATGAGCTCGGTCTCGGCGAGATGCTTGACCAGATCGGCGACACCGCCCGTGATCATGTAAAGAGCGTCAGGATGGCGCCCTTCCTGCAGCAGGACGCTGCCCTTCTCGATGGCGACGTTCTCCGCAAGGCCGGAGATCTGGTCGAGCTGTGCGGGCGTCAGAAGGGGGAATGCAGCAGCTAGCGGATGGGCGGTCATGCTTGCTCTCCTGCAGCGCCCGTCACCGAGCAATGGCGGGGCCTAGCCCTTGGTCGGGGCCCAGCCGTAGACCTTCTCGAGGGTGCCGCCCATGAGCTTGGCGCGGTCGCTGTCGGAAAGGCGGTCGGTGAGGCGGAAGGCGTCGACGCCCTGCTTGAAGGTGAGCAGCGCCACGGCGCGCGTCCAGTCCGTGCCCCACATGCAGCGGTCGAGGCCGAAGGCGTCGATGATGCGCAGCACCGGGTCCCAGATGTCGGGATAGGGGAACGGCTTGTGCGAGAGCGTGCAGGCGCCGCTGATCTTGATGACGACGTTCTTGTGGGCCGCGAGCTTCAGCACCTTGGGCAGCTCGGCGAAGGGCTCGGGCGGGGCCGGCGGGTCGAACGGCTGCTGCAGGCCGAGGTGGTCCACCACGATCGTGGTGTCGGGGTTGCGCGCCGCCATCCCCAGCGCCTGGTCCAGGCGGCCCCAGGCCAGGATGTTGACCGGCATGGAGTGCTTCGCTGCGGCGGCGAGAACGCGGGTGATGCCGGGATCGGCAGGATCGGGCGACACGCTGTCGTTGAGCATGATGCGCACGGCCACGGTGCCGTCGCGCGCCGCCCAGTCGGCGATGACGTCGGCTACCTTGGGATCGGCCGGATCGACCGGCTTGATGAGGGCGAAGCGGCCGGGATGGGCGGCGCGAACCTCCAGCGCGTAGCTCGCATCGAAGCGATACATGGCGTAGGGCGAGATCAGGATGGCGCCGTCGACGCCGACCTCGTCCATGGCGGCCACCATCTGGTCGCCCGTCGCCTCCTTGGGGCCGTGCAGGACGCCGACCCAGGGGCGGCCCGGATGATTGCGCTCGTAGCAGTGGACTTGCGAGTCGATGATCACGGGGCTCAACCTTTGGATTTGAGGGACTTGTAGAGATCGAGGGCCTCGCGCGGCTGCATCTCTTTGTGCACGACGGCGCAGACGGCAGCGATCATGGCCTTGGGCGCGTCGGACTGGAAGATGTTGCGGCCCATGTCGACGCCGGCGGCACCCTGCTGCACGGCGTTGTAGGCCATGGTCAGCGCGTCGAGCTCGGGCAGCTTCTTGCCGCCCGCCATCACGATCGGCACCGGGCAGGAGGCCGTGACGGTCTCGAAGCCCTCCTCGACGTAGTAGGTCTTGACGTACTGGGCGCCGAGCTCGGCGATGATGCGGCAGGCGAGGCGGAAGTACTGCGCGTCGCGCTTCATGTCCTTGCCGACGGCGGTGATGCCCATGACGGGCACGCCCTGGCGCAGGCCGGCATCCACCAGGCGGGTCATGTTGTGGATCGATTGTGTCTCGAACTCGCTGCCGATGAACACCTGCACGCCGACGCCAGCGGCGTTGAGGCGCACCGCATCCTCCATGTCGAGCGCGATCTGCTCGTTGGAGAGCTCCTTGAGGATGGAGGGGCCGCCGCTCGCGCGCAGCACCATGGGCTTGGTGCAGTCGGCGGGGATCACGGAGCGCAGGATGCCGCGCGTGCAGAACAACGCGTCGCACTGCGGCAGCAGCGGCACGATCGACAGGTCGATGCGTTCGAGCCCCGTCGTGGGGCCCTGGATGTAGCCGTGGTCGACCGCCAGCATGACGGTGCGGCCGGTGGCGGGGTTGAAGGTGCGCGCCAGCCGGTTCTTCATGCCCCAGTCGAGCTGGTGGGCGCCCTTGAGGAAGAAGCCCGGCGCCAGCTGCGGCTTGTCGGCCTGGTATCGCTCGCCTTCCCTGTCGGCTTCGGGCATGGGGCCACCTCTCGATCGCGTCGACTGGGGCCTGACTTAGCGGCAAGCCCAGGGCTTGTCACCTCTCGGGGTCGTGCAGAGGCCAGTGCTCAGGTCCGGCCGCGATCAGGCGGCGGCCTCCAGCACCATGCGTGCCGCCTTCTCGCCGATCATGATGGAGGGCGCGTTGGTGTTGCCCGAGGTCAGCGTCGGCATGATCGAGGCGTCGGCGACACGCAGGCCCGCGATGCCGCGCACGCGCAGGCGGTCGTCGACGACGGCGGCGGCGTCGCTGCCCATGCGGCAGGTCCCGACCGGGTGGTAGGTGGTCTCGGCCGTGCGGGTGACGAAATCGACGAGCTCGTCGTCCGACTTGGCCTTGGGGCCCGGCGCGAACTCCTCGGCGCCGAGCCAGGCGAGCGGCTCCGCCTCCATCATGCGCCGCACGAAGCGCATGGAGGCGATGACGCAGTCCCGGTCGATGCGCTCGGAGAGGAAGTTGAACGTGATGGCGGGCGGTTTCCTCGCGTCGGCGGCAGTGACGTGCACGCTGCCTTTGCTCTCGGGGCGCAGCTGATGGGTGATGACGGTGAGCCCGGTCTCCTTGGCGAGCTTGACGTCGGGCGTCATCAGGAAGGGCTGCACGGTGAACATGGCGTCGGGGCTGTCGAGGCCCTCGCGCGTCCTGAAGAAGCCGCGCAGGGGAGAGGCGGGGTAGCTCAGGAAGCCCTTGCGCTGGGTGATGTAGAGGAGGCCTTGCCACAGGCCGGGGATGCCGCGGGCACGCTCGTTGAAGGTGACGCCGTGGCGGCCGACACGCCATTTCAGGCGCGGCGCCCAGTGGTCGCGCAGGTTCTCGCCGACGCCGGGGAGATCGTGGTTGACCTTGATCCCGAGCTTCTTGAGGCGGGCGGCCTGGCCGATGCCGGAGAGCTCCAGGAGCTGGGGCGAGGCAATGGCACCGGCCGACACGATCACCTCGCGGGCCGCGCGCGCCTCACGCTTCTCGCCGCCGACGGAGTAGCGCACGCCGACGCAGCGGCTCCCTTCCAGGATCAGGCTCTCGGCGGTGGCGTTGGTCTCGATGGTGAGGTTCGTGCGCAGGCGCGCGGGCTCGAGGTAGCAGCGGGCCGTGCTCATGCGCCAGCCGCCGCTGATCGAGCCCTGCGTCATGGCGATGCCTTCCTGGTCGGCGCCGTTGTAGTCGCGGTTGGCCTTCAGGCCGATGCTCTCGGCGGCGGCGAAGAAGCCGTCGTACAGCCGGCTGCGGTCGCCGAAGTCGGTGACCTTGATGGGCCCGTCGCGGCCGCGCAGGTCGCCGTCGCCGGCTTCGTAGCTCTCCATCGACTTGAAGATCGGCAGCACGTCCTGCCAGCTCCAGCCGCGGTTGCCGAGCTGGGCCCAGTGGTCGTAGTCCTGGCGCTGGCCGCGCACCCACACCATGCCGTTGATGGCGCTGGAGCCGCCGAGCATGCGCCCGCGCGGCACGGGAATGGCGCGCCCTCCGGTGTTGGCCTGCGGCTCGGAGGCATAGAGCCAGTTGACGCCGGGGCGGTTGATGAACTTGGCGAAGCTGATGGGCACGCGAGAGAGGGGATGGGTCTCGCCGCCGGCTTCCAGCAGCAGCACCTGGTGGCGCCCGCTCTCGGTGAGGCGGCTCGCCAGCGCGGCGCCCGCCGACCCGGCGCCGATGACGATGAAATCGACCGTGAACGGTTCCATGCGTTTCCTTGTCCCCGGAGTGCTGGTTAGCTGAGGCTTGAACGGGCGCCAACTTAGCCTGGAGGCGGCTCGTTCGGCCACTGCGGCGGTGCGGCCCAGTGGCATGACTCGTATGCCGGCACTGATGGGCGGAGCGGCGCGGGTTTCAACAATGCCCGTAGTCAACGCAGCGCGGCGGCGATGTTGCCGCCGTCTACCGTCGTCACGTCCCCCGTCGTCTTCAGCTGCAATGCCTGGTGCAGGAAGGCCTGGGCGACGTCGTCGGCGGTGACCTCGCGGGCGAGCAGGTTGCCGGACATGTACTCCTTCTCGGAGACGCCGCGGGCCTTGGAGCGTTCGCGCACGAAATTGTCGGTCAGCAGGCCCGAGCGGATGCGGTCGGCGTTGACGGCGTTGGCGCGGATGCCCTCGGCGCCGTAGTCGAGCGCGTACTGGCGCACCAGGAACAGCGTGGCGGCCTTGGGCAGGCCGTAGGGGCCGAAGTTGGGGCCGGGGTTCACGGCCTGCTTCGACACGTTGAACAGCAGGCAGCCGCCGGTGCCCTGCGCCAGCATGATCCTGACGGCCGCCTGGGCCACACGCTGGTGGCCGTAGAAGTTGAGCTCGAAGCTCTTCTTCAGGACGGCCTCGTCGACCTCGCCGATGCGGCCCTGCCAGGCGGCGCCAGCATTGGAGACGACGATGTCGACGCCGCCGAAGGCCTCCGCGATGCGATCGAAAGCGGCGCGCACGGAGGCTGGGTCGGTGACATCGCAGGCGAGGGGGAGCGCCGTGGCGCCGATCTCGGCGGCTTTGGCCTCGGCGGCAGCGAGGTCGACGTCGAGCAGGGCGACCTCGGCGCCGGCGGCCGCGAACGCGCGGGCGGTGGCCGCGCCGATGGCGCCGCCGGCTCCCGTGACGGCCGCAACCTGGCCGGCGAGCGGGGGCTCCTTGGCGCGGCCGAGCTTGGCCTGCTCCGGCGGCCAGTACTCGCACTCGAACATGTCGAGCTCGCCGATCGATTGGAATTTGCCCGTCGCCTCGGCGTCGGTGATGACGCTTACGGCCGCCTCGGCGATGTCGGCGGCGATGATGGCGTCCTTCTTGCTGCGGCCGAGGCCGAACAGGCCGAGGCCCGGCACCAGGATCACGCGCGGCAGAGGATCGAGCATGATGCGCGGCTCGCCGAGGCGCTTGGCGTTGCGCTCGAAGTAGCTGCGGTAGGCGGCAATGAAGTCGGCGACGTCCGATCGCGCGGCGCCTTTGAAGGCGTCGAGCTTGCCGGCTTCGGGCGCGGGCACGATCAGCGGCCACGGCTTGACGCGCAGCACGTGGTCGGGCGTCACCACGCCGGCGCGGGCGTAGCGGGCGGCCTCCCGGCCGTTGACGAAGGCAAGCACGGCATCGCCGCCGCGAAACTCCATCACGAGCCGGCGCCAGGCGCCCTCGATGCGCTCATCCTTCAGGCTTGCTGCACCACGCAGGATCGGTGCCACCTCCGACACGCTGGCCATCGTCTTGGGGAGCGCCGCGGCCTTGAACGCCTTGGGCTTGCCGCGGCGCAGGCGGGCCTCTGCCAGGCTCACCATCTCGATCATGCGCTCGTAGGCCTCGCGCGCGCTCGCCCCGAACGTGAAGATGCCGTGCTTGTCGAGGATCAGGCCCTCGACCCTCGGGTCGGCATCGAAGGTGGCGGCGGCGGCCTTGGCGAGGCCGAAACCTGGCCGGCGATAGGGCACGAGCCCGAGGCGGCCCTCGTAGACCTCACCCACGAGTTCGGCGCCGCCTTCCCGGTCGATCAGCGCGAGCACGGCGTTGGCGTGGGTGTGATCGATGTAGGTGTGCGGCATGAAGGCGTGCAGCAGGAACTCGACGGAGGGGTCCGGCGCCAGCGGCTCGATGAGCCAGGCGCGCTGGGCGCGGGCCATGTCGGCGTCGCTCAGGTTGTCGAGCGCGCGCAGCTTGCGCAGCGGCGCGAGGTCGACGGCCGCGAAGCCGCTCGGATCGATCTCGGCCATGTCGCGGCCCGAGGCCTTGACGCACAGCACCTCGCGCATCTCGCCGGCGAGGTCCGTCATCCGCGTCTTGAGCGAGGTATTGCCGCCGCCGTGCAGCACCAGCGCCGGGTCGCGGCCGAGCAGCCGGGTCGTGTAGGTGCGTAGGGCGACGTCCTGCGCCACGCCGGCCCTGGCCCAGGTCTCCACCGCCTTGCGGGCATCGGCATCCTTCCAGCGGCTCTGCATCGGGCTCCTCTTGAGTGTCTTCGCCCGGGCGGGCTCCCGGGTCCGACACCATATCGCAACGCTCCTTTGGAGTGATGGTGTCCCACCCGGAGGGCCAGACACCCCCATTCACCACGTTGCGACTTATCCCCGGCCGCAAAAGTCGGGTCATACTGCGCTCACCCCGGCTCAACGAGGGGCGCCATCGCGAGGCGTCTCGACGGCGCGAGGCGGGGACCGCAACGAGGGCCGGCCGCAGCCGGACCCAGTGTATCCGAGGCCGGTTGGGTCACTCGCCGGAGCCGTTCGCTGGAGCCTCGAGGCGGTGCAGGGCGCAGGTGTCAGACTGCCCCCGGACTACCCGAGCCAGGCATCAGCGCCCTGCTCCCTCTCTCTCCAAACCCTCGAGGCTGAGGCCTGCGAGGCGATTTGTGCTGGCGTGGCGGGCGTCAGCGGCCCCACAGGCGTTTGGAGGCGAGGTCGGCGCCTTGGCGCAGGGAGGCGAGCTTCTTCCAAACGATGCTGGCGGCGACCCACTCGCGGCCCGAGAAGGTGCCGAAGCCGCAGTCGGTGGAGGCGATCACGCGCTCGCGGTCTCCCACCACGGACACGGCCTCCTCGATGCGGCGCGCCACGACCTCGGGGTGCTCCACGAAGTTGGTGGTGGTGTCGATGACGCCGGGGATCAGCAGCCAGTCCTTGGGCAGCGGGTGGGCGCGCACGGCCTGGTACTCGTGCTGGTGGCGCGGGTTGGCGAACTCGATGGTGAGGGCTGCGGCATGCGCCTGGTAGAGGATCGGCAGGATGGGGGCGAGGGCGATGTCGTGGACGTGCGGGCCCTCCCAGTTGCCCCAGCAGCAGTGCAGCCGCACGCGGTCCCTCGGGATGCCCTCGAGCGCGGTGTTGATGGCCGCCACGTGCAGCTCGCACACCCTTAGGAACTCGGCCTCGCTCAGGTCCTGGAACGTCATGGTGCGCTCCATGGCGAGGTCGGGCGCGTCGATCTGCAGCACGAGGCCGGCGGCGTGGATGGCGCGGTACTCGGGGCGCAGCTCGCGCGCGAGCGCCATCAGGTAGTCCTCGTGGCTCTTGTAGTAGGCGTTCATCATGGTGGTGGCGACGATGCCGGGCGAGGGCGCGGTGAGGAAGGTCTCGGCAAACGGCTTGCCGGCGGCGGCCATGCCGCGCTGGAAGCGGGCGATCTCGTCCTCGAGGTCCTTGGTGTCGCGGTAGTGCACCTCGGCAACGGCCTGCGGAGCGTTGGAGATCTTGGCGCGGCGGGGGAAGCGGCGCGCGAACATCTCGAGCAGCTCCGGCACCTCCTGGAAGTCCTTGCCGATCTTGCGCCTGGATTCGCCGCCGAAGCCCGACATGCGCTCGGGGATGTAGGTCTGGAAGCCGACGCGCTGCTGCTCGCCGTCGTTGCCGATGTCGATGCCGGCCTGCACCTGCGCGGCGACCGTGTCGCGCACGGCGCGGTCCATCTCGGCGGCGAGGATCGCAGGGTCGATCGCCTTGCCGGCCTCGCGACCGATGAGCAAGTCGGTCAGCGTGTCGTTGCGCGGCAGGCTGCCGACGTGGGTGGTCAGGATGCGATCGCGGCTGGTGAGCATGGGCGTTTCCCTGGAGCGTGGTTGTCGGCGGCGCCGTTTGTGCCTCTCACTGGCGGCAGTCTCGCCACTATAGCCTCGGCGCGACAGATGCCACCCTTGCGCCCGACAAAATTTCGCGCTCAACTTTGCGCGGGGCCAAAACAAGACGCGCGGGGGAAACAGTCGCAGGGAGCACCGAATGCAATACGTTTGCGACGCCCAGTCCAAGACCTGGTTCCGGATCGAGACGGAGGGGGAAGCCACGCTCGAGGCGCGGGCCATGGATCATGCAGTCGACAAGTACTTCCGGCAGGCCTCCGAGCACGCGGCCGAGACCTATGTGCCGCCGAAATCGCAGCGCTACATCGAGCAGAACATCGGCCTCAAGGCGCACATCCAGCGCGTGATGCCCATGTTCCTGACGCTGCGCGACGGCGAGGGGACGGCGCTGGTGACGGCCATGCTGCCGCCTGCCGGCCAGGACGAGCGGGCCTTCAAGCCGATCATCGTCGGCCCCGCCAACAGCGACCCCTACCCCGAGCATGGACCCGCCATCCGCAAGCTCGGCGAGCATTTCGGGTTTACGCTCGACCCGGGGCGCTGCTACCCCTATCGGCGCAAATAGCGCGGGCATGGACGCAGGGACGATCGCGGGTCCGACATGAGCATCGACTTCCTGATCACGTCGCTGATCGTGGTCGCCTCGCCCGGCATCGGCGTGCTGTTCACGCTGGCCGCGGGCCTCTCGCGCGGCTGGCGGGCAAGCCTGGTGGCGGCGTTCGGCTGCACGCTCGGCATCGTCCCGCACATGGCGGCCGCCGTGATGGGGCTCGCCGCGTTGCTGCATACGAGCGCGCTGGCGTTCCAGGTGCTGAAATACCTGGGGGTCGCCTATCTGCTCTACATGGCCTGGGCCACGCTCAAGGAGCATGGCGCCCTGCGGGTCGAGCAGGAGGTCAGCGCGCGCTCGGCGAGGCGGGTGATCGTCTCGGCCGTGCTGGTCAACATCCTCAACCCGAAGCTGTCGATCTTCTTCCTGGCGTTCCTGCCGCAGTTCGTGAGCGCGGAGGAGGCAAATCCGCTGGCGCGCATGCTGGAGCTGAGCGGCGTGTTCATGGCCCTGACGTTCGTGGTGTTCGCAGGCTACGGGATGTTCGCCGCCTCGATCCGCAACCACGTGATCTCGCGGCCGCAGGTGCTGACCTGGATGCGGCGCACATTTGCCGGGGCGTTCGCCGCGCTCGGCGCCAAGCTCGCGGTCGCGGATCGGTAGGCGCGCATTGCCGGACGTCGCTATGCCCTGCGGTCGGCAACGCCGAGCTCGCGCCAAATCCATTGGAAATCGTAGCTGGCGATGGGGTCGGCGCCGCCGCCGGTTTTCGCGGCGTGGTTCTCCATGTATTTTAGCCAGTCGACGACCTTGGCCCGACCCGGCGCAGAGCGAACCGCCTCGCGGGGAGAGACGTTGCCGAGCGTGGGTATCGGTTGGTCGAGAGTGGCGCGATAGTGCCTGTCCAGATGCTCGTGTATGACGGCTTTCGCGATCTTCGGCGGCACTTGCGGGCTCGCTTCCGTGTCACCGACCCCGGCTCTCTTGTCCGCGAGCATTTCCTCGACGGTCCTCTCTTCCCGCGCCGGCTTGCAGACCAGCTCGCGCAACGCATCCCCGATCATCGCCTCGCCCAGGTCGGCTCTTTCGCGTGAATTTGTCGAGAGCACGACGGTGGATTCCTCGATCTCGATGTTGCCGAGCACTGTTTCGCCAGAGTCCCGGAACGACACGAGAGTGGTGGCCGCGCCATTTTCCGCGGGGCGCGCTCGAGAGGACGGCGCGCAAGGAGCGCCCAGCCAGTTGAAGAAGCTATCGCTCTCCCCTTGAAGGCCCTGTACCGCGGAGAGCGCTGCCCGGCAGCCGGCAGCGGTGACTCCCGCCTGCATCGCGAAGGAGCTCGTGCACATCACGATCGGATGGCCATCGCTGTTCTGGAACGTGGGCATGCGAGGATGAAGGGCACGGTCGAGCGCATCGGCGAGCCACACGGTGGTGAAGGCCGGTGCTGCATGCGCAAGGATTTCCGCCGCATCCGCTACGCTCTCTCCCTCGGCCAGCTCGCCCAGGACTTCGATGAGCTGCTCGGATGTCTCACGATCGAAGAGCAGGATGCCGCCGGCCATGCGCCATTCCGACCCCAGTCGCAGGAGGCGTGCGGCGAAACGGTCCCACGCCTTCAGGGTCTTGGTGCCGCTTACCTCCAATACCCGAACGGGCTCTCCACCACGGATCAGGTCGCGAGCAAGGAACGACTTGCCCGGCACCACGTCGCTGACCTCGTAGAGGCTCATAACCGCGCCGCGCAGCGCATGCATGTAGCGCTTCGTCCCGCCGCTTTCCGCATAGCCGCGCCGCTCGAGGTAGGCGTCGACAACGTTGCCATCTTCTTCGTAGTCGACGGTCACCAGATCTTCCAGCACGCAGCCGCGCAACGTGCTGCTCAGGACGTGGCCCAGGATGTCGTCGAGATCCTCGACCTCGACGTCGAATGCGTCGCAGGCCTGTCCGACGTGATCCAGGAATCGTTCGGCAAACGCCCCCTCCCACTCCGTGCGCCCGATGAACCTGATGAGACCCGAGAGGGTGTGTGCTTTGGCCACATGCGCCTCCACAATTGCGAACGCCGATTCGCAGCGCCAAGGTTAACGCGGCTTGCGCATCCACAGAACGCGCCTTGTCCGCCGGCTGTTGACAAAATCCCAGGTACTCGCCAGCCAGTCCGCGTCAGCGCGAGAGGGCGGCGAGGTTGAGGGTCTCGGAGGGGCCGAGCCACAGCACGTGCTTGGTGTGGTCCTCGAGCGCGTCGCCGGTCTCGGCGTGGGCGAATACGGTCAGCCCATTGCGGTTGAGGACCAGCCAGGGGATGACGGCGGCGAGCTTGTCGGGTCCGAATGCGAGCTGGCAGCTGCCGCGGGGGTGGGGGCCGACGGGCTTGTCGTGCATGCGCCCGACGGCGACGCCGAGCGTCCGGCCCGCCGCCTCGCACAACGCCTGCGCCCGCTCACGGTCGGCGGCGTCGAAGTAGACGTGGGCATGGTAGCCCTCGATCGCACCCATCGCGGCACTCCGGTCGAGACTTGCTCCTTCCAGCAGCGATACTGCGATTGGCCGTCCGGGGCAATCGCGCAGGGGCCTCGGCTGCTCGCACGCAGGGTGGATCGGCGCGAGTCGGGTCGGCCGGCTGCGGAGAACAACCAATTGCCGAGGTTCGGGCGAGTTCGGACTTGCCAACACGATGTATGCAGAGCTACAGATAACGGCGTATATAG
>Ga0247825_10002792_pt1 | contig 11547 bp, 12 predicted proteins | sample 13C_Vanillin_Day_FD_194413 | JGI IMG/M metagenome (GOLD analysis project Ga0247825, IMG submission 194413) | Soil microbial communities from agricultural site in Penn Yan, New York, United States - 13C_Vanillin_Day48 | ecosystem: Environmental > Terrestrial > Soil > Agricultural land | place... | reverse complement strand
GTCGAGCCACTCGCGGCGCCGCTCGCCGCGAGTGGCTCGACCACACGTGGCGTGCATTGTGGGATGCCCCGCCTGCGTCGGGGAACCAACTCGCCTGGGCACGTGCGGTGGCGGCCGCCGCCGAGGTGGACGACAGTCGCGCGGAGGACATCCGGTCGCTGCTCGACACCGACGGGCAGGCACCGACCGGGTTGTCGCTCGACCCGGACCTGCGGTGGGCGCTGAGGGGCGCGCTCGCCGCCACTGGGCACGCCGGCGACGCGGACCTCGACGGTGAACTGCGCCGCGACGACACCGGTTCCGGCCGCACCGCGTACCTGCGGGCGACGTTCTCGCGACCGGACCCGGACGTGAAGGCGAAGGCCTGGGACGCGATCTTCCACGACCACACACTGTCCAACGACCACCTCGGCGCGATCATCGCCGGATTCCGCGCAGGCGCCCGGCAGGACCTCGTCGCGGGATACGCCGCCGACTACTTCGCCGCGATCCGCTCGGTGTGGGAGACGCGCAGCATCGAGATCGCCCGGCGGATCGTGGTCGGGCTGTTCCCGTCCAAGACGAACCTCGACGCGGCGGACGAATGGCTCGCGAGCAACACCGATGCGCCCGCCGCGCTACGCCGGCTGGTGCTCGAGCAGCGGGATCACCTCGCACGGGACCTGCGGGCGCAGGCCTTCAACAGCTCGGAGGTCACCGGCTGACCGGCCCGGCCCCGATCGCGGCGCGGGCGGTCCAGCGTTCCAGGGTGCGGCGCCACAGTCCCGACGCGCTGTCGCCGGCCCACGCGACGTACCCGTCGGGACGGACGAGCAGTGCGGGCCCGGCATCGGTCCGGGTCACCGCGTGAATGCCGCCGGGAACGGGCGCCCCCGGCTCGGTGACCAGGACGAACCCGCCCGAGCGCAGCACCTCGTAGAGTCGGCCGGCGTCGGTGGGCAGGTCTTCGGCGCGCCGGCCCACCAGGGCGCTCTCGCCGGCGTCGTGGCCGTAGCCGATACCGATGCCCGAGAACATCCGCGCCACCGCGTCGCCGATCGGCGGGAATCCGAGTAGCGCTGCCACCGCACCGTTCCGGAGCTTCCGCAGAATCCACGGCCGCACGGTCATCATGCGCATCGTGGCTCCGCTCGACCGCAGCACCATCCGCCCCACCGGGTGCCGTTCGGAGTGGTAGGTGTCGAGCACCGCGTCGTCGGCGCCGCCGAGGACGGCCGCGAGTTTCCAGCCGAGATTCATCGCGTCCTGGATGCCGGTGTTCATCCCCTGGCCGCCCGCCGGTGAATGCACGTGGGCGGCATCGCCTGCGAGGAACACCCGGCCCGTCCGGTACTGCGGGACCTGCCGTTCGTCGCTGTGGAATCGCGACTGCCACCGCACGTCGCCGAGTCCGTAGTCCGTGCCCATCGCGAGTCGGATGGTGCTGCGCAGTTCCTCCCGGTCCACGGGGGCGCTGTCGTCCACCTGGTGTTCGCGGTTCCAGGCGATCACGCGAAACAGGTTGTCGCCGTATGGCGCGATGAAGGCGAATCCGTCGCGGACGGCGTTGACGGTCACGAGGTTGTCCGGCGGGTTCTCGAGTTCGACGTCGGCGAGCATGATCGACCGCAGCACGGCCTTGCCCGGGAACGGCTGCCCGATCAACGTCCGCACCACGCTGTGCGCGCCGTCCGCACCGACCGCATACGCCGCGTGGAACGTGCCGGCGCGTCCCGAACCGTCGTGGCCGTGAACGCGGACGCCGTCCCCGTCCTGCTCCACCCCGGTGACGGTGAAACCTCGGACGAAGTCGGCGCCGCGCTCCCGGGCGTGCGCCCCGAGGAGGGCGTCGACGTTCTGCTGCGGGGTGACGAGGACGTACGGGAAGCGGGACCGCAGGCGCCCGAGGTTCAGCGCTGCGCCGCGCCACAGTTTCAGGCCCGGTGAGGCGGCGCCGGTGGCCACGAGACGGTCGGCGAGTCCGCGGGCGTCGAGCAGTTCGAGAGTGCGGGCGTGGACGCCGAATGCGCGGCTGAGGGTCGACGGCGCGGCGCGCTTGTCGAGCACCGTCACGGATCGGCCCGCCGTCGCCAACTCGGCCGCGAGCATGCATCCGGTGGGTCCCGCGCCGATCACCACCACGTCGATGTGCTTCATGACGTTGCCTCCGATCGAAAGATTCCCAGCAAGTCAACAACTGTTGACTTTCACGGTAGACGCATCCCGGCGACAGGTCAACAGTTGTTGACTACACTTCGGGAATGCCTGAACGCCGCGCCCGCTCCGCCGTCGCCACCCGCGCCGCGATCCTCGACGCGGCCCGTGCCCGGTTCGGCACGAACGGCTACGAACGCACGACGATGCGCGCCGTCGCGTCGGACGTCGGCGTCGACCCCGCACTCGTGGTCCGGTACTTCACCAACAAGGAATCGCTGTTCGCCGAGGCCGCCGAATTCGAACTGCACCTCCCCGACCTCCGCGACGTTCCGGTGCGGGAACTCGCGACCGTGCTGATGCCGCGCTTCTTCGCGGTGTGGGAGAACGACGGCGCGTTCCTCCCCCTGCTCCGCGCGGCGGCCAGCAGCCCGCGGGCCGCCGAGGCGATGTTGCAGGTCTTCGCCCGCCAGGTGGCGCCCGCGCTCGCAGCGGTCGCGGCCGATCACGCCGACGAGCGCGCGGCCCTCGTCGGGTCGCAGGTCCTCGGACTCGCCTTCTCCCGCTACGTACTCCGGGTGCCGCCCCTCGCGGATATGACGCACGAACAGCTGATGCGGTGGGTCGGGCCCGTGCTCGAGTACTACCTCACCACGGAACCGCAGTAGCCGCCCTACCGGTGATGTCTGCCGCCGTTCAGCATCCAGCGGGCGTCGATTTCACTCGTGCTGCGGCGGTGCCGCCGGATGGTGAACGACGTGATCGGCAACCGCTCGACGACGCTCGCGTCGGCCCGCGGATCACCCGCAATCCCCTGTTCGAGAACCGAATACGCGGTGTGGTTGACCGAATGGACGGCCAGCCGGAGGGCGTCGAGCGCCGTCGGCCTCGGCCCGAACGCGGCGAGCGTGTGACCGCCGTCCACCGCGGTCTCCACCACTGCGTAGAAATGCCAGTCTGCGCCCGAATCGCCAGTCATGTTGCGCCTCGCTCGATGTGCTTCTGTGAGCTGTGCCATGACCGTATCGCGAGGGTACGACACGTTTTCCGGCGGCGCGCCGGTCAGGCCACGGACCGGCGGCCGATCCCGAAAAGCTTCTGCGGGGCGTCGATTCCCTCGAGCCGGTGACTGCCCGCCGGTTCACCCCAGAACTCGTCGCTGTCCAGTTCGTCGTAGAACTCCCCCGTCACGACCACCTCCTGGGACGGCGCGACCGTGACGACGCGACCGGCCATGGCGACCGGCCTGCCGAACCAGTCGCCGGCGCTCGGTACCGCCGTGCCCCAGGCGATCCCGGCCCGCAACTGCGGAAGCCCCTCGGCGCGCGCGGCTTGCACGAGGTCGAGCGCGACATGCGCCAGCGCGTTGGGATCGGGCGAGACCATCATGACGGCGTCCCCGATCGTCTTCACCAGACGCACCGGCGGCGACACCAGATCCGTGGCCACCAGGTCGAGGCGCTCGGCCACCCGGCCCAGATCGGCGGGCTCCGCCTGCTCCCCGAGCAGCGTGAATCCGACGAGGTCCGCGAAACAGACCCCGACCTCCTGCGCTCCCCGCACCTGGAGGTTCGCGTCGCCCGCGATTCCCACCGCGTCGGACCGGAGTTGATGGCGCAGAGCGGTGGCGATGAGATGAGCCAGGATCTGCGCCTCGAAATCCACGATGCGACGCATCTCCACCGCGTACCGCAGGGCCACCTCAGGATGCTCGCGCGTCGCCTCGAGCCGCTCCTGCAGGAGCGAGTCCGCGGCGCCGGCGACCGTCCAGAGGTTGCGGCCGAGCACCCGGGCGGCCGCGAAGATGGCGCTCTCGTCGAGACCCAGATCCCGGTACTGCTCGAGTCCGCGCGCGAGGTCGAGGTCGCCGTCGTCGTAGAACGTGCCGTCCGCCGACGCACCCCGCCCGATGGCGCGGAACCACCGGCGGGCGTCGTCGACGGTGACGCCCACCTTCCGGGCGATGTCGTCGATGCTGTACCGGCCTTTCGGCGACAGCGCGTGCTCGAGCAGCACGTGTGCGAGGCGATCGCCCCGCGCGGCGCCGCGGAGATCGTCGACCGACGCCCCGTCCTCGATGAGGGTGTTCAGCACCCCCATGCGCGCGGACCGGTCCGGCCCGCTGAGCCCGTCGAGGAGGCCGGCGCGCTCGAACTCGTGGAGCAGCGACGGCGGCGGACCGGGGCGTCGCAGCGGGCGGGTCGGTGGGGACACCAGACGTCCCGTCCGGGGCGTGATCCGTCGGGGCTGTCGCGGAGTGCGCACGTCCCCATCGTCCCAGGAACGACGTCGCCCTTCGCCGTAATCCTCCGAACTCCCTGTCCCCGCGACCGGGACCGAACTATATTCGGTGTGTGCCGATTCAAAGTCTGTTACTGGACGTGGCGGAGGGCCATTTCGCCCGCCGCGGCGTCCTCGGCACCCGGCTGGCCGACATCCGGCAGGAGGCCGGGGTCAGCGTGGGAGCCGTCTACCACCACTTTCCGAACAAGGAAGAGCTGTACCTGCAGGTCTGGTTGCGCGCACTCGCCGACTACCAGGGCGGATTCCGGGCCGCACTCGCGGAATGCGCCGATGCCCGGTCCGGGGTGGAAGGTGCCGTCGTCCGCCACCTGCACTGGGTGTCCGGCAACCCACAGCGGGCCACCATCCTCGCCGCGCCGCGCCCGCCGGGCGTCGACGAGCGGGCCGACACCACCAATGCCGCGTTCTTCCGCGACGTCACCCACTGGTGGCGGGTCCACGAACACTACGGAACGGTCCGCCGATTCGACTTCGACGTGCTCTACGCGTTGTGGCTCGGCCCGGCGCAGGAGTACTCGCGCCAATGGCTCGCGGGCGCCATGACCACCGACCCCACCACGGTCGCGCCCGAACTGGCGCGCGCCGCGTGGGATTCGTTACGAAACCAGGAGTAAAGGGATGACAGTCGACGTCGCGCTCACCGCCGACACCGCGCAGGCCGTGCTGGAGGCCCAGCCGTTCAGCGTGCTCGTCGGCGCACGGATGACGCAGTTCGGCGAGGGCGGCACCACCCTCGAGATCCCGGTCCGGGACGAACTGCGGCAACAGAACGGCTTCGTGCACGGCGGTGTCCTGTCGTACGCCGCCGACAACGCCCTCACGTTCGCCGCGGGCACGGTCCTCGGCGCGAACATCATGACCGCGGGCTTCACGATCACCTACCTCCGGCCCGCGCAGGGCGTACTGCTGCGAGCGGACGCCCGGGCCGACGCGTCCACTCGCCGCCAGGCGCTGTGCCGGTGCGACATCTACGCGGTGCAGGAGGACGGTTCGGAGGTACTGTGCGCCGCCGCCCAGGGCACGGCGACAGTCAAGCAGCCGCGATAGTCGCGGCACACGGGATGGAACGATGAGACCATGGCTGATTCCGTCGATCGCGCATCCGTGGACAGGGCGCGTGAACGTATCACCGGCCTGATCCGCCGGACCCCTACGTTCCGCACCACCGTGCCCACCGTCCACGGCGCCGTGCCGGTGATCTTCAAACTCGAATTCCTGCAGTACGGCGGCTCGTTCAAGGTGCGGGGCAGTCTCAACGCGCTGCTGCACGCCGAGGAGGACGGACGCCTCGACGACGCAGGCGTCGTCATCGCGTCGGGCGGGAACGCCGCCATCGGAGCGGCGTGGGCGTCGCGGCTCCGGGGTGTGAAGTGCACCGTGGTCGTCCCCGTCACGGCACCCGACGTCAAGATCGACAAGCTGATCGCGCTCGGCGCGGACGTGCGCAAGGTCGGCGACCGGTACGCCGAGGCGGCCGAGTACGCGACGGAACTCGCGGCGTCGTCGAGCGCCCTCGCCCTGCACGCCTACGATCTCCCCGACATCGTCGCCGGGGCGGGCACCATCGCGCTCGAGATCCAGGACGACGTCGCCGAGCCGCTGTCCTACGTGATCGCCGTCGGCGGCGGCGGACTGCTGTCCGGCGTCATCGCCGGCAGCGGCGAGGACGACAGCATCTTCGGTGTGGAGCCGAGCGGAGCGGCGACGCTGCACTCCGCGGTCGCCGCCCGGCAACCCGCGGACATCGACATCGACAGCATCGCCGGCGATTCCCTCGGCGCCACCCGGATCGGCTCCATCGCCTGGGAGACGGTCCGCTCGCGGCCCGTCTCCAGCCTGATCGTCGACGACGACGCCCTGATCGACGCGCGAACGCTGCTGTGGGAGGAGTTCCGGATCGTCGTCGAACACGGCACCGCAGCGGCGCTCGCCGCGATCGTCACCGGACAGCTCCGCCCCACCGGCGACAAGCCGCTCTGCGTGGTGCTGTGCGGCGCCAACACGTCGCTGACCAGTTACTGATCCGGCCGCCCGTCAGCTGCGCGGTTTCAGGCGGCTGTTCGGCAGTTCGGGAGCGGGCAGCGGATCGCCGTCGTAGCCCTCGACCGTGCCGAACCGGGGGTCGGCGGGCGCCGCGCCCCGGAGTTCGGACTGCCATTCGCGGCGGTAGCCGACGATGTCCTCGTGGCTGCGGCCGAGGAAGTTCCACCACATGATCACCTGCTCGCCGAGCGGCTCGCCGCCGAGCACCAGCAGCCGCGCCCGGGTACCGCCCGTGTTGCGCAGCGCCACCAGCGACTCGCCGGGCGGCTGATAGCCGAGTTCCGCCCAGCGCAGCGTGGTCCCGCGCAGCTGCACCTCACCCTCGTCCACGAGCACCCCCACCTCGAAGCCGCGCTCGATGTCGAGGGTGATGTCGGCACCCGGCTCCAGCAGGATTTCCGCACCGACCAGCGGCGTGAACGTGCGCACCGGCGACGTGGCGCCCACCGTGCTTCCGAGGAACACTCGCACCGTTGCCCCGCCCCGGACGACCGGATCGGGCGCGTACGTCTCGAATGCCGGCTCCGCGTCCTGCGCCGACGCCGGCAACGCCACCCACAGTTGCGCGCCGTGCAGGATCCGCGTCTGCGGTGTCGAGACCTCGGAGTGCGCGATCCCCCGCCCCGCGGTCATCAGGTTGACCTCACCGGGACGCACCATCGCGTGCGAGCCGATGCTGTCGCGGTGTTCGATCTCGCCGGTGAACAGCCAGCTCACCGTCTGCAGTCCCGTGTGCGGGTGCGGTGGCACGTTCATCCCGCCCGTCTTCGCGACGTCGTCCGGACCGTAGTGGTCGGCGAAGCACCAGGCTCCGATCAGCGAACGGTCGCGCTGCGGGAGGGTGCGCCGGACCGGCATCGCGCGGGGGCCGCCGAGCGGGACCTCGCGCGCGCCGAGCACCTGGATGCCGCCGCCGTCGGGGTGCGATTCGCACCGCTCTTCCACCGTGTTCGTCTCCAGATTGCTCACTGCTCCATCGTGCCTTTCGTCAGTCCTGTGCGCCGCGCAGTTTCACGCAGAGTTCGGTGAGCGTGTCGAGTTCGTCTTCGGACAGTGCCGGGCCGACGTGCCGCCGGATGCTCGCCGCGTGCCTGCGTCCGACGGACTTCTGCACCCGCACACCCTCCTCGGTCAGTGCGACGACGGTCCCGCGGCGGTCGCCGGGATCGCCCTCCCGGGTGACGTACCCGGAGCCGGCCAGCCGCTCGACGAGCCTGCTCAGCGACGGCTGGCTGAGCAGGATCTCCCGATTGAGGTCGTGCAGGCGCAGCCTGCGCCCGGGTGCCCGGCCGAGTGTGAACAGCACGTCGTACTCGCGCATGCTCAGCTCGTCCCACACGTCGTCGGCTGCGAGGTTCCGCATCACCGCGACCTGCGCGCGGAACAGCGCCTCCCACGCCTCGGCCGCCCGTTCGGTCCTACTGGCGGGCGGCATCGACCGGCTCGCGATCGGACTTCATCGACGCGTGCGTCGGCGGGTTGTCCGGCACCCCGGCAGGCCTGCGGGCGTCGAACTCCTTGCGCAGCACGGGCACGACCTCGCCGCCGAGCAGGTCCAGCTGCTCGAGCACCGTCTTCAGGGGAAGTCCCGCGTGATCGACGAGGAACAACTGCCGCTGGTAGTCGCCGAAGAAGTCGGCGAACGTCAGGGTCTTCTCGATCACCTGCTCCGGGGTGCCGACGGTCAACGGGGTCTGGTCGGTGAAGTCCTCGAGGCTCGGCCCGTGGCCGTAGACCGGGGCGTTGTCGAAGTAGGGCCGGAACTCGTCGACGGCGTCCTGGGCGTTGCGGCGCATGAACACCTGCCCGCCCAGGCCGACGATCGCCTGGTCCGCGCGGCCGTGGCCGTAGTGCTCGTACCGCTCGCGATAGAGGTTGATCAGGGCGATGTAGTGCTCCTTGGGCCAGAAGATGTTGTTGGCGAAGAAACCGTCGCCGTGGAATGCCGCGATCTCGGCGATCTCCGGGCTGCGGATCGACCCGTGCCAGACGAACGGCGGGACGCCGTCGAGCGGGCGCGGCGTGGAGGTGAAGCCCTGCAGCGGAGTGCGGAACTGCCCCTGCCAGTCCACGACATCCTCGTCCCACAGTCGGCGCAGCAACCGGTAGTGCTCGAGCGCCAGCGGGATGCCCTGCCGGATGTCCTGGCCGAACCACGGATAGACGGGGGCCGTGTTTCCGCGGCCCATCATCAGATCCACCCGGCCGTCCGCGAGGTGCTGCAACATCGCGTAGTCCTCGGCGATCTTCACCGGGTCGTTGGTGGTGATCAGCGTCGTGGACGTGGACAGGATGATCTTCTCGGTCTGCGCGGCGAGGTAGCCCAGCATGGTGGTGGGTGACGAAGGCACGAACGGCGGGTTGTGGTGCTCGCCGGTGGCGAACACGTCGAGCCCGACGTCCTCGGCGTGCTTGGCGATGGTCGTCATCGCCTTGATGCGCTCGTGCTCGGTGGGTGTGCGGCCGGTAGTGGGATCGGCCGTGACGTCGCCGACGGTGAAGATTCCGAACTGCATAGCTGTTCCTCTCGCGTCAGAACTCCATGCATTTGCATGAACCTATTGCAACATTCAACCACTTCGGCCTATTCCGGAAACGGCCGAGGGCGGCAAGCGCAGTGCGCTTGCCGCCCTCGGCGACGTTCGGTCGGGACGAGCCCGATCAGTGCATCATGACCGTCGGGGCACCTTCCGCCTCGAGATGCGGGTTGACCGACTTCTTCCGCGGCAGCAGGAACGCCGGGATGAGCGTCAACGCGATCAGCACGGTGGCGACCAGGAACGTGTTGCCGAACGCGTCGGCGGCCTGGCTCAGAACCTGGTCCACCATTCCGGGAGGCTCCTGTGCGGCGACCTCGGGCACGTGCTGCATCGCGACCGTCTGACTGTCGAGACCGCGATCGAGCAACTGGTTGGTGAGGACCACCGACATGACGGCGGTACCGATCGAACCCGCGGTCTGCTGGACGATGTTCATCAGCGTGGAACCACGCGCGACCTGGTCGTTGGACAGCGTCACGATCGCCGCGGTCATCAGCGGCATCATGGTGCAGCCCATGCCCATACCCATCACGAACAGCGCACCCATCAGCAGCCAGGTCGGCGAATCCGCCGCCACCTGCGTGAAGACGCCCAGCCCGATGAGGATCAGCGGCAGACCCGTCAGCACGATCTTGCCGGGGCCCATCTTGTCGACGAGTCGTCCGGCCACCGGCATCGTCAGCATCGCGCCGATACCCTGCGGAGCCATCAGCAGACCGGCCGCGAGCGTGGTGTGCCCGCCGACCTGGATGAAGTAGCTCGGAAACAGCAGACCAGCACCCATGAACGCGACGATGAACAGCGAAGTCGTGATGACCGCGACCGACAGCTGCCGGTTCTTGAACAGGTGCAGGTCGATCAGCGGGTGGTCCTTGCGCAGCGCGTGGAAGATGAACGCGACGATCAGGACCAGGCCGATCACACCGGGCGCCAGCACGCGGGCCGAGGCGACGGTGCCCACCTCCGGGATGGACGACACACCGAACAGGAACAGCGCCAGACCCGGCGAGAGCAGCAGCATGCCGAGGAAGTCGAAGGACTCGGACGGCGAGGCCTGGTCGGACGGCAGGATGATGAACGCGGCAGCCAGGGCGATGATGCCGATGGGCAGGTTGATCAGGAAGATCCAGTGCCAGCTCGCCGCCTCGATCAGCCAGCCGCCGAGGATCGGGCCACCGATGGGTCCGAGCAGCATGGGGATACCGAGAACCGCCATGACCCGGCCGACGCGGTCGGGGCCTGCAGCCTTCGTCATGATCGTCATGCCGAGCGGCATCAACATGCCGCCGCCGAGCCCCTGCAGGACGCGGAAGCCGATCAGCGACGTGATGTCCCACGCGAAACTACACAGCACCGAGCCGAGCACGAACAGCACGAGGGCCGTCATGTAGAGGCGTTTGGTGCCGAAGCGGTCGGCCGCCCACCCGGTGACGGGGATGACGGTCGCCAGGGCGAGGGTGTACGCAGTCATCGTCCATGCGACGGTGGCGTACGTGGTGTCGAACTCGGTGGCGAACGTCGGCAGCGCAACGCTGACGACGGTCACGTCGAGGATCGACATGATGGCACCGAGCACCACCACGGACGCGATCTTGAGGACCGTGCCGTCGAGCTTGTCGGGCGCCGCGTTCGCGGCGGTCGGCGATGTCATCCGAATATCTCCTGGTTGAGTTCTCGCAGGGACTCCCCCGCGAGGATCGGTTGTAGTGCCTCGATCAGCCGAGTCCGCTCGCTCTCCGGAACCCGCCATGCGAACCGTCGCAACTGATCACGCTTGCAGTCGATGTGCTGGTTGGCGACCTTATGCCCGGCCTCCGACAGGGAGACCCGTTTGACCCGCCGGTCCCGCTCGTCCTCCCGGCGGACCACGAGACCCAGCTTCACGAGTTGATCGACGTTTCGACCCGCCGCGGCAACCGAGAGCCGCAACCGCTCGGCCACTTCGTTGATCGGAAGCGGCTCACCGTGCTGAGCCAGCGCGAAGAGCATGCGCACCTGCGAAAACGTGAGGTCCAGCTCGATGAGGTTGTCCATCGACTCCGACTCCCCCGCACTCAACAGTTGGGTGAAGAAGTCGTTGAGTAGTTCGAAGAGAAAATCAGGAGATTTGTCGGGCACCCTCGAATGCTAGCGCTCATGCAACTATTGCCCAAGAGCAACTATGGCGCAACCGAATAAATGGTGTCAGGTATCACATCCCCCGGCGACACCCTCGCTCTGCGGGTTCAGTCCTGGACGAGCACCGCTTTACCCAGCACGAGGCCCGCCTCGAGATCTCGCAATGCGTCCGCGGCCCGCTCGAGTGGATACCGGGAAGTGACCACGGGACGCAATCCTCGTTCGACGTGCCGGATCAGCGCGGCATGCACCTCTTCCAGCGCATTCGGTTCGGTCCGGATGAACTCACCCCACGCCGCACCCACGATGCTGATGTTGCGGAACAGCACCCGGTTCACCTTGACCTCGGGGATCGCCCCTCCTGCGAAACCGATCACGACGAGCCGGCCTTCCGGGGCCAGTACCCGGA
>Ga0247825_10002791_pt1 | contig 11548 bp, 9 predicted proteins | sample 13C_Vanillin_Day_FD_194413 | JGI IMG/M metagenome (GOLD analysis project Ga0247825, IMG submission 194413) | Soil microbial communities from agricultural site in Penn Yan, New York, United States - 13C_Vanillin_Day48 | ecosystem: Environmental > Terrestrial > Soil > Agricultural land | place... | reverse complement strand
CGATAACTACCCCAACATGGGGCCCATCGAAATCCTTGTTGTCGGCGTCTTCACGATGCTCTTCATGCTCATCGGCATCTTCTGGGTCGGGTCGGACGAAAAGCCGGCGAAGTACGACCACCGCAACACCCACCAGGGCTAGTAGCGCTGCCGCCGCCTACGGTTGCTCGCGGTCGTCGAGGATGCGCTGCATGAGGACGAGATCGAGCCAGCGCCCGAACTTCAGGCCCGTCTGAGGCATCCGGCCTACGACCTCGAAGCCCAGGCGCTCGTGGAACCGTATCGACGCCTCGTTCGCGCCATCGATCGCGGCGACCAGGACGTGCACGCCGGCGTCCCGTGCTCGCGCCACCAGCACCTCGATGAGGACACGCCCCACGCCGCGACCCCAATGGCTCTCCGCGACGTGGATGCTTAGCTCCATCGTCAGCCCGTAGCCTGGCCACTTGCCTTCGCCCCGAAAGTACTCGTACGCCGTGAAGCCCACGACTGCGCCGTCCACCTCCGCAACGAGTACCGGCAGCCCTTCCTCGCGCTGGCGCCGCAGCCAGTGGAGGCGATGCTCAGTCGTATCCAGGGTTTCGGTCCAGGTGACCGTCGTGCTCGGGATCAGGGCGTTGTAGAGGCCGGTGATCGACTCTACGTCATCGTTGGTGGCGTCGCGGATGCTGACGCTACGTGCCACGGTTCAGAGGTCCGATGCGTGAGGACGCTAGTCGGTCTCGCCGGGCTGGGGCAGGTTCTCGCGAAGCTTCCCGAGCAGGGCGGTCAGTTGCTGTAACTCCTCAGTCGAAAGGGCGTCCGTTGTCGCTTCCATGAACCCGGCCATCGCCGGCACCAGCTCGGCGCAACGGCGCTCACCGTCCGGCGTCAGGCGCGCGAACGTCACGCGGCGGTCTGTCTCGCTGACCACGCGCTCCACGTAGCCCTCGGTCTCAAGCGCGTCGATGAGCTGCGTCACGTTGGGCGAAGTGACGGCCAGCTCGCGCGCGAGGTCGCTCTGGGAGAGCTTGCGGCCGTCCGCGAAATAGAGCGCCCGCAGCAACGAATAGCGGGCGGTGTTGATCTCGTGGCGGGCAGCGAGGAACGCCGTGACGGCGTTTCGCATCGCCGTGCCCGTGCGGACGACGGCAAGGTGCGCGCGAAAGGAGTCTGGGCGCTCGGCGGGGAAGGCGACGGCATATCGGGCAGCGGTGCGCTCCAGTCGCTCCCGTTCAGTAAGGCCGGATGCCTGGCTGGCGTTGGAATCGCTACCGGATGGCTGACTCAATGTGCTTCCTTTAGCCCTACGGAGTTTCTCCGTGGGGTAGTGGTTTGGAGATCAGTTCTTTAATCCTATCCGTAATATCGGACTGGTCGTAGGCTCGGAGCAAGTTTATCCGGTTTCGGCTCGGATCGCCGCTGTGCCAGTACTCATAAATGTCCTGGCGCATACCGAATGATGACATCCCAAGGTCGTGCGCCAGCCGGAACAGGCGCGACTTGTACTCGACGTCGACGTCCTTGCCGCGCATAAAGCGCTCCAGGTACGGGCGAAGCTCCGGGTTCGCCAGGTCCGCTTCGCTGGGCTGCATGACGATGCCGGAGCCGCAGATCTCGCGCAGAAGCTCCGTCATCCGGCGCGTCGTCTGGGGCACCCACACCGTAATCGGGCCCGAAGGCGTACCGCTCATCTTGTGCGACGAGTGCTCGAAACCGTCCATCGCCAGCCGGAGCATCTCGCAGTTCGCCGCCATCTCACCCAGCTTCGAGGCCACCTCGCGGTACTCGATCACGCCGATCGCCTCGGCGACCATCGTCGCGACGGCCGTAAGCAGCCGGAACCGGTACAACGCGCGCTCGAGGTTTGCCCAGCCGGCGTAGTTGACGTCGGCACCACTGGGGCCGGCGAAGGCGAAGACGCGCGCAGGCGACTCATACAGGAAAAACAGGCGGTCCCACGGCACGAGCACGCGCTCGAAGAAGAGCATGCAGTCCTGCTCGTCCAGCATCTGCAGCGGGTGGCCCCAGGTGCCGAACCAGCGGCCAACGGGCTCGCGGCAAAGGATCTTGAGCCCCTTCGAGTTCGTCGGGATCGAGAAGGCGAGGACGAAGCGTGGGTCGTTGCGCGCGAAGAAGGTCGCGCTCAACGAGACGTAGGTCTCGTTGCTGTGCATCGCCGCGGTCGATAGCTGCTTGCCGCCGCTGACGATCACGCCCTCCGGCGTCTCCTCGACGACGTGCAGGGCGATCTCCTCGTCCTCCGGCACTGCGCGCTTTTCGTTCTGGGGCTGCGTGCTGCGGTCGACCTGCGGGTCGCCGAGGGCGTGGGTGAGGAAGAGATCGTTGTCGCGACAGTAGCGGTAGTAGTTGAGGATGTTCTCGCCGAAGTCGCAGTTCGGGTTCTTGAAGCTGGAGAAAAGCTCGCGCCGGGGCACCATGTTGCACACAAACGGCGCCAGGATGTCCGGGCTGCGGCCGAGCTGGCCCCACGTGAGCATGTGCCAGAGCTGGCTGTTGCGCCGCTTGCGGGCGGAGTCTTCGCGGCTCTCGGGCAGCAGCCAGGAAAGGCTGGTGCGCACGCCAGACTCCGGGTCCACGTAGGTCATCTCGTCGCGATACTGGTCGCTGTTCTGGAGGTCGTAGACATCGGCCAGGGCCTGGACCATGTCCTTGAAGGCGGGATGCGTGGTGACATCGTCGACACGCTTGCCGTCGAGCCAGACTTCGCGGCCGTCGCGCAGGCTCTCGATGTAGCGCTTGCCAGTCATCGCACCGTTGCGGACGTTCGGGATGGTCGCGACCATGCAGTCCTCCTCATCAAGGGCAAATAGGCGCCGCCTATTCCCTTAAGGCCTTAAGAACACGTTAGGGCATGGTGCTCCCGCTCCTCGGGCAGTGTCAAGGCCGGTAGACCCGCCTCGCGTACGGGCCCGTAGAACAATGTGCTTGTTGCCCGGCGATACATTGTCTAGAATCGGCTACGCCCCGCAGGCAGCAGTCCTAAAACGTTGCACGATATCCACAGGCACCAGTACTGGAGGCATACCGACTCATGAACAAGCGAACTCAAGCAGCCGAGGCTTACGTCCTCTCGATGCGCACGGGCGAATTCCCGGCAGTCGAAGAGGCCAGCAAGGTCCTCGCCGACGACGTGAAGCTCACTGGCGCGACCGTCTGGGGCAAGCAGGGCGCCACGGTCGAGGGCAAGAAAGACGTCCTCTACCGCATCACCGGCGAATGGCCGAACACCCCCGTCTACGTGAAGGGCTTCTGGTCTGCGCCCAAGGAGGAAGGGGACGTGGTCAAGGTCACGTCGACCTACCCCGGCATGGGCGCCGCCCCTTCGGCCGTCAACCTCACCTTCCACTTCAACGCGGAAGACAAGATCAGCCAGGTCGACCAGGAGATCATCCCCCAGTCGCGTCCGGAAGAGTCGAACGAAATCCCGGACACGGCGCGCGGCCTGATCAACGGCGCCCTCCGCAACAACACTCCCATGACGGTCGCTTACGTGGACGAGGACGGCGTGCCGAACCTCTCGCTGCGCGGCAGCGTGCAGGTCTACAGCCCCACGCAGCTCTGCATCTGGGTGCGCAACAAGGCCGGCGGCATGGGCAAGGCCCTGGCGAAGAACCCGAACGTCGGCCTGCTCTACCGCGACAGCGCCACGCGCTCGACGCTCGTCGTCAAGGGCAAGGCGCACCAGGACGAGACCCCGGAGGTCTGCGAACGCGTCTGGAACATGATCCAGGACGTGGAGCAGAAGCACGAAACGCGAGAGTCAGGCTGCGCCCTGATCATCGACGTGACCAGCATCGGCGGCGGCACCCCCCGGGGCGGCGTCCGCTTCGTCGGCAAGGCGTAACAGCCAGCAGTCGTGGACCCAGGAGCGCCCGGTGGCAACGCCGGGCGCTCCTGTCATTCCTCGACACGAGTGCCTCTGCATATTGCGGGCTAAACCCGCAGTGGGGGCCAACTGCTAGGGCACCTTCTTGTCACCTGCTACCGGCGCCCGCACCGGCAACGCCTCCGACGATCGGCGGATGCGGTCGAGGATGTTGCGCGCCTCCGTCCCTCCCGCCCACGCCGGCCTGTACATCTCGCGGATACGAACAGGGGCCAGCCGCACGCCGATAAGCCGTGAGCCCGAGAATGTTGCTTCGAGGACGGCGCCCTGCTGCGTCTCCACCGACCAGTCCTGATCGAAGACGAAGTTGCCCAGCGCGTACGCGACGAAGCCTTCTTCGAACCACTCGACGCCCTGGACGACGTGTGGATGGTTGCCCGCCACGACGGTCGCCCCGGCCTCTAAGGCGACGCGCGCGAGGTCGGTCTGGCGTGACGTTGGCGTCGGGGTGTACTCCGCGCCCCACTGCGGCAGCACGATGACCACGTCAGCCACCGCCTTCGCCGCCGCAATGTCCTCGATCAGGTTGGCGGCGCTCAGTGGCGCTGTCCCGGGCAGCGTTGCCGTGGCGCCGTAGAAGGACGAGGAGACGTCGTCGTAGCCGAGGAAGGCAACGCGCACGCCGTTGCGTTCGATGACCACAGGCGCGCGTGCCGCGGCCAGGTCCACCCCGCCGCCCACGGGTGCGATGCCCACACGCTTCAGGTTCGCCAACGTGTCCAGAAACGAGCGGTTGTTGCACACGAAGCCGGCGGAGCCGCAGTCCTTCGCGTGGTTCGTAGCCACCGTCATCACGTCGAAACCCGCAGCGCTCAGGCCTTCGACGCTTCTCGCCGGCGCCAGCAGGTTGAACGTCTGCTCGCAGGCGGTCGGCGTCGCTACGTCCGAAAGCGGCGCGTCGAGGCTGCCCGCGGTGATGTCCGCGGCGAAGAGCGCATCGCCCACGTCCCTGAACGCCGCGGTGTAGTCGTCCAGCGCTCGATGGCGGGCGTACACGCAGCGCGCTGGAATGACGTCGCCCGTAATCAGGATGCGCGTGACCGGGGGCGTCACCACGTTCACGCGCCCCACCAGCTTCTCGGCGAATGGCGTTATGCCATCGTCATCCCACGTCCACCACACGCGTTGCGCCAGCAGCGACGCCGTCTCGTCACCGATGCCACGCACGAGGTCGATGCCGCCGACCGGCACGCTGCGGATCCGAGGATTCGCTGAGCTAGCCGGCAGGATGCCGACTCCCGCGCCACCGTCGGTGAGGTGCTCCACGATCTCGCCCGAAGTCATCCACTGCACGTTGGCACCGTCCACTGCCGGGCCGAGCATCGCGGCCAGCGCCTCAGAGCGCTCCGAAGGCACATACAGCGTCTCGTCCGATGCCGGGTCCCACTCTTCAAGGTCGCCCCAGAAGCTGACGAAGGCTCCCCAGTGGTCGACGACGGACACGCCGCGAGCCTCTGACGAAGGCCTGGACGACACCCGAATCTCCGGCGCTTCGCCGTGGGAAGGCCCCACGTTCACTGTGACTAACATCTCTGTAGCCAGCAAGCTGGCGGCGGCTAATATCGACTCGGCCAGCGGGACATCAACGTCGAGCAGGAGGTATGGGGCGGCGTCGTCGTCACTATCTCCAGGTCTGGCTGATGGGTCTGAGGCACTGTCCTGGAAAGCGCCTGCGAGCAGGACGGCGGCCAGCAAGGCAACGCTGAGCGCCGCTACGCCGCCCCCGACGACCGCTCGCTTGTGCAAATCGTAGACATAATAGCGACGCCGCTGGGAAAGGCCAGAGATCCCACCCCTACGGCGAAGAGAAACTCCGCGCGATGTACTATGCGACCGCACAGCGGGCACAGTATTCGGGGGGAGGAGTTGCAATGCCGTCAATCGCCAGGGCAGACATCGTGGGCAGCCTGTTGCGGCCGAGTCATCTGCAGGATGCTCGCCGCGCCGTTGCCGAGGGCCGCTCGACACCCGCCGAGTTGCGCGATCTCGAAGACCGCGTCGTACTCGAAGACATCGCCATTCAGGAAGACGCCGGCGTCGACGTCGTATCGGACGGCGAGGCGCGGCGCACGAACTGGATCGCCTCGGTGAGCATGGGCGGCGACACGACGTACAAGGCGCCGATGGGTGGCATCGAACCGCGTCCGATGGCGCCGCCCAGCTGGTTCCACTTCTGGCGCACAAACGACGGCAACCGCCGCCCTATGCAGCTCGCCACCTGGAACGTGGTAGTCGACAAGCTGCGCTTCGAGCGCGACATCGTCGAAGACGAGTACGCCTTCCTCGCCCAGCACACTAGCGCGCGCAAGAAGATCACCTTCCCTGCACCCAGCTACCACCGCATCTTCTGGCACCCGGACTTCTCGACCGCCGTCTACCCCACCGTGGACGACTTCCTCGCCGATGTGAGCGACTTCATCCGCGAGCACGTCATCCAGCGCGCCATCGACCTCGGCTGCGACTACATCCAGATGGACGCGCCCAACTACGGTCAGAGCTACTGCGATCCCGAGGTCATGGCGGCAATGGAGGCAGACGGCCACGACCTGCAGGCGGAGCTAATCGGCGACGCCGAGATCGACAACCAGGTTTTCGAAGGCATCACCGGCGTCACCCGCGCCCTGCACGTCTGCCGCGGCAACGGCCCCGGCGGCAGCTGGTCCGCCGCCGGCGGCTACGACCGCTTCGCGGGCGATCTCTTTCCCTGCCTCACCAACTACGACGCCCTGCTGCTGGAGTACGACACGCCGCGCGCCGGCGACTTCAGCCCCCTGCAGCACGTCCTGTCCACCAGCAACGTCGTCCTCGGCCTCCTCACGACGAAGGAGGGCGCGCTCGAAGACGCCGCCCTCATCGAGCAGCGCATCCGCGAGGCCGCGCAATACGTCCCGTTGGACCAGCTCTCGCTCAGCACCCAGTGCGGCTTCGCCTCAGCCGGCGCCGGCAACCCTATCACCCTCGAAGAGCAGTCAGCCAAGCTGCGCCGGGTGGTTGAGGTGGCGCGCAAGGTCTGGGGGTAGGGACGGGCAACGGCCAAAAAACGGGCCTATGGTCAGCCAGGCCCTCAGGATTTGTCATTCTGAGCAGCGCGAAGAATCTCGCCTTTCATCGATCACGCCGGACGCATAAGGCACCGGTGCGCGAAGGCAAGATTCTTCACTTCGTTCTGAATGCAAAACGGCGCCTCGCGGTGCCGCCCATCACCCCGGACTGGCCGTCGCCACTACGAACAGTAGCAGGTACAGGCACGGGTCGTCCGCGTCGGCTTCGATGATGTTCTGTGCCTTCGCGGTCAGCTTCGCGCGGTCGAGGATCCAGGCCCGCCCGGCGCCTCGTTCCCGCACGCTGGTCTGCAGCACCACCTGAGGCGCCGCCGGAATCTCCGACGGATCGTCGTTGGTCAGGAACGGGCCGCCTGTGTCCACGTCCGACAGGTACAGGCCCTCGACCACGTAACGTTTGTCCTCTACCGCGACGCCCGACGCCCTGTCAATGCCATCGATGAACAGCTCATCGCCCATATCGAGGTCCTGTAGCGCAAAAAGCACGCCCGGCGCGCCCAGCCAGCGGCTGTGCCCGAAGATCCACGCTTTGTTCTCCAGCCCGTCCAGCAGCTCCTCCGGGGTCGCAATTCCCTGGTTGGGCACGGTCAGTGTCGTATCGTCGTCGGGTGGCGCCGGCGGGCATCCCGGCTCTGGCACATACACGTAGGGCACCGTTTGCGACAGCACGACAGGCTGGTCGATACCGAGCGCCGGGATCGTCAGCCGCGTCGGCCGGATGTCCTGTCGCACGACGGTCGGTGTGGCTGTAGGCGCCGGTGTGGGCTCGACCGTGGGAGGCGCCACGGTGGCGGTCGCAGCAGGAGCTTCGGTTGGTGAAGGTGCAGCGTCGTCGCCACCACAGGAGACAGAAAGGACCGTAAGGAAGCAACCAGCCAAGAATGCGAGGCAGCGCGGCATCGAACTTAGTGTATCGCCGCCCCCGTACATGAGCCCACTCTCGCGAGCCGGACCTCCGTCCCCTCTCCCCCGGGGAGCGGTTAAGGTGAGGGTCGGCGCCCCGGCGAATCCAAACCACCCGTTAAGCACCTCCATCCCTCGAACCTTCGTTCGGGTAGGCAAAATAATCGCCCCTACTGCTAACCTCATCGCATGAGACGGTTGCGTGGCCGCCCGCGCCACAACGATGTCCTGACGCCCCGCGAGTGGGAGGTCCTCTCCCTCCTGCGCGAAGGCCTGACCAACGAGCAAATCGCCCTCCGCCTCAACATCACCTTCGATACCGCCAAGTTCCACGTCTCCGAAATCCTTGGCAAGCTAGGCGTCGACTCCCGCCAGGAAGCAGCCGCCTGGCGCGGCCAACCCCGCGGTGTGCCCGCAGCCGCGCCCTCAATCTGGCAGCGCGCCGGCCTCACGACGCCCGTGCGCGTCATCGCCGCAACCGCGGTCGCCACCGTCGCCATCGGTCTCCTCGCGCTCGCCGGCGGCCTCCTCCTCATGAGCGCCCGCGACGCCGACGAGCCGTCCACAAACGTCGAAGCCCGCACCGGCGACGAAGCCCTCGACATCCTCATCGACGCCGTCCTCATTGCCGACGCCGCCTCCCTCGCCACCCGCTTCGCGGGCGTCGACGCCCGCGAAGGCGAAGTCGTAGGAGGACCGATTGGCATCTATCAGCCGGTCACCCTCACCACAGCAGAGTGGACCGGCAGGCTTGCCGCCTCAAGGCGAGATCTCTACGCGGTCGTCAAGGCTCCGGCCGAGCCCTTTGCCTGGAACCAATACCCCGTGCCTGCATTGCCCCGAGCCTCGGTCTTCGCCGGCGCCCGCGATTACGACGTCCTGCTCATCGTCGGCGAACTAGGACTCCAGGAGACCCCTTGGCGCCTGAGCATCCAGGACGGGGCGGTAGTCGATATCGTCATCGATACCGTTCGCCCGTCACGCACCCTCCAGCCAACCTCGACTCGCCCTCTGCTTGCACGGCTCGCCAACCTAATGCCCTCCCTTGACACACACCGCAGCGCATTCGTCATTGCCCCACCGGAGGAGATGTGGCCGCCACCCGTGCCGCAGACCGGCGTCGCCCAATACGGATCCGGCCCACCGGGGCCCGCCGGCGTTATGGCGCCGGCCCTGGCGCCGGACGGCAGGACCGGTCTACCGGAGCTGAACGCCGCCATCGACGCGCTCGTCAAGCAGACTCCGGGGCAATTGCGCCAGACCTTCTCAGGTCTCGCCGGCACGCAAGAGTCCTGCGAACCTGACCCTGCTCAACCCTCCATATGCAACACGTCAGAATCGAGAGTCCCCCTGGACGATTGGACAGAACGCCTTGCCTCGGGCAAGCCCGCTCTGTACTCCGTCTACACCTATTCCTCGGATGACATCGCCATCGTCATCGCCATCGATGGGGGTGCCACCGCCGCAGAAGCCTGGCGGTTCATCTACAAAGGCGGCAAGGTTGTAGAGCTGTCAATTCAGGTGCCGCTGTCCGTATCCCAGCCTGTCGGTGCTTCGCCGGACTACTGGAGCCGCGTCAGGAGCATGACGCCTCAACCCGACTACGACTACGAGCGCTTCTTCATCCTCCCCCCGCTCGACCGCTTGCCTTCTCCTCCTCGCGGCTACGCCCTTTCGACACGCACCGCCGATCCCGGAGTAGACGCACTCCTTTCGGTAGTCGAGGCGGGAAGTCAGCAGGACCTTGTGGCTGCGCTCGCGACGCCCGATGGCACGCTTTTCCGGGGTTGCCGCCGGTACGACGAAACCCTGGACAGCGCTGGCATCGCGGCATGGGCGGCGACGACGCTACCCATCGTCTTCAACCTCGCGTCGGTGACTCACCTGCCCGCCGGATACCACCCCACGGCCGAACACCTCATCGTCTTTCGCACTCAGCTCAACCCCCTCCTCTGGAGCGGCTTCGGCCTCGTCGAGCAGGACGGCAAAATCATCGCCGTCTTCGATGTTGAGAGAGGCTGCCAGGTGGAGGTCATGTATCCACCCCCGTCGTACATCGTCCCGCCGCCACCGGGCGGAGCCGCCGGACTCGACCCCGCTCGCCGCTCCGAAATCCCTCTGGTAGATGCCGTCCTGGACGCGGGTTACGCCGGTGACGCAGACGCCTTAGACAGGCTGATCTCCTACCGCAGCGCACCCTGCGGAATCGAGTTTGCCCCCGAATGCCCGGCTGGACTGGCGCCGGGTACGCTGGTCGAAGGTCTGAGCAGCACGGCCTGCCATGGCGGCCACATCAAGCGTGACGAAGCTCCGGCAGCCCTCATCCAGCTCATACAATCGAGCGCCCTGTACGGCATCACGCCGCAGGGGATCACAAACGGCGTGCCGGATCCTCTACTCGTCCTCATGGTCTCGACCAAAACAGAGCGCCAAAACCCCGCCAGCCTCGTCTTCGACGCCACGAGCGTCGTAGCCATCAGTCGCAACTGCAGCGGCCTTGTCCCGGACTGGACCCTTGGCGGACGCCCAAACTTCCTCCTCCCCCCACCCTGAAGCTCTGCCCGTTTGCCCGTTTGCCCGTTTGCCCGTTTGCCCGTCAGAATGACGCCACTCATCCAGCAACACCATCACTACCACGGAGGCACACCGCATGCGGCCAAACACGGTCAAGGAGAAGTGGCGCAAGGGCGAACCGGCGATCGGGTCGTGGCTCGCCATCAACAGCAGCTTCAGCGCCGAGGTCATCGCCCACCTGGGCTACGACTGGATCTGCGTCGACACTCAGCACGGCGCTGCCGAGTTCGACGACGCCTTCACCATGCTCCAGGCGATCTCGACCACCGACACGATGCCTTTCGTCCGCGTGGGCTGGAACGACCCGCGGCTGATCATGAAGTACCTTGATGCCGGCGCGTATGGTGTCGTCATCCCGATGGTGAACAACCGCGAGGAGGCTGAGAAGGCCGTCGCCGCCTGCCGTTACCCGCCGGTGGGCATGCGCAGCTCCGGCCCTTTCCGTGCCGCCCTCTACGCCGGCTCCGACTACTTCACGCAGGCTAACGACGAGATCGCCGTCATCGCCATGGTCGAGACCGCCGAGGGCCTCGAGAAGGTCGACGAAATCGCCGCCACGCCCGGCCTTGACGCCATCTACATCGGCCCCTCCGACCTCAACTTCTCCCTCGGCCTGCCCTCTCGCAACGAACCCTGGGACCCGAAGCACCAGGCGGCGGTCGACAAGATCCGTGCCGCCTGCGAGAAGCACGGCGTCACCCCCGGCGTGCACACCTGGGGCCCCAGCTACGCCGCCAAGTTCATCCAGCAAGGCTTCAAGATGATCATGCTCACGTCCGACACGGCGGCGCTCACAGAGGGCGCGCGGGCGCACCTCTCAGAGCTAAAGCGCCTGCAAGACGTCAGCAACGCGTAGGGATTCAGCTCTCTGGTAAGATGTCATTGGCAAGTCTTACCATTGGATGAGGTAATACATGAGGCAGACAGTAGGGAGCGTAAGTACAAAGGGTCAGGTCACCCTACCCGCAGAAATGCGGGAGGAACTCGGGCTGAGGCCAGGTGACAAGGTGCGCATGGTGCTTCAGGACCACACCATCGTCGTCAAGCGAGAAGAATACGACACCCTTGAGTCCGCATACCGGTCCATTCCGGCGCTCAAGAACAAGCTGAGCCTAAAGGA
>Ga0247825_10002790_pt1 | contig 11549 bp, 7 predicted proteins | sample 13C_Vanillin_Day_FD_194413 | JGI IMG/M metagenome (GOLD analysis project Ga0247825, IMG submission 194413) | Soil microbial communities from agricultural site in Penn Yan, New York, United States - 13C_Vanillin_Day48 | ecosystem: Environmental > Terrestrial > Soil > Agricultural land | place... | reverse complement strand
TCCAGTTGCTGACCTCGCGCCCAGGTCAGATCGGCGGGTTGCCCGTGTCCCGCAAGCACAACCGACCGCGCATCCAAGAGTGCGAGTGCAGAATCGAGGGCGCTCGCCCACTCCAGCGGATAGCAGTCATCGATGTAGACCGGTGGGCCTGTCGCTTCCAGCAAATCACCGAACTGCATGACGTTGGCATCAGGCACCCACACCACGAGGTCCCCGGCCGTGTGGCCGCGCCCTGGATGAACAAGCTCGACCCGGCGACCACCGATGTCGACGGTCATCCGATCGTCGAAAAGGTGGTCGGCGGGAAGGACGGGCGTTCCGAGGATCTCGGACGTCCGCGGATCCTTGGTCGGGTCCGCCGCATGCTCCCGCCGGTACCGGTCTTTGAACAACTCCGCGGACACAGGAGTGCGCTCGGCCGCACGACGAGTTGCGTAGATCGGGATGTTGTCGCCGCACACGGCTTTCGCGGTTGCGTTTCCAAAGACGTGGTCGAAGTGCTCGTGAGTGTTCACGATTGCGAGGACGTCGCCGCGGCCGAGTCGCCGAACGTCCGCCAGCACCGCGCGTGCCGCCTCGGCCGAGGAATGAGTGTCGACGAGGAGAACACCGCCGCCGCCCTCCACCAGTGTGACGTTGACGTCGTGCCACGCGTAGCGAGCCATCCAGACGCCGTCGGCCACCTCGTGGAAGCCCGTGTCATACTCGATCTTCATAGCGAATCCTATTGTCTTGCAGTGACTGTTAGTCAGCTGAGGCGTTCGCGCATCATCGCCATGCCCTGGCTGCCGCCGACGCACATGGTCTCGACGCCGAAGGCCTTGTCCTGCTCAAGTAGGTTGTTCAGCAGGGCGTTGGTGATGCGGGCACCGGTCATGCCGAACGGGTCACCGAGCGCGATCGCCCCGCCGGAGATGTTGATCTTGTCCTCGTCGAGGTCGAGGTCGTCGACCTTGGCCGGGTCGAGCTCCGGCACCTTGGCGAGGGCCGCGGCGACGGCAGCCAGGTCTGAGGTCGTCCCCCGGGAGTGGACACCCGATTTCATGCGGCGACTGACAGCGCAGACGACGCGATCAGTCGTTGATCGAACTCCTCTGGGGTGAGGTGTCCGAGGGCGGAGTGAGGCGACGTCGATTGAAGTACGAGAGCCACTCCCCCACCCGCACTTTCGTCGTCCAACCCGATCCGTGCAGTCGGACCTGGCAGGAACACTGCAGGTAACATATCTCAGTGGTGGAGACTGGACGACTCGCTGAGCTTCATCCCCTGGGTCTCGGGAGCCCACACGATGGATACGAGCAGACCGACCAACGTGATGGCGCAGGCGGCGTACATGGTGGCGGAGATGCCGTACTGCTCGAGTACAACCGGTACGAGAAAAGTTCCTGCGGCCGCACCAAATCGCGTGAACGCGGTGACCAGCCCCATGGCAGAACTGCGAAGGTCGGTGGGGAACAGCTCGTTGGGGTACACGAAGTTCATCACCTCCAGACCTCCGCTGAAGAGGGCGAACGCGATGAAGAATACGGCGATCCAGATGGCCGGCGCATCGGAGAACACGGCAAGCAGCAGCAACGGAACGGACTTGAGGGCAAAACTCCGGATGGTCAGGGTTCTACGGCCAACCTTGTTGACGATCCCGAGTGCGAGCAAGCAGCCAACAGCGAAGAACAGCTCGATGACGGCGGACCCGTAGGTAGCAGCATTACCTTCGAGATGCAGCGCGCCGATGAGTTGAGGGCCGAACGAGAAGATCGCGTACACGGGGATTATCGCGCTGGTCCAGCTGGCGATCACGAAGGCGAGGCGCCCGAGATAGCCGGAGCGGATGATTCCGCGGAGCCCGACGGTCCGCTCCCCTTCAGCGGGGACCTCGTCGACCGTAACCCCGGGACCGAACACGCGCTCCATAACGGTGTTCGCCTCTTCGATGCGCCCGTTTCGGGTGAGCCAGTACGGAGATTCGGGGGTTCCGACGCGCAGCACCCCGATGAGCAGCGCGGGGACGGCAGCGCTGACCAGCATCCATCGCCAGGCGTCGTCCCCGACCGTGGACAACAGCACCTGGCCGACGCCATAGGCAACGGCACCGCCCAGGAAGAACAGCGAGATGAGCACTCCCAAGAGCGGCCCACGGAATCGCTTCGGACTGAACTCGGTGAGTAGGGCCGAACCAATGGGATAGTCGACTCCGACGGCGAAACCGATGAGCAGCCGCATGATGAGCAGAGCGAGTGGCCCATCGATCCAGAACGACGCAATGGAGAGTACGGCGATGGCGAAGAGATCCCATTTGTAGATCCGCTGCCGGCCGAACTTGTCCGATAGGTAGCCACCGACGATGCCTCCGAAGAAGACACCGATGAGAATCGTCGCGGCGATGGCGCCCTTGGCGGCGGACGAGAGAGCGAACTCCGGCCCGATCTGGATCAGCGCAACACCGAAAATCGACAGGACGTAACCGTCGATGAACCCCGAACCGCCCGCGCACGCGGCAAGCCGGATCTGGAACAGACTCAGTCTTTCATTGTCGAGCGAAGCATCGCCGTTAGGCGGGGACGGTGATGTGGATGGGTACGCGGTGCCCGCGATCTCGGACATGTGACGCTCCTGTTCTGGGTGGACTCGCGCGCTTGCCGTATACCCATGTCGATATGTCTCTTCGGGTTTCGTGGCTGGATGTGGCCGGTGCGCGGGGCCTGGTGTGACGGTACGTCTGGTCTGGCCGGCCTGATTACCCGGACCCCCATGGCGCTGAGGCTGTCACGACGGCGTGTTGCTTCACCGTTCCGACTCTCCGGCTGCCCGGTCGCGATCGGCTGACGACGTCGAGGTCCGCGGCAGGTGGACACCCGTACCGCTCTCGTTCGTCTGCAGCCCTCATGTGACCTAGGCCTTGCCAAACGTTTGGTGTGACGATAATCGACCGCGTCGAGTGAACGCAAGGGGCGAGATCTCGGGAGAGCACGGTTTCAAAATCAAGCGAGAGTATGACGCAGATGACAATCGTTTGGCGTAGATTGCTGTGCGCACCACTGGACTGGTGGCTCTAACAGCCCGACGCCGGGTTCCTATCCTTTGCCTCACGACCGCAACTAACTCGAAAAGGGGGACGACTTGACCGCGATGAATATGAAGCAGTTGGCAGCGCTGGCCGGTGTCGACGTGTCCACTGTGTCACGCGCATTGCGAGGTGACAGCCGACGCGTGGCCGCGTCCACGATCGAACGCATCCAGACGCTGGCTTTCGACGCGGGCTATGTTCTCGATCCCGTTGCGTCCAGTCTGCGCGGAGGGCGCTCGCGCGTGCTCGGCGTGGTCGTCCCCGTCCTCAGCGACATCGTCATGGCCATACTCGCAACAGCCATCGAGGAAGCGTCCCGAGAATTGGGCTACCTTTCGGCCGTCATCGCGACACACGGCGACCCCGATGTGCGCTCCGCCGCGATCGATCATCTCCTCAGCCGGAAGGTGGACGGTTTCGTACTGTGCGACACGGAGGTGGGGCGTGCAATTCCCTCTCAACTCGAATCGGAATCTGTGCCGTTCGTTTTTGCCATGCGCCGGTCGGATTGCGCGGTTTCGGTGACTGCCGATGATCGCCGTGGCGGTTCGCTCGTGGCTGAGCATTTCGTCGCCATGGGACACGAACGGGTGGCAGTGGTCCCCGGGCCGGCCGCAGCGAGTACGTCGCTCGATCGAGTGGCCGGATTTGCCGAAGTGATAGCGCAACACCCGCAGATCACCGTCGTGTCCGTTTCCAGTCTCGGGGGATTCGGTGTCAACGACGGGCATCGCTACGTCACGGAGCTTCTCGCGGAGCACCAGGAACCCCCCACTGCCCTGTTTTGCGCGAACGACCACGCTGCGATTGGAGCAGGCCGGGCGCTCGCCGACCGCGGTCTGCGGGTCGGCGAGGACGTCGCGCTCGTCGGGTACAACGACATTCCGCAGGCCGCATACCTCGAAACACCCCTCAGCAGCGTCCGCACGGATCTGGGCGCGATGGGGCGGACGGCAGCGCGCAAGCTGGTGTCGTTGATCGAGGGACGAGATGCGGCAAGCGCCGCCTTGGAGCCCGCTCTGATCGTCCGTGCCTCCTCGTCCGAGGTGCGCGGCGCCTTGCCTGGTAGGACCGGCACCTCTGCCAGGGGCGTGATCATCACGCGACGAAATCGTCCCAATCATTCGCGAGATAGTCGATGAAGGTGCGGCCCAGTCCCTGCGACGCGAGATATTCACGACACCGGCTGATCGATGCTGCTGAAAGACGGATCGATCAACACTCGGCGAGCTAAGTCGTGCTGAAGAATCGCCGCCGTTCCGACTAGAACGAAGTCCGCTCCCCGATCAAGACACGACTGGGCCACGGCGCCGGACGGGATCTTGCCCGCCACGCCGAGCCGTGTGCTCCCTCGCGGAAGCGATGCGAAGACATCCAGCAGTGTGGCACCAGCGGCCAGGTCGCGTGAGAGCCGGTTCGGGCTGGTTTCACGGTGTGGGCGCTTCTCTACATCCCACATCGAGATAGTCGACAAGGTCCGATGTCATGGTGCATTCTGCCACGTGACAGCTCTCGGAAGAAGGACACCGTAGCGCTCGGGGCGCAGACGCAGACCGACCTGGAACGAGGGTCCGGTCGCCGCTCTCACCGCCTCGAGAACCTCGAGAACCATCCGGGAACGATTCTCCAGCGTGCCACCGTAGCCGTCGGTCCTGGTGTTGGGTCGCGAGTCCAGGAACTGGCACAGGCGGTAACCGTGCGCTCCAGAAATCTCGACGCCATCGAGTCCCGCGTGCTCGACCCGTTGTGCAGTAGAAGCGAAATCTCGTACTATGTAACAGATTTCGGTGATCAGTACGCGGATACTTCTGGATGCATCATCCTAGGGGGCGACCGGCTCAAGTCCTGCAAATTCGTGGCGTGCGCGCGCACCACCGTGATGGAGCTGGACTGCCGAGGGCGCATCCCGCTCGGCCAGTGCGGAGGCCAGTCGTGTCAGGCCGGGCAAGAAACGATCGTTCCATACGGCCAACTGTCCGGGGAATGCCTGGCCAGCCCGGGACACATGCGCTGCGCACGTCATTACCAAACCGAATCCGGCGTTTCGTGGAGCACGCCATTCGAGGGGCGGGGCGACGGATACTCGATCACTCCGCTATTGCCCCGCGGTCTGGTACTGCTTACGCAGTTCACGCTTCAGTATCTTGCCGTAGGCACTGGTTGGCAGTTCGTCCACGATCCAGACGTGGTGTGGCTTCTTGTACGAGGCCATCGACTTTCGTGCGAAATCGATGACGGACTCGGGAGTCAGATCTGTGCCCTCCTGCGCGACAACCACAGCTGCGACGACTTCACCCCACTTCTCATCGGGGATGCCGATTACCGCGGCCTGCGCGATGTCCGGATGCTGGCCGAGGACCTCTTCTACCTCGCGGGCATAGATGTTGGATCCACCGCTGATGATCATGTCCTTGATGCGGTCTGTGATGAAGAGGTATCCCCCTTCGTCGAGGTAGCCGGCATCGCCGGTGTGCAGCCAGCCGTCCTTGATCGTTTCGGCTGTCGCGTCCGGGCGTTCCCAGTAGCCGGACATCACCAGCTCACCGCGGACGGTGATTTCTCCGACGGTGCCGGCGGGGACTTCCCGTCCCTCGGGGTCGACGATTCGAATGCGAGTCGAGAAGGTCTCGCGGCCGGCCGAGGCGAGTCGTCGGACGCAGTCCTCGTCGTCCAGACGGTGCTCGGCCTTCGGCAAACAGGTGATGGTCGCGGCTGCCTCTGCCTGTCCGTAGAACTGCACGAACACGGGGCCGAAGACCTCGAGCGCGCGCTTCAGGTCGGCGACCGGCATGGGAGCAGCCCCGTACACGACCGATTTCAGGCTTGACAGATCGTGCTTCTCCACATCAGGAGCGTCGAGCAGCATCCGAATCATCGTGGGGGCGAGCATCGTTGCAGTGACGTTCAGGCGATCAATCGTTTCGAGCACTGCGGAGGGGTCGAAACTGAGCGAGCTCGGAAACGCGTTCGCCGCGCCCACCGCGAGGTGTGGCATCGCGACGCTGCACGATCCGTGCGAGATCGGAGCGAGGTGCAGCATCACGTCGTTGGACCCGAGATCGGATCCGAGTTCGAGCATGAAGTGGCGCGTCATCGCGAGCAGGTTCCGGTGGGTCTCCACAGCTCCCTTGGGCTTGCCTGTGGTTCCCGATGTGTAGAACAGCCACGCGGGATCATCGGGCTCGATCACAATGTCCGGACGTTCGCTCGGCGACTTCAGCCAGTCGTCCAGCCGTTCGAAACCGGGGACGTCCCCGCCGAAACTGACCCAGTGCTCGATTTGCGAAAGATCCTCGTGAAGGGGAGTCAGTCGGTCGGCGAGCGTTGCATCACACAGGACGATGGTGGCCCTGGAGTCCGAGAGAGCGTGGCGGTAGTCCTCTTGATGGCCTCGCGGGTTGAGGGTGACCGCGGCGCAGCCGGCCGTGATGGTGGCCAGGAAGCCTTCGAGCCCCTCGTAGCGGTTCGTCGACAGAATCGCGACCCGCGCCCGCTGAGGAGCGCGGGTCAGGATGGCGTTGGCTAGGGAGCTAACGCGGGCTGCGCCTTCCGCGTAGGTGACGGGCGCACGGTCGAGCGAGACCCACAGCGGGTTGTCGGGATAACGCAACGCGCTTCGGTACAGAAGGTGTGACAAATCCATGTTGTTCTCCAGAGTGCGAAGTCCGAACCAGTCGCGAAGACGGCGCGGTCAGGCGAAGTCGAGCTCGCGATCAAGGGTGATGATCGTGTTGAGAAGTACGTTCGCGCCCGAGTGGATGTCCTTGTCGGCGGTGAACTCGTCCGGGCAGTGGCTGCGGCCGTCCTTCGACGGCACGAAGATCATGGCTGTCGGGATCTTCTTCGCAATAATCGCCGCATCGTGTTCGGCGCCGCTGTAGAGGCGGGATTGTTTGAGTCCGAGTCGGTCTGCCTCCCGCGCGGTGACCTCGATGAACCGATCATCCATGCCGGCGGGCTGCTCCGACGGGAGCCAGTCCAGCTGGGCTTCCACCGAACGGCTGGCGCCCTCGCGCTGCACCGCGCTGTGAAACTCGGTTCCGGCGTCGTCCAGCCAGCGCAGATCGGGGCTGCGGAACTCGCCCCAGAGTTCGGCGGATTCGGTGACGATGTTCACTGCATCCGGTGTGAAGGTGACCAACCCGGTAGTTCCTCTACCGTCGACGTTCGCGGAGGCGATCTGTTCGATGGCCAGGACCGATCCTGCGGCGGCACATCCCGCGTCGTGCCGCCGGTTCATCGGCGTCGTTCCGGCGTGATCCGGACGGCCCCTGAACGCGACCCGGAATCGCTTGATCCCAGTGATGGAAGTGACGAGGCCGATATCGCTGCCCTGCTCCTCGAGATACGGCCCCTGCTCGATGTGCAGCTCGACGAACGCCTTGATGCGGCTGGTGTCCATCCGTGAGGACAGCAGCGCACTGGGGTCGATGTCGATGCGCACCAACTCGTCGGCGAACCGGACACCGTCCGAGTCCACCCGGTCGAGATCCTCAGCGGTGATGAACCCCGTCAGCGCCCGCGAGCCGATGCAGCTGATTCCGAACCGGTTGGGCTCCTCACTGAAGAAGTCGACGACGATGAGGTCGTGGCGGAGTCGAACTTCGTTGGCGCGGAGGGTCCGCACCACCTCGAGGGCGGATGCGACACCGACGTTGCCGTCGTATCGCCCACCTCCCTCGACGGTGTCGGTATGTGATCCGGTCATGATTGCGCTGTTGCCAGGCGCGGTCCCGCGGAGCACACCGATGACGTTGCCTGCGCCGTCGATGTGAGCGTCGAGGCCGGCCTCCGCCATTCGAGCTCTGACCCAGTGCCGGCCGACGACATCGGCCTCGGTCAACGCCTGCCTGGTCCAGCCAGGAACGGTGGAGTCGACGATGGTCGACAGGTGGACCAGGTCGGCAGTGAGTTGCCCCGGATCGGCAATGGTGAGGGGGTCGAGAACAGACATGCGGTCTCCGTTTCTCAGGCCGAGAGATATCCGGCGGCCTGCAGCCGCTTCGTCACCGTCGCGAGGGTCGTATCCAGCCGCTCGACGATCTCGGTGACTTCGGCCTCGGTGATGATCAATGCGGGCGTGAGCATGAGGAATTCACCGAAGGCTCCCCCGTTGAGTCGACGACCACCGATGAGCAATCCGTTCTCCATGGCAACACGACGGATCTCGCCCGTCGCGTTGGCAGCACCGGGAAGGGAGGCTTTCGTGGCGCGGTCCGCGACGATCTCGACGCCGACCATCAGCCCGCGGCCGCGGACATCACCGATCAGCGGCCATTTCTCCGCCAGACCCTGCAACTGCTTGGTCAGCTCTCGACCCATGACCGCGCCGTTCTCGATCAGGCCTCGCTCGGTCATCTCGTCGAGAACCGCACAGCCTGCCGCGCAGGAGATGGGGTTCGCGTTGTACGTGTGCGACAGATCGAAGCCACCGTTCGAGGTGAGGCGCTCGAGCAGTTCCGCCGAGACCGCAGTCGCAGCGAGCGGGACGTATCCGGCGCCCAGGCCCTTGGCGATCACGATCGCGTCGGGGCGTGCGTCGGGGGTGTGCTGGGCAGCCAGGAATTTTCCGGTCCGGGTCGCGGACATGACCTCGTCGAAGACGAGAAAGACATCGTGGCGGGTGCAGATCTCGCGAACGGCGCGCAGATAGGATTCCGGTGCAACGTTCGCGCCGGTTGCTGTTCCGCCAACAGGCTCCATGATGAAAGCGAGGACGTTGTCCGGACCAAGTTCGAGGATCGCGCGTTCGAGGTGCTCGGCGGCGAGCGATCCCGCCTCCTCGATGCTGATTCCGTCGGGGCGGCGGTACGTCAACGGCGCGGGAACCTTCGTCGAGGGCACCATCATGTCGCCGTAGTAGGCGGTGTACTCACTGTCCCCGGTCCACCCCATCGTTCCGAGCGTTCCGCCGTGGTAGGACGGCGTGAGTGAGATGACCTTCCGCTTCGCCGGCTTTCCTGCCTGGTAGGCCGCGACCCGGAGAAGTTTGATGGCCATCTCGTTGGCCTCGGACCCGTCGTTCGCAAGGTGGATGCGCTCAAATCCGGGTCCGGCGAGCTCGGCGATCCGCGCCGTCAGCTCGATGTTGGGGTCGTGTCGGGAGAAACGAACGTACGAGAACGTCATGCGTCGGCCCTGGTCGACCATCGCCTGAAGGACGCGTTCGTTACCGGGACCGATATTCGCTACTGCCGCACCAGCATTCGCATCGATATACGCCGTGCCATCAGCGCCGTAGAAGCGAATACCCTCGGAACGGGTGATATGCGGTCGAGGAATCGAGGACTTCGAATAGAACTGCTCTTGATGGTTCCCGAGGCCGTCACGTGTGGACACTGCGCCTGACCTTCCTGTTAGTGGCCGTTGTTTACTAGAGAAGCGAGGAGCGGCAGCCCACCGCAGGTCACTCCCGCTTTTCCGGAAGCTGCATGGGCGGTTGCCAAACGTTTGGTATCACTCTACGTTTGCCAGCCCGTGAGCACAAGACACCTGACCGGAGAGCAGCCTGGCCGGAGCCTGTGGTGGCCCGGCTGGGCACCCCCTTCCGTGAAATGGCGCGGCCTGCGCACGTCGCCCGACCGCGGAACTGGGCACGCATGACGGTTTCCACCTCCACCGGAGCAGCCTGCCTTCGTTGCCGCAGCCGGGGACGACGCTGATGCAAGTTCTGCCTAATAGAACGGCTATCCATAGATAAGAATAGCGTGATTTCCGTAGTGTTACCTTCGGCGAGACCTGGTATACAGGATTCGGTTATATATCCTGACTTTGACTTCATGCGGATGCCGGCAACGGACCTCAGGGTGGATTTCAATTCTGCATAGCAGAATTATCGACGTTCCAGTTCGCCTCAGATGCATGCGGGCTGCGCTCGAAGAGGATTTGCCATTGGCACCATCTCTATCTCTGGCCTGCGCGAACCGGGCTTCCACTCACGAGTACGAAAGGGCGTTCATGGTGGTGACTCGCAGACCTCGGATGGCCACGTTGGGTGGAGTGATCTTCATCGTTTCCAACGTATTCGGGTCCTGGGCGTTGATCTTCCCCGTGACTCCGCTCCTCGTCAGTGCCGTTGGAGGCTCAGGTTTCGCCGCGGGGGGAACAACCGGGGTGTTTATGACCGCCACTATCGCGGCCCAACTCGCCACCCCTACATTGCTGCGTCGCTACGACTTTCGTCCAGTTGTGGTGTCCGGATGTCTGCTTCTCGGGTTGCCGTGCATCGCTCTCGTACAGTGGTCACACGACATCACCGCTTTGATGGTGATCAGCGCGGTCCGAGGACTCGGATTCGGCCTGGTGACAGTGGCCTGCTCTGCGCTGCCTCCTCACCTGTCCACCAGCGATCGGCTCGGTCGGGCCGTCGCCGCACAGGGCATGGCCAATGCTGCCTCTCAGACCGTCTTTCTGTTGATCGGAATGCAACTCTTCCGAGCCGGGGGTGTGGTGGCAGTGTCCGTAGTCGCGACTGCAATGGCCGTAACAGCAGCGCTGGCGGCGCTTGGTCTCCCGCGGGCCATGTATGGCGCTATCGGTGCGCATTCGGATTCCGAGTCCACGCGTGGTGTCCTCAAACGGCCTATCGCCTTGGCCAGCCTGGCCGTTGTTGGCATCGCTGCTGCGTATGGTGGTCTTTCAGCGCTGGTTCCGCTCGTCGGCTATCCCCAGTCCACACATGCCGGAGTGATCCTGGCGACGGTAGGCGGCACCGTCGTCGCGGGCCGGTTCGTCGCGGGACACTATAGTCACCGGATTCTCGACCGTCGGTCGACGGCACAGATCGGAGTCGTCGCAGCGATCGCGGGAACCATGTGCTTCTCGGTCGCCGTCACATCGGCGAATGCCGCATTCCCGGTCGCTCTGGCCGGGGCGATGGCCTTCGGGTTTGGCCTTGGCTGGATCCAGAACGTGACGTTGATGAGGACATTAGTGTCAGTACCCCCGCACCGAGTCGGATTCGCCAGTGCCGCATGGAACATCAGCATGGACGCCGGAATCGGCCTGGGAGCGACGATGACGGGCGCGGTCGCCGATCACTCCGGGTTCGGTATCGCTCATCTCTCGTCTGCAGTGATCATTGCACTGACCGTGGCACTCCCTCTCGCCGCACGGCAGAACCGCAGTCAGCAGCATCGGCAGGTGATGCGCGAAGTGCCGGCCAGTCGCGAATAGAACCGCGCCGACAGTCTCTGCGGTTCGCCTCGCCTGAGGGCCGAGGTGGCTGCGAAGCCCTTACTCTGACCCTCGTCCACGGTCGAGCGCCAGAGACTCGCCGAGATTCGAGGCGAGGAAGCCGAACGCGGAGGCGGGGATCGACCGTGCGATCTGAGGGAACTCCTGTGCTGGCGGGTTAATAGTTCATAACTGTTGTGCAACAGCCTTTTACCGACCCGACTGCGGCCGAGTCGGATTCAAGGACGTTACTGTGGGCGGCGAGGACCGACGCGGTCCCAGTACGGCTGAGTCCGTCGCCGCTGGTTTG
>Ga0247825_10002787_pt1 | contig 11557 bp, 12 predicted proteins | sample 13C_Vanillin_Day_FD_194413 | JGI IMG/M metagenome (GOLD analysis project Ga0247825, IMG submission 194413) | Soil microbial communities from agricultural site in Penn Yan, New York, United States - 13C_Vanillin_Day48 | ecosystem: Environmental > Terrestrial > Soil > Agricultural land | place... | reverse complement strand
GCTTTTCGCCGGTCGGAAATAGGGCTTGAAAAGGCGGGCGATGTCCGCGGGGGACAGGGCTGGGCCCGCGTGGGTCGACCTGAACTGGAACTCGTCGCCGCTGGTCGTGGCGACCACGGTGATCGGCTTCCCGGGCGTGCCGTGCGTGACGGCGTTGCCCAGCAGGTTGGCCGCCACCTGCACGACCGTTGCCGATCAGCCCGTGCGCGTGCGGCAGCGCCGCCTCGAAGGCGGCCTTGCGGCCCGGCTCGCGCGGAATGGCGACGGTGACGTCGTGCAGCGCGCTGATGCGCGCCCGCTGGTCGGGCGGCAGCTGGCAGGAGGCCAGGACGGAGTTCCTGTCCGCGCCCCGTCCTTCAGTAGGTGGCGCGGCCGCCGGACAGGTCGAACACGGCGCCGGTGCTGAAGGCGCAGTCCTCGGAAGCCAGCCAGCCGATCAGCGACGCCGCTTCCTCGACCTGCAGGAACCGGCCCATCGGAATCCTGGACAGCATGAAGTCGATGTGCGCCTGCGTCATGGAATCGAAGATCTCGGTCTTCGCCGCCGCGGGCGTGACCGCGTTCACCAGCACGCCCTTGGTGGCGAGTTCCTTGCCCAGCGACTTGGTCAGCCCGATCAGCCCGGCCTTCGAAGCGCTGTAGTGCGAGGCGTTCGGATTGCCTTCCTTGCCCGCGACCGAGGCGATGTTGACGATGCGGCCGTAACCCTGCTTGAGCATGTGCGGCACGACCGCGCGGCAGGTGAGGAAGGGCGCGACCAGGTTCACGTCGATCACGCGCCGCCAGGTGTCCGGATCGAGTTCCCAGGTGACGCCGTTGCCGCCGGTGATGCCGGCGTTGTTGAGCAGGATGTCGATGCGGCCGCCATGCTTCGCCAGCGTCGATTCGACGGCCTTCTGCACGGCGCCGGCGTCGGTCAGCTCCACCACGTGCGTGCTGACCGTGCCCAGCCGTGAAAGCGCATCGCCGGCTTGCGCCAGACGCTGCGCGTCCAGGTCCCACAGCGCTACCGAAGCGCCCGATCGCAGCATCCGTTCCGCCGCCGCATAACCGATGCCGCGGGCGCCGCCCGTGATGACCGCGGTGCGGCCTGCCAGGTCCAGTTGATTCATCGTCGCCGTCTCCTGAGTTGCTGTGCGCACAGTGTGATGTTACCATGCGCACATGACCGAGGTCAGGCTGTCTCCGCGCGAACGCGCCTACGTCGACATCAAGGGCGCGCTGCTGCGCGGTGACTTTTCCGCCGGGCAGATGCTGTCGCTGCGGGAGCTTTCGGAGCGCTTCGATTGCCCGATCGCGGCCGTGCGCGACGCGGTGATCCGGCTGGAATGCGACCGGTTGCTGCGGGTGCATCCGCAGCGCGGCATCCAGGTGATGGAAGTCGACCTGGACTTCGTGCGCGAGGCCTACCAGCTGCGTCTGATGATCGAACTCGAAGGCGCCCGCCGCATGATCGACGAGCCCGACGTGGCCGCGATCGAGGCGCTGGAACGCCGGACCCAGGCCTGCCTCGAAGAGCTTGCCGGCAGCCCGGACGCCGCCGCGCTGGAACGGGCGGCGCAGGTCGACTGGGCGATGCACCAGCTGATCGTGGGTGCCATGCGCAGCAAGCTGGTGGCCGACATCTACCGGCAGAACCGCGAGCGGCAGCGCCTGATCGGACGCGCCTACGCCTTCCACCCCGCCAAGTACGCGAGCGCCGCGCTGTCCGAGCACGTGGCGATCCTCGCGGCGCTGAAGGCGCGCGACCGCGAACGGACGGCGCAGCTGCTCGAAGCCCACATCACGTCGGCCATGCGCCGGCAGATCGGCGTCTGACCACCGAAGCCGCCGCTCCAGTGCTTTACCAACGAGGAGACATCATGAAACGTGTTGATGCCCGGCGCCCCGGTGCCGCGGTGGTGCGTGTCATCGGGGCCGCGCTGTGGTGCTGGTGCGCGGCGGCGAGCGCGCAGACCTATCCGGCCAAGCCGGTCAAGCTGATCGTTCCCTTCGCCGCCGGCGGCACCGCGGACCTCGCGGGACGCGTGGTGGCCGAGACCATGGGGCAGACGCTCGGGCAGCCCATGGTGGTCGACAACAAGCCGGGCGCGGGCGGGACGCTGGGCACCGCGGTCGCGGCCAAGGAGCCGGCCGACGGCTACACCCTCGGCCTGGGCAGCGTGAGCACGCACGCCACCAGCGTCAGCCTGTACAAGGACCTGCGCTACGACCCGCGCCGCGACTTCGTCCCGGTCGGGATGATCGCGGAGGTGCCCAACGTGCTGGTCGTCAGCGCCAAGCTGGGCGTCAACACGGTCGCCGAACTGGTGGCCCGCGCCAAGGCGCAGCCGGGCGCGATGAACTTCGGCTCGATCGGCAACGGCACCAGCCAGCACCTGGGCGGCGAGCTGTTCAAGCTGGTGACCGGCACGCGCATCACCCACGTGCCGTACAAGCAGAACGCGCAGCTGACGGGTGATCTGCTGGTCGGCCAGATCCACATGGTCATCGACAACCTGCCCAACGTGCAGCAGCACATCACGGCGGGAACGCTCAAGGCGCTGGCCGTGACCACCGAGGCACGCTCGCCCGCGCTGCCGAACGTTCCGACGATGGTGGAGCTGGGCTACTCCGACTTCTCCATCTCCAGCTGGGTGGCGCTCTACGCGCCCGCCGGCACGCCGCCCGACCACGTGGCGCGGCTCTCGCGCGAACTGCAGGCAGCCCTCGCGACGCCGCGCGTGCGCGAGCGGCTGACCGGCGCCGGCATGCAGGTTCGCGCGCTCAACGCCGAGCAGCTGCGCGGCTTCATGGACACCGAGATCGCCCGCTGGGGCCGCGTGGTGCAGGCCTCCGGCGCCCGCATCGATTGATCCGCAGAACCCCGAACACAGGAGACCTTCCCTTGCGCAACGACTTCCACGGCATCTACCCGATGCTCTACACGTTCTATGACGAGCGCGGCGCGCTCGACCGCGGCGCCTTCGTGCGGCAGGTCGAGGCCTGCATCGCCGGCGGGGTGCACGGCATCGCGCTGCTCGGCATTGTCGGCGAGTACAACAAGCTCGACATCCGCGAGAAGATGCAGATCGTCGAGTGGACGATGGAGACGGTGGCCGGCCGCGTGCCGGTGGCCGTCACCGTCAGCGAGCCGAGCGAACACGGGCAGGTGGAATTCGCTCGCGCCGCCGCGCAGCTGCGGCCGGACTGGCTGATCCTGCAGCCACCGGCGATCCGCAACGTGCCGGAGCGCGAGTTCGTCCGCCTCTTCGGCGCCGTCGCCGGCAAGGTCGACCTGCCCATCGCGATCCAGAACAACCCGGTGAACCTGGACGTCGTGCTGTCCGCTTCGGCGCTGCTGGAGCTGCACCGCAACCATCCGAACGTCTGCCTGCTCAAGGGCGAAGGCCCGATCCTGTACGTACGCCGCCTGATCGAGGACACGCAGGGCGCATTCAAGGTGTTCAACGGCCGCGGCGGCCTGGAACTGCCCGCCAGCGTGCTGGCCGGCTGCGTGGGCCTGATCCCGGCGCCGGAACTCACCGACGTGCTGGCGCGCTGCTGGGACCTGGCGGCCAGCGGCGACCCGGTGTCGGTGCAGAAGGGCGACCGCCTGCACGCGGACATCCTGCCGCTGCTGACCTACCTGATGGCCAACCCCGAGCACATGCTGTGCTACGGCCGGCGCCTCTTCGCCAGGCGCGCCGGCATCGCCGAGGTGCATCCGCGCCATCCCTGCGTGACGCCGCACGACTTCGGCCTGCAGATGCTGGAGCGCCTGTCGGCCGGCGTCGCACCGCTGCCCGCGGCGAAGTGAGCCTGCTCACCCTCGCCCTCGTCGCGGGCGTCGGCGCGCTCATCGGCGCCGTCGGCCTGGGCGGGTTCCTGATGGTGCCGCTGCTGATGCTGCTCGAAGGCGCTTCGGTGCGGCAGGGCGTGGTCGTGGCGGCGGTGGCGTTCCTCGCGTCGGGGATCGTCTCGCTGCTGCTGTGGCGGCGCCAGCCCGGCGCTGCGCGCGAGACCCGCGGCTTCCTGCTGGCCGCCGCGCCGGGCGCCGTCGTCGGCGCGTTCGCGGTGCAGGCGGCGATGGAAGGCGTTCTCACCGCGTTCATCGCGATCGGCTTCGCGGTGGCCGGCCTCGCGGAATGGCTCGAGTGGCCGCGGCAAGGGCGAGCGCGGAATGTCGGCCGTCCGGCGGCCGCCGGGGGCGGCCTGGTCACCGGTTTCGCCTCGGCCCTGACCGGCACCTCGGGTCCGATGGTGGCGATGCCGATGCTGGCCTGGGCCGGACTGGCCTTGCGCGAGCGGGTGGCGCTGGCGCAGGTCGCGCAGATCCCGATCGCGCTGGGCGCGACGCTCGCCTTCGCCAGCTTCGGCGAAGTGCCCTGGACCCTGGCGGCCGGCAGCAGCATCGCGCTGTGCGCCGGCCTCGTCGGCGGCGCGCTCCTCGCGCGTCGCGTGCAGGCGCGCGGCCTGCGGCGGCTGGCCGCCGTGCTCATGTGGGGCGCCGCCGCCTTCATGGTCTTGAAGACGCAATGGTGAACAGCGCTCCGCCCCTGCACGACATGGCGTTCCGCATCCGCGAGGTGCGCAGCGCCCGCGTCCGCGTGCCCGGCCCGGACTACTGGCGCGGCTTCCTGAAGCAGGACGCGAACGCGCGACCGGCGGGCCGCTTCCAGTTCTCGCCACCCTGGCGGACCGTCTATGCCCGCGAGGTCGAGTCGGCGCTGGTGCGCGTCGAGCTGGCCGACGGCACGGTGGGGTGGGGCGAGGCGACTTGCCCGATCGCGCCCGAGGTGATCTGCACGCTGGTCAACGGCTTCGTCGCGGAACTCGTGGAGGACCAGCCCTTCGCGTCGCCCGCGGCGATGGTCGACCTGCTCTACGACGCGCAGCGCTGCCGCGGCTACCTCGCCGGGCATTACCAGGACGCCGTGGCGGCGCTCGACATCGCGCTGCACGACGCGCTGGCGCGCCGCGCCGGATGTCCGGTGAGCGCGCTGTTCTCATTGGAGGCGAAGGCCGTCCTGCCCTGCTACCTGTCGGGCGCGCGCGCGCCGACCCGCGAAGAGCGCATCGCGTTGCTGCAGCAATGGTCGGGCGAGGCGACCAGCGCCGTGAAGATCTTCCTGCGCGGCGCGCTCGACGCCGACCTGGAGGAATTCGCCGCGCTGCGGTCGGCCGTGCCCTCGCTCACCTGGTGGGCGGCGGACGCCTTGTGGACCTTCGAGGAACTCGCGGTCGCCACGCGTGCCCGGCAGGCGTTCGGCGATCTCTCGGCGAGCTGGCTCGAATGCCCGATGCTGCCCGAGGACCTGGCCGGGCACGTCGCGCTGCGCGATGCGCCGGGCGCGCCCATCGCGTTGGGCGAGCACCTGCGCACCGCGCTGCAGGCCGATCCCTGGATCGACGCCGGCGTGGTCCAGGTGCTCCAGCCCGACATCGGTCGCACCGGGTTCGTGATGGGCCGGCGCATGCTCGAGAAGGCGCGCGAGCGCGGCATCGCGGTCACGCCGCACATGGGCGGCGCGCTCGATGTCATGCAGGCGGCCACGCTGCACTTCGCGGCCGCCGCGGGCTTCGACCTGCCCTGCGAATTCCAGGCCGGCCTGGCCGGCCGCATCCCGACGGCGCTCCGTTCGGAGTGGAAGCCGGGACGCGGCGGCTTCCAGGTGCCTGCCACGCACGGCCTCGGCGTGGACGTGGATGAAGACGCGCTGCAGGAGTTCGTCTTCACGTAGGGCGTGAGCCCGCCGCTCCTTCGCTCACGCCGCATCGCGCAGGTGCTCCCGCGCGAACTCGCGCAGCAGCGACATCGCCGGCGCCTCCGTGCGTCCGGCGAGCGTCACGAAGCCGAACGTCCCGCTGGCGCTGAGTGATGGCGTCAGCGTGAGTTCGACCAGGCGGCCCGAGGCCAGGCCCTCTCCGCCCGCCGCCGCGGTGCCGAGAAAGACGGCATCCGTCGTCATCGTGGTCTCGATGAGCGGAGCGACGTCCTCGCAGACGATGGTGGTGCACTGCTCCGGGTCCGCCTGAGGCCCGTACTTGCGGACCAGCAGTCGCCTCATCTCCGGGCTGATCGGGGAGGACGCGATGGGATACCGGAGGACGTCGGCGAAGCGGACCTCCTTCAGCCGGGTCAGCGGATGCCGCCGCCGGCAGAGGAAGGCGCCCTTCAGGTCGGCGACGTGTTCGATCAGGAGGTCGGCGGCCGGCACCACCGAGCGGATGTCGATGAGCAGGCCGTCGATCTCCCTCGCCCTGAGAGCGCGCAGCTGCGCCTCCACGGCCCCGCGGCTCACGACCACCCTCGTGCGCGGATGCCGGGCCGCCATCATCTTCATGAAGGGCACGGTCAGCACCGCGCCGGGGCCGGCCCCGAAGCCGATCCGGATCTCACCGATGCCGCCGGAGGCGAACAGCTCCCCGGCGCGTTTCAGCTCGGAAGCCTGGAACCCGATGGCCCGCGCCCGGCTGAGGACCTCCTTGCCGAGGGGCGTGAGCTCGTTGCGCTTGCCGACCCGGTCCACGACCTCGCCCCCGAGCTCCTCTTCCAGCTGCTGGATGCTGCGGCTCAGGGCCGGCTGCGTGACGTGCAGGCGCAAGGCGGCCCGCGAGAAGGAGCCCGTCTCGGCCAGGGCGACGAAGTGTTCGAGCTGACGCAGGTTCACCGGAGGCAATATACCGTTCGCTCATGCAAACGAGAAAAATAATGCATTGGACACATGCGGGGGACGACGCGACGATGCCTCGCGTTTTTGCGTGCTTCGCCTTTTCGAGATCCCCATGAACATCAAGACCATCGTCGGCGCCCTGGGAGCGGTCCTGCTCTCGACGGCCGCCCTGGCCCAGTCGGGCAAGCCCGTGAGCCTCGTGATTCCGTATCCGGCGGGCGGGCTGGCCGACGTCATCGCGCGAAGCGTCGGTCCGGTCCTCTCCAGAAACCTGAACCAGCCGGTCATCGTCGACAACGTCGCCGGCGTGAGCGGCACCCTGGCCGCCCAGAAGGTCGTGCACGCGCCCGCGGACGGCACCTTCATCCTGCAGGGCTCCCCCAACGAGGTCATCCTGCCGCCGCTGGCGATGAGCGCGGTGAGGCTGCGAAGCGAAGACTTCCGGGTCGTGCAGCTGATCGGCGTGGCGCCGATGGTCCTCGTGACCCGCTATGACCTGCCCGCCAACAACATCGACGAATTCGTGGCGCTCGCGAAAAGCAGCGCGCGCACCAAGCCGCTGACGTACGGCAGCACCGGCATCGGCTCGTTCTATCACCTGCTCGGCGAGCAGCTGTCCAAGGTGACCGGGGCCGAGATGACCCACGTTCCCTACAAGGGCGGTGCGCCGCTCCTGCAGGACATGGGCGGAAGCCAGCTCGACTTCGCGCTGCTGCCGTTCGCGCAGCAGTACGTGGCGCTCGCGCAGCAGAAGCGCCTGAAGATCCTCGGCACGCTCGCGGACACCCGGCCGGAGAGCCTCAAGCAGTACCCCACGGTGAACGAAGGCACGGCCCTCAAGGGTTTCAGCTTCGACATCTGGACGAGCTACATGGTGCGCCGCGATACGCCGGAAGACGTCGTCGCCCGCCTGAACAAGGCCTTCACGGAGGCGCTGGGAGACGCGTCGGTCAAGACGGTCCTCGATGCGCAGAGCCTCATGCCGGCCAGGCAGATCACCCCGGCCGAAGGCGTGCGGATGTTCGACGCCGAGATCAAGCGATTCCGCGACCTGGCCAAGAGCATCAACCTGAAGCCGCAATGACCGACACCAGCTCCTGCTTCTCCGCCGGCTACGCGCAGGCCCGCGCCAAGTTCCTCGCCGCCGCGGCGGCCGCGGGCCTGACCTCGCAGGCCCTGGTCCATCCGCTGAAGGGCCCGGACGGCGGCGAACTGGCCCTGGACGTCGTGCGCGACGGTCCTCTTGATGCGAAGCGGGTCCTCGTCCTTTCCAGCGCCTGCCACGGCCTGGAAGGCTTCTGCGGCTCGGGGGCCCAGGTAGCGCTGCTGCGGGACGCGGAGTGGAGGCGGGCATGCGCGAACGCCGGTGTGGCCGTCGTCTACGCGCATGCGCTCAATCCCTGGGGCTTCGCCTGGCTGCGCCGGATGACGCACGAGAACGTCGACCTGAACCGCAACTTCCACGACTACGGCAGGCCGCTTCCGCGCAACCCTGGCTACGAGGAACTGGCCGACTTCATCGTCCCGGAGCAGTGGCCGGAAACCGCCGAGAACCGGGCCGTGCTGGATGCGTACGCGGCGAAGCACGGGCCGATGGCGCTCCAGCGTGCCATCACCGGGGGGCAGCACAGTCACCCCAAAGGCCTGTTTTTCGGAGGGAGTGCACCGACCTGGAGCCAGGGCGCTGTCCGGCAGGTCCTGCGCGAGCACGGTGGCCACTGCGACGAGCTGGGCTGGATCGACTTCCACACCGGCCTCGGGCCTCGCGGCCACGGCGAGCTGATCCTGGCGGGCGGCCCCGAGTCGCTGCCTCGTGCCCGGCAGATCTGGGGGAATGTCACGTCGTTCCATGACGGGACCTCGACTTCGGCGCCGCTGACCGGGAACATCTGGCTGGCCGTCCAGGAAGAGGCGCCGCAAGCCCGGTATGCGGGCATCGCCCTCGAATACGGGGTGGTGCCGCTCAAGGAAACGATCGACGCACTCCGCTCCGACCAGTGGCTGCACAACCATCCGGAGGCTCCCGCCGAGCTGCGCGACGGCATCAAGAAGAACCTGGTGGCGGCCTTCTATGGCGACGACGACCGGTGGAAGGCTGACATCGTGAGGCAGGCGAAGCAGGCGGCGTCCGCCTTCCTGCAGTAGGCGGGCGGTGGTACTGCCGGGCTGATGGTGCGGCCTCGATTGACAACGCCGAGCCTGGGTGAAATATTGCCCCGGCCATGGGACAGCTTTCCGTCACCGACAGCGCCGCCACCGCCGACTGCGACCGCGCCGAAGCCGCGCGCTACGCCCTGCTGCGGCGGCTGGCGCCTTCGATCCGCCACAACCTGGTGATCAACCTGCAGCCGATCGGGATGATCTACGAGGTGCTCGATCGGCGCCTGCGCGGCCCGCAACCGGACCTGGCGCACGTGCAGGCCAGCGCCGCCAAGATCAACACCTTCGCGCGCGCCGCGCTGAACTCCTGCCTCAACGTGGTGACCTGGCTGGCGCCGGAGGAGAGCGCGGTCACCGATGCCGTCGAGGGCACGCGCGAATGCAGCGCGCTGCTGGCCACCACCCTGAGCTTTCGCGGCTACACGCTGCGCAACCAGGCGCAGGCCGTGACCGGCGAGGTGCGGCTCTCGGCGGTGCGCAACGTGCTCACCGCCGCCCTGATCCATGTCACCGACGAAGCCTCGCCACCCGCGGAGGTGGCGATCACCACGGCATCGTCGCCGCAAGGGCTCCAGGTGCAGTTGCAGGTGCATCGCACCGAAGGCGACTCCGTCACGGACACCACCTCGGCCTACCGGCCGCTGCGCTGGACCGACGTCGAGGCGCTGGCCGCGTCGGAGCAGGTGATGCTCGAGCGGCCTTCCACGGGACGGGTCGTGATCACGTTCCCGTGGACAGGTTCTCGTCCGGCGTGACGCCGGCGCCGTCTTCCAGCGCGGCGAGCACGCTCACCATCTCCCGCGCGATCTCGCGCGCCAGGTAGCCCACGGGCCCGAGCCGCCGCGCGAGCCGCTCGCCGGCCTGCGCGTGCAGCAGCACGCCCCAGGCGCAGGCCTGTTCCAGCGTCGCGCCGCGCGCGAGCAGCCCGCCGATCGCGCCCGCCAGGGTGTCGCCCGATCCCGAAGTCGCCAGGCCGGTGTTGCCGCCTTCGTGCAGCCACGCGCGGCCATCGGGCGCGGCGATGGCCGTGCTCGCGCCCTTGACCGCCACCACCGCGTTCCAGCGCCGCGCCGCTTCGACGGCGGCCGCGAGCGGATCGGACAGCACGGCGTCCTTTTCCATGCCCGAGAGGTGCGCCATCTCGCCGGCGTGCGGCGTCAGCAGCATCGGCTGCGGGAAGCGGCCGATGCGGATCACGCTGTCCATGGCCAGCGCGTCCAGCACCACGGGGCGGTCGCGCAGCAGCGGCAGCAGGGCCTGCACGAAGGCGCAGGTCGCTTCAGGATCCATCAGGCCGGGGCCGATCACCACGGCGTGAGCCGGGCAGAGGCAGTCCTCCAGCAGTTCCGGGCCCGCCGCCGCTTCGAAGCCACCGCCCGGTGTTTCGGGCAGCGCGATGACGCGGGCCTCGGGCATGGAGAAAGCCATCTGCGCGGCGACGGATCGCGCGGTCGCGATCACCAGCTTGCCAGCGCCCACGCGCAGCGCCGCCGTCGCCGCGAGCACCGCCGCGCCGGGCATCTCGCGGCTGCCCGCGATGACGACGACGCGGCCACGGACTTCCTTGTCCGCATCGCCCGCGAGCGACGGCAGCGGCCAGCGGCGCAGCGCCTGCGGGTCCACGCGCTGCGCGTCCGCCATCAAGGCTTGGGCGCGGCGGGCGCGTCGGGTTCGACCGTGACCGGCGCACCGGCCTCGCGCAGCGGCGCGACGAAGTTGGCGAGGTCCAGCACCAGCGAGTCGCTCAGCGGATCGTGCTCGTACGAGGTGACGCCGCAGTTGGGCACGTCGCCCTGGCGGTCCAGCGCCAGCACCTCGTGCTCCTCCATGCATTCGATCAGGTAGCGCATGCAGTTGACGATGACCTGGTGCGCCACCACCAGCACGCGCTGCCCGTTGTGCTCGCGGGTGACCATCTCCAGCACGCTGCGCAGCCGCAGGATCACGTCGCACCAGCTCTCGCCGCCGGGTGGCCGGAAATAGAACTTGCCGACGTGGCCGCGCTGCGCCGCCAGTTCCGGATAGCGCTCGTGGATGCCCAGCACCGTGAGCCGGTCCAGGATGCCGAATTCCTTCTCGCGCAGGCGCTCGTCCACGCGAACGCGCACCTTGTGGCGGTCCAGGCCGGACGACTGCATCACGAGCCGCGTGGTCTCGCGCGCACGCACGTAGGGCGAGGTGATGACCACCTCGGGACGGCGCGCCGGCGGCAGCTCGCCGAACCAGTGGCCCAGCGCGACCGACTGCTCGCGGCCGAGCGGCGACAGTGGCACGTCGATGTCGCGTTCCGCGATGTCGATGGCCGACAGGCCGTTCGCCTCGGCGGCGTCACGCGCCACGTTGCCGGCGCTCTGCCCGTGGCGGACGATCCAGAAAGTGCGGGGCCATTGCTGCGACATCGTGCCGGGTGCTCCTTCACTCGCCCGGCTGGAAGCCCAGCGCCTTCATCGCGGCCAGCGGATTGATGCTGCTCTCGTGGTAGCCGGCCCAGGGCTCGTTGCCGCGATCCAACACCTCGTGCACGGACGCCACCGTCCAGTGCGCGCCGCTCTTGAGGCCCTTGAGTTCGTCCCAGTCCACCGGCACCGAGATGCCCAGGCCCGGCCGCGCGCGCGCCGACCAGGCCGCGACGGTGGTCGCGCCGAAGCCGTTGCGCAGGTAGTCGATGAATATCCTGCCGACCCGGTTCCTGGGCCCGCTCTTGGCCACGAAGCGTTGCGGGAGGGTTCGCGCCAGGTGTT
>Ga0247825_10002786_pt1 | contig 11557 bp, 9 predicted proteins | sample 13C_Vanillin_Day_FD_194413 | JGI IMG/M metagenome (GOLD analysis project Ga0247825, IMG submission 194413) | Soil microbial communities from agricultural site in Penn Yan, New York, United States - 13C_Vanillin_Day48 | ecosystem: Environmental > Terrestrial > Soil > Agricultural land | place... | reverse complement strand
GCTCATTGTCGAGCCCATCGCCCGGGCGTGCCCGTGCAGGTTCAGATCGCGGTAGGTGCGCCGGCTTTCGTCCACCGCCCAGGGATGACGATCGATTCCGAGAATCGTAGACGTCTTGTCCGCGCACAGCGCCCATGCGGCAGCGGCGACCCCGGTGCCGCACCCAAGGTCGACGATGTGGGTCGGGGCGGGGCTGCCGCCTCCCACGGCGCGCACGATATGGGCGACGGTCAGCAGGTGAAGCGGGCCGTAAAACAGCGCGAATGCCGCGCGCTTGCCGGCGGAGGAGAGGGCGGCGCCGGCGGCAAGTTTCTGGCGGCGTTGAACATATGCGGACGACAATGCCCGGAGCGCGCGTGTGACTTCGGCAACGCGGAAATCGGCGAGATGACGCGTTTCAAGCTGCGCCAGCCAGCGGGTGAAGCGTTCGTCCTGCGCTGAGACACACATGGAATGCGTGATCCTGATCGGCTTACCGGCGTCTGGCAAGACGACCTTCTACCGGGACCGGTTTGCCGGCACACATGATCACGTGAGCAAGGATGCCATGCGTCACAACCGTCAGCCGCAGCGTCGTCAGAACGAGTTGATCAACGCGGCGCTTGCCGCCGGACGCTCCGTTGTTGTGGATAACACGAATCCAACCGTTACCGATCGCTCCGCCATCATTGCGATTGCTCGACGCCACGGCGCAGAGGTTGCAGGCTATTTCTTCCCGACGGAAGCGGCCGATGCGCTCCGGCGCAACCGGGCACGCGAGGGCCGGGACCGCGTTCCCGCCGTCGCGATCTTCGCGGCGCGGAAACGGCTCGAGCAACCATCGTACGAGGAGGGGTTCGACCGTCTATTCACAGTGGTCGTCAACGACGAGGCGCGATCGTTCGACGTCGTCCCGCAGCCACGTTAAATTGGCGACTCAACTATGCCAGCTCCGCTACAATGCGATTTCAGGAGGGCACGCATGCGACTGTTCGTTTCACTCGTTGCAATTCTGCTGATGGTGACTGCCGCCGCGCCCCGGCTGCAGGCGCAAACGACTCATGCTGCACCGCAATCGGCGCTCGACGCCGCCGTGCAGCAGCACGTAGACACGACCGCGGCCGATCGGGAGGCCGTGCTGCGCGTGCTGGGTCACTCGGAAGTTAAAGCGGTCGCCGAAAGGGCCGGCATCGATCTGCGCCGGGCGACGGGCGCGGTGTCGACGCTGCAGGGCGAGGATCTGGCGCGCGTAGCGGCGCAGGCGCAGCAGGTTGAGGGCGCGCTGGCCGGCGGCCAGTCGCGAATCGTCATTTCGACGACGCTGATCATCATCGCCCTGCTGGTGCTCATCCTGATCATCGTTGCGGTGGATTAGCAGCGCGCGTTCTCTCTTACTGGTTGTGGCGCTGGCTGGGCACGTCGATGCGCAGCCAGCGCCCCTGACCGTCCTCGACGTTCCCTTCATTTCACAATCCGAGGCGCTGTGCGGCGGCGCCGCCGCCGCCATGGTGCTGCGCTACTGGGGCGAGCGTGGCCTGACCGCAGAGTCCTTCAGCCATCTCGTCGATCGCAGCGCCGCCGGCATCCGCACTGATGCGCTCGTCAACGAGCTGCGCTCGCGCGGCTGGACGGCTGCGCCACTGGCCGGCACCGGCGAGGCGATCGACGCCGAACTGCGCCGTGGCCGGCCCGTTCTCACGCTGATCGAAGATCGACCCGGGCGATTTCACTACATCGTGATCGTGGCAAAGACAGCGGATGCCGTGGTCTTTCACGATCCGGCTCGGGCGCCGCTGCGCGTCGTCGGCGGCGAGGAGTTCGAGCGGCGCTGGCAGCCGGCGAAGCGGTGGATGGCCGTTGTCGTCCCGGGTGAGCGCGAACGCGAGACGGGTGCGCCGGTCAGCGCCGTTTCGCCTTCGGCGGGCTCCTGCAGCGAGTTGATTGCTGGCGGTGTCGCGCGGGCGCAGGCGGGCGATCTCTCCGCTGCGGAACAGAACCTGACCTCCGCGCTTTCCTGTGGCGGCGCCGCGGCGCTGCGCGAGCTTGCCGGGGTCAGGGTGCTTCAGCGCCGGTGGGCCGACGTCGAGGCATTGAGCAGCGCGGCCACTGCCGCCGACCCCGCCGACGCGTACGGCTGGAGGTTGTTGGGGACGAGCCGGTTCGTGCAGAACAACCGCGACGGAGCGCTCGCTGCGTGGAATCGCGTTGCCGAACCACGACTGGATTTGCTGAGCGTCGCCGGTCTGGACCGTACACGCCAGCGTGTCGTTGAACAGCTCGTCGATGCAAAGCCGGCCACGGTCGTGACGCCCGACCTGCTTCTACGCAGCGAGCGGCGGTTGCGCGAGCTCCCAGCGGCTGTTTCCACCAGCGTCGAACTGCGGCCGACGCCGGGCGGCCTGGCGGAGCTGCGCGCGACCGTGAACGAACGACCTGTGGTTCCCGCGGATGTCTGGAGCTATGTCGCGGCCGGCGCGCTGGCCGCTTCACAACGCGAGCTTCGCGCCTCGACCGGGTCGCTCACCGGCGGAGGCGAGCGCGTGAAAGGCGAATGGCGCTTCTGGCCCGGCCGGCCGAGGATAGGCGTTGCCCTCGACGCGCCGGCGCCGTGGGGCGGTATCTGGAGCGTGGCCGGGTTCGCCGAACGCGAACGCTTTACCGGCGGAGCTCCGGCCGATCAGAAACGCTCGGGCGGCTTCGTCGAGTGGTCCACATGGGCCAGTGCGCTCGTGAAACTCTCGCTCGGAGCCGGCGTGGAAGACTGGGATCGGATCGGCACTCTGGGTCGATCGCGCGCGAACCTGCAGCTGCTGTCAGGCGCAAACAGGGTCAACGTCCGTGCGGACGGGGAGATCTGGGCTGGCGCGGCTTCGTTCTCACGCGTCAGCGTGAATATCGTGGCTGCGTCGTCTACCACGCGCGCCGGCCGCGTCTATCTGGCGCGCGCCGGGACCGCCGCCGGCAGCACGCATCTGCCATCGCTCCTGTGGTTCGGCGGCGACACCGGCCAGACGCGCGAGACATTACTCCGCGCGCATCCGCTGGTAGAGGACGGCCGCCTTCGCATCGAGCAGATGGGGCGGCGGCTCTGGCACTCGTCAATGGAAGCGCAACAGTGGTGGCCGGCCGGAATCGTCCGGATTGCCGGCGCGATCTTCGTCGATGCGGTACGGGTTGGAGACCGCGTCGGTGATGCCGCGCGCGGCGACGTCGACGCGGGCGCTGGCGTTCGTCTGGCGCTTCCGGGCGCGCCGGGAACGTTCCGCGCCGACGTCGCCACGGGGCTCCGGCATGGCGGAACCCGCTGGTCGTTTGTGTACGAGCCGGAAGGCTGATAGAGTAACGCCCCTCCAGTCCGAGTTTCAGGGGTGCCATGGTCCGGACGTCCGCGGTGATCACTCTCGCGGTCGTGGCGATGCTATCGTCCACGAACGCCGACGCGCAGTACTTCGGTCGGAACAAGGTTCGTTACGATCGACTCGAATTCCGGCTGCTGCAGACGGAACACTTCGACATCTATTACTACGCCGAGGAAGAAGACGCGACGGTCCACGCCGCGCGCATGGCGGAGCGCTGGTACGCGCGGCTGTCGCGAATCCTCGGACACACGTTCGCGCGGCGTCAGCCGCTCATCCTGTACGCCAGCCATTCGCATTTCGCACAGACGAGCCTGACTGGTGGATTCATCAATGAAGGGACTGGCGGCTTCACCGAGCGAACCAAGTCTCGGATCGCCATGCCGTTTGCGCCCGGTCTCGGTGAAACGGACCACGTGCTGGGCCACGAGATCGCGCATGCGTTCCAAATCGACATCGCGCGCGGCGTCAAGCAGGACGCCTTTGCTCTGCCCGGCTGGTTCATCGAGGGCATGGCGGAATATCTGTCGCTCGGTCCCGCCAACGCCCACACCTCGATGTGGGTCCGCGATGCCGCCGGCCACGATCGTCTGCCCACGTTGAAGCAGCTGAACGACCCGCGGTTCTTCCCGTACCGATACGGTCACGCGCTGTGGTCGCACCTGGCGGAGAGGTTCGGAGACGGCGTGATTGGAAATGTGCTGCGATCGCGCGGGAAAGACGCGATCAAGCGGATTGAGCAGGTCACTGGAGAGTCTTCCGCGCAGATTACGGCGGCCTGGCACGAGTCGATCGACGAGGCCGTTCCCGACACCGGGGAGCGGCGCGCCGTCGGCGGCGAACGGCGCAGCCGCATGCAGCTCGCTCCAGCGATCAGTCCCGACGGCACACGCGTCATGTTTCTGTCCGAGCGCGATCGCCTGTCGGTCGATCTATTCGTGGCGGACACCGCGAACCACACTGACGGACGCAAAGTCGTCAGCACCGCGGCCGACCCGCACTTCGACAGCCTGCAGTACATCAACTCGGCGGGAGCCTGGGATCCAACCGGAAAGCGATTCGCGATGGCGGCGGTTCAGGACGGAGATGCGGTGCTCGTCCTGATTAATGTGGCGGACGGCAGCCGCAACGAGACACGCCTGCCCGAGGTCAGTCAGCTCTTCAACCCGAGCTGGTCGCCAGACGGTTCGCAGCTCGTGGTCTCGGGACTGAAGGGCGGTCTGTCCGATCTCTACATCTACACCGTGGAGACACGGGCACTGCGCCAGCTGACTGCGGACCCGTACGCGGACGTGCAGCCAGCGTGGTCGCCCGACGGCGCGACCGTGGCGTTCGCAACCGATCGCTTTACCTCTTCGGTCGATGAGCTGCGCTTCGGCCCATTGAGAATCGGTTTGCTGGACCTGAAAACGGGGCTGATTCGTCCGCTCGACGAGCGCTCGACGACGGCGGCCGTTTTGCCTGACAAGGAGATCAACCCGCAGTGGTCGCCGGAGGGGAGCGCGCTCTACTACATCGCGGACCTCGAGCGGGCGAGCAACATTTACCGGCGGCACCTCACGACCGGTGAGCTCGTGCGGGTGACGAACGAACAGGCCGGAGTCAGCGGCATCACGCCGACGAGCCCGGCGCTCGCAGTTGCCGCCGACAGCGGCACGGTCGCGTTCACTGCGTTCACCAACGGTGCGTACCGGATTCGGATCGTTGAGGGCTGTGGTGCATGCGCGGTTGTCGCGCGCGCCAACCTCGCGCCGATCACCGCGGCGACCGAGCACGAGATGACGGTGGCCGACGCGCTGCGGGATCCGACGTCGGGGTTGCCGCAGTCCGACACCTTCACGCGCCGGCCGTACGACGATCGGCTGCGGCTGGAAACGGTGGCGCAGCCGTTCATCGGCGGCGGGACGGGCAACGCCTTTGGCGGGCTCGTGCGCGCGAGCTTCGGGGCTACCTTTGGAGATCTGCTCCGCGATCGACAGCTGCAGACGCTGTTCCGCGTCGGCACCGACCTGGACGACTTCGCCGCGCAGTTCGCCTATACCACGCGCCGCGGCCGATGGAACTGGGGCGCGACCGCCGGCTTTGCGCCAGCCCGTTTCTACGGCGCGCGCCGCGCGATCGAGCGGGGGCCGGAAGCGACCACGAGAGAAACAACGAGCCTGCGCTACGACCATCAGTGGGGCGGCCTGGCCATGCGGTATCACTTCAACGCCGTGCGGCGCCTTGATGCGCGACTCGGCGTGCGCAGGACAGGATTCGCGTGGCAGACGTCGACCCGCGTGACCGACACCACCGGGAACCTCGTCAACCAGACCTACGCGGAGTCGCCCGCGCACGCAGCGCTTTATCAGGCGGAGGCGCAGCTCGCGTTCGTGTACGACACCGCTGTGTCCGGCCCCGTCGGTCCCGTGCTCGGTCAACGCCTTCGCCTCGAAGTCGAACCGGCCTTCGGCCGTGTGCCGTTCACGGACGTGCGGGTGGACGCGCGCCGCTACTGGATGCCGATCCGTCCGTTGACCATCGCCGCACGCCTTGAACATGTCGGCCGATATGGTTCGGGCGCCTCGGACCCGCGCCTCACGCCGCTGGTGGTCGGACTGCAGACGCTCGTTCGCGGCTACGACCTGCGGACGTTCGCCGCCGACGCCTGCGGGCGGACGGCAACGGCGTGTTCCGTGCTCGACGAGCTCGCGGGCAGCCGGCTGGCGCTGATGAATCTCGAACTGCGCGCGCCGCTGGTCGGTCTGCTGACAGGGGACCTTGACTATGGACGCCAGCTCCCGATCGAGCTGATTGCGTTTGCGGACGGGGCGGCTCTGTGGACAAAGAACTCCACCGGCGCGTCGGACCGTGCCACATTCCGCAGTTTCGGCTTCGGCGGCCGCGCGAATATCGGCGGATTTGTCGTCGAGGTGACGGGTGCGCGTCCAATCGATCGGACGCCGCACGGGTGGCGCGTCGGTTTCCTGCTGCGCCCCGGCTGGTAGGCCGTGGTACGACCTCTGCTTTGTCCCTCGGCGTGCGGACGCTTCTCTTCCTGTTTGGCCTCGTAATCGCTGCCGGCTGCGGCGCGTCCGTTGCCGGTCCAACGAATCCGATCGACAGGCCGTTCACCCTCGGTGTTGGCGAAGCCACGAGCATTTCCGGCGCCGGCCTGGCGATCGAGTTCACCGGTGTCACCGGTGACTCCCGCTGCCCTGCCGACGCGCTCTGTATCCAGGGCGGAGACGCGATCGTCGGTATTCGCGTGACTGGAAACGGCACCGCCTCATACGAGCTGCACACCGGCGACTCCTCGCGTGCGGCCGCTGCGCATGGGCGGTATGTGATTTCGCTCGTGGAACTGCAGCCGTATCCCTTCAGCTCGAGTCCGATCGATCCGCGCGACTATCGCGCTACGCTGGTTGTGCGGCTCCCGTAAGTCCTTGGTCCTTAGTTCTTGGTACTTCGTCCGTCCGTGGTTCTTGGTCCGTCCATGGTCCTTGGTGCGTGGTGCGGGAAGGACCAGGCCCGAAGGACCAGGGACTTAAGAAGCGCGGGGTGTTGCGGCGGCCAGGGCGCGTTGTGCGAACGCTTCGATGTCCGACGCCGGCCTGACGCCGGTCACCCGATCGATTTCGCGGCCGTTGAACACGAGGGCGAGTGTGGGGATGGAGCGAATGGTGAATCGCGCCGCCACTTCCGTGACGACGTCCGTGTTGACCTTGACCACCAGATAGCGGCCGGCGTTGGCTCGCGCCACACGTTCCAGTTCCGGCGCCACCATGCGGCACGGCCCGCACCACGGCGCCCAGAAGTCGACGAGGAGCGGCAGCGAACTGTCCGCGGCCGCCGCATCGAAGCTGGCCGCGTCCGCCATTTCGATCGGTTCGGACAGCGAGGGCAGGTTCGCGCGGCAATTGCCGCAGCGAGACGCCTTGCCGAGCGCGTTGTAGCGCAGGCGGTTCGACCGGCCGCACGACGGGCAGCTGACGATGACACCCTGCCGATCGGCCGTCGCGCTCATTCCTCTTATTTCGCCGCCTCGCACGGCTCGCCGCTCAGCGTCCACAACATGATCAGAGGCCGATTGCCCTGGCGCGCGAGGACGAAGGGAGTACCGCGCGGGACGGAAATGAATGAACCGGTCGTGATGACGCTCTGGATCTTGCCGATGATGGCGGCACCCTGCCCGGAGAGGACGTAGAACGTCGATTCGGCGGTGTCGTAAATACGCTGCGGCTGTTCATCGGTGAGCGCGAGCAGCATGTTCCGCGTGTTGCCGCTGCAGGACAGGATCACCTCGCGGCGCTCCTTCGTGTTCCGATACTGATCTGCCACCTTGGACAACGATCCGAGCTGCGGCTGGCCCACCGGTCCGGCGGCCGGCGCTTGCGGCGCCACCGGGGCCGGGGGCGGCGGTGCGGGCGCAACCTTGACCGGTGCCGCCGGCGTCAGCGTGATCGCCAGCTTCGCAATCTCGCCGCCTTTCAGCGTGACCTCCCGTTCGAATGCGGTCACCGCGTCACCGGAGAAGCGAAGTCGATATGTTCCGGCTCGCAGCCCAGGCAAGCTGAGTTGTCCGGCCGCATCCGTCTTCCCGTTGCGTTCGACGGTGCCGGTCATCTCGACGGTGACATCGGAGAACGGATTGCCCCTGCCGTCGCTCACGGTAATCGCCATCCCGGCGAGAGTTCCCGCGGGCTGCCGCGGGGTTGTTCGTGGCTGAGCAGGCGCAGCCTTCGGGGGCGCCGTGGGCTGCGGTTTCGGCGGCGTCGTGGGCTGCGGTTTCGGAGGCGTCGTGGGCTGCGCCAGCAGCAAGCTGAGCAGCAATGCGATAACCATAGGGGAATTGTATGAGGTCAGGACTGATCGCGGCGAGCGACGTATAATCGCGAAGGCCGCCAGGGGTATCTCTGAGTGGCTGGGTGGATGGGACGTTGGGTTGCCTGGGTAATGACTCAGGCCACGCAGCAACCTAGCAACCCAGCGACCGAGGTTGAGACAGACCCTTGGAACCTGACCCGGTTCAGACCGGCGGAGGGAGTGCGGCGATCCTCGTCAGATCCCGCCTGCCCTGCGCACGGTCATCGAGAGTTCCCATGATCGATTTTGCAGCGGCGTACCCGAATTCCAGGAAGGTCTACGAAGAGCGCACGGTGAAGGTGAACTCCGGCGCGGACGTGACCGTGCACGTTCCGATGCGCGAGGTTGCGCTGAGCGGCGGCGAAGCGCCCGTGCGTCTCTATGACACCAGCGGTCCGCAGGGGCACGATGTGCGTGCCGGGCTGCCGAAGCTCCGCCAGCCGTGGATCGCCGCGCGCCGTGCCGCCGGCACGGTCGGCACACAGCTGTATTACGCGCGCCGCGGCGACATTACCCCGGAGATGGAGTTCATCGCCGCGCGGGAGGGTCTGCCGGCGGAGTTGGTGCGCGCCGAGGTCGCGAGGGGACGCGCCATCATTCCGTCGAACATCAACCACCTGGAACTGGAGCCGATGATCATCGGCCGCAACTTCCTGGTGAAGATCAACGCCAACATCGGCAATTCCGCGGTCCGTTCGTCGATAGAAGACGAAGTCGAGAAGCTGCAGTGGGCGACATTGTGGGGAGCCGACACGGTGATGGACCTGTCGACCGGCAGGAACATCCACGAGACGCGCGAATGGATCATCCGGAACTCGCCGGTGCCGATCGGCACGGTGCCGATCTATCAGGCGCTGGAAAAGGTCGGCGGACGTCCGGAAGATCTCACGTGGGAGGTGTATCGCGACACGCTGATCGAGCAGTGCGAGCAGGGCGTGGACTACTTCACCGTGCATGCCGGCGTCTTGCTGCGCTACATCCCGATGACGGCCCGCCGCGTCACCGGCATCGTCTCCCGCGGCGGGTCGATTCTCGCCAAGTGGTGCCTGGCGCATCATCAGGAGAACTTCCTCTACACGCGCTTCCGCGACATCTGCGAGATCATGCGCGCCTACGACGTCTCGTTCTCGCTCGGCGACGGCCTCCGCCCGGGCTCGATTGCCGACGCGAACGACGAGGCGCAGTTCGCGGAGCTGAAGACGCAGGGCGAGCTGACAAAAATCGCGTGGGCGTACGACGTGCAGGTGATGAACGAGGGCCCAGGCCATATCCCGATGCATCTCATCAAGGAGAACGTCGAGAAGCAGCTCGAATGGTGCGACGAGGCACCGTTCTATACGCTCGGTCCGCTGACGACTGACGTCGCGCCCGGCTACGACCACATCACGTCGGCGATAGGCGCGGCGATGATCGGCTGGTACGGCACCGCGATGCTGTGTTACGTCACGCCGAAAGAACATCTCGGGCTGCCGAACCGGGACGATGTGAAGGCGGGCGTGATTGCCTACAAGATCGCGGCGCACGCCGCGGATCTTGCCAAGGGGCACCCGCGCGCGCAGGCGTGGGACGACGCGCTGTCGAAGGCGCGGTTCGAATTCCGCTGGCAGGATCAATTCAACCTGGCCATGGATCCGGTTACCGCGCGTGCGTACCACGATGAGACGCTGCCGGCCGACGGGGCGAAAGTCGCGCACTTCTGCTCGATGTGCGGTCCGAAATTCTGCTCGATGGAGCTGACGCAGCAGATCCGCGACGCCGGAATGCAGGAGAAATCCGTCGAGTTCAGGAAAGCTGGAGAGCTTTACGTGAAGGCCAGTTCGTAGTTGTGGCGATCGACACACTGCGAACGTTGATCGCCGAGGTCATGGACCTTCGGCATTCAGCGGACCTGATCGAGTGGGACGAGCGGGTCTACATGCCGCCCGGCGGCGTCACCGTCCACGGCGAGATGAGCGCCGCGCTTCGCCGTCTCGCGCACGAGAAGTTCACGTCCGACGGCGTCGGCAGGGCGCTCGACGCGGCGCGCGCCGACATGGCGGGCGCGGATCCCGACTCCACCGGCGCCCGCATGGTTGCCGTCGCCGCGCGCGACTACGCACGCGCCACACGGGTTCCGGCGGACTTCGTGGCGGAGCACGCGGCGGCGATATCCGCGGCACAGCACGTGTGGGCGGAGGCGCGCGGCAAGTCCGATTTCTCGGCGTTCGCGCCTCACTTGCAGAAGGTCATCGATCTGAAGCGCCGGTACGTCTCGTTCTTCCCCCCGGCCGATCACCCCTACGACGTGCTGCTCGACGATTACGAGCCGGGGATGAAGACCGCTGAAGTGAGGCATCTCTTCGATTCACTGCGCCAGCGTCAGGTCGCCGTCATCAAGTCGGTCGCAGACCGGCCTGCGCCGCCGGCCGAATTCCTTACCGCACGATATGCGGAACACGACATCTGGCGCTTCGCCGTTGACGTGGTCACAGCCTTCGGTTTCGACTGGACGCGAGGCCGGCAGGACAAGTCAGTACATCCGTTTGCCACCGGCATCGGCGCCAGCGACGTGCGCATTACGACCCGCTGGGTGGAAGGACAGCCGCTCGCCCTTCTATTCGGAACGATGCACGAGGCCGGGCATGCGATGTACGAGCAGGGCGTCGGCGGCGAGCATCAGCGGACGCTGCTCGAAGGCGGAGCCTCGCTTGGCGTCCACGAGTCGCAGAGCCGGCTGTGGGAAAACATGGTTGGACGCTCGCGAGCCTTCTGGAACCACTTCTTCCCGCGACTGCAGGCTGCGTGTCCGGCCCAGCTGTCGAGCGTCCCCGTTGCGGCGTTCTACTCGGCGATCAACCGTGTCCAGCCGACCCTGATTCGCGTCGAGGCGGACGAAGCGACATACAACCTGCACATCATGCTGCGCGTCGAGCTCGAGCTCGCACTCATCGAGGGGTCGCTGCGTGTCTCGGATCTCCCCGACGCGTGGAATGCGCGGATGCGCGAATATCTCGGGCTCACTCCTCCGGACGATGCCAGGGGAGTATTGCAGGACATCCACTGGTCAGCCGGCCTGTTCGGCTACTTCGCCACCTACACGCTGGGCAACGTCATTGCCGCGCAGTTGTGGGACCGGTTTGGCCGGCTTCATCCTTCGCGCGATTCGGACATCGGCCGCGGAGACTTCTCGGCGCTGCTGTCGTGGTTGAGAACCGAGCTTCATCGGCACGGCCGGAAATTCGAGCCGCAGGAGCTGGTTGAGCGCGTTACCGGCTCTCCTGTCAGTCCCGAACCGTATCTGCGGTACCTGGAAGAGAAGTACGCGGCGAATTGAAGGCCGGAAGGCCGACCCTGACTGAAAGGCCGACCTGAAGGTCGGCCTCTACCGATTTAACTAC
>Ga0247825_10002785_pt1 | contig 11568 bp, 10 predicted proteins | sample 13C_Vanillin_Day_FD_194413 | JGI IMG/M metagenome (GOLD analysis project Ga0247825, IMG submission 194413) | Soil microbial communities from agricultural site in Penn Yan, New York, United States - 13C_Vanillin_Day48 | ecosystem: Environmental > Terrestrial > Soil > Agricultural land | place... | reverse complement strand
CTGTCACTGATCACGGCGGTCATCCTCGTCTACCAGCCCGTGAAGGATCTGGGCCGCGTCACCCAGTTCGCGATGCAGGCGGGTGTCTCGGGCGAGCGGCTCTTCGCGCTGCTGGACCAGCGTCACCCCGTGGAGGACGCGCCAGGGGGCATCCCCGCGCCGCCGCTCCGGCAAGGCATCCGGTTGGAGGAGGTGCACTTCTCCTACGGCACTCGCCGCGCGCTGGAGGGGCTGACCCTGGAGCTGCCGGTGGGCAAGGTGACGGCGCTGGTGGGCCCGAGCGGTAGTGGCAAGAGCACGGTGACGTCCCTCTTGCTGCGCTTCGAGAAGCCCCAGGCGGGCCGGCTGCTCCTCGATGGCGTGGAAGCGGATCGGTACCAGGCGGCGAGCGTCCGGGCGCAGTTCGCGCTGGTGACGCAGGAGCCGCTGCTCTTCTCGGCGAGCGTGCTGGACAACCTGCGCTTCGCCCGGCCGGACGCGGCGCTCGAGGAAGTCGAGGCAGCGGCGAGGGTGGCCCATGCGGACGGGTTCATCCGGAACCTGCCGCAGGGGTACGACACGCTCATCGGGGAGCGGGGTGTGATCCTGAGCGGCGGGCAGCGCCAGCGGCTGTGCATCGCTCGGGCGGTGCTCTCCCGCGCGCCGGTGCTGGTGCTGGACGAGGCCACGAGCAGCCTCGATCCAGAGAGCGAGCGCGAGGTGCAGGCGGCACTGGCTGCGGTGCTGCCAGGGCGGACTGCGCTCGTCATCGCTCACCGGCTCTCCACGGTGACGGGAGCGGATGTCATCCAGGTCATGGAGGAGGGCCGCATCGTCGAGAGCGGGACGCATGCGGAGCTGCTCCAGGCCAACGGCCGCTATGCGGCGCTGTGGTCCTTGCAGACGGCGAGCCCGGAACGAGGCGCGGCGTGAAGCCTGCGGCCGTGGTGGGAAAGCTGCTCCGAGCGTTGGCGGGGCTGGTGCTGCTGCTGTTTGGGCTCGCGGGCTTCTTCACCTGTGCGGCGGCGCGAGTGGATTACCCGGTGGTGCCGCCCCAGCCGGGTGTGGAGGCATGGCCTCGCGGTGCCTTCCACGTTCACACCCGGCGCTCCGATGGGCGAGGGACGGTGGAGGAGGTCGCGGCGGCGGCACGTGTGGCGGGGCTCCAGTTCGTGGTGCTCACGGACCACAATGACTTCACCCCGCGCGAGCCCACCTTCGTGCATGGCGTGTTGATGGTGCCGGGCGTGGAGATCTCCACGGCCTTCGGGCACCTGGTGGCGTTCGGGATGCAGACGCCGCTGGACGGCCCTCGGGCACGGCAGGAGGGTGTGAGCGCGGTAGAGGCCGCGGACGGAGTCAGCGTGCTCGCCCACCCCATCCAGAAGAAGAACCCCTGGCGGGATCCCGAGGGAGCGCGCCGAGCCCAGGGCTTCGAGCTGTACTCGGCGGACACGTTCCTCCGAGATGCTGTCCGCAGTCCATTCTCGCGGCTGCTCCCAGCAGTGGGGGCGTCCTTCAGCAACGTCCTGCATGCGCTGATGTTGCTGGTGACGCCGCAGCCCGCGAGCACGGAGCGGCTGCTCGAGCTCACCCGTGAGCGTCCTCGGTTGGCGTTGTGCTCACATGACGCGCACGGGTTGCCCCGCTATGTCGATGTCTTCCACGCGCTGGCGCTGTACCTGCCTCCGGCCGCATTGTCAGAGCCGCTGTCGACGGATCCTCGGATGGCGGCGGCGCAGGTGACGCGGGCGCTGGCGAGCGGGCAGGCCGTGTGTGCCTTCCGGGCCCTGGGAGAGCCCATGGGCTTCGCGCTCGAGGGACCGCTCACGGAGCAGAGGGAGGCCCAAGTGGGGGATGTCCTGACGGTCCGCCTGCCACCGCACCCTCCCGGGAGCGTTCGAGTGGAAGTCTGGGGGGCGGGGCGGCTCCGGCCCGACGGAACCTCAGTTGAGCTGGTCGAGGAGGGAGCAGTGCAGATTGAGGCCTGGGTTGAGGCGCCCGGGAGGCTCTCCGGCTCGGAGTGGAGGCCCTGGATTGTCCCGAGCCCGGTACGTGTGGTGCCGCGAGGCTCTGGCATCTGATAGAGGACGCGGCGCGGCCCATGCGCCTCCTGTACGTCCTTGCCAGCTACGTGCTCTTCGCGGCTCTGCTCCCGGTGCTCTCGGTGTACCGGAAGACGCGTCATGGCTTGCTGCAGCGGCTGGGCTTCTACGCGCCGGGGACGCTGCCTGCGGGCTCGGGACCGATGCTCTGGCTCCACGGCGCGAGCGCGGGGGACCTGCTGGCGCTGTCGCCCATGTTCGGCCCGCTGCGCGAGCGGTTCCCGGGATGCAGGATCCTGCTCTCGACGACGACGAACACCGGCTATCTGATGGCGAGGGACCGGCTAGCGAAGCAGATCGACGGGGTGGTGTACGCGCCATACGATCTCTGGGGGGCCACGCGCAGGGCAGTGAGGGCGATCAAGCCGGACCTGTTGGTGCTGGAGTACACGGAGATCTGGCCCAACCTCATCCGGGCGGCGAAGCGAAGCGGGGCGCGGGTTGCCATGACCAACGGGCGCTTCTCGCCGAAGAACGAGGGGAAGTACCGGCTGTTCTTCTCGCTGATTGGCAACCCGCTGCGAGACCTGGACCTGTTCCTGATGCGGCAAGAGGAGGAAGCCGAGCGGGCCCGGAGCCTGGGCGCGCCATCGGAGCGGGTATGGGTGACGGGTAACACGAAGTTCGATTCGCTCGCGGCGGCGCCAGCTCAGGAGGACGAGGCGCTGCGGCGTGCGCTGGGGCTCGCTCAGAACGCGCGGGTGCTGATGGCGGGCAGCACGCACGAGGGCGAGGAGGAGCACTTGCTGGCGGTGTACCGCCGGCTCCTGGCGGCGCACCCGGACCTGCGGTTGGTGATCGCACCGCGGTACATCGATAGAGCGGGGCGCATCGCGGCGCTGGCGCGGGAGGCGGGGCTGACGGTGGGGCTGCGCTCGCAAGAGAACCGGGAGGGCGGGCAGGTGGTGGTGCTCGACACGATTGGCGAGCTGGCACGAGCCTACCGGCTGGCAACGGTGGTCTTCGTGGGCGGCTCATTCACGAAGCGAGGAGGGCAGAACATCCTGGAGCCTGCGGGGCAGGGAAGACCGGTGCTCTTCGGGCCGCACATGGACAACTTCCGGGACAGCGTGCAGGTCCTGGAGGGGCGAGGAGGCATCCAGGTGAGAGATGCGGAGGATCTCTTCCAGAAGCTCTCGGAGCTGCTGGCTCATCCGGACAAGGTGACCGCACTGGGAGATCAGGCGCGAGCCGTGGTGGGCCAGATCTCCGGAGCCAGCCGGCGTAACGTGGAGCACATGGCGAGGCTCTTCCATGGCTAGGAGCGCCGAGTCCACCCGAGCGCTTGTAGTCCACCCGCACTTCCATCGGAGGTACACGGGCATCACGCGCCATGTGGAGAACGTGGTGCCGGAGCTGGCGCGGGAGCTGGAGACCCGGGCCATCGGCTCTCACTTCGGGCCATCGCTGCCGAGGATTCGGTGGGGCGAGCTGCTGGGCCGGATCCGGCGTGAGCCAGTGGTCTGGCACGCGCACCGCAACAACGAGCTGCTGATGGGGATGTTGCTGCGGCTGGTGGGGCGGCAGGTGAAGCTGGTCTTCACGCGGCACACCTCGAAGGCGCCGAGCACCTTCACGCGCTGGCTGGCACGGAGCGCCGATGCCCTGGTGGCTCTCACGGGCGAGGTCGCGGAGGCGATGGCACTGCCCTCGACGATCGTCTCGCACGGCATCGACCTGGGACGCTTCCAGCCGCCAGCGGATCGAGAGGAGGCGTGGCGGAAGCTGGGGCTCGGAGGACGCTTCGGGGTGGGAGTGGTCGGAAGGATCCGCAAGGAGAAGGGCCAGGGCGACTTCATCGAGGCGATCCGGCCGCTCCTGCCCACGTATCCGGAATGGCGGGCAGTGCTCGTAGGACTGGCCAAGAGTGCCGAGAGGCAGTGGGTGGAGTCGCTCAGCCAGGGGCTCGGAGACAGGCTGGTGCTTGCGGGAGAGCAGTCCGTGATACAGCCCTGGTACCAGGGCTTCAGCATCCTGGTGCACCCGTCATACCTGGAGGGGTACTCGCTGGTGCACGTGGAGGCGATGGCATCTGGATGCTGCGTGGTGGCGAGCCGGTTGAAGTACCTGGACACGCTCATCGAGCACGGCCAGACGGGCTTCTTCTTCGAGCCGGGAGACGTGAAGGGGATGCGAGAGCTGCTCGACATGCTAATGCGAGAGCCAGAGCGGGCCCACGCAGTGGGGCGTAACGCGGCCGAGCATGCGCGCGGTAGGTGCGGCATCGAGCACGAGGCCCATGCGCTGCGCGATCTCTACCTCTCCCTGCTGAGGGGCTGAAGGGATGGCCACAGGAGCGCCGATGAGGATCCTGCACCTGCTGGCGAGCCCCTTCTGGAGCGGTCCTGCGGAGAACGTGGCCCTGTTGGCGCTGGCGCAGCGCGAGGCTGGGCACGAAGTCACGGTTGCAGTCGATCGTAGGCGGACCCAGGTGGATGCGGAGGAGCCAGCGGTGCCGCGGTTCGAGGCACTGGGCTTGCTGGACCCGGGCGGGCTCGAACTCTCTGTGAAGTCGCCACCGTGGGCTGTGCTGCGGGACATGCGCCGTTTGCGTGGACGAGCGCTCGACGTAGTGCATACGCACTTCACCCACGATCACCTCATCGCAAGATGGGCAAGGCCACGGGGAGCGGTGATGATCCGCTCGGTCCACGCGCCACGTTCGCTCCGGCCCTCGTTGCCGAGGGCGGACGCGTACACGGTACCAGCGGCCACGGAGCTGTCCCGGCTCGAAGGGCGGAAGGTGCGAGTGCTGCCCCCGCTGGTGGATCCACGATTCAAGCCGGTGGTGCACCGAGATGCACTCCGTGCGGAACTGGGGCTCGTCGGCTCACCACTCATTGGCATGGTGTCGACCTTCCAGGAGTCACGAAGGCACTCGCTGGGAATCGCGGCCTTTGCGCAGCTCCGGCGGATACGCCCTGAGGCACGGCTGGCGCTGGTAGGTGACGGCGAGTTGCTGGAGCAGATCCGCCAGCAGGCTAGGGAGTCGGGGCTCGAAGACCGGGTCACCTTCGCGGGGTATCAGCAGGGGGACGCATTCGTGCGGTGGCTGCAGGCGCTCGACGAGGTGTGGATCCTGGGACTGGGGAACGACTGGAGTGGGCGAGCCGCTGCCCAGGCCCGGGCATGCGGAGTGCGAGTCGTGTCAGTGAATGAAGGGGCATTGCCAGCACTGGCGGACGTGAGGGTAGAACAACTCACGCCCGAGGCGGTCGTAGCGGCCTCGGTATCCCAGGAGCGGTCTCGCGTGGAGCATCCTTCCAACCAACGCATCGCCGAGGACGTGCTCGCGCTCTACGAGCAGGCACGGCGCGCGGGTTGAGCTCCGAGCTGGCCCGCAAGGATGCGCCGGATGCGCCCACAGCCGTCGAGCGGCTCTTCTATCCGCCAGGGCCAGAATCCTGGGATCGGCGAGTGCTGCTGGCACCCATGACGGCACTGTCCTGGGGCTACGGGCTGGGCGTCCGGCTTCGGGGGGCCCTCTACGACAGCCGTGTGCTGAGCGGAGAGCGAGTGGAGGGGCTCCGGATCATCTCGGTAGGCAACCTGAACGTGGGAGGCACGGGAAAGACGCCGGCCGTGCTGCACCTGGCGGGCATGCTCATTCGAGCGGGGCGTAAGGTGGGCATCCTGACGCGAGGGTACGGGCGCCTGACCAAGGAACACCTCGCGTTCACGGGAGCGGAGCCCCTTCCCTCCGTCGAGCAGGCCGGGGACGAGCCCCTGCTGCTCGCGCGCCGCTGCCCGGAGGCTCGGGTGTTGGTGGGCGCGGATCGCCGAGCGTTAGCGAGGCGGGCTCGGGATGAGTTCGGCCTCGAGGTGGTGCTCCTGGACGACGGCTTTCAGCACCGAAGGCTGGCTCGGGACGAGGATGTAGTGGTCGTGGACGAGGCGGCAGGCTTCGGAAACGGCCGGATGTTGCCTCGAGGCCCCTTGCGCGAGCCGTTGTCCGCGCTGCGCCGGGCCACGCTCTTCTGGATTCGGACTGCGACAGCCTCCGCGCCGTCGTTGCCTCCCCTCCTGGGCCCCCAGGTAAGGACGCGCTACAGCCCCATGGCGTGGGTGGACCCGGCTGGCAAGGAGCACTCCCCGGAGACGCTGTCAGGCTCGCCCGTGGTTGCGCTGGCAGGGCTCGCCCGCCCGGGGAGCTTTCTGCGGACGCTGCGGCAGCTTGGAGTGAGCCTCCGGGACGCAGCGCTCTTCCCGGATCACCATCGGTTCACGGCCAGCGAGCTCCAGAGCGTCAAGGTGAGCGCCGCGAAGCACGGCGCCAGGATCGTGACGACGGAGAAGGACGCGGTGCGCCTACCCCAGGGGTTCGAGGCCTGGACGGTCCGGCTGGGCGTCGAAGTGCTGGAGGGCGAGGACCTGCTCAAAAGGGCACTGGGCCTCGACTGACGGTGGCGGGGGCTCCGGCCGACTTGAGACGCGCGGGAGGCTGTGGGACAACGCCACCGTCATGGCTGCAGCCTCGACCGCTCGTGCGTTTCCCTCTCTCACCCAGCTTCCACTGACCTTCGCGCGCAGGAGGGTGCTGATGGTCGGAGACCTGGTCGCTGACCACTACATCTACGGCCAGACGGACCGGGTGAGCCGCGAGGCCCCGGTGCTCATCGTGCGGCACGAGTCCTCCGAGGTGAAGCTCGGAGGTGGAGCGAACGTCGCGGCGAACGTCCGAGCGCTCACGGGGCAGGTGACGGCAGTGGGGGTGCTCGGGGCGGACGAGATGGGGCGCGCGCTGCGCCGGCTGTTCGAGGCAGCGGGGATTCGCCTGAGCGCGGCGAGCGCGCGCGGGCTGGAGACGGAGACCAAGACGCGCATCCTGGCGGGAGGAATGAACACCACCCGCCAGCAGATGCTCCGGCTGGACCGGGGGCAGCGTGGGCCTCTCCCGGTACGGGTGAGGCGGACCCTCGCCCGGCTCATTGAGGAGGCCGCGCGGGACGCGGATGCAGTGGTGGTCTCCGACTACGGCGCGGGCGTGGTGGGGGAGGAAGTGAAAGAAGTCCTCCGCAAGCTGGCGGGTGACGGGCTCCCGGTCTGCGTGGACAGCCGGTACTCGCTGGCATCCTTCTCGGGTGTCACGGTGTGCAAGCCCAATGAGCCGGAGCTGGAGGTCCTCACGGGGCGTCCTCTGCGCACGGAGAAGGATCTCCTGGAGGCTGGGAAAGAGGCGGTGAAGAGGCTGGGGTGCCGGGCGCTGCTGGTGACGAGGGGACGTCATGGCATGGCGCTCTTCGAGGCGGACGGCGGGGTGGATCTCGTTCCGGTGTATGGCGCGAAGGAGGCGGTGGACGTCACGGGGGCGGGCGACACGGTGATCGCGACCCTCTCGCTGGCGTTGGCTGCGGGGGCTACCTTCGGAGAGGCGGCCCGGCTGGCAAACGTGGCGGGTGCACTGGTGGTGCAGAAGCAGGGCACGGCCACGGTGTCCCGTGAAGAGCTGCTCAGTGAGCTGAGGAGCGCACGATGAGCACCCTGGACAAGATCCAGACGTTGGCGCAGGTGGCCGAGGAGCGCGAGCGCTGGCGCGCGGAGGGGCGCACGGTGGCCCTGGCCAACGGCATCTTCGATCTGCTGCACGTGGGGCACGTGCGGTACCTCCAAGGGGCGCGCGAGCTCGCGGACGTGCTGGTGGTGGCGGTGAACTCGGACGCCTCCACACGGGCATACAAGGGGCCGGGGCGGCCCTACATCCCAGAGTCCGAGCGCGCGGAGCTGATCGCAGCGCTGGCATGCACGGATCGGGTTATCCTCTTCGATGAACCAAACGTAAGGAGCATCATCCGGGCTCTCAAGCCGGATGTGCACGTGAAGGGCACGGACTACACGCCCGACTCCATCCCTGAGGCGGACGAGGTCCGGGCTTACGGAGGGCGCACCGCGGTGGCGGGAGATCCGAAGAACCACAGCACCACCGAGATCGCCCTGCGCACGGGGCGCGGAGGTGGGAAAGGCTAAAGACACCTGTGGGGCTGGACGATCAGCTGAAGGCAGTGCTGGCGTGCCCTTTCTGCAAGGGGGCGCTGGAGTTCCATGAAGAGTGGGGCGAGGCATGGTGCCGCAGGTGCTGGCTGGCCTGGCCCATCCAGAACGGAGTGCCTGACTTGGTCCTGGGGAGCTCACGTCCGTTGAAGCCCTGAGGGCCCGGCACCCAGGTGGGCCGCGAATGCGCGAACCTCCTCGAAGACGCGCTCCTCCAATCCCGAGCCCGCATCGACGATGGGAGTGAGATCCAGCATCTGGTGGGGTGGGTAGGAGTGCCCCCATCGCTCCATGTCCATGCGGAGGAAGAGCCCGAGTGTCGGTGCGCCCACCGCCACGGAGAGGTGCATCGGGCCGGTATTGTTGCTCACCGTGAGCCCTGCGGTGCGCATAAGCGCAGCGAGCTCATCCAGGTTGGTGGGCGGGGCCAGACGAGCGCCGGGAGCCCCCTGCACCACGGCCTGGGCGAGTGCTTCCTCTCCAGGGCCCCAGGTAACGATGGGGACACGGCCGGCAGCCAGCAGGGCCCGCGAGGCGGCGGCGAAGGCCTCGGGAGGGATGCGGCGCCAGCCAAGGCGTCCCCCAGGGTTCACGACAGCACAGGGGCCATGGGCATCGCGCTGCAGGTACGCGCGGAAGCTGTCGCTGATCTGCGGCTCACGGAAGGACAGCGTGTGGAGGATAGGGCCAGGGACCAGGGCCGTCAGCAGATGGGCGCGTTGAGTGGCCTCGTGGCGGGTATCGCTACGGGCCGGAACGGAGACGGAGTGGAGGAGAGACACGGGCCATACGCGTGGACCGATGACCACGGCATGTGGCCCCGCGAGCCGGGAGACCAGCGCCGAGGTGACAGAGGGCGCTTCCCAGTTGGCGCAGTCGACCACGGTGTCATAGCGCTCGCGGCGCAGGGCACGGAGACCAGGGGCGAGCGGCCCGAGCCACAGCCGCCGGCGATCGAAGGCGATGATGGCATCAGCGGACGGATGCCCGGCGAGCGCGCGAGCCACCTTGGCATGCGCGAGCACATGCACCTGAGGAGCGTTCGGCAGGGCCTTCAAGGTCTGGAGCAGCGGGGTGGTGAGGAGCGCCTCTCCCACGCGGTTGTCTGGCCGGACGAGGAGGATCTTCCTCGGTGTGGGTAGCGGCGATCCAGGCGGGCGCCTGCGGCCAGGTCTCCAGAGGAGGACGGAGGCCACGAGCGCCAGCGTGAGTTTGGCCCACAACTCGAGCCGCTTGTACCAGGGCATGGAGGGGCGGACCTTATCAGAGCGGAAGCAACCAGGCGGCTTGACCTGATGGCGAAAAGCCCCTACCAACTGCGCGATGCTCAAGAGCATGACGGGGTTTGGAGCCGGACGCGCACGAGTCGGGGACGAGGAGTTCTCCGTCGAACTGCGCTCGCTCAACCACAAGTTCTGTGAGGTGAAGGTGCGGCTCCCCCGGGAGCTGGCCGCGCTTGATCCAACCGTGACGAAGCAGGTGAAGGACCGGCTGGCCCGCGGCGCGGTGGAACTGCTCATCAAGCGGCAGACGGCCACGGCCTCGGGCACGGTACCCACGGTGGACGTGGCCCTTGCCCGCGAGTACGCCCGGGCCTTCCGCGAGCTGGCGGACGCGCTGGGCGTCCCGACCGACATCTCCTGGGCGCAGGTGGCCACACAGCCGGGGGTGATGAAGCTCGAGGAGAAGGGGATGGACGTGGAGTCGGCCACCCAGGCGGTTCAGTTGGCGCTGGAGCAGGCGCTCGCCGCGCTGGAGCAGATGCGCCGGGTGGAGGGCGAGGCCATCTACGCCGATCTGGATGCCCGCCTGAAGCTCATCGAGGCTTGGAGCCGGGAGGTAGCGGCGCTCGCTCCCAAGGCGGTGGAAGAGTACCGGCAGCGCCTCGCCGAGCGGGTAGCCGACCTCGCACGAGGCATCACGGTAGAGCCGCAGCGGCTGGCCCAGGAGGTCGCCGTGTTCGCGGAGCGCACGGACATTGCCGAGGAGGTGACACGGCTGGCGAGCCACCTCGAGCAGTTCCGGGCCTTGATGACGAGCACCGAGCCCGCTGGCCGCCGCATGGATTTTCTCGTCCAGGAGATGCACCGCGAGGTGAACACGACCGGCTCCAAGAGCCAGCACGCGGAGATCTCCGCGCGCGTGGTCTCGATGAAGGCCGAGGTCGAGCGCATCCGCGAACAGGTGCAGAACGTCGAATGACCACTGAGTCCACGCCCCTGCAACCAGGTCTGCTGCTCGTCCTCTCTGCTCCCTCCGGAGCGGGGAAGACCACCTTGGCCCACCGCCTGCTCAAAGAGCTGTCGGACACGATCTTCTCGGTGAGCGTCACCACCCGCCGGCCGCGCGGCAAGGAGCAGGACGGCATCGACTACCACTTCGTGGACGTCGCCACCTTCCAGGAGAAGATCGAGCGGAGCGAGTTCGTCGAGTGGGCCGAGGTCCATGGCCACTTCTACGGCAGCTCGCAGTCGGTGGTGGACGAGGCCCGCGCTCGCAAGGGCGTAGCGGTCTTCGACATCGACGTGCAGGGCGGGCAGGCGATCAAGCGCAAGCACCCGGATGCGGTCCTGGTCTTCGTGCTCCCTCCCTCCATGGAGGAACTGGAGCGCCGCCTGCGTGATCGGAAGACGGACTCGGACGAGACCATCCGCCGCCGGATGCTCGCCGCTCGCTCGGAGATCGAGCGAGGGACCGCGTCCTACGACTACATCATCGTGAACGATGACTTCGAGCGTGCCTACCAGGAGCTCCGCTCCATCGTCGTAGCGGAGCGCCGCCGTCGGGGCCGGGTGGATCTCTCGATGATGAAATAGGGGGCCGCTCTGCGGAGTTTTCCTACATACCCGGAGCCGAGCAGCAGCGGAGTCCGGGGACGCGAGTGGCCCATTGGGTACTTGCGTTGATCGGGAAGTTGATGGATAAGCCGGATCCTTCGCGGCTTTGAGCGGCTCCTCCGATCAGGCCTCGAAGAAGACCTCAAGTCGGTGGGTGGGAATCTGGCGGGCGGTGGCGGCGTTGGTAGGCGATTCTGCTTCATGGGAAGCAGGGCCGGTGTCAGATCCTGAGCGGTGGAATGGAGCCGCGACGTAGGATGTTGACACGAGACGCGGCAAGACGTAGAAGCCGCGCCCCCTCGACACGGATCAGCAGCGCGGAACGCGGGGCTGATCCGGAAGAAGTCGAGGCCGAGAAACAGTTGAATAGGTCAGCCGGTTGCGGTTGACAGGGCAGGCGGCAGCGAAGTAGAAGCCGCGCCCCTCCCCAAGAACGGGACGAACGAAGCCACTGGGCGGGTTCAGAACGGAAGGGGAGAGAAGGCGAAGGGCAGAAGTTGACAAGCCCGGAGGCCTCGAATAGAAGAAGCGCCCCCCGCTGTTGAAGGGGATACCGGTTGGGAAATCGGTGAGAGTAGCACAAAGCCGTGAGGCAGCACAACGGCTCGGTCTTTGAAAACCAAATAGCAAGCCCAAGAAGAAGACGATTGCGGAAGCTT
>Ga0247825_10002784_pt1 | contig 11569 bp, 9 predicted proteins | sample 13C_Vanillin_Day_FD_194413 | JGI IMG/M metagenome (GOLD analysis project Ga0247825, IMG submission 194413) | Soil microbial communities from agricultural site in Penn Yan, New York, United States - 13C_Vanillin_Day48 | ecosystem: Environmental > Terrestrial > Soil > Agricultural land | place... | reverse complement strand
ACATGCTCCCGTTCGCGGCGGTAGCCCGCATTGTCCCCGGCCAACTCCAGCGAGGGAGCCGCCGCGAACGGGAGCATGTCGCGGGCGTACCGGCACCAGCACTCCGCGCGGTCTGCGGCCCGCAGGTCGGCGGACGGCTCGATCGCCCCGCCGATCGCATCGGCGTCGGCGAGCGCTGCGCGGAGCGCCTCGAGCCAGTCGGCCCGCGGGATCATCGGGGAGATCGTGAGCGCCACGAGCTCTCCGCGTGCGCGGGCGATGCCGTCGCGCCACAAGACCGGCACGAGCGCATCCACCCGCACCAGCCAGACGGCGTCCGGGTAGCGACGACGGAGCGCCTCGGGCTGCTCGGTCGCGCTACAGACGACGAGCTCCGCGGCGCCGAGCTGCGGGGCCACGGCGTCCAGGCACCGCTCGAGCGCCCCGGGCGCGCCGTTGCACGCGACGACGACGGAGACGACCGTGCGCTCGCCAGGCGGCGCGGCCGGCTCCGCACGATCTGTGGTCTCGCTGTCCACGGAGCTGCGTTGGGAAGAGGACGACCGTTGGGCCCTCTGCCGCGGGGTGCAGGGTACACTCGCCCGCGCGTGACCCTGGGGATCAACGGCTGGCGCATCCTGGGTCAGCGCACCGGCGTCGGCCGCTACCTGCACGAGATCCTCCGCAACTGGGACGACGAGCTCGTGCGCGGACGCTTCGGCGAGATCGTCCTCTACACGCCTCGCCCGATCGGCGACCTCGGCCTTCCGGCGACGATCGTCAACCGTGTCCTCCGGCCCGACGCGCGAATGCTCGTCTGGGACAACCTCGCCTTCGGCCCCCGGGCGCGCCACGACGTCCTCTTCTGCCCCTCCTTCTCACGCCCACTCGTCTCTCGCGGCCGGCCGGTGGTGACGATCCACGAGGCGACGTACCGGCTGCATCCGGAGCTCCTGCCGCGACGCGGCAGGCTCTCCGCGCCGCGGCTCTACCTCCGCCTCTACGGCTGGAGCGGCCGCCACGCGGCGTCGGTCATCGCGTCGTCCCATGCCGCGAAGGAGGACATCGTGCGTGGGTACGGCGTCCCGGCGGAGCGAGTCCACGTCTGCTCCCTCGCGCCCGGCGCGGCGTTCCGCGAGGTCGACGACCCGCAGGCCCTGGCCGACACCCGACGCCGGTACGTCGGCGACGACGTCCCGTTCTTCCTGCACGTCGGGAAGCTCTCACCCGTCCGGAACGTGCCGCGCGTGGTCGAGGCGTTCGCACGGGCGAAGCGCGTCGAGCGCCTCCCCCACCGGCTCGTTCTGGTCGGCGCCGAGGAGCCCGGGGTTGACATCCGGGGGCTCGCGCGGTCTCTCGGAGTCGGCGACGACTGCGTCCAGCCGGGCTTCGTCCCGGACGACGATCTGGTGCTGCTCTACAACGCGGCGACGGCGTTCGTCCTGCCGTACACGTATCAGACCGTCTCGCTGCCCCCGCTCGAGGCGATGGCCTGCGGGACGCCCGTCGTGACCGTGGGCACGCCCGCGCTCCGCGAGATCACGGGCGGCGCCGCGCACTATGTCTCCGCTCCGGACGTGTCGGAGCTGGCGGAGGCGCTCCGAGCGATCGCAGCCGATCCGGCGTACGCACGGTCGCTCGTCGAGAAGGGCCGGGCCTTCGTCGGTGGGCTTTCGTGGCGCAGGACCGCGGCGGAGACGCTCGACGTCCTCGCGGCCGCGGCCGCCTGACTCCCGGGACGTATCCTCGAGCACGTGAGCTTCGTGACCGCCCTCGCGGCGGCGATCGGCCTGCTCATCGGCGTGCCGCTGCTGATCGTCGCGCTCACCCTCGCCGGGCCTGTCGGCTGGATCGTCGCCGCGATCGTGCTTCCCGTCGCGGTGCTCGTCGCGATCCTCTGGCTCGGACGCGCACGCCCCGGCGACGGCGAGCCGCCGCGCCTCTAGCGCAGACGCGGGAGCGCAGCCGGATCGAGCCCGAGCCAGCTGCGGGCGAGGCGGCCGAGGGTGCCGTCGGCCCGCATCCGCGCCAGCTCGCGATCGACGAGCGCGCGCTCGAGCCCCGTGCCGCGCGCAACCGCGATCACGAGACCCTTTCCGTGCCGGATGCGACCGGCGACCGGACCGATCAGGCCTCGCTCGTGCGCGAGCAGGCGGCCCGCGTCCGCCGCAGGGAGAACGGCGGCGTCGCATGCTCCGGTCCGCAGCAGGGAGCGGAGGCGGTCGCGGCCCGACGCCACGAGCGGTACGCGGACGGGCCGGATCGTTCGACCGACGACCGGAAGGGCGTCCGACCCGCGGAGCACGCAGACGAGGCGGCGGCGCAGGTCGGCCAGGCGCCCGGGCCGGTCGAGCCCGCGGCGCAGGACGATCGCCATGTCCGTCGTGAGGTACGGCGCGCTCAGCGCGACACCCGCACGGCGGACGCCGGTCGGCTCGATCGAGGCGAGCGCGAGGTGCCACCCCGGCGCGCCGGACGAGAGGAGCCGACCTGCGGGGCGCACGTCGACGAACCGCTCGACCCGGCCGCCCAGCCGACGCGAGAGGACACGGGCGAGCTCGACCTCGAAGCCGCGGGCGAGGACCACCTCCCGCCCCCGCACGACGCCAGCCTGGAGCCCCGTGTCGCCGAGGCTCAGGGCGACGACGAGCGACGTGGGACGCGCAGGGGCCGGTTGATCCGCCGCCTGGGCGGGCGCGGCGAGCGCGACGACGAGCGCCGCAGCAGCAGCGGCAGCGCGGATCACGCCCGTCTCCAGAGGACGTCGACCGGCGTCCCGTAGGTCGCGAACGCGTACATGAGCGGAGCGTCGCGGGCGATCATCCGGATGCAGCCGTGCGAGGCAGGGTACGCCGGCACCGAGCCGTACGCGTGGAACGCGATCCCGCCGACGAAGTAGCTCGCCCAGGGCATCCAGGACGAGAACGGGACCGACCACGACAAGCGCTCCTTGCGGTAGACGCGGAACGACCCGGACGGCGTTGCGCCACCCGCGCCCGAGGAGATGTGGAAGACCCGCTCGACACGGTCGTCGACGATCTGGAGCGCCACCTGGCGGCCGAGGTCGATCTCGACGCGCCGCCCGGGGCGGCGCAGGAGCGGCTGGGGCCGGGTGCTTCGCCGCAATGCCGCGCGGACCCGCTCGTCGAGCACACCGTCGCGGGGGAGCCCCACCCACTTCTCGAACGCGAGCACCGCGACCGCCGTCTCGTCGTCCGCCACCCGGGTGGCCCCACGGGCGTCGAGGAAGCCGAGGTCGACGAGCAGGAGCTGCATCTCGCGCACGCCGGAGGGCGTCCCGGCGGCGACGGGCGCGGTGACCGTGCGACGGAGGTCGTAGCCGGGGAAGAGGCCTACGGGAATGCCGCCCTCGATCCGGACCCGCACGCCGGCGACGCCGGGAATCGATCGCAGCGTCCGCACGACCTGCCCGACGCGGGCGCCGAGCGCCACCTCGTCGCGGCCGGCTGCGAACCGCGCGCCGAGGTCGACGGTCACGATCCGACGCTCGATGCGCACGTCGAGGAGCGGAGTCCGCACGGGTATGGCGGAGGAGAGGCCTGCCGTGCGCTCGCGCCTCGTCGGCCCGGCAAGCAGCGAGCGCACGAGGCCCGGGATCCCGGGCGCCGAGCGGCCGACCGCGACCGGCTCGCCGGCACGGAGAAACCACACGTCTCCACGCACGGCTGCGCCCGACCCCGCGGGGACGGCGAGCGCCACGACGGCGAGCGCGAGGGAGAACGCGACGACGAGGCGCCTCACGCGCACGAGTTCACGTCCGGGTCGTCGACTCCTCCGCCTGCGAGGTCAGTGAGGTCAGTACTGCGCGCGGACGACCACGACCGGGCACGGCGCCGAGTCGGCGACCTCGGCCGATGTCGATCCGAGCAGTGCCGAGGCGAGGTTGCCGCGACCCTGGTTGCCGACGACGAGCAGGTCCGCGTCCTCCGCGGCGGCCCGGAGGACCGCAGCGGGCCCTCCCTCCAGGAGCTTCACGACCACGTCGCTCTCGTCGCCGAGCACCTCGCGCACCTGCTCGGCCGCCACGCGCTCCGCCGCGGCGCGGCTCGCGTCGAGGACGTCGATGCTCTCCGTCCACGCCATCGGCACGAGGCCCGAGTCGGCAGGGGTCGTGACGGGAACGAAGCTCCAGGCGTGCACTGCGACGAGCGTCGCCGATCGCAGCGCAGCCTCCTCGGCCGCCCACCGGAGAGCGGCGGCCGCGTGGTCGGTCCCGTCGATCCCGACGACGATCCTGCCCGGCACAAGGTCATTCTGCCCATTTTCGGCGGCTTTCCGGCGTCCTGCGCCTCAAGGTCGCCGCCCGCGGAGCCGATGCACCTCATGAGGCTGTGAACCCTCCGTCGAACATCCCTGCGTCCGAGTCAGACGTCCGTGAGGTGGGCGACGAGCCGCTCGACCCTCTCGTCGAGTCGTACCGGAAGCTCGCCGACGTGTTCCACGAGGTCCTCTCGGAGCAGTCGCTCGACGACCTCCTCGAGCGGATCGCACGCACGGTCGGCGAGCTCATCCCGTACGACGACATCACCTTCTACGAGGCGGACGAGACGAAGCGGGAGCTGCGGGCGGTGTACGCGTCAGGCCCCGACGCGGAGAAGGTGCTCGCAGACGCGGCGTTCTCGTACGGCGTCGGGATCACCGGCTGGGCGGCCGAGCATCGCGAGCCCGTGCTCGCGAACCGGGCAGAGCTCGACCCGCGCGTCCGCTTCGTCGCGAACACGCACCCCGACCCCGAGTCGCTGATCGCCGTACCGCTCGTCGCGCGAGGGCGGCTGAAGGGGACGCTCAACATCTATCGCGCCGGGTACCAGGAGTTCACGGAGGACGAGTTCCGGCTCGTCGTCCGATTCGCCGACGCGGCGGCGCTCGCCATCGACAACGCGCACATCCGCGCGGCGCTCGAGCACCAGGCGCAGACCGACCCGCTGACCGGCCTCTGGAACCACCGCGCGTTCCACGAGCGGCTCCGGCAGGAGCTCCTCATCGCCTCGACCGACCAGACGCCCGTCGCGCTCGTGATGTTCGATCTCGACGACTTCAAGCGCGTCAACGACGTCTACAGCCACGCGACCGGCGACCACGTCCTCTCCGAGGTCGCGTCGATCCTCCTCGCGACCGTGCGCACGAGCGACACCGTCTGCCGGATCGGCGGCGAGGAGTTCGCGATCATCGTGCCCGCGAGCGGCCTCCCCGACGCGTTCCGGCTCGCCGAGCGCGTCCAGGAGCAGGTCGCCGCCACCCCGTTCGGCCCGGTCGGGCCCGTGAGCCTCTCGATCGGGATCGCCTCCGGGCCGACGCACGCCGCGAACCCGCGGGAGCTGGTCGCTTGCGCCGAGGTCGCGATGATGACCGCGAAGGCGCGCGGGAAGGGCAAGATCGTCGTCTTCCAGGAGGACAGCCCGGAGCGGCCCCGTGACGGGTCGGTCGACCGCGGCGCCGAGTTCCGCTCGATCGCGCACCTGAAGATGCTCCACGGCGTCTCGACGAAGCTGAGCCGGCTGAACGACGTCGCCGCAATCGGCGCGACGATCGCCGACGAGCTCCGCCTCCTGATCGACTACCACAACTGCCGCGTCTTCGTCCGCGAGGGCGACGACCTGCGTCCGATCGCCTTCCGGGGCGACCTCTCCGCATCCGGGTCCGCGATGGACCTGCTCGTGACCCGCGTCGGCGACGGCATCACGGGGCACGTGGCGGCGACGGGCGAGCCGTTCCTCACGGGCGACGCCGCGCACTGCACGATCGGCGTCCGGATCCCGGGCACGGACGAGATCGAGGAGTCCCTCCTCGCCGTACCGTTCCTGTACGGCCCGTCCGTGGTCGGTGTGATCGTCGTCTCGAAGCTCGGGCTCGACCAGTTCGACTCCGACGACCTCCGGCTCCTCGAGGTGCTCGCCGGCCACGTGTCCGTTGCGCTCGTGAACGCACGCCTCTACGAGGCGCAGCGGCGCGAGGCCGAGAGCGCGAAGGCGCTCCTCGAGCTGACGCGCGAGCTCTCCGCCGTGACGGACCTCGACGGCGTGCTGACCCAGGTGGTGGGCGGAACGGCGCGGATCATGGGGTCCCGGCGCTGCTCCGTCTGGCTGCCGACGCTCGACGGCGGGCTGATCTGCCGCGCAACCGACGGCGACGCGTCGTACGCTTCCCTCCAGGGCCGGAGCATCCCACCGGCGATCGTCGCGCGGTGCTCGGAGCGCAGCGAGCCGTTCGTTCTGGGCGCCCGCGACGCGGCCGTCCTCGCTCGCGCGCGTCGAGCGCGCGACCTCGCCACGCCCCACGCCGTGACGTTCATCCCGATCGACCACGGCCTCGCCGCGCTCGCGGTCGAGATCGAGTCGGACGTCGCCGGCCGGGAGCTCGAGCTGCTCGCGGGAATCGCGAGCCAGGCTCGGCTCGCGATCACGAACGCGGGGAGCTTCGCGACACTCGAGCGGACCTTCCTCTCGACGGTCGAGGCGCTCGCCAATGCGCTCGAGGCGAAGGACTCGTACACCTCGTCGCACACCCGCTGGATCTGCGACATGGCGATCGAGGTCGGCCGCGAGCTCGGCATCGACGGCGCGCGGCTCAAGCGGCTCGAGCTCGGCGCTCTCTTCCACGACATCGGGAAGATCGGCATCCCGGCCTCGATCCTCATGAAGCCCGGCCCGCTGAGCGCAGAGGAGCGCGCGCTCATCGAGCGCCACCCGGAGCTCGGAGAGCGGATCCTCGCGCCCATCGACCAGCTCGGCGAGGTGCGGCCGATCGTGCGTGCCTGCCACGAGCGCTACGACGGGGCGGGCTACCCCGACCGGCTGATGGGCGAGGAGATCCCGCTCGAGTCGCGGATCATCTTCGCCTGCGACGCGTTCCACGCGATGACGACCGACCGGCCGTACCGCGAGGCGCTGCCGATCGAGGAGGCGTTCCGGCGCCTCGAGGAGGCTGCGGGCTCGCAGTTCGACCCGCGCGTCGTCGCCGTCTGCCTCCGCGTGCTCACCCAGCCGCCGCCCTCCGGCGACTGACCTCGTCGCGGGCCGTCAGCCGACGCGGCGCATGACGCGCAGCGCCCGCGCCTCGACCGGCACGGGCGTGCGGGCGGCGAACGACGTGCCGTTCGGCGCGAGCTCCGGGTCGGCGGTGCAGACCTCGTGGGCCCAGCGGCGCCCGAACCGCGCCGGCGGCAGGACGAACGTCACCGGCTCGCGCCACGCGTTGAAGAGGACGAGGAACGAGTCGTCGTCGACGGGCTCACCGTCCGCGGTGAGCGTCGGAATCTCGGCTCCGTTGAGGAACGCGCCGAGCGCAAAGGCGTCCCCGCGCGCCCAGTCCGCCTGGGTCATCTTGCGGCCGTCCGGCCGGAACCACCATGCGTCGGGCGCGCCCGAGCCCTGCCGCTCCTCTCCGGTGAGGAAGGCCGAGCGCCGGAACACCGGATGCCCCGCCCGGAGGCGCAGGATGCGTTTCGTGAACTCGAGCAGCGCCCCGTCGCGATCGTCGAGCTCCCAGTCGAGCCACGACAGCTCGTTGTCCTGGCAGTAGGCGTTGTTGTTCCCCTGCTGGGTGTTCCGCCGCTCGTCGCCCGCGAGGAGCATCGGGGTGCCTTGCGAGAGAAGGAGCGTTGCGAGGATGTTGCGCATCTGCCGATCGCGGAGCTCATTGACCGCCGGGTCGTCGGTCTCGCCCTCGACGCCGCAGTTCCACGAGCGGTTGTCGTCCGAGCCGTCGCGGTTGTCCTCGAGGTTCGCCTCGTTGTGCTTACGGTCGTACGAGACGAGGTCGCGGAGCGTGAAGCCGTCGTGGCACGTGACGAAGTTGATCGACGCGGAGGGATGGCGGCCGTCGGCCTGGTAGAGGTCGCTCGAGCCCGTGAAGCGCCGGGCGAACTCGCCGACCGCGGTGTGGCCGCGCCAGAAGTCGCGCATCGTGTCGCGGTACATGCCGTTCCACTCGGACCAGAGGATCGGGAAGTTCCCCACCTGGTAGCCGCCCGGGCCGACGTCCCACGGCTCCGCGATGAGCTTCACCTGCGACAGGACCGGGTCCTGGTGGATGACGTCGAAGAACGCCGAGAGGCGGTCGACGTCGTAGAGCTCGCGCGCGAGCGCCGACGCGAGGTCGAACCGGAACCCGTCGACGTGGCACTCCGTGACGAAATACCGCAGCGAGTCCATGATCAGCCGCAGCACCGACGGGTTGACCGGGTTCAGCGAGTTCCCGGTCCCCGTGAAGTCCATGTAGTGCCGCTCGTCGCCGGGGACGAGGCGGTAGTACGCGGCGTTGTCGACGCCCTTGAATCCCAGTGTCGGCCCGAGGTGGTTCCCCTCGGCCGTGTGGTTGTAGACGACGTCGAGGATCACCTCGATCCCGGCGCGGTGGAGCGCCTTCACCATCCCCTTGAACTCGCGCACCTGCGCGCCCCGCGTCCCGGTTGCCGCGTATCCCGCGTGCGGGGCGAGGAACCCGATCGTCGAGTAACCCCAGTAGTTCGTGAGCCCGCGCTCGACGATGAACTGCTCGTCCGCGATGTGGTGGACGGGGAGCAGCTCCACCGCGGTCACGCCGAGGTCGCGCAGGTACGTGATCGCGGCATCGGAGGCGAGCCCGGCGTACGTGCCGCGCAGGTCATCGCGAACGCCGGACATCAGCCGCGTGAACCCCTTCACGTGCAGCTCGTAGATGACCGTCTCGTGCCACGGGCGGCCGAGCCGGACGTCTCCCTCCCAGTCGAACGACTCGTCGACGACGACGCTCCGCGGGATCGCGGGCGACGAGTCCGAGTCGTCTCGCACGTCCTCGTGCCCGGCGGCGTAGGCGAGCGTGCGTGCGCGGTCGTACCGGATCGGGCCTTCGACCGCCTTCGCGTACGGGTCGATCAGGAGCTTCGCCTGGTTGAAGCGGTGCCCATCCGCGGGCGCCCACGGCCCGTCGACGCGGTAGCCGTAGCGCTGCCCCGGACCGACCCCCGGGAGATAGCAATGCCAGTTGTGCACCGTCTGCTGACGCACCTCGATCCGCTCCTCGGCGTCGTGCTCGTCGAAGAGGCAGAGCTCGACCCGCTCGGCGTTCTCCGAGAACAGCGAGAAGTTCGTCCCTCCGCCGTCCCAGGTGGGACCGAGCGGGAACGGCGATCCGGGTCTGACCGCGCGGCTCACCGGCGCACCGTAGCGACGGTGCGGGACGTTCCTAGCCTGCGGCCTCGGCGCGGCGCAGCCCCCGGAAGGCCCAGACCGCGAACATCGCGATGAGGCCGAGGGCGAGGGCGAGCGCGAGCGCGACCTCCGTCGGCGCGCCGGAGATCAGGCCCCGTCCGGCCTCCATCATGTAGGTGATCGGGTTGTACGTCGCGACCGTCTCGATCCATCCCGAGAGCAGGTCGAGTGGCACGTAGACCGGCGCGAAGAACAGCAGCAGGAAGACCGGGAGCTGCATGAGCGGGGCCGCCTGGATCGTGCGGAACCGGAACGCCATGCCCGCCGCCCAGAGGAGGGCCGCGGTGTTCAGCAGAATCGCGATCGTGTACATGCCGATCACGTCGACCGGCCCGCCGCCGACTTCCATCCCGACGAGCAATGCGACGATCGTCAGCAGCGTGGCCGTGATGATCCACCGCGCGAGCGCCGCGAGGGCGTACCCGAGGACGATCCCGCTCCTCTTCGGCGATGCGAGCAGCAGCCGCTTGCCGAAGCCACTCTCGAAGTCGCGTGCGATCCCGAAGCCGGTGAACACGCCGCCGAACGCCGCCGACTGGAGGAGCACGAACACGAACTGGAACGACGTGTAGCCGCCCTCGTAGTCGAAGCCGGGGACGTTCTGCACCTGGGAGAGCCCTCCGGCGAAGGCCGTGAAGAAGAAGAGCGGGAAGAGCGTCGTCGGCAGGAGCAGCGACGGCGTCTTGAGGATGTTGCGCAGCGTGCGCCAGGCGACGCCGCTCGCGACCGGCCAGATCCTCACGTGCGGGTCATCCTTCGCGTCAGCGCCCAGGCCGCGAGCACGAGCGAGACAACGGCGATCACCGCGGCGATGCCGAAGCCGAGTGAGAGCGCCTCGATGTCCCAGCCCGTGATGATCAGGCTGCGAACGCACTCGATGAGGTACGAGATGGGGTTCAGCGTCGCAAGCACGCGAAACCACTCGACCGCGATGAGGTCGCGGGGCGTGTTCATCGACGAGATGAACAGGAAGACGAACAGGAGCGGGAACATCGCCTGCACCGACTCGCCGGACCCGGTGCGCAGCGCGAGGAACGCCCCGAGCGCGCCGAAGCCGAACGAGACGAGGACGGAGAACAGCAGCAGGACGACGATCCCGCCCACGCCGGCGGCGAACTCGACCCCGACGAGCAGGCCGATCGCGATGTAGAAGATCGCCTGGCCGACGCCGAGCACGACCACGCCGGCGAGGTGCCCGAACAGGAGCGCCGACCCCCGCAGGGACGTCAGCGACAGCCGGTTGAGGAAGCCGGTCTGGATGTCGCGCGCGAGCTCCGTTCCGGCGCCCATCGTCGCGAACAGCGCGCCCTGGATGAACGGGACCGCGAGGGCGAACGCGAGGAACGAGTCCGTCGGGAACCCCGGGAGCAGCGTGGACGGCTCGAGGCCCGCCGAGTTGACGAGCATCAGCGCGACCGGGAAGACGAGCGGCGGGATCGCCATCGCCGGCTGGCGCAGCGTTCGCCGGATCGAGCGGCCCGCGACGGCGCCGATCTGGACCGCGGCGAGGCTCACCGTCGGCGGGCCGCCGGCCGGTCTGCGCGCCCGCTCACGACTCCGTCTCCGCGACCTCGGCCGCCCCCTCGAGCGTCCTGCCGGTCTTCGCAAGGAACACGTCGTCGAGGGTCGGCGCACGGAGCTCGATGTCGTCGAGCACGACGCCTTCCGCATCGAGCCCGCGGACGACGTCGGCGAGACCGATCCCCGGGTCGAGCCGGACGGCCAGGTCGCCGTCGGCAAACGGCTCGCCGTAGCGGTCGAGGAGCTCTGCGATCCGCGCCCCGTCCTGCCCCTTCGCCGCGATCGCGTGGACGCTCGCCCGCCCGATCTCGGCCTTGAGCGCGGTCGGCGTGCCCTCGGCGACGATCCGCCCGTTGTCGATGATCCCGACGCGGTCTGCGAGGACGTCCGCCTCCTCGAGGTACTGCGTCGTGAGGAACACCGTGACGCCGTCCTCCCGTGCGAGGCGCGCGACATCGTCCCAGAGCGCGGTGCGGCTCTGCGGGTCGAGACCCGTCGTCGGCTCGTCGAGGAAGAGGACCCGTGGCCAGTGGACGAGCGCCAGAGCGAGGTCCAGCCGCCGCTTCATCCCGCCCGAGTAGCCGCCGACCTTCCGGTCCGCCGCGTCCGTCAGCCCGACCCGCTCGAGCAGCTCGTCCGTGCGAGGTCCGCGGACCGCGCGCGGCAGACCCTGGAGCATCGTCTGCAGGCGGAGGTGGTCGCGCCCCGTCAGGAGGAGGTCGAGCGCCGCCTCCTGGAGGGCGGCTCCGATCGAGGCCCGCACCTTCGGCCCATCCTTGACGACGTCGAAGCCGGCGACGCGGGCCGTGCCGGCGGTCGGCGGAAGCAGCGTCGTCAGCATGTGGACGGTCGTCGAC
>Ga0247825_10002783_pt1 | contig 11573 bp, 10 predicted proteins | sample 13C_Vanillin_Day_FD_194413 | JGI IMG/M metagenome (GOLD analysis project Ga0247825, IMG submission 194413) | Soil microbial communities from agricultural site in Penn Yan, New York, United States - 13C_Vanillin_Day48 | ecosystem: Environmental > Terrestrial > Soil > Agricultural land | place... | reverse complement strand
GCTTCGGAATAATTGACGAGATCGTTCCCGAGCCGACCGGCGGCGCCCACACGAACCCGGAACTGGCGGCCACGCTGCTCGACACCGCGCTCGAACGCGCGCTCGGCGAGGTGTCGGCCATGGCGTCGGACGCACGCCTCGACGCGCGGTACCGCAAGTGGCGCGCGATGGGAAACGTCGGTTTTGCCGAAAGCTGATCGCATCTGGTCGTCGCTGCCGTGCGACGACGCGGCCGTCGAACGGCTGGCCGCCGAACTCGATGTGTCGCCGGTCACCGCCCGTCTGTTGTGCATCCGCGGCCTCGGCGATCTCGACGAGGCGCGCCGGTTTCTGTCACCCGCGCTCGACGATCTCCACGATCCGTTCGCGCTGGCCGACATGCAGCCGGCCGTCGAGCGGATTCTTGGCGCCATCGAACGCCGCGAGCGCATCGCCATCCACGGCGACTACGACGTGGACGGGGTGACGTCGACGGTCATCCTCCGACGCGCGCTCGAGCTGCTGGGGGCGGACGTCACCCATTTCATTCCGGAGCGGCTGCGCGACGGCTACGGTCTGCAGCCGGCATCGCTCGACCGTCTGAATACGGACGGCGTGCGGCTCGTGATATCGGTGGACTGCGGGATCCGCGGCGTCGACGCCGCCCTGCACGCAAAGGCACTCGGCCTCGATCTCATCATCACGGATCATCACGAACCGGACGCGGCGGGCCTGCCTGCCGCGTTTGCCGTGATCAACCCGAAGCGTCACGACTGCACGTATCCGGACAAGAACCTGGCGGGTGTCGGCGTCGCATTGAAGCTCGTGCAGGCGCTCTGCGCGAAAACGGGACGCACCTCGTGGCTGCCTGCGTTCGTGAAGGTCGCGGCGATCGGCACGCTGGCCGACGTCGTGCCGCTGCAGGGCGAGAACCGGATCATCGCCAAGCTTGGACTTGCCATGCTGTCGAAAGGGCCGCACAAGGTCGGGCTGCGATCCCTGCTCGACGTCTGCGGTCTGACCGGCAAGGACATCGACAGCTACCACATCGGGTTCGTCCTCGCGCCGCGCGTCAATGCCGCCGGACGGATGAGCACGCCCGACATCGCCGCCCGGCTGCTGCTGGCATCGGACGAAGCGATGTCGCAGGAAGCGCGCGAGCTGGCCGAACAGCTGAACGCCGAGAACGTGCGGCGTCAGCAGGAGGAAGCGGATATCGTCGCGCAGGCCCGTAAGGTGGTCGAGACGGATCTCGAGGTCGGCTCGCGCACGGTCATCGTCGTTGCCGGCGAAGGCTGGCACCGCGGCGTGATCGGCATCGTCGCCTCCAAGCTCGTGGACGCGTTTCACCGGCCGGCGATCGTGCTGTCGATCGACGGCGACACTGCGCACGGTTCGTGCAGAAGCATTCCGTCGTTCAACATGCTGGCGGCGCTCGAATCGTGCGCCGATGCGATGATGAAGTTTGGCGGCCACAAGCAGGCCGCCGGTCTGACCGTCGAGACCGGGCGCATCCGCGAGCTGCGCGCGCGGGTCAACGAGTTCGCAGACGCGTGCCTCGGGCCGGACGATCTGCGGCCACGGCTCTGGATCGACGGCGCGCTCGGATTCCGCTCGATCACGGAGCAGGTGGCATCCGAGATGACTCGTCTGGCGCCGTTCGGCGCGGGAAATCCCTGCCCGGTGTTTCGCACCAGCCGTGTCGAGATCATCGACGGCCCGCGCCGCGTGAAAGACCGGCATCTGAAGATGGCTTTCCGCCAGGATGGCCGGATTTTCCGGGGCATCGCCTGGCGCGCGTCCGAGCGCGAGGCGTTCGTCGCCGAACATCGCGGCGCGATCGACCTCGCGTTTTCCCTCGAACAGGACACCTGGAACGGCGAACGGTATCTGCAGCTGTCGGTCGCGGACTTCAAGGCTCCCGACAACTAAGGCGGGCCTGACAAGGCGAAACGGCTGCTACGATGTACGGCGGCGCCCCTGAAGGGGCGCCCTACAGAAGCTGTGTCCTGGCAGAAACCCGCGCGTATCGGCGTCGCCCTCGTCGGCGTGGCATCGGCGCTCGCTGTGTATCTCACGATGGGGGAGCGGCGCGTAGCGCCGCCGCCGAAGCCCGTCCAGTATGTGGATCCGAAAGCGATTGTCAGCATCACGGGATCTCTCCTCAAGAGCTTCTCCGGTAAGTTCAAGGATTTCGAAATTGACGCCGATCGGGCCGACGGCTACGAGGACGGCTCGACGAAACTGTATGGCGATCCGATCACGATCCACGTTCGCAAGGGTGAGAACCGCACGTTTCGAGTCACCGCGCGTGAGGCCAGGGTCAGCAGGGACGAGACGTATTTCGAGCTGACAGGTCCGGTGCGGCTGGAAGACAGCGACGGGTTCTGGCTCGAAACTGCGGCGGCGACGGTTAATCGTGTCGACTCCATTGCCCACATCCCGGGCCCCGCGACCTTCGGTAAAGGCCGGATGACTGGCTCCGGCACCGGATTCAGCTATGACGAGACGCGCCAGGTGCTGCTGATCTCGAAGGACGCCCGCGTCAAGACGGTTGACGAAACCGGTAAGCCGGTGATGCAGCTCTCGTCCGGAACGGCGATGCTGGACCGCCTGCAGCACGTGCTGACAGTGGACACCGGCGTCCACGTCGTTCGCAACGAGCAGAACATCGACACCGATCACGCGAACAGCCGCCTTGGCGTCAACAACGACGTCGTCACCTTCATCGAGCTGCATGGAAATTCACGCGTCACCGGCGGGCCGCCCATAGACTCGATGAGCGCTCGCGACCTCAGCCTCGATTACACCGAGGACGGAAAGACACTGGAAGCGGTAAAGATGGCCGGCGCCGCGTCCGCGGCGATGGCCGGCACGGATGGGCAGCCGGGCACACAGATCGCCGGCGAAACGGTGGATCTGACGCTGGCCGCCGACGGCGAGCTGACGGGTGTCGTTGCGCGCGACAACGTACGGCTGCAGCTCCCCGCCAGCGCCGAGACGCCGCCACGAACCATCACGGCGCAGGCGCTCGACGGCATCGGCGAGGCCGGCAAGGGGCTGACGCAGGCGACGTTTACGCGCGACGTGCGCTTCACCGAGGACCCCCTGCGTCCCAAGGGGTCTGCAGCCGAGAAAGAGGGTGGGAAACGGACGGCGAATTCCCAGAAGCTTGAGGCGTCGCTGGCTGACGACGCCGTGACGACGGCGACGTTCACGGGCAACGTCACGTTCGAAGAAACCGGATTGAAAGCGTGCGCGGCCCAGGCGGAATACGAGCCGCAGAAGGGATCGCTGGTTCTGACGGGAGCAACGAGCGAAGGCGCCCCCGTCGTCGCGGAGGAGCAGGTGACCATCGTCGGGCGGACCATCGACGTCGGCCTCGACACGCGGCGCATGAGAGCACGCGGCGACGTCACCACCTGGATGCGGTCCCCCTCGATGCGGCGCTGCAAGCCGGCGACGGCGCGCGCGGAGAAAGACCAGGGAGCGAACAAGGTGCCCCGGCTGCTCAAGACTGACGCTCCGGTCATCATCAGGGCGCAGGATCTCGAGTACGACAGCCGAACGGGCACGGCGATCTACACCGACACCGGCAGGAGCGCCAGACTCGATCAGGGGGACGAGACGGCCATCTCCGGAGAGCGAATCAGCATCGATCAGACAAAGGGCGACCTGACCGTCACCGGCAACGCGATTTCTACGTTGATGCTCGACAACAAACTCACCACGGGGCGCGGCCACGAGATCCGCTACACGGACGAGAAGCGGCTGATCACGTACGCCAGCGCGGCCAAAGCCGGCAGCGCAGAGGTCTCGCTGGTTTCGGGCCCCGGCAGCCGGCTGCAGGCCGGGAGCATCGACATCACCCTGAACGCGAAGGACAACGCCCTGGACACGATGCGGGCTATCCGTAATGTCCGGATCGTCGAGGGTGAGAACACGGTCACGGGCGGGACACGGCTCGATTACACGTCGTCCACCGGTCAGTACGTTGTCAACGGGAGCAGTTCGACTCCGGTCTCGATCGTGCAGAACGGGGGCGACGGCTGCCGTCAATTCAGCGGCAATTCGATCACGTTCAACAAGGAGAAAGACAAACCTCTCGTCATCGACGGCCAGCAGGTCCGGAATGCGGGCACGGCTCCGTCGAAAGCCGTCTGCACGCCGGTTCCGGCCCGTTAATGCCTTCCACGCTCAGCACACACGATCTGACAAAGTCGTACAGCGGACGTACGGTCGTGCGCGGTGTCAGCATCGACGTCGCATCGGGCGAGATCGTCGGCCTCCTCGGGCCGAACGGCGCAGGCAAGACGACCACGTTCTACATGACCGTCGGTTTAACGTCGCCGGACACCGGACGCGTGGTCCTCGACGGCGAGGATCTGACGAGCGCGCCGATGTACGTCCGCGCGCGCAAGGGCATCGGTTACCTGCCGCAGGAGCCGTCGATCTTTCGTGGGCTGACAGTCGAGCAGAATATTCTGGCGATCCTGGAAACGCAGAAGCTCTCGCGCGCCGAACGGAAGAAGCGCGCCGCCGAACTGCTGGCCGAGCTCAACCTGACGCCGCTGGCGAAGTCGCCGGCGCACACGCTGTCGGGCGGCGAGCGGCGGCGTGCGGAAATCACACGCGCCCTCGTGATCTCGCCGCGCTTCATCCTGCTCGACGAGCCGTTCGCGGGGATCGATCCGATCGCCGTCGGCGACATCCAGAAGATGATTTTTCATCTGAAGGAGCGCGGAATCGGTGTGCTGGTCACCGATCACAACGTCAGGGAGACGATGCGCATCACCGATCGGGCATACATCGTGCACGATGGTGCTATTTTCCGCAGTGGCACGCCCGCATCGCTGGCGGCTGACGAGGATGTCCGCCGGATTTACCTCGGGCACGAGTTTCGCCTGGACTAGTGATGTCCGGACCACTCATGCGGCCGGTGGATTAAGATGGGAATGATGAGCAGGGGGCGCAGCTAGACAGTCCGACACCATGGCGATTTCGCAGAAACTGCACACCAAGCTCGTCCAGAAACTGATTCTGACGCCATCGCTGCAGCAGGCGATCAAGCTGCTGCCGATGTCTACGCTGGAGCTCTCGGAGCTGCTCAACCAGGAAATGGTCGAGAATCCGATGCTCGAGGAAGTTCCCACGGAAGAGCTGCAGCCCGTCGAGGCCCCGCAGGAAAAAGCCGAAGAAAAGCCGGCGGAGAAGAAGGACACCTGGGACGACCAGGACTACGAGTACTTCTTCGGCGACTATCTCGACGACGGCTACCGGCCGCGTACGCCGACCGAAGTCAAAGAGCTCCCGCCAATCGAGAACACGCTGTCGACGGCGTCATCGCTGTCCGATCATCTGCTCTGGCAGCTCTCGATGCAGTCGGACGACCCGAAGCTGCGCGAGATTGGCGAAGCGATCATCGGCAATCTCGACGACGACGGGTATCTGGTCGCGACGGTCGAGGAGCTGTCGGCGATGGGACCGTGGCCGACTGAAGAGGTGGAAAACGCGCTGCGACTGGTGCAGAGCTTCGATCCGATCGGCGTCGCCTCGCGCGACCTCCAGGAATGTCTGCTGCTCCAGCTCCGCCACCTCGGTATGGCCGGCACGCCGGCGGAACGCATCGTCACCGAGCACATGCGACTGCTCCAGAACCATCAGGTGCCGGAGCTGGCGCGCAAGCTCGGGACGTCGATCGACGATCTCAAACAGCACATCGAGCTGATTCGTCACCTCGATCCGAAACCGGGAAGCCGTCACAACCCGTCGCAATCGCAGTACGTCATCCCGGACGTGTACGTCGTGAAAGTCGAGGACCAGTACGTCGCGGTCCTCAACGAAGAGGGCCTGCCGCAGCTGCGGATCAGCCCCGTCTACCGGCGGCTGCTCGACAAGAGCGCCACCGACAATACCGACGAGACGCGCGCCTACGTGAAGGACAAGTTCCGCTCCGCCCTGTGGTTGATCAAGTCGGTGGAGCAGCGCCAGAAGACCATTCACAAGGTCGCGACCAGCATCATCAATTTCCAGAAGGACTTTCTCGATCACGGGATCGAGTACTTACGACCGCTCGTGCTGCGCGACGTCGCCAACGACATCGGCATGCACGAATCCACCGTCAGCCGCGTGGTGACCAACAAGTACATGCACACGCCGCAGGGCGTGTTCGAGATGAAGTACTTCTTCCACAGCGGCATCGCCAGTTCGTACGGCGAGGCGGTGTCATCCGTCACGATCAAGCAGCGGATCCGCAAGATCATCGAGCAGGAAGACCCGCGGAAGCCGCTGAGTGATTCCAAAATTGTCAGCATCCTGCAGCGGGAAGGGCTCGAGCTCGCGCGGCGCACGATCGCGAAGTACCGCGAAGAGCTGAAGATTCCGACCTCGAACCAGCGCAAGGTTCTCTATTGAGCAGGGTGCTTTATTGAGCGTACGGCCCGCAAGGGCCGTGCGGCGGCGATCCCCATGCGCCTCGAACTGACCGGCCGTCACATCACCATCACCCCGGGTGTCCGTCGTCTGATCGAACAGCGGCTCGCGCCAATGCTGCGCCTGCTGAACGACAGTGCCGTGTCGGCACAGGTCGTTCTGAGGAAGGAGAAGTCGCGCGTCCACGCGGAGGTCACCCTGCACGCCCGCGGCGAGCATTTCCTCCATGGCGAAGCCACCGGCCGCGACGTGGATACGGCGCTGAGCGCCGCGGCCGACAAGGTCGACCGCCAGGTGCGCAGCCTGAAGAGCCGCTGGAGCAAGGGAAAGCGGCAGGGGATTTCAGCGGCGAAAGCCGCGTCGGCCACGCCCCGGCCGCAGCGCGGCGCCAGGGCGTTCGGAAGCCGCGCCCCGGCGGGTGAATCGCGCGCGCTCCGCATCGTCCGGGCGCGCCGGTATGAGGTGAAACCGATGTCGGTTGACGAGGCGGCGCTCGAGGTGGTCGATGGTGCCGATGCATTCCTCGTCTTCCGGAACGCGGCGACCGACACGATCAACGTCCTGTTCCGGCGTTCGGACGGGAACCTGGGATTGATCGAGCCCGAGGCGTAGCCGCCGCCGCCATGCAGCCGCAGCTCACGGTCGCCGGCCTTCTTCAGAGCCGGCCCGACGCGATAGGCCTGCCACTCGAACTGCTGAGTGGGAGCGAGGGCGCCGAGCGGCCGATTACCAGCCCACACATCCAGAAGACCGGGCTCGCGCTGGCCGGCTTTCACGAATACCTGCAACCGGGCCGGATTCTCGTGTTCGGCGAGAGTGAAGTGCGGTATCTGGATGGGCTCGACAGCAACACGCTGCTGAACGTGCTCGCGGCTGCCTTCACCCACGACATTCCGTGCGTGCTCGTCACCGGCGGCTGGACGCCGCCGCCGCAGCTGCTGACGGCCTGCGAGCGGTATCACGTGCCGCTGCTGCGCACGCCGACGGCCACGCCGGCCGCCATCGCCAAGATCGGCGTCCTGCTCGAAAGCCTGCTCGCCGTGCGTCAGCTCGTGCACGGCGTGCTGATGGACATCCTCAGCCTCGGCGTGCTGATCATCGGCGACAGCGGGATTGGCAAGAGCGAATGCGCCCTCGATCTGGTCGTCCGCGGACATCGTCTCGTCGCCGACGACGCGGTGGAGGTGCGCCGGCGAGGGGAAACGGACCTGATCGGCACATGCCCTGAGCTGACGCGCCATCACATGGAAGTACGGGGTCTCGGCGTCATCAACATCCGGGATTTGTTCGGAGTCGCCGCCACGCGCATGTCGAAACGCATGGAGCTCGTCGTGCAGCTGGAACGCTGGGACGCCGCGCGCGACTACGACCGGCTCGGTCTTGACGAGAATGCGTGGGAGCTCTTTGGCGTGAGAATTCCGCTCGTGCACATGCCGGTGGCCCCGGGACGGAATCTGGCGATCCTCGTCGAGGTGGCGGCGCGAAACCAGCTGCTGCGGGCGCGCGGCCTCAACGCCGCGCGCGACCTGGCATCACGGCTCGATCAGCAGCTGCGCGACGACGCGGATCCCGACGCACATGCGGACGAAGACGTCGAGCACGGAGGGCCCGCGTGACCTCCACGCGCAAGCCGCGTGGCCGGAAAAAGCCGCTGACGCTGGCGCGCAAACCATCCCGCGCACCCGCCGCAGCCGAGCGCGGAACCCGCCGCTTCGTCATCCTGACCGGGTTGTCGGGAGCTGGAAAGACGCAGGCCATCCGTGCGCTGGAGGATCTCGGCTACTTCTGCGTCGACAACCTGCCGTCGACGCTGATTCCAACGATGGCGGAGCTCGCGTCGCGGGCGGACACCGGTCTCGAGAAAGTCGCGATTGTTGCCGACGTCCGCGAGAGCGGATTCCTGAAGCAGTTCCCGCGCGTCTTCCGGCGGTTGAAGGTGCTGCCCGGTATCACGCCGCGGCTGATCTTTCTCGAGGCCGACCCGTCGACGCTCGTACGGCGGTTCAGCGAGACGCGCCGCCCGCATCCGCTCGCCCCCGACCGCTCCGTCTCCGAAGGGATCAAGGAAGAGCGGACGAAAATGAACAGCATCCGCGCGATGGCGGACCTGGTCCTCGATACGTCCAACCTGACCGTGCATGAGCTGCGCGACGTCTTCATGCGGATGTCGCGCGACGAAGGCGGACGCGCGGCGATGGTCGTCAACGTCGTGAGTTTCGGTTATAAGCATGGCGTGCCGATGGACGCCGACCTGGTGTTCGACGTGCGCTGCCTGCCGAACCCGCACTTCGTCGACACGCTGCGGCCGCTGACCGGTCGCGACCGTGCCGTCGTCCGCTTCATGCGCCGCCACGCCTCGACCCGCGAGTTCATCGACAGGCTCACGGCGTTTCTCACCTTCGCACTGCCGCAGTACGTGCAGGAAGGGAAGAGCTACCTGACCGTGGCGATCGGGTGTACCGGAGGCCGGCACCGGTCGGTGATGCTGGCGGAAGAGCTCAAAAGGACGCTGACTGGCGTCAAAGGAATCACCGTGCGCGTAAAGCACAGGGACAGCTGAGTCGATGATCGGTGTGGTGGTTGTGACGCACGGACAGCTGGCGCGGGAGCTGGTCAGCGCGGCGGAAACGATCGTCGGGGATCTGCCGCGGTTTGCGGCAGTGTCGATCGGCTGGCACGAGGACACCAACGACGCCCGGGAAGAGATCGCTCAGGCCGTCGGCCGGGTCGATCAGGGGCAGGGAGTGTTGATCCTCACCGACATGTTTGGCGGCACCCCGTGCAATCTGGCGATGACCTTTCTTGCGGAGAACAAGGTCGAGGTGCTCACCGGCGTCAACGTACCGATGCTGATCAAGCTGTCCGGTGTGCAGGAACAGGCTGAACTGCTCGCTGTCGCGCGTGAGATGCGCGAGCACGGCCGGCACGCGATCTGGGTCGCCTCGGATCTGCTGCGGGCCGAGAAAGCATGACCAGCCGGTCGGTGACGGTAGTCAACGCTCTGGGTCTGCATGCGCGCGCGGCGGCTCGGTTTGTCCACCTGGCGGCCCGCTTTACCTCGCAGGTGCGGGTCGCGCGCGATACGAAAGTGATGGATGGCAAGAGCATCATGGGGATCCTGCTGCTGGCGGCCGCGCGGGGGACGACGATCACGATTTCGGCCGATGGTACGGACGAGCAGGCAGCGGTCGAGGCGCTGGCGCAGCTGGTGCTGAGCGGATTCGGAGAAGCGACGTGGAACGCCTGACGGGAATCGGCGTGTCGTCCGGCCTGGCGATCGGGCCGGCGCTGGTGGCGATTCAGCGCACGCAGGTCATCCGCTTTCCGATCGCGCCCGATCGCGTCGCGCGCGAGTTGTCCGCCCTCGATCGCGCCCGCATGCGCTCGCGGGAACAGGTCGCACAGATCCGGCGCCGCGTGCTCGACCTGAAGGGAGCGGACCTGGCGGCGATCTTCGACGCGCAGATGCTGATGCTCGACGACCCGATGCTCGTCGGGCGTGCTGCCACCATCGTCATGGAGGAGAGAGTCAACGCCGAGTGGGCCGTGCAGCGCGCGCTGGACGAGATCGCCGCGGTGTTCGACGGCGTCGACGACCCCTACCTGCACGAGCGCAAAGGCGATCTGCACGATATCGCCGGCCGGCTGCGCATGAACCTTCGCGACGAGAAGGGCGGAGCCCGCGATCTCCTTCAGGACCTCGACACGCCGTGCGTGCTCATCGCCGACGAGCTCACGCCATCGGTGGTGGCGCAGCTGGACTGGACGCGCATCCGCGGCTTCGCCACCGACGCGGGCAGCCGGACGTACCACACCGCCATCCTTGCCCGCTCGCTCGGCGTCCCGGCCGTCGTCGGCCTGCACAACATCAGTGTGCGCGTGCCTCCCGGCGTGTCGGTGATCGTCGACGGCGAGTCAGGCGAGGTGATCGTCGATCCGGCGCCGCCCGTGCGACAGGACGCGGAGCGCCGCGCGCGCGAGCGGCAGGCACCGGTGCATGACGTTCGTACCGCGTCCGGCCCGGTCGAGACGAGGGACGGCGTGCGCATCGCGCTGCACGCCAACATCGAACGGTCCGAGGACGTGGCCGCTGCCCTCGGCGCGGGAGCCGAGGGAATTGGTTTGTATCGCTCGGAGTTCATGCTCGTCGGCGGTCCGCCGGACATGGCCGCCGAGGACGAGCAGTATCACGTCTATCGCGAACTGGTCGAACGGATGGGCGGCCGCCCCGTGACCATCCGCACGTTCGACATCGACCAGCGTCAACTGGATCGGCCGCTGGTCGAGGCCGCGCTCGACGCCCGGTGGTTCGCGGAGCACGAGCGCGGCAGCCATGCCGGGCTGCGCGGCATCCGTTTCGGCCTGGCGCAGCCGGCCATCTTCAAGACGCAGATCCGCGCCCTCCTCCGCGCGGCGGCGCACGGGCGGCTGCGCGTCATGTTCCCGTTCGTCTCGTCGCTGCACGAAGTGCGGGCCGCAAAAGCACTCCTCGAAGAGGCACGCGGCGAGCTCCGCATGCGCGGCATCGAGACGACACCCGTGCCGGTCGGTATCATGATCGAAGTGCCGTCGGCAGCCTTCACCGCGTCGCAGCTGGCGCGCGAGGTCGACTTTTTCACCATCGGCACCAACGACCTCATTCAGTACACACTGGCCGTCGATCGCACCGACGATCGCGTGTCGAACCGCTACGAGCCGCTGCACCCCGCCGTGCTTCGCCTGCTGCGTACGGTGCGCCGCGGCGCGATGCGCAGCGGCATTCCCGTGTCGCTCTGCGGCGAGATGGCGTCCGATCCGCTGCTGCTGCGGCTGCTCATCGGCTGTGGCCTCACCGAGTTCAGCATGACGCCCGGCGCGCTGCAGATGGCACGCACCGTCGTCGCGGGGACGCATGCCGGCGAGATGGCGCGGATCGCCGCGCGCGTGCTGACGCTGGGCACCGTCGAAGACATCGAGGAGTTCCTCCGCCGCACGTTCGATCAGCAGGAAGCGCTCAGGTAAGCCGACTAACTGAAAAGGGTAAGGCCGACCTGCCCGCCTCCGCTGAAGCTTCGGCGGGTCCGCCATAGCCTTGGCGACGGCGGAAAGGTCGGCCTCTACCAACTTCCGCCTAAAGGCGGAAGCTACGAACCACCAACTACCAACCACCAACTACCAACTAC
>Ga0247825_10002781_pt1 | contig 11576 bp, 13 predicted proteins | sample 13C_Vanillin_Day_FD_194413 | JGI IMG/M metagenome (GOLD analysis project Ga0247825, IMG submission 194413) | Soil microbial communities from agricultural site in Penn Yan, New York, United States - 13C_Vanillin_Day48 | ecosystem: Environmental > Terrestrial > Soil > Agricultural land | place... | reverse complement strand
GTATCCTGCGCCCGGGCCGTCGGCGCGGCGCCGACGGCCCGGGCGCAGGATACCAGCTCGGTCCGCGCCGACACGTCGGCCCGCACCGATACCTCCGGCTATCAGGGCTACGGCGCCGACACCCTGCAGCGGAGCCAGCCCACCGGGCAGGCCGACACCGGCGCCGCCGGCTACCAGGGCGCGCCCTCGGATACGGCGCTCCGGGCCAAGCCGGGCGTCCAGACCGGTCCCGCGGCGGGTGACAGCAGCAAGACCGGCCAGACCAGCGCCACGCCGGCCGACACGGTGGTCTGCAAAGACGGCTCGAACTCACCCCGGACCGGCGACGTGTGCCTGAAGCACGGCGGCATCGACTGGACGGCCACCAACGCGGCGCTCAAGGCGCGAGGGCAGGCTCCCATCCAGCCGGGCGACAGCGCCTCGGCCGACACCGCGCTCAGGGCAAAGCCGGGCGTGCAGACGGGGCCGACCGACTCGAGCACGATAGGGCAGATGAAGGACACCAGCTCGACCAGCCGGTAGGCGCCGAGGCGCGCTACTCCACCACCCGCCCCGCGGCGATGACCGTCAGCGGACGTCCGGCGACCAGGACGTCCGCCAGCGGGTCGCCCTCGACGATCATGAGGTCGGCCCGCGTTCCTGTCACGATCTCGCCCGCGTCCCGGAGCTCGAGCAGGGCGGCCGCGTCCACCGTGGCCGCCCTGAGCGCCTCCAGCGGAGTGAGCCCCGCCTGGGTGAGGGCGAGCAGCTCCCGAGAGTTCTCCCCATGCGGGAGCACGCCCGCGTCGGTGCCGAGCACGATCGGCACGCCGGCGCGACGGAGCCGCCGGAACGAGGCAAGGACATCAGGGCCGGCATCGCCGCTGGTAAGGGTCGCGAGGGTGGAGATCACCCGCACGCCGCCCGCTCGAAGCCGGGCGGCGCCCGACGAGTCTACCACCGGCGTGTGTGCCAAGGCGCGGACCCCGGCCTGGGCCGCGAGCAGCGCGCCGGTCTGACCGATGGCATGGGCGTACACCGGCCGCTTCCGCGCTCTGGCGGCGGTGAGGACCGGAGCGAGCAAGAGGTCGCCCATCTGCACCGAATCGGGGAACGCCACGGCCTCGGCGGGCCAGCCGGTGATGCAGACCTTGAGGAGATCGGCGCCGGCGTCGAGGTCCGCCCAGGCGCGGCGGCCGGCCTCGTCGGGCGTGGCCACCGTGGCGCCGCCGAACTCGCAGACGCCGCCCTTCGCGCCGATCCACGAGCCGGCCGCGACGACGCGCGGTCCGGCAACGCGTCCGGCGGCGATGTCATCGCGGAGCCGGATCCCCGCACCACCCGCGGAGCCGAGATCGGCGACGGTGGTGAACCCGGCACGGAGGGTGGCGAGGGCATTGGCCGCGGGATCGCCGGCGAGGGTGAGGTGGACGTGGGCGTCGATCAGGCCGGGGATGACGACGCGCTGGTCGAGCGCGACGGCCCTGACACCCGCCGGCGGGCGCCAGTTGCTCCCAGGCGTGTGGATCGCCGCGATCCGACCGTTCCGGATCTCGATGGCTCCGTTGGAGCGGAGCACCCCCGCGCGGACATCGAGATAGCGCCCGCCGGTGAGCACCAGCTCGGCGGGCGGATGGAGTGGGCGGCGTGCGCCGATGACGCCCAGGATGAGGATGGCGAGCGCCGCGGCGAGAGCTCGGTGTCGCGGGGACATGGTCACGGGCAATTTACCGGGGGGCCCGCGATGCGGCGACACGATGTGACTCCAACCGAGAGCACCGATGGACCACTTCCGCGCGACCCTCCTCTCACTGCTGGCCCTGACCGCCGGGGCTTCAACGCTCGGCGCGCTCCAGCGTCCGCCCGATCGTCCCAACATCGTGGTCTACGTCGCCGACGACCTGGGCTGGCGCGACACCGGGGTGTACGGCAACGCGGCGGTGCGGACGCCGAACATCGATCGCATCGCCCGATCGGGCCTCACGGTTCGATATGCCTTCGTCACCTCACCCCAGTGCAGCCCGTCACGCATCAGCATCCTGAGCGGACGCTATCCCCATACCACCCGCACCGAGGACCTGCACACGCCGACGCCGACCGGCGTTCGGATCCTGCCGTCGTACCTGCAATCGGCCGGGTACTTCACCGGGATGATGGCGAAGACCCACCTCGGGCCCAACGCCGAGCGGCAGTTCCAGTGGTACTCGCCGGAGACCGTGGCCGCGCTGCCGGCGTTTCTCGACTCGGCGGGGACCCGGCCGTTCTTCCTGTGGGTGGCGTTCCACGAGCCGCATCGGCCCTACGACACGACCGCGGCGCCGAGCCACGCGCCGGAGCGGAGCGTGGTGACGCCGTACCTGGTGGACACGCGCGCGACGCGGACCGACATCGCCCGGTACTACGACGCCGTCGCGGCGATGGACCGCAAGATCGGCGAGATGACCGCGGAGCTGGAGCGGCGCGGGCTCGCCGGGAAGACGCTGGTGGTCTTCCTCAGCGACAACGGCGCGCCGTTTCCCCGGGAGAAGGGGACGCTCTACGACAGCGGAACCCGGGAGCCGCTGCTCTTCTCCTGGCCCGGAGTAGTCCAGCCCGCCGCCGTGTACGACCGCGCGCCGGTGGGCCTGGTGGACCTGATGCCGACGCTGCTGGAGGTAGCGGGGGTCGCCCCCGACTCGCTGGTGCAGGGCCGGAGCTTCCGGTCTCTCCTCGCGGCGCCGGAATCGTACACGCCGCAGGAGTACGTCTTCACCGAGCGGAACTGGCACGACTGCGACGAGCACCAGCGCGCGGTGCGGGACGGCCGGTGGAAGCTCATCCGCACCGACGCCTACACCGATCTCCCCCTCTGCACCGCGGCGGACATCGGGACGAGTCCGTCGTTCCAGGCGCTCAGGCAGCGGGCCGCGTCGGCGCCGGCGCGGCTCACGGCCGCGCAGCGGCGGCTGTTCGAGGTCCCGAGGGCGCGGCTCGAGCTCTACGACCTGGAGCGGGATCCGTGGGAGGTGCACAACCTCGCCGGCGACCCTGCGCAGGCGGCGCGGGTGAGGCAGATGGCCGAGGTGCTGCAGGAGTGGATGGAGCGGACCGACGACTTCCCCGCCGCCTGGCGGGTGCGGGACGACAACACCGACCGGATCACGGGGCTGCCGTTCAGCAACCGGATCCCGCCGCTGCGCGACTCCATTCCTCCCCCGCCCGACGTGCGATGGGGAACGAAGGGGCCGGGATAGCCCGGCCCCCCGCGATCCTCAGGCTGCCCCCGCGGGCACCTCGGCCGGCAGCGAGCAGTTGACCATCCAGCCGATCCCGAACCGGTCCACACACATCCCGAACGCGCTGGCCCAGAAGGTGGGGCCGAACGGCATGGTGATGGTGCCACCGCCGGCGAGCGCGGCGAAGATCCGCTCGGCCTCCTCCGGAGTGTCCAGGCCGGCGAAGGCGTAGATCCCGCGCGTCGGCGCGTACTTCTCCGGCGGGGCGTCGGAGGCGAGGAGCACCTGGTCGCCCACCACGAGCCGGGCGTGCAGGACGCGATCCTTCCACTCCGGCGGCACCTGCGCCGCGACGGGCGAGTCGGCGTGGGTGAGGAGCACCTCGATCTTCCCGCCCAGCACCCGCTCGTAGAACCGGAACGCTTCGGCACAGTTGCCGTTGAAATTGAGATACGGAACGAGCTGCACAACGACCTCCCGAGTTGAGTGTCCGGGAGATAGTCGAACGGGGCCTGTCGCGATCGACAGGCCCCGCAAGCCACGATGTTGCCGGGAGTTGCTCGGCCGGCGTGGCCGTCAGCAGCGGCCGCCGCTTGGCGACACCCTGGTGGTGTCGGGCGGCTCGGACCGGACCGGATCGGCCGGCCATTCCCGACTCGCCGCATGGGCCGCGGCCGCCAGCGTCCGGAGCTGCGCCGTCGTGAGGCCCCTGGCGATCGGCCGCAACGACTCGGGGGCGATGGTGCTCACGTCGTGGCCGACGATGCGATCGTAGGTGGTGAGCGCGGAGAGGAGGGTGCCGGCGGGGGCGGGGTGGTAGCCGTCTCCGCCGTAGAGCGGGAGCGTGGCGTCCGCCTGCAGTGCCTTCCGCCAGGCCACGCCGATCGGGATCACCAGCCCGCCCACCGCCCGCGCCGCCGCTGTGGCCGACGCGGCGATCTCGTCGATGGGACCGCCGTAGCTCTGGCGGGTCCATGGCAGGAAGAGCGCGGGGCGGCCGCCGGCCTCGCGAATCGCCGGCGCGAGCCGCATCGCCGCGATCACCAGCGTGTCCCGGCAGATGCCGGCCGGGGTCGGTCCCTGCTGCAGCACGACGACGTCCCAGCGACTCCCCGAGATCCTGCGCGGCGCGTCGGTGGCGCCGTTGGTGTGATCGATGACGGCGAGGTTGGGGCCCGCAGCCATGTCCACCTTGAGCCCGCCGCCGGCGGCCTCCGCCACCCGGCGGACCATGCGCGGGAGGTCGTTCGTATAGGTCAGGCTGTTGCCGACGAAGAGGATGGCGCCCGCGGGGGCATCGTCGGCCAGGCCGGTGGCGCAGGTGGCGGTGGTGCCCGAGAGCGCGAGGGCCATGGCGGTGGACCAGCGAAGACGGGCGATCGGAGGCTCCGGAAGGGTCTTCCCCGAGGACGCCCGGCCTCAGTCGGAACGCACACGGGCGTTCCCTCACTGGGGCGGGAGGTGCATTTTCACCGGGTGGTCCTTTCTTCCGGAGATGTCATGTCCATTGCCGATGTTCTGGTGCCCGAATACGACATGGAGATGGAGGCGACGCGCAACCTGCTCGAGCGGGTGCCCGAGGCCGAAGCCCGGTGGCGGCCGCATCCCAAGTCGTACACGCTCGGCGACCTCGCCGTGCACATTACGCGGCTCCCACTCTGGGGCCGCTATGTCTTTGCCCAGACCGAGCTCGATCTGGGGCTGCCGGAGAACGCCTCGATCGCCCGGGCCGAGTTCAGCACGACCGCCGACCTGCTGGAGCGGTTCGACCGGCACGTGGCGGAGGGACGAGGGTCGCTGGCCAAGGCGTCCGACGCGGACATGGGGGCCATCTGGACGCTCAAGAACGCGGGCGCGGTCATCTTCGCGCTGCCGAAGGCGGTGGTCTACCGCAGCTTCGTGATGAGCCACCTGATTCACCACCGGGGGCAGCTCTCGGTGTACCTCCGGCTCCGCGACGTGCCGCTTCCCTCGCTGTACGGCCCCACGGCCGACACGCGGTGACCCGATGGACGACGATCTGGAGCGGATGTCGCGCGCAGAGCTGATCGCCGAGGTGCGCCGGCTGCGACAGGGGATCCGCGCGCACCGCGACAGCACCGAGCACGAGCTCTGCTGGCACCATCCCGAGCTCTGGGGTCTGCTGCCCGAGCGACAGGACCCGCTCCCGGCCGTGCCGGAGTGGCCCGCGTTCCTGCGCGGCTGCATCCGGTACCGGCAGTCGCTCGACCGCGAGCTGCCGGGCGCGCCGCGGACCGCGCGGGAATACGAGGGGTGATGCTCTCCTCATCCACCGCCATCCTGTTCTGCCTCGTCGTGCTCGCCGTCGCGCTGGCGGTGGCGGTGGGGCTGCGGTGGGCCGGCGCAGGGGTCCGGCCGCTGCTCGCGATCCTCTTCGCCTACATCGCGATTCCGGGACACCTGGCCCGCACCGGCGCGCTCGGCGGCTGGGACGCGACCCCGCCGCCTGCGCTCCTTCTCGTCGCCGGGCTCAGCGTGCTCACCGGGCTGATCGTGTTCTCGGCGGTCGGCGCGCGCCTGGCCGACGGCATTCCGCTCGCGGCGATCGTCCTGCTGCAGAGCTTCCGAATCGCGGTGGAGTGGCTGCTCCACCGGCTGTATCTCGAGGGCGGCGTCCCGGTGCAGATGACCTGGTCGGGGCGTAACTTCGACATCGTCTCGGGCGTCACCGGGCTCATCCTCGGCCTGGTGCTACTGCGCGGCGTGCGGGTACCTCGCGCGGTGGTGCTGGGCTGGAACGTGCTGGGGCTCGCGCTCCTCGCCAACATCGTGGTGACCGCCGTGCTCGCGACGCCGGCGCTGCACCGCTTCCCGGAGGGACCGCCCAATCTCCTGCCGAGCACCTTCCCCTGGGTGTGGCTGCCGAGCTTCCTGGTGCAGGTGGCGCTGGGGAGCCACCTGCTGGTGTTCCGCCGGCTCCGCCGGAACGAGCCGCCGGGGTGACCAGCCCGTCCGGCTCGCGCTTTGCCTGACCGGACTGCATACTTGGCGCACCTTACCCGAGGAGTGGGAGATGGGGATCGAGGCCCACCCGGTTCGCGAGACCATCGTCCGCTTTCGCCTCACCGCCGACGAGCGCGCCCGGGACCACCGCTTCTTCACCGCGATGGCCGCGGTGTGCGCCACGGTGGTCTTCGTCGGGTTCGCGCCGACGTACTATCTCCGAAGCTTCAGCGACAGACCGCCGCTCTCTCCTCTGGTGCACCTGCACGCCGCGGTATCCACCGGCTGGATCCTGCTGTTCCTGACCCAGAGCTCGCTCGTCGCGGCGCGTCGCGTCGAGGTCCATCGCCGGCTCGGGATCGCCGGCGCGCTGCTCGCGTGCGTCGTGCTGGTGGTGGGCTGGCTCACGGCGATCGACGGCGCGCGCCGAGGCGTGGCCCCGCCGGGCGCGCCCCCGCAGCCGGGATTCCTGGCGATCCCGCTGGGCACGATCCTGTCGTTCGCGGTGCTGGCGGCGGCGGGGCTCTGGAACCGTCGCCGGAGCGCGACCCACAAGCGGTTCATGCTCCTCGCGACGATCGCCATCCTGACGCCCGCGCTCGCCCGCTACCGATTCTACGGCATCGGCGACGGACCGCTGACCGCCATCCTCGGCACGCTCGCGCTGATCGCCGTGTGCCTGATCTACGACCGCCGGGCGCACGGCCGGGTGCACCCGGCGTTCGCCTGGGGCGGCGCCTTCCTCACCGCGACGCTGATCGGCCGGTTCGCGCTGGCCGCGACCGACACCTGGCGTGCGGTCGGAGCATGGCTTATCGGCTGACCGCCGCCTCGGTGGCCCGGAACTCGGCCGGCCGCTCCTGCTTCGCTTCCGCCAACCCGCGGCGCACCCCCGCCGCGTCGAAGTCGGTGCCGTAGACCGGCGTGCCGGGCTGCTGCCGCCAGGACTCGTCCAGCCCACCCCCATCCACCGCATCGAACCCCAGCTCATCGAGCAGCCGGGTCACGACCTCCTTGGCCCGCGGATCGTCGCCCGCGATCGGGAGGGCGATCCGTCCAGCCGTCCCCTTGGGCTTGCCCCGCTCCAGCAGATGGCGGGCGTAGATGTTGTTGAACGCCTTCACGACCGGACGGCCGAGCTGGTCGGCCACCCAGCGGGCCTCGGTGGCGCCGCGCTCGATCGGATCGATCCGGCCGTCGCGCTGGCGGGGGTAGTAGTTCCCGGTGTCCACCACGACCACGCTGTCGGGGACGCCCTTGAAGAGATCGCGGGGCAGTCTGGAGACGTTCTTGAGCGGGATGCTGACGATGACGACGTCGCCCGCGCGGGCCGCCTCCTCGACGGTGACCGCCCGGGCGCCGCTTTCCCTGGCGAACGCGGCGAGGCTCTCGGGACCGCGACTGTTGGCGACGCTGACCTGATGTCCCAGGGGCGCGAGCCGGCGGGCCAGCGTGCCGCCGATGTTGCCCGCGCCGATGATGCCGATCTTCATGGTTCCTCCCAGTGGGTACTTAGGGGAAACCCCCGCTCCTCCCACGGAGTTCCGCGGGGCGCTGGCGAATCGGGAGGCACCGGGCCACTGTTCGACACGGGCGGCGCGGGCCGCTCACGAACGAGGAGGCTCCCATGGCCGAATGCGAAGTCTGCGGCAACGACTACTACCTGTCCTTCCAGGTCGTCGCCGCCGGCAGGACTCACACCTTCGACAGCTTCGAATGCGCCATCCACGCGCTGGCCCCGGTCTGCGAGCACTGCGGCTGCAAGATCGTCGGGCACGGGATCGAGGCGAACGGCACCTTCTACTGCTGCGCCCACTGCGCCCGGAAGGAGGGTGTGACCACGGTGGCGGACCACGCCGGCGCCGCGCATTGATGCGCCGGCTCCCGGTCCTCTGCGCCCTGCTCCTCGCCGGCTGCGGCGGGGAACGGGGCGCTTCCCCGTCCGCCCCCGATCCGACACGGCTCGACCCGATCGCCCGGCGCTACGTGGTGCTCGCGCTCGCGCTGGGGCACCACGATCCCAACTTCGTGGACGCCTATTACGGCCCGGATTCGCTCAAGGTGGCGGCCGACGCGGAGTCGCTCTCCGTACCCCAGGTCCGAGCCGCGGCGGAGTCGCTCATCGCGGTCCTGGGCGACCGCATTCCTACGTACGTCGACTCGCTGGTGGGCCTGCGCCACCAGTATCTCCGGGTGCAGCTCGGCGCGATGGCGACCCGGGCTCGGATGCTGGGCGGAGAACGGCTCAGCTTCGACCAGGAGGCGCGGGCGCTCTACGACGCCGAGCCGCCGCACTACCCGCCTGCCCACTTCGATTCGCTCCTGGCGCGGCTCGACAGCCTGCTTCCCGGGCGGGAGCCGCTGGACGCGCGCTACCAGCGCTTCCGCGACCGGCTCAACATTCCGGCGCCCCTGGTCGACACCGTCTTCAAGACCGCGATCGCGGCCTGCAGGGCGCGAACCCTGGCGCACCTCGCGCTTCCGCCGGGTGAGCGGTTCGACCTGGAGTACGTGAAGGGCACCTCGTGGAACGCCTACAACTGGTACAAGGGCGGCTACCACAGCCTGATCCAGGTCAACCTCGACTTCCCTATCGCCATCGACCGCGCCATCGACCTCGCCTGTCACGAGGGCTATCCCGGGCACCACGTCTACAACGCGCTGCTGGAGCAGGCGCTGTCGCGAGGCCGCGGGTGGGTCGAGACGACGGTCTACCCGCTCTACAGCCCGCAGTCGCTCATCGCCGAGGGCTCGGCGAACTACGGGATCGACATGGCCTTCCCGGCGGACCAGCGGGTGACGTTCGAGCGGGATTCGCTCTTCCCGCTCGCGAAGCTGGACCAGCGGCTGGCGGAGCGGAACGCGGCGGTGCGGCAGGTGGTGGAACGGCTCAACTACGCGCGGAACGAAGTCGCCCGGAGCTACCTCGACGGCCAGATCGACTCGGCCGGCGCGGTGCGGGAGATGTCGCGCTACTGGCTCAGCACCCCCGCCGCCTCGGCGAAGACCGTGCGCTTCATCAGCGACTACCGGGCCTACGTGATCAACTACAACCTGGGACGGGACCTCGTGGCTGCCTGGGTCGGCCGGACCGCCGGGACCGACCCGGAGAACCGGTGGCGCGCCTTCGGAGCGCTGCTCAGCGCGCCGCTTCTGCCACGGGACCTGGCGGCGCCGGCGCCGGCCCTCGCTTCCCCCTGACTCCTCGCACGGTCGGCGACCCGCGAATACGTTTATACGATGCCCCCCCAAGCACATGCGAGAGTCACGGTCGTCCGCCCCGCGGCCGGCTGGGCGCCGCTCCATCTGCGTGAGCTGGTCGAATCGTACGAGCTGCTCTACTTCCTGGTTCTTCGCAGCCTCAAGGTCCGCTACAAGCAAACCCTCCTCGGAGCCGCCTGGGCCGTCCTCCAGCCGCTCCTCACGATGGCGATCTTCAGCCTCGTGTTCGGGCGTCTCGCCAAGCTCGACTCCGAAGGGGTGCCGTATCCCGTCTTCGCGCTCGCGGGGCTGGTGCCGTGGACCTACTTCGCGAATGCATTGACGCAGGCGAGCAACAGCCTGGTCGAGCAGGAGCGCATGCTGACGAAGATCTACTTCCCCCGCCTGCTGCTCCCGCTCGCGAGCGTCATCGCCGGGCTCATCGACTTCGCGATCGCGTTCTTCGTCCTCCTCTGCATGATGGTGTTTTACCACATCCCGTTCACCGGACGGATCCTCGCCGTACCCGGGCTCATGGTCGCGGCCGCGGCCACGGCGCTCGCGGCCGGCCTCTGGCTCGCGGTGCTCAACGTCCGCTACCGCGACGTACGGCACGCGCTTCCCTTTCTCACCCAGGTCTGGCTGTTCGCCACGCCGATCGCCTACTCGAGCACGCTCGTCCCGGCCCACCTCCGGCCGCTCGTCGGCCTCAACCCGATGGCAGGCATCGTCGACGGCTTTCGCTGGGCGCTCCTCGGTCGGGAGATCGGGCCCGGCGCGACGCTCCTGGTCTCGCTCGCGGTCGTCTCGCTGCTCCTCGTCGGGGGCCTCTACTACTTCCGCAGGATGGAACGCACCTTTGCCGACGTCGTATGAGCGGACCTGACGCCGCGATCCGCGTCGAAAAGCTGGGCAAGCGATACCGCATCGGGCGCGTGCGGGGCTATCGCTCGCTGCGCGAGGAGATCGTCGAGGCGGCGCGCGCCCCGTTCCGTTACCGCGCCGAGCGCTCGGGGAACGACGATTTCTGGGCTCTGCGCGACGTTTCCTTCGACATCGGCGTCGGCGAGGTGGCCGGCATCGTCGGCGGCAACGGCGCCGGCAAGAGCACCCTGCTCAAGATTCTCTCTCGCGTCGTCACGCCTACCGAAGGACTCGCCGAGATCCGCGGGCGCGTCGGGTCGCTGCTGGAAGTCGGCACCGGCTTTCATCCGGAGCTCACCGGCCGCGAAAACGTCTACATGAACGGCGCGATCCTCGGCATGCGCAAAGCCGAAATCGACCGAAAGTTCGACGAGATCATCGCGTTCGCCGAGATCGGCCAGTTCCTCGATACGCCGGTCAAGCGGTACTCGAGCGGGATGCAGGTGCGGCTCGCGTTCGCGGTGGCGGCACATCTCGAGCCGGAGGTGCTCATCGTCGACGAAGTACTCGCCGTCGGGGATGCGCAGTTTCAGAAGAAGTGTCTCGGCAAGATGCAGGAGGTGTCCCGCCTCGGCGGCCGGACCGTGCTGTTCGTCAGCCACAACATGAACGCGGTCCAGCGGCTCTGCACCCGCTGCATCCTGCTCGAGCGCGGCGGCCTCAAGGCGGTGGGCCCGACGAACACCATCGTGGGCGAGTATCTCGCCCGCGCCGGCGGCACGCTCTCCCCCGCCACCTCGATCGATCTGACCCACGCGGACCGGAGCGGCGACGGCAAGGCGCGGTTCGTGGCCGCTCAGTACGTGAGCGACGCCGTCGAAGCCGGTGGCCAGCCGTACCCGGACGGTCCGCTCGAGATCAGGCTCGCCATCGAGGCGTCGGAGCCGACCACGGTGGGCAGCCTCGCCGTGACGCTCTACGATCAGTACGGCACGAAGCTGGTGAACGCGGACACCATCTCGCTCGGCGAGACGATCGCGCTCCGCCCGGGCCTGAATCAGCTCGCGCTGCGGATCGCGCAGGTGCATCTGAACCCGGGGGTGTACGTGCTGGGGCTCTGGCTCGCGAGGCCGCTGGAAGCCGTCATCGACCACGTTCCGGCGGCGTTCGAGATCGAAGTCATGACGCGCGAGACCGGAGGGCTCGGGGCCGCGCCTCAGGATGACGGGATGGTGACCTGCGCGCTCGAAGTACTCGACCTCGACTGAGCCGACCGCCGGCGCCACCGGTCGGTGCCGACGCCCAGCAACACCGCAAAGTGGAGGAGTCCTTCGTCCCCCCGGACCTCCAGCC
>Ga0247825_10002779_pt1 | contig 11582 bp, 11 predicted proteins | sample 13C_Vanillin_Day_FD_194413 | JGI IMG/M metagenome (GOLD analysis project Ga0247825, IMG submission 194413) | Soil microbial communities from agricultural site in Penn Yan, New York, United States - 13C_Vanillin_Day48 | ecosystem: Environmental > Terrestrial > Soil > Agricultural land | place... | reverse complement strand
CTCCAAGTGCCTGCTGTGCATCGCCGGGACCCAGCAGCCGATCCATGCGCGCCTTCGCCTCCGCGCGGCGCGCATCGGCCTGCGCCAGCATGTCGGGCGTCACGGTCGCCGCCCATTCGATGCGCTCCTTGACGCCGGGCCCGAGCCGCGGCCTGGCCTCGCTGACCCACGCACCGACGCTCGCCCACACCTCCGCCGCCTGGATGGTGCGGAAGGTCTCGAACCAGGCCGCAAGGCCGCCCGGCGCAACCTCGATCTCCCGGCCTTTCCCGACAAGGCGTTCAAGCCGTGCCACCGCGGGCGCCAGCGCGGCGCGCGCCGCCGGCTCGAGGAGTGCGAAGGCGTCGCGGGCGACCAGCAACCGCGCAGGTCTCGCGGCTGCTGCGCGATCCTGCAGCAGCACACGGCCGACCGCTTCGAGGATGCCGGCATCGCGGGCGAACCAGCCGGCGACGTCGAAGCTCGGCCCGAACGGCACCGCCTCATCGAGCAAAACCCGCCCCCACGTCGGCCGCAGTCCGAGAATTCCGCAGTAGCTGGCGGGGATGCGCACCGAGCCGCCGCAGTCGGAGCCGAGCGCAAAGTCGACGAGCCCGCCCGCCACCGCGGCGGCCGATCCGTTCGAGGAGCCGCCGGGAATGCGGCCCGGCGCATTGACGTTGACCGGCGCGCCGTAGTGCACGTTCTCGCCGGTGAGGCTGTAGCAGAGCTCGTCGCAGTGCGTGCGCCCGGCCATGTCGGCCCCGGCGTCCAGCAGGGCCTGCACCGCGGGCGCCGTGCGCGTCGCCGGCGGGTGGCTGGCAAGCCACCCCGGGTGGCCGAACCCGGTGCGCCGGCCCTCGATGTGGAACAGGTCCTTGGCCGCGAACGCGAGGCCCGCGAGCGGCCCCTTGCCTGAGCCTTTCAACGCCGCGTGGTTGTGCCGGCAGAACGCGCCGAGTGGATCGTCGGGCAGGCTCCAGCCGGTCGTGCTCATCTCATCCTCGCGTGATCGCGCCGATCATGTGCCGCCGCGCCGGGCGATGCAATGCGAAGCAACGACTGCTCACTGCGCGAACTGCTCGTCGAGCCAATCCAGTGCACGCCGGTTGAGCAGGGAGCGACCGCACCCCCTCTACTCCTGCAAATCCACCCACACCGGCACGTGGTCGGACGGCTTCTCCCAGGCGCGTGTGTGCTTGTCGACGCCGGCCGAGACGATGCGGTCGGCCGCCTGCGGCGAGGCCAGGATGTGGTCGATGCGGATGCCGTGGTCCTTCTGCCAGGCGCCCGCCTGATAGTCCCAGAACGTGTAGATGCCGGGCTCGGGCAGGCAGGCGCGCACCGCGTCCGTGAGGCCGAGGTTGAGGAGCGCGCGGAAGGCAGCGCGGGTCTCGGGCTGGTAGAGCGCATCTCCGGTCCAGGCGGCAGGGTTCCTGGCATCGACCGGCTCGGGGATGACGTTGTAGTCGCCGAGCAGGAGGAACGGCTCTTCCAGGCCAAGCAATTCGCGCGTGCGCGTCTCGAAGCGCTTCATCCAGGCGAGCTTGTAGGCGAACTTGTCGGTGCCGATGGGGTTGCCGTTGGGCAGGTAGAGGTTGCCCACCCGCACCACGCCGCCGGCGCGCGGCACGCACACCTCGATGTAGCGCGCGTGCGCATCGCCGTCGTCGCCCGGCAGGCCGCGCACGGCGATCTCGTCGAAGGGGCGCCTGGAGAGGATGGCGACGCCGTTGAAGCCCTTCTGGCCGTGCACCGCGACGTTGTAGCCGAGCGCCTCGAACGGCTCGGCGGGGAACGACTCCGTCGTGCTCTTGATCTCCTGGAAGCAGGCCACGTCCGGCTCCGCCTCCTTGAGCCAGGTGACGGCGACGTCGATGCGCGCCTTGACGCCGTTGATGTTCCAGGTGGCGATCTTCATGGCCGTGGAGTAGTGGTCGGCCCGAACCGGGTCAAGGCGCGCGCACGCGGCGCGCACAGGGGCTTGCGCGGGCCTGTGCGTGATCAGCCCGAGAACGGGGCGCGGGGGTTGGCCCGGCTGCGGTAGTCGCGGGCCATCACCTCGAGCGCGGCGCGCTGCAGGACCCCCACGTCCCGGCTGTCGTTGCTGGCGATCGAGAGCAGTGCGTTGGCGAGCTTCAGGCGGGCGGTCTCGACCTCCTGCGGGTCGCTGCCAAAATTGCCCTCGATGGTCTTCCATGCCTCGTCGAAAGCCTGGCCGATCGCCTTCAGCGCGTCCGGCCCGAACGAGGCTCCGTCGATCAGCTGGCGTGCTTTCATCGCAGTCCCCCCAGAGACTCCGCCAGAGACTACACGGCCGAAGATTTAGGAGCGCAAGCGCAGCCGTCAATAGGGGTCGGAAGCGGGGCTGCCCCGGACCTTGCGGCACGCCCCGTGCAGCGCGGCGGCATGCCGCGTACCTCGCGAAGGGTTAACGACCCATGTTGGGACGATGGTGCAGCCATAGATCGGCGGAGCAAGATGGCCAATCCGAAAAGCACCGGCAAGCGGACGCAGAACCGGTACATCGTGCATCACAAGCGCGGACGGGCGGCTTCGCGGCCGCCGGCGTCGGGCAAGGCCGCGCGCCTCATCGGCTACGCCATCCTTGCGGTCGCCATGCTGCTGATCGTCGCCGGCGCGGCGGTCGCGCACGAGTATTCCGCCAAGGGCGTGACGGTCACGCACCCCTGGGCGCGGGCGACGCCGGGCGGCGCCACGATCGGCAGCGCCTACCTCGAGGTCAAGGCTGAGCGCGGCAAGGGCGACCGGCTGATCGGCGCCCGCAGCCCGGCAGCCGGTACCGTGGAGCTGCACAATCATGTCATGGAGGGCGGCATCGCCAGGATGCGCCGGGTGGACGCGATTGCCGTGCCGGGCGGCACGTCGGTGGTGCTCAGGCCCAGCGGCTATCACCTGATGCTGACCAACCTCAAGGCGCCGCTGAAAGAGGGCGACCTCGTCAAGATCACCCTCGTGTTCGAGAAGGCCGGCGCCATCGACCTGGAGGCGACCGTGGAGCCAATCGGCGCCACCGGTCCGCACGGTTTCGACGCCCAGCCCAAGACGGGCGCGCCCGCCGGTGCGCACAAGCATTGAGGCGCGGGCTGCCCCCGACACGTCTGTAGATGACCGCCCTCGCGGGCGTCGGAGCGACGCCCCGCGCTGTTCCATTCGCCGGCGCCTGCGCTAAGCTCCCCAGCATCGCCGTCCGCTGCGTGCAATTGCAATCGCAAGAGGCTACATGCTGACCAACACCCGGCTGATCCGCGTGCAGTGGGGCGACTGCGACCCCGCGGGCATCGTGTTCTACCCGCGCTACTTCGAGTGGTTCGACGCCGGCACCATCCTGCTGTTCGAGAAGGCGACCGGCATGACCAAGATCAAGATGCTGGAGAAGTATGGCGGCGCGGGGCTGGCGCTGGTCGAGGCGTCCGCCAAGTTCTCGGTGCCCTCCCAGTACGGCGACGACATCGAGATCACCACCTCCGTCAAGGAGTTCGGCCGCTCGAGCTTCTCCATGCTGCACAAGGTGACCAAAGCCGGCGCGCCTGCGCTCGAGGGCTACGAGAAGCGGGTGTGGACGGCGCGTGACCCCAGCGACAAGAACCGCCTGCGGTCAGCCCCGATCCCGCCGGAGGTGCTCGCAGGCTTCCAGCGCGGCTGAGGACGCAGATTGCGACTTCGGAGATAGTTTGACGTCCATCGATTGCGTGCGATATTCGCTGCGCGAGCGGTCGTGGAAGGCTTCCCATTGACGGGCGCGCCCACCCCTGCCCCCGGGCCAGGGATGCGGCCAATCAAAACGACACTCGAAGGAGGAAACCGATGGACAGACGGTCATTACTCAAGAGCGCCGTGGCGCTGGCGTTGCTGGCAGCTCCGGGCGCGGCGTCGGCGCAGGGCACGGTGAAGATCGGCGTCATCCTGCCGCTCTCGGGCCAGTTCGCCGACCTTGCGACGCAGATGGACAACGGCATCAAGCTCTACATGAAGCAGAAGGGCGATACCGTTGCCGGCAAGAAGATCGAGATCATCCGCAAGGACAGCGGTGGCGTCGCACCCGACGTCGCCACCCGGCTGGCGCAGGAGCTGATCACGCGCGACAACGTCGACATCCTGGCCGGCCTGCTGCTGTCGCCCAACACCATTGCCGTGTCCAAGGTGGCGGCCGAGGCCAAGAAGTTCACCGTCATCATGAACGCGGCGACGACCGTGATCATCACCATGTCGCCCTATTCGGTGCGCGCCTCCATGACGCTGCCGTCGGTGGCCTCGACTGCAGGCGAGTGGGCCTACAAGAGCGGCATCCGCAAGGCCTACACGATGGTGTCCGACTTCGCGCCCGGCAAGGACGCAGAGACTGCCTTCCAGGAAGCCTTCAAGAAGGCCGGCGGCGAGATCGTGGGCTCGGTGCGCATGCCGGTCGCCAACCCGGACTTCTCGGCTTTCGTCCAGCGCGCCAAAGACCTCAATCCGGAGTCGATCTTCATCTTCGTGCCCGGCGGCGCCCAGCCGGCCGCGCTCGGCAAGGCGTTCGCGGAACGCGGCGTCGATCCCAACAAGATCAAGATCATCGGCACCGGCGAGGTGGTGGACGAGAGCTCGGTCAAGAACATGGGCGATGCCGCGCTCGGCATCATGTCGGTGTGGCACTACGACTACAACGACGCGTCCGCGCTGAATAAGAGCTTCGTCGCGGCCTACAACGCCGAGTTCAAGCGCAACCCCGACTTCGGCTCGGTCGGCGGCTATGACGGCATGAACGTGATCTACGAGGCGCTGAAGAAGACGGGCGGCAAGACCGACGGCGACAGCCTGGTCGCGGCGGCCAAGGGCCTCAGCTTCGAGAGCCCGCGCGGTCCCTTCCAGATCGACCCCGAGACCCGCGACATCGTGCAGAACATCTACATCCGGCAGGTGCGCAAGGTCGACGGAGGCTTGCGCAACGTCGTGGTGGACAAGGTCGAGAAGGTCAAAGACCCGGGGTCGGCGGGCAAGAAGTAGCGCCCGCTGAATACTGATCGACGGCAGGGGCAGTCGTGGCGCTCGGACCCATACTCGGCGTCCTGTTCGACGGGTTCGCGTACGGGATGCTGCTGTTCCTGCTGTCGGTCGGCCTGTCGGTGACGCTGGGGATGATGAACTTCGTCAACCTGGCGCACTGTGCTTTCGCCATGCTGGGCGGCTACGTCACGGTCACGCTGAGCCGGACGTTCGGCTGGCCGTTCCTCGCCACGCTGCCGATGGCCTTCCTTGCCGCGGCGGTGACGAGCGTCGCCTTCGAGCGCACGCTATACCGCCGGCTCTACCGTGCCGCCGAGCTCGACCAGGTGCTGCTGACGATCGGGCTCGCCTTCATGTCGGTGGCGGTGGCGGCCTATTTCTTCGGTACCGTGGTGCAGCCTGTTGAGACGCCGTCCTACCTGCGCGGCTCCATCAATTTCCTCGGCATGACGCTCGGGCGCTATCGCCTGTTCCTGGTCGCGACCGGACTGACGGTGGCGCTGCTGCTGGTGCTGGCGCTCGAGTACACGCGCTTTGGCGCCACGGTGCGGGCCGCCGTCGACAACCAGCGCATGGCGCGGGGTCTCGGCATCAACGTCGAGAGCTGGTTTGCGGTCACCTTCGCGCTGGGGAGCGGGCTCGCCGGCCTCGGCGGCGCGCTCGCCATCGAGATCGTCGGCCTCGACCCGCACTTCGCCTTCACCTACCTCGTCTACGTGCTGATCGTCGTTTCGGTGGGCGGGCTCGGCTCGATCGGCGGATCTTTTGCCGCCGCGGTGGCGATCGGCATCAGCGACATGGCCGGCAAATACTACTTCCCGGCGCTCGGCTCGTTCCTGATCTACCTGGTGATGGTCGCGGTCCTGATGTGGCGGCCCACGGGCCTGTTCGGGAGACGCTGATGGCGGCCCCGGCGTCCAGCGCGGTCTTCGAGCCCGGCGGCCATCTCGAGGCGCAGGCGCGATGGAGCGGCTGGGAGATCGCCTTCTGGCTCGCGACCCTGCTGCCCTTCCTGCTGTTTCCCAATCACCTCGTGCTGGCGAGCCAGATCGCCATCACCGCGCTGTTCGCCCTGTCGCTCGATCTGATCCTCGGCTACGCGGGCATCGTGTCTCTGGGGCATGCCGCCTTCTTCGGCCTCGGCGCCTACACCGCCGGCATCATGTCCAAGCACGGCTGGACCGACCCGTTCCTGGGACTGCTCGCGGGAGCTGCCGTCGCCGGCATCGCGGGCTACGCCACGAGCTTCATCATTGCCCGCTTTCGCCATCTGCCGCTGATCATGATCACCATGGGGCTCGGCTTCCTGCTGCACGAGGCGGCCAACAGCGCGGAGTGGCTGACCGGCGGCTCCGACGGCCTGCAGGGCGTGCGCAAGGGCAAGCTGCTCGGCGTCATCGCGTTCGATCTCTACGGCTACGCGGCCTATGCCTATGCGCTGTGCGTGCTGTTCCTGGTGTTCCTGGCGGTGCGGCGCCTCATCAACTCGCCGTTCGGCCTTACTCTGCGAGGCATCCGCGAGAACCCCGTGCGCATGCCCGCCATCGGCGCGCCGAGCCGCGCGCACATCCGCAAGATCTACACCATCGCCGCCGTGGTCGCCGGCATCGCTGGCGCGGTGCTGACGCAGACGACCGCGACCGTGTCGCTCGGCGTGCTCGACTTCCAGCGCTCCGCCGACGTGCTCGTGATCCTGGTACTCGGCGGCGCCGGGCGGCTCTACGGCGGGCTGATCGGGGCCGTTATCTTCCTGGTGGCGCGCGACCAGTTCTCCGGCATCGCGCCGCAGTACTGGTATTTCTGGATCGGCGCGCTGCTCGTCACGGTCGTGATGCTGCTACCCAACGGCGTGCTCGGCGGGCTCGCACACCTCACCCGGCGCTGGCGAGGGGCGGCGCCGTGAGCACGCTCTCCACCCCGGCCCTCTCCACGCTCGGGCTCGAGAAGCGCTTCGGCTCCCTGGTCGTGGCGAGCGACATCAACCTGACGATCCCGCACGGCGTGCGCTATGCGCTCATCGGCCCGAACGGGGCCGGCAAGACGACGCTCATCAACCTCATCACGGGCATGCTGCGGCCCGACGCCGGCAAGATCCTCCTGGGCGGTGCCGAGATCACCGCGTTCAAGCCGGACGCCCGCGTCAAGCACGGGCTGGTGCGTACGTTCCAGATCAACGCCTTGTTCCCGCAGCTGACCGCGCTCGAGGCCGTGACGCTCGCCGTCTGCGAGCGGCAGGGCACGGCGGGCGTCTGGTGGAAGCCGCTCTCGGCCTACCCCGACGCGGTGGCGGAGGCCTACGCCATCCTGCAGACGCTGGGCCTGGCGGCCGACGGCGACCGCCTGACGCGCGAGCTCGCCTACGGCCAGCAGCGGCTGCTCGAGATCGCGCTGGCGCTGGCGACGAAGCCGAAGGTGCTGCTGCTCGACGAACCGGCCGCCGGCGTGCCGCGCGAGGAGAGCGCCGAGCTGTTCGCAGCCATCGCCGGCCTGTCGAAGGACATCACCGTGCTCTTCATCGAGCACGACATGGACCTAGTGTTCCGCTTCGCCAGCCGCATCATCGTCATGGTCGGGGGGCGCATCCTGGTCGAGGGCACCCCGCGGGAAATCGCCGGCGATGCGCGCGTGCGCGAGGTCTATCTCGGCGGGGAGGCGGCATGAGCACGCCGACCAGAGGGGGGTTGCTCGCGGTCGAAGGCATGCGCGCCGGCTACGGCGATGCGGTGGTGCTCGACGACATCTCGCTCGAGGTGCCCGAGCACGGCAGCCTCGCCGTGCTCGGCCGCAACGGGGTCGGCAAGTCGACGCTGCTGCTCAGCATCATGGGCTGCACGGTGGTGAGCCGGGGGCGGATGACGTGGCGCGGCGCCGACATCACGCGCCTGGCCCCGCACCGGCGCGCCCGCGCCGGGCTCGGCTGGGTGGCCCAGGAGCGCGAGATCTTTCCCTCCCTGACGGTGGAGGAAAACCTCACCGTGGCGTCGCGGCCCGGGCGCTGGGACCTCGGCGCCGTGTACGGTCTCTTTCCCCGCCTGGCCGAGCGCCGTGCTAACATGGGAAACCAGCTCTCCGGGGGCGAGCAGCAGATGCTGGCGATCGCACGCACGCTGATGACCAACCCGGCCCTGCTGCTGCTCGACGAGCCGCTGGAGGGGTTGGCGCCGATCATCGTCGACGAGCTGCTCGGAGTGCTGCAGAAAGTGATCCGCAATGAGGGCATGTCGGCCATCGTGGTGGAGCAGAAGGCGCAGAAGATCCTGGGCTTCACCGACCGCGCGATCGTCCTGGACCGCGGGCGGATCGTGCTCGCCGCCGACAGTGCCGCGCTCGCGGACGACCCCGAGCGGCTCGAGGCCCATCTCGGGGTGAGCAACGAGAAGAGGGCGGTGCCGCCGCCGCATTGACCAAACGAGTGACCGATCGAGAGGAGTGACGCTCATGCAGAACAATACGGCCCCCTATCGCGCCGACGAGGTCGGCAGCCTGCTGCGCACGCAGCCCGTCAAGGATGCGCGCGCGAAGTGCGAGAAGGGGCAAATGACCCCCGCCGAGCTCGCAAGGATAGAGGACGAGGAGATCAAGAAGGTCATCAGGAAGCAGGAGGAGGTCGGCCTGCAGCTCGCCACCGACGGGGAGTTCCGCCGCTCCTGGTGGCACTTCGACTTCTTCTGGAAGCTCACCGGCTGCGAGCGCGTGGTGCTCGATCAGGGCATCCAGTTCCACGGCGTCCAGACCAAGCCCGAGAGCCTGCGCATCACGGCCAAGCTCGATTTCCCCGCCGACCACCCCATGCTCGGGCATTTCAAGTTCCTCAAGGCCAACACCAAGGTCACGCCGAAGATGACCATTCCCTCGCCCTCGGTGATGCACTTCCGCGGCGGGCGCAATGCCATCAGCAAGGAGGCTTATCCCGACATGGAGGGCTACTTCGAGGACCTCGCCAAGGTCTATGGCAAGGCGATCAAGGCCTTCTACGATGCCGGCTGCCGCTACCTGCAACTCGACGACACGGTGTGGGCCTATTTGTGCTCCGAGAAGGAGAAGGAGGGGGCGAGGAAGCGCGGCGAGGAGGCCGATAGGCTGCCAGCGATCTACGCCAAGGTGATCAATACGGCTCTCAAGTCCAAGCCCGCCGACATGGTGATCACCACGCACGTGTGCCGCGGCAACTTCCGCTCCACCTGGATCTCGGAGGGCGGCTACGAGCCGGTGGCCGAGGTGCTGCTCGGGGGCATCGACTACGACGGCTATTTCCTGGAATACGACAGCGAGCGCGCCGGCGGGCTCGAGCCGCTGCGCTTCTTGCCCAGGGGCAAGAAGCGGGTGGTGGTCGGCCTCGTCACCTCCAAGAGCGGCACGCTCGAGAAGACCGACGACATCAAGCGCCGGCTGGAGGAGGCCTCCAAGTACGCGCCGATCGAGCAGCTGTGCCTGTCGCCCCAGTGCGGCTTTGCCTCCACCGAGGAGGGCAACGTGCTGACCGAGGACCAGCAATGGGCCAAGCTCAAGATGATCGTCGATATCTCCAAGGAAGTATGGAAATAGGATTGCCTCCCCTATCCCCGCAAGCGGGGAGAGGGGAGTCATCGCGTCGGAGCCTGTCTTGGCAATAATGCTAATCTTGCTTGCGGCAGTGCTCGGGCTGGCCGTGCTGCCGCAGATGTGGGTGCGCAGGGTGATCGCACGCCACGGCCACGAGCGCGCTGACTTCCCCGGCACCGGCGGCGAGTTCGCGCGCCACATCCTCGATGAGATGAAGCTCTCCCACATCAAGGTCGAGGAGACCAATCTCGGCGACCACTACGATCCCGACGCCAAGGCCGTGCGCCTCCTGCCGCAGCACATGAACGGCCGCTCGCTGTCGGCCGTCGTCATCGCCGCGCACGAGGCCGGCCACGCCATGCAGGACGCCAGCGGCTATCCCCCGCTCGCGGCCCGCACGCGGCTCGCCAAGCAGGCAGTCCGGACGGAGAAGGTCGCCGCCGTCGTCATGCTGGCCGTGCCGATCGTCATGGTGCTCGCCAAGGCGCCCCACGTCGTGCTGATCGAGGTGATGGTCGGCGTGATGATCTTCGCGCTGTCGATCCTGCTGCACGCCGTGACGCTGCCCGTCGAGTTCGACGCGAGCTTCGGCCGGGCGCTGCCCGTGCTCAAGGCCGGCCGCTACCTCGACGACAAGGACATGCCGGCCGCCAAGGAGATCCTGCGCGCGGCGGCCTTCACCTACGTCGCCGCCGCCGCCATGAGCGTGCTCGACGTGATGCGCTGGCTGCGCGTGCTGCGGATATAGAGAAGGGGCCGGCCCGCAGGGCCGACCCCGATTTCTGTGACACGCCGCTGTCTCTGCCTCAGCCCAGGTGGCTGACGAACTTGGTCTGCATGTAGGCCTGCAGGCCCTCGATGCCGCCTTCGTGGCCGAAGCCGGAGTCCTTTACGCCGCCGAAGGGTGTCTCGGGCAGCGCGATGCCGAAGTGGTTGATGGTCACCATGCCCGACTCCAGCGCATCCGCCACCTTGGTCGCCACCTTCGCATCCTTGGTGAAGGCGTAGCTGGCGAGACCGAAGGGCAGCTTGTTGGCCCGCTCGAGCACGTCGTCGGTCTCCTTGAAGCGCAGCATCACGGCGACGGGGCCGAACGGCTCCTCGGTCATGATGCGGGCGTTCTCGGGCACATCCGTGAGCACGGTCGGCTCGAAGAAGTTGCCCTGGTTGCCGATGCGCTTGCCGCCGGCCTGCACCTTGGCGCCCTTGTCCTGGGCGTCGGCCACGAACGCCTCGATGGCGTTGACGCGGCGCGGGTTGGCCAGCGGACCCATGCGCGTGTCGGGGTCAAGGCCGTCACCGACCTTGGTCTTCTTGGCGATGTCGATGAACTGGCCGACGAAGTTGTCGTAGACCTTGTCGTGCACGAAGAAGCGTGTGGGCGACACGCACACCTGGCCGGCATTGCGGTACTTGAAGGCGCCCATCAGCTTGACAGCGCCGTCAACGTCCGCGTCGTCGAACACCAGCACGGGTGCGTGGCCGCCGAGCTCCATGGTGGCCCGCTTCATGTGGCTCGCGGCCAGCGCATTGAGGTGCTTGCCGACCGGCACGGAGCCGGTGAACGACACCTTGCGAATGATGGGATGGGGGATCAGGTACTCGGAGATCTCGGCGGGAACGCCGTAGACTAGGTTGATCACGCCCGCCGGCACGCCCGCGTCGTGGAAGCACTTGACGAGGCCGATGGGCGAGCCTGGCGTCTCCTCGGGGCACTTGATGATCATCGAGCAGCCCGCCGCCAATGCCGCGGCGAGCTTGCGCACGGCCTGCGTGACCGGGAAGTTCCAGGGCGAGAAGCCGGCGACCGGCCCGATCGGCTCCATCATCACCATGTTGCGCACGCCGTCGGCGCGGGCGGGAATGATGCGGCCGTAGGCGCGCTGGCCCTCGCCGGCGTACCAGTCGATGATGTCTGCGCCGCTCAACACCTCGAGCTTGGCTTCCGCGAAGACCTTGCCCTGCTCCTGGGTGAGCACCTTGGCGATCTCGTCAGCGCGGGCGCGCACGAGGTCGGCGGCCTTGCGCAGGATCTTGCCGCGCTCGAACGAGGA